>LFIK01002092.1_pt1 | contig 16047 bp, 16 predicted proteins | sample 643401 | NCBI WGS metagenome assembly LFIK01 (sample SAMN03777447, study PRJNA286221) | soda lake metagenome | biome: soda lake; feature: Kulunda steppe; material: water; isolation source: sample T5-Br brine of Lake Tanatar-5 | place: Russia: Kulunda steppe | collected 2010-07
GACCGGGCTGCTGCAGCCGACGATCACAGACTCGTCGCGCAACGGTGTCGAGATCATGCTCCCCTACTACATCAACCTGGCACCGAACTACGACATGACGCTTTTCCCACGATACATGGGCGAGCGAGGCGTTCAGCTCGGTGCCGAAGTCCGCTACCTGCAACCGCGCCACAGCGGCACGCTGCGCGGCAGCTATCTGCCCGATGACGATCTCACCGGCACCGATCGCTGGGAGTTGAGCCTCGACCAGACCACCGAGCCGACCAGCGCCATCCGCACCGATATCTCGATCAACCGGGTCAGTGATGAAGACGTGCTGCGCGATTTCGACTCGACGTTTGATCTGGCGAGCGTCAACCACCTGCGTAGCGAAGCCAGTGCACGATTCGATCAGAATGCCTTCCGGGCGACAGTGCGCGCTGACACCTACCAGAACCTGATTCCAGGGCTGGCCGAACGCAATCGACCCTACGAACGGCAGCCCGAACTGGCTGCGCGGTATCGTCCTGATGATACCGTGTTCAACGGCATCCCCTTGCGCTTCTCCACCGAGGGGACGGCTGTCAATTTCACCCACCCCGCGTCCGACGAGCGGGACACGACAACTCGCCTTGACCTGACCCCGCGGCTCAGCCTGCCCTACCGACGCATGGCCGGCTTCGTCGAGCCGGCAGTGTCGGTACGGCATACCAGCTATTCGCTGTCGCGTGCCGAATCGACCGGGCCGGAGAGCATCCACCGCACGTTGCCGGTGCTCAGCGTCGACAGCGGTATCTTCCTGGATCGCTATTTCGGCGGCGAGCAGCGTCCGCTGAGGCAAACGCTCGAGCCACGCGCTTTCTATCTCTACGTTCCGAACACTGACCAGGACGACATTCCCCGCTTCGACACCGGCCGCTCAGGTGTCAGCCTGAGTCGGCTGTTCGCCGAAGACCGTTTCAGCGGTCCGGATCGCGTCGGCGACGCCAACCAGCTGGCGCTCAGCGTCACCAGCCGGTTGATGGATCGCAACCGCGGAACCGAACTGCTGCGTGGCGAAATCGGTCAGGTTTACTACTTCAGCGATCGCGAGGTCACGCTGACCCCCGGCGCAGCCATCGAGGACCGTTCGAGCTCGGAACTGTTTGCCGAAGGCCAAGCTCGCTTGCCTGGCGGTTTCCGCGTCATCGGCAACGCCGTCTACGATCCGGATGTTGACCTGTTGCGGTCGTTCACCGGACGCATCCGCTACATGCCGCAGGACAACGCTCGTGTTACCGGCAGTTATCGGTTCCGACAGAACCTCGACGGTGAAACCACGCAGGAACTGATCGATCTCAACGCCTCGTGGCCATTGTCACCGTCGTGGCATGTGATCGCCGGCTGGACGTATTCAAGTCTTGACAGTGAAACCCTCGAGTCGATTGGTGGTCTGCAATACCAGAGTTGTTGCTGGGCAGTGCGCATGGTCAACCGTGTCTATCGTGACCCCGTCGACGACGAAACAAACAGCTCGCTGATGTTCCAGCTCGAACTGCGCGGACTGGGGGCGTTGGGTAATTCGATCGAGGAGTACCTTTGATGGGAGTGGGTATGCTGCCGCGTGCGGTTGGCGGCTGGCTGGGCAGCAATGTGCTGTCGGGACTGATTTTGGTGATGGCGCTGATTGCCGGTCCGACCTCGGTGCACGCCATCGAGCAGATCGATCGCATCCTCGCTGTGGTCAACGACGACCTGATCCTCGAATCAGACTTCGACACCGAGGCGGCGATGCTCCGGCAGCAGTACCGCGCAGCCGGTGCGCAATTACCCCCGAGCGAGCGGTTCCGCGAGCAGGTCATGGAACGGCTGATCATGCAACGTCTGCAACTGGCGTATGCGCGACGGGTCGGCATGTCGGTCGACGACGACACACTCAACGAGGCGGTCCGCGAAGTCGCAAATCGCAATAACATGCAGTTGCCACAGTTTCAGCAGGCACTTGCACAGGAAGGCATTTCTTTCAGTCAGTTTCGTGAAGACCTGCGTCAGGACATTCTGTTTGCCCGGCTGCATCGGCGCCAGATCGAACGCCAGATCGATATCACCGAAGCCGATATTCGCGCCTTCATGGCCAGCGAGATGGCGAGTGTCGGCACCGAGTACCGCCTCGCGCGCATCCTGCTGCTGCCGCAGAACAGCGAATCGGCGGCAGCGATCGAGGACCGGGCGGCGGCGGTTGCCCGAGAGCTGAACGACGGGGCCGATTTTGCTGAAACGGCTCGCCGGGTCTCCAACGATCCCCGCGCCGGCGACGGTGGCGATCTCGGCTGGCTGAGCGCTGACAACATTCCGCAGTCGGTACGCGCCGTACTCGCTGACATGCAGCCCGGCGACATCCATGGTCCGGTCGAGCTGGGTGACGGATTCCAGATCCTCAAGCTGCTCGACCTCCGCAGCGAGCAGTCGCAACTTGTCGAGCAGACCCGCGTCCGTCACATCCTGCTGCGAACCGACGAACTCACCGATGATGCACTCGCCAGCGATCGGCTGACGCGGCTTCGTGAACGCGTGCTCCGCGGTGAGTCGTTCTCGGAGCTGGCGCGTGCGCATTCCGAAGATCCTGGCTCGGCCAGCCGTGGCGGTGATCTCGGCTGGGTCAGCCCAGGGCAGATGGCACCCGAGTTCCAGACGGTGATGGATCGCACCGAGACGGGCGAGATCAGCGAGCCGTTCGAGTCCCGCTTTGGCTGGCACCTGCTGACGGTGGTCGATCGACGCAACCATGACAATACCAGTGAGTATTTGCGGCAGAAAGCGGTTCAGGAGATCCGCGAACGCCGAGGGGACGAAGTCCTCGAAGCCTGGTTGCGCCGGCTTCGCGACGAAGCGTTTGTCGATATCCGCTGGCTGGATTGATGGTGACACCACGCATAGCCATCACGCTCGGCGAACCCGCCGGCATCGGCCCGGATCTGGTCGCTGGTCTGCTGTGTCAGGCATGGCCGGCGGCGTTGACCGTCATCGGCGACGGTGATGTGCTTGCGCAACGCGCTCGACAGCTGGGCCTGGAGTTGCCGGCAGCCGACTGGGAACTTCTGCACTGCCCGTGCGATGTACCGGTGGTTCCGGGGCGTCTGGACGCTCGTAACGCGCCGGCGGTGCTGCGGATGCTGGAACTTGGCTGCGACGGCTGTCTGAATGGGCGGTTTGATGCACTGGTGACAGCACCGGTGCAGAAAAGCATCATCAACGAGGCCGGCATTGTATTCAGCGGCCATACCGAGTTTCTTGCCGCACGCTGCGATGTCGGCAACCCGGTCATGCTGCTGGTGGCGGGCAGTCTGCGCGTCGCGCTCGTCACCACCCATCTGCCGTTGAGCGCCGTCGCGGCAGCGATCACCACGGAGCGCCTGGCAACCACGATACGTGTGCTGGCGACCGGCCTCGGCGCAGGCTTTGGACTGACCACACCGCGCATTCTGGTCTGCGGACTCAATCCGCATGCCGGCGAGTCCGGCCATCTCGGCTGCGAAGAGCGTGACGTGATCGAGCCGTGTCTTGATCAACTGCGTCGCGAGGGGTTTGATGTGATCGGCCCGACCCCCGCCGATACCGCGTTCACGCCGGATCGCCTGGCTGACGTCGATGCGGTCCTCGCCATGTACCACGATCAGGGCCTCCCGGTGCTGAAACACGCCGGCTTCGGGCGCGCTGTCAACGTGACACTGGGGCTCCCGATCGTGCGCACCTCAGTCGATCACGGGACGGCACTGGATCTTGCCGGAAGCGGGGCTGCTGATGCAGGCAGTCTGCAGGCTGCGCTGGAGCTGGCCATTGCCATGGCGCACCGGCGCAAGGGCGGCGACTGTTGAGCACGTCACTGGAGCGGCATCGCCCCCGCAAGCGGTTCGGGCAGCACTTCCTCCACGATCGCGGTGTCATCGAGCGGATTCTGCGGCTGGTCGCACCTCGCTCGGGGGATCGTCTGGTCGAAATCGGCCCGGGTACCGGCGCCCTGACGCTGCCTTTGCTGGAAACGCTCGGCACGCTGGAAGCGGTGGAGATGGACCGCGACCTGATCGAGCCGTTGCGCGCCCGCGCCGCTGCGATCGGCACGCTGGTGATTCATCAGGGCGATGCATTACGATTCGACCTGCGCCGGTGTTTTGGTGGTCAGGGCGGCTTGCGACTGATCGGCAACCTCCCATACAACATCTCGACGCCACTGCTGTTCCACCTGCTTGAGCAGCGCGCGCTGATCACTGACATGCATGTCATGCTGCAGCGCGAAGTCGTTGAACGATTGACCGCGGCGCCAGGCAGCGGCGCGTACGGACGTCTGTCGGTGATGATTCAGTACCATTGCGAGACCGATGCACTGCTGCGGGTCGGACCGGGTGCCTTCCAGCCGCCGCCTGCAGTGGAGTCGGCAGTGATCCGGCTGACGCCTCGGCCACCCGTGCGTCCCGTGCGTTGTCCGGCGGTGTTCGCGACTGTTGTGGCGCGTGCCTTCGCACAGCGGCGCAAGACGCTGCGCCGCTCGCTCGCCGCACTTGCCGAGCCAACCGCGTTCGACCAGGCAGGCATCGATCCGGGGTTGCGCCCGGAGCGTCTTGGCGTTGATGATTTCGTGCGTTTGAGCAACCATATTCATGGTAATGGTGGCGCTGACGGTCCGGCGCCTGCCTGAAATCGGCTTGCCTTCGTTCGGCCGTTACGCGATAGTGCACCCCCTTAACTCCGTCGACCGGCAGCCTGTTGCGCCGAGGAGCACCGATGGAAGCTGCACCCAGCTACACCCGCGTTCTGCTGTGCGTCGATTTCAGCGAGTCGGCTGCACGCGTCTCTGCACGTGCTGCGGACATTGCCCGGCGTCATCAGGCGCGGTTATATCTGCTGCATGTGCTCGACCATGTGCCGGCTGATGCGGTCGGCGAGTTTCTCAGCCCGCAACAGGTCGACACCCACGAGCGACTTGCGCAGGATGCCCGCGAACGGCTCGAGCAGGCCGCTGTGGCGATGGGGTTTCCCGATGCCGTGAGCATTGTTGCAGCCGGGCACACGCGCCATGAAATCGTCCAGCATGCCGAGGAGCTCGGGTGCGATCTGATCGTTGTCGGCAGTCATGGCAGGCACGGGCTCGCTCTGCTGCTCGGCTCGACGGCGCGCGCCATTCTCCACGGCGCAGCCTGCGACGTGCTTGCTGTCCGCATCTGAGCAATTGACCCACTCAACGCAGTCCGAGTCAACCGCAGGAGTCATCCAGCGATGGAGCGATCATCACCCCATTGCATTCGGGTCGATGTGCAACCCGCGTACCTGGCGCACGAATCCAACCCGGACGAGCGTCACTATGTCTTCAGCTACACCGTCACCATTCACAATCTGGGGACGCAGCCGGTGCGGCTGCTGCGCCGTCGCTGGTTGATCATCGATGCCAACGGCGAACGCCGGGAGGTCCATGGCGACGGGGTGGTCGGCAAGCAGCCACTGATCGAACCCGGCGGTCACTTTCGCTACACCAGCGGTGCGCTGATCAACACCCCGTTCGGCAGCATGGAAGGCGCGTACGAGATGCTCGGCGACGATGGGTCCAGCTTCGAGGCGCCCATCCCTGCCTTCACGCTGGCGATTCCCGGCACGCTGCACTAGGGATCGGGTAGAAATCGGGCCATGGCAGTCTATTGCGTCGGCGACGTCCAGGGGTGTTACCGAGAGCTGCGCGCGCTGCTCGACACAGTGCGTTTCAACCCGGCACGCGATCGTCTGTGGCTGGCCGGTGATCTGGTCAACCGTGGTCCGGATTCGCTCGCAGTCCTGCGCTTTGTCCATGGCCTTGGCGAAGCAGCGGTCTGTGTGCTCGGCAATCACGACCTGCACCTGCTTGCGGTCGCAGCTGGAATCAGCCATGCGCGTCAGTCGGATACGCTCGATGATGTCCTGTGCGCACCGGATCGCGAGCCTTTGCTCGAGTGGTTGCGGTGTCGGCCACTGCTGCATCACGATACCGAGCTCGGCTGGGTGATGACACATGCCGGCATTGCGCCGCGCTGGTCGCTCGCACAGGCAAGACAGTGTGCGGCGGAGGTCGAGGCGCAACTGCAGGGCCCCGAGCATCACCGGCTGCTCGCGCACATGTATGGCAATCAACCGGCCCGCTGGGATCCGGGTCTGCGTGGCTGGAAGCGGCTCCGCCACAGTGTCAACGCATTCACCCGGATGCGTTACTGTGACGCCGAGGGCGCGTTGTTGTTCGACTTCAAGGGAGCGCCATCGCGGAAGCCTGCCGACTACCACCCCTGGTTCGATGTGCCGGGGCGCGTCGCCATGCCTCCCGGGGTGCGACTGGTTTCCGGGCATTGGTCAACGCTGGGACTGCATCGCCATGCCGATGGCTACACACTCGACACTGGATGTCTGTGGGGCGGCGCACTGACGGCGATCCGGCTGGATGGCGAGATGCAGATCATTCAACTGCCGTGCCATGGCGCGCGCAAACCCGGCTGAGTAGTACAACGTCGGCCACCTGCCCGAATCACGCTGTCATTGCGACGCTGCCGCCAGCCCCGATCGCAGTCGCGCCCAGTCGAACCAGGGCCCGGGATCAGTCTTCCGGCCAGGCGCGATGTCGCTGTGGCCGACAATGCGATCGACGGTCAGCGCCGGGTAACGTGCCATGATCAGGCGGGTCACTGCGAGGAGTGTGCGATATTGTTCAGCGGTGAAGGGGGTCTCGACATCACCCTCCAGCTCGATGCCGATCGAATAGTCATTGCACCGTGCGCGCCCCTGCCATGACGAGACGCCGGCATGCCAGGCGCGGCGGTTGAAACCGACATACTGGCGCAAGTCTCCGGCTCGCCGAATCAACACATGGCTCGAGACCCGCAGGCCATCCAGGTCGGCAAAGCAGGGATGTGCAGCCGGGTCGAGTCGATTCAGGAACAAGTCATCGATCCACGGGCCACCAAAACGACCGGGCGGCAGGCTGATGCAGTGCACGACGAGCAGGTCGATACAAACGTCCGCCGGGCGGTCGTCCGCATTCGGTGAATGCATCCGACATGGCGCGACTGGCGTGCCGCACAACCATCCATCATCATCGATCCAGAAGGACATGGGCAATGCTATCCTGTTTGCACGATCTGTCGAAGGCCGAGGGCCATGACGATTGACCTGCCACTCAACGATGAGCCAGTCCTGACAGCGCTTGATGCGCTGGGCGCCACGTTCGATCAGGAACTGGGCGGCTTTGGTCGCGGCGCCAAACAAACTGACTGGCCGCTGCTCGAACTGCTGCTTGCCACGTACGGACGCCGTGCCGATCGTGAAGCGTTGCACATGGCGTGTGTCACGCTGCGGCGCATGGCGCTCGGCGGCATTCATGACCAGATCGCCGGCGGCTTCTGGCGCGCCAGTCGCGATCGCTGGTGGATGATTCCCGAGTTTAGCAAACCCCTTTACGACAACGCGCGTCTGCTCGATCTCTACACCAGCGCGTGGCTGGCGACCGGAGACGATTTCTTCGGACGCATCAGCCAACTCACCGGACGCTGGATGCTCCGCGAGCTGCTCGACCCGGTCAGTGGTCTGCTGGCACGCGCGCAAGGTGATGCAGAGCTCGCCGATGACCGCGCGCACTTCCTGTGGAGCCCCGAGACGGTGCGGGCAGTGCTCGATGACGACGCCTGTGCGCTGGTGATCCGGCGCTTCGGCCTCGATGACGAACCGAACTTCGACCAGTCCTGGCATCTGCACGTCTACGCCGCGCTGTCGGAGCTGGCCGGGGAGATGCGGCGTCCTCGTGGCGAGCTCCTGGCGCTGCTCGAACGCGCCTGCGGCACGCTACTGGCTGCACGGCAACAGCGCCCTTTGCCCAGCCTCGATCGGGCGCCCGATATCCGCGCCAACGCAAGCGCAGTTGCAGCGTTGGCACGTGCCGGACGGCGGCTGGAAACCCTGGAACTGACTGCTGGCGCTCGACGAATCTGGTCGGCCATGAACGCGCTGCCAGAGGCCGACGCGTCAGCAGCCAGTCTGGCGCAGACGCTCGTCGCTGGACTGGAACTGCTGAAGACCGACTGGGATGCGGACATGTTGCTGCGGCTGCGGGATATCGCGTCCCGGCTGCTGACCACTGCACCCTCTGCGCCGATTGCCGAGCGCCCGGAGCGCGACATGATCGACGAGCAGGATGCCGCCACGCGGATTCAGGCACTCAACAGCTGGGGGGCGCTGACAGGCAGTGTCGACGCGCTGGACGCTGCCGAGCGGACGCTGCGTGCCTGGTGGCCAGCGGTGGATGCTGACCCGTCATCGTACCCGCGCCTGCTACAAGCGCTTGACGGCCACTTGCACACACCATTGCTGGTGCTGATCGAAGGTGACGCGGCTGACGAGCGCGCACGCTGGCTGTATCTGGTTGAGCGGTTGTATGACCCGAATCTCCAGTGTTACAGCATCCCCACCACGGCAATGGCCGCGCTTCGCTCAGGGAGCCCGATGATCGGCAAGCAAACAAGCGCAACCCGTGCCTGGCTGTGCCGCGGAACGCGTTGCTTCGCAGTGATTGACAGCCTGACCGCGCTACGCGAGACGCTAGGAAACCGCTGACTGCGATCTGGCCGCCACGCCCATGCCCTGACGGGCGACCTGACGACGCAGCACAGGCAGCGCATCCAGTGCCAGCAAACCGAGATTACGGCCCAGCGCCAGCAATGGATTGCCGGTCGAGAACACCCGCACCAGCGCATCGGTCAGCCCGACAACCCGCCCCTCGTCAGATGCCCGCTCGGCGCGATACGCCGCCAGCAACGCCGGCGCACCGGGATCACCGCCACGGGCTGCCGCCGCGCTGATCAGCCCGGCCAGCGCCGAGACATCGCGCAACGCCAGATTGAACCCTTGTCCGGCAACCGGGTGAATGGTGCGGCAGGCGTTACCGATGACCACCACCCGACCGGCAACCGGTTCGGTGACACGCTGCAGGCGGAGCGGATACGCGCTGCGCTTGCCAATCTCCAGCAACCGCCCAAGGCGGTATCCGAACGCCGTCTGCAGGTCGGCGAGGAGGGCATCATCGTCGAGCGCCATCCGCTGCTCGGCACTCGACGGCGCCATTGTCCAGACCAGCGACCATGCGCCGTCCGGCAATGGCAGCATGGCAAGCGGCCCTTCGGTGGTAAAGCGCTCGAAGGCGCGGCCATCTGCAGGCGCGGCGGCTTTGACGTTGGCGATCAGCGCGGTCTGCCGGTAGTCATGCTCGGTGATCGGCAGGCCAAGCCGTTTGCGCACCGGCGACTGAACGCCGTCTGCGGCGACCAGCAGGCGGGCCTGAATGCTCTCTCGGGATGGGTCAAGCTGGACACGCACGCACTCAGCATCCTGCTCGATCGCGCAGACCCGTGCCGGCATGAACAGGTGCAACCCGGCTTGTTCACCGATCGCTGCACGCAACACCGCACCAATCGCACGGTTGGGCGCCACATGGCCGAGCGCATCGACCCCCAGTTCGTCGGCCGACAGCCGAGTGCGGCCCAGATGGCCACGGTCGGAGACGTGAATGACGCGGATCGGCGCGACCGATTCGCGCAGCGACGTCCAGAGCCCGATCTGTTCGAGCACCTGGCGGCTGCTCGCCGACAGCGCGGTGCTGCGGTCATCGAAACTGGGCTGTGCAGGACTGGTATGGGGCGTTGCCTCGATCAGCGCCACACGCAGCGCCGTGCCGGCCAGCGCAGCGGCGAGACTGGCGCCGACCAGCCCACCACCGACGATCACCACATCGAACTGCTCGTCCATGCCTTCCCTCCCCCAGCTCAGGACGCCATCAACGCCTCGACGGCATCGATGGCCTTCGGAACACCGCCGGTCAGTATGCGTGCACCATCGGCCGTGACCAGCACATCATCCTCGATACGGATGCCGATACCGTGCCAGCGCGGATCAACGTCTTCCAGTGACGGCGCGACGTACAGCCCGGGCTCCACCGTCAAGACCATACCGGGCTCGAGCGCCCGCCAGTCACCATCGCGCTTGTAATCACCGACATCGTGCACATCCATGCCCAGCCAGTGGCCGGTTCGATGCATGTAGAACGGCCGATACGCGGCGCTTTCGATCAGGCCATCGACATCGCCCGCCAGCAGGCCCAGATCGACCAGCCCACGGCAAAGCACCTTCAGCGCCGCCTCGTGGCCGGCATTCCAGCTGCGGCCGGGGGCAACCGCAGCAATCGCCTGCGCCTGCGCTTCGAGCACAACCTCGTACAGCGCGCGCTGCTCGCCGCTGAAGCGCCCGGAGATGGGGAAGGTCCGGGTGATGTCCGACGCGTATCCGTCAAGCTCGCAACCGGCATCGATCAACAACAGATCACCATCACGGAGCGGACTGGAATTGGTGATGTAGTGCAGGATGCAGGCGTTGGCGCCGCTGGCAACGATCGGTGGGTAGGCGTGTTCGCCCCCCTCCGCTTTGAAAACGGCATGAAACCCTGCCTCGATGCTGTATTCGTGCAAACCGGGGCGGGTGGCGCGCATCGCTTCGCAGTGCGCATGCGCGGCAATGTCGGCCGCGCGCTGCATCTGCGCAATTTCGTCATCGCTCTTGATCAGTCGCATTGCATGCAGCGACGTCTCGAGCGCTTCGATGCGCTGTGGCGCAGCCACACCGGCGCGGATCTGCTCGCGGACCTGACGCAGCCAGCCAAGCAGGCGGGCGTCGAACGCCGGATCCACGCCCGTGACCGCATGCAGCGAGTGGCGGCCGGCGAGCAGCGTCGGCAGGCGGGTATCGATCTCCTCGATCGGCCAGGCCTGATCGGCACCATAACAGGCCACCGCACCCTCTGGGCCGGCACGCAGCCCATCCCAGGTTTCGCGTTCAGGGTCACGGTTGCGGCAGAACAGCACGGTCTCGCCGTCGTCACGACCGGGCAGCAGCACCAGCAGGGCGTCCGGCTCGGGAAAACCGGTCAGGTAGAGAAAATCGCTATTCTGACGAAACGGGTAGTGAACGTCGCGATTGCGGATCAGCTCCCGCGAAGCGGGAACGATCACGACCGCATCGGGACCGACCCGCTCCATCAACTGACGGCGGCGACGCTGGTGTTCTTCAGGACGCATGGTGTTGACCTCGCTGATCATCGCGTTGGTGGCGCAACAGAAACACGGCGACCCGAACGAACTCGACCAGCTCGACCAGATCGGCTTCATCATCCTCGGCTGCCGGAACGGCTTGCGGACCGGAGGGCGGCGTCTGCAGACCAGCGATCGCGACCAGGCTTTCCAACGCCTCGGTCGCGTCGGCATCGAGCGACGCCAGGCGGTCACTGCCCTCGGCGGCCAGCCCGAACAGGAACCCATCGCACCACTCGGCCAACGCGCGACTGCGCTCGGCAAGCGGTTGGTCGTCGTCCGGCAGCAATGGCGTAAAGCGGTCATCGTCAGCGGCAAGCCTGCGCCGGGTCGAGTCATACAGCGTCGCGAGCGATGCAAGCACCTGCCGCGCAGGCTCGCCACGCGGTTCGGTGCCATCGAGGACCCAGGCAACCCACGGCGGCATCGGTTGACCGGCATCCACGACCAGCATGCCGCAGAGCATGCCATGCGCGGCAGCCGCACCCGGCGAGGCTCCGACCGCGCTTAACGCCAGTTGCAGCACGGTATAGTGATCGCCAGCATCGACGTCAAGCATGCATGAACCTCGCCAATCGGTGTGTTTCAACGCGCAATTGGGTATTGTAACAGGTGTTTCAGGCCGGTTTGGCAGCGGAGCCATCATGTACAACCGACGTTCAGACGACATCATCGCAGCATTCAACGAACTCGAGCAGCATATCGAGCGCCTGCACGAGCGTTGCCGCAAGCTCGAGCTCGAAAATCGCCAACTGCGCGGCGCCAACGCTCGGCGGCCCGAGCACAAGCCGGCATCGCAGCAGAAACAGCAAACGCCATCACCGCAGCAGAAAGGGGGTGCGAGCAATGATTGACGAGACATCGCCAGCCGATGACGATACCGATCTGGTCGACATCCGCATCCTCGATAGAAACTACAGCGTGCTCTGCGCTGCAAGCGAACGTGACACGCTCGAGGCCGCCGCGCAACGGCTCAACCAGCAGTTGATCGATGCCCGCAGCAGTGGCCGGATCATCGACAGCGAACGCATGACGATGATGGTCGCGCTCAACCTCGCGTTCGACGCGGTCGAACTCGAGCGTCAGCACAGCGCACTGCAGATGCGCATCAATGACCAGCTGAAGCGGCTGGAGCGGCGACTGGCTTCACGCCAGCCGGCCAACACCACGCATCAGCCGCCCGCTGCCACTGACAACGATCCGCCGGCCGAAGTGGACGGCTCTCAGCACCGATCGTGAAAATGGGTCAATCCGGGGTTGCAGTCGGCGCCGCAAAGGCACACCATGGAGCTGTGACATCCCCTGCAGCGTTCGAGAGCGGGCATTGCGATTCTTGACCCTCAACGATAGCGCCCGGGGTCGTCGGTGGCTTCGAACAGTGTGCAGGCCCGCCCAGCAGCGGGAAGCCTTGTGACCAGCCCTGACACCCCACCTGAGCCCAAGGGTTCAAGGGGCGAGCTCCGCACGGCGCCAGTGGGGGATGTCCTTTTAACACTGCCTGCCGGTTGTCGGCAGTTGCGGCGCGATCTGCGACTGCAACTCCGCCGCTTCCGGCGAGCGATTCCGCAGCGCCAGCAAGCCGCTGCCGCCGTTTCGGTTGCGCAACGGCTTGCCGCCTGGCCGCGATTTCAGCGCGCACGCTGCCTCACCGCCTATCTCGCGGCTGATGGCGAAATCGATCCGTTCCCTGTCATTGCATTGGCCTGGCAACGTGGCGTTCGGGTACACATCCCGAAGCTGCTTGCCGATGGTGGCATGACGTTCATCGAGTATTATCCAGACAGCAGGCTGGTGCAAAATCGACTGGGAATCGCCGAGCCGGTCACTGGTCGACGTTGCAATCTGGCGCAGATCGACTGCATGCTGATGCCACTGGTCGGATTCGACCGCGCCGGGCACCGGCTGGGCATGGGCGGCGGTTACTATGACCGGTTTCTGGCGCGAACCTGCCAACGTCGGGCAGCGATGCCGCTGCTGGTCGGCGTTGCGCACGCCGGTCAAGAGCTTGCTCACATCGACATCGCCGCCTGGGATGTCCCGGTCGACGCGATCGTCACCGACCGCGCGCTGATCGTCCCCGGCAGGCCCGATCGCTCGAACAGACGACGCGAGGTCGCTCGCTCGGGTCGGCACTGATCTGGAGAGAACGTGGTGCGTTACTGGTTGATGAAGTCAGAGCCGTCTGAATTCAGTTTCGATGATCTAGCCGCGCGAGACGCGCAGACCGAACCGTGGGATGGCGTCAGGAACTACCAGGCAAGAAACATGTTGCGCGATCAGATGCAGTGCGGTGATCAGGTGTTCTTCTACCACTCCAATACCGCCGTACCAGGGATTGTCGGTATCTGCTCCGTGGTCCGTGAAGGCTACCCGGACCCGACCGCATTCGACCCCGATCATCCGCACTACGACCCCGGCAGCCAACCCGATGCGCCGCGTTGGTACATGGTCGATGTGCAGCTGGTCAGGCCTCTGCGCCGCCTCATCACACTCGCCGAACTCAAGCAGGATCAGGCGCTTGTCGACCTGCCGCTGGTGCGCCGCGGCAACCGTCTGTCGGTCATGCCGGTCAGCCCGGAGGCGTGGCAACACATTCTGACCCTGGAAGACCGCGACCCGGATCAGTGACCGGCTCGGTCATTGCTGGCTTGCTCCAAGTGTGCCATGACAGCTCTTGACTTGAGCAGACCCAGCAAGGTGCGTTACTGTTGTATGCATTACCCAGTGGCAGATCCATCAATTTGCTACTTCAATCAGCATACAGTGTTTTACAGTATGCGACTAACCAGTGTTGCGCGGCAGATGCCCGGCAGCAGCGTATGTACAGGTCGGGGCTGTGCCCCAAGGGGAACAGGTGTCGAGGCTGCGCTTCACTGATATCGACTGCAAACAACTGGGCCGTCGTCGACCCGCATCCCGGTGGAGCAGCCTCAAGCCTGCACTGTTTCTTGGTACGGCAATCAGCGTGGTCGCCGCGGGCGGCTATTTCGGATACGAACCGACCGAACGCGCTCTACATCGTGCGGTCGCGTCGTTGTCTGCGCCTGACGTTGCGCCAGCCGTTCGCGCACCGTCCGCACCTGCTCCAGCCTCACTTGATACTCCGCCATCGATTGCAGATGTCGGTGGAATCGTCAGTCCTGAACCAGTCGTTGCCCCGTCCGACATCGAGACCGCCGATGCGCTCCAAGAGGCTGACGTCCCCTCGCCGTCCGATCTGCTGGCCGGCGGCGATCTGCAGCCAGTACAGCCCGAGCTGACACAGATCCGTAGCGAACCGACGTTCACCGCCCCCCCCGATCAGCTGACCGGCGTCTCTGCTCGACTGGTTCCCGAGCAAGAGCCGAAGCCATCACTGTTTGCCCGGTTGAGAGGTTTGTTTCAGCCCGATGACCGCGGCCGCAGCGCCGACTCGCAACGCGTTGCCGGTCAAGCTTGGTCCGGTATGGAAATCTGGATGGAGCCGTTCATGCCGTTTCCGATGACCGGCTCGATCGATCAGATCGTTGCCGACATGGTTGCTCGCATGCCGGCCCCTCACCAGGGCTACGAGCGGGTCGTGGTGCAGTCCGGGGAAAGTCTGGCGCGAATTCTCTCGCGCAAGGGCATCGGCCCGGGGACGCAGCATGCCATTCTGCAATCCGGCGCCGACGTGCAGGTCCTCTCCAGACTGCATCCCGGCGACGAGATTTTCCTCAGCATCGATGACGACAACCGCCTGGCCGGGTTGCGCTTTCCCGTCAGCAACTCACGAATGCTGATCATCCAGCACAGCGAGACCAGCGACGGCTACATCAGCCGCTTCGAAGACCAGCCCTACGAAACCCGGCGTCTTCAGGCCTCCGGCACGATCGATCGTTCGCTGTACCTGTCTGCCAGGGCCGCCGGTCTGTCGCACCGGCAGATCATGGAATTCATGAACATTTTCGAGTGGCAGATCGACTTCACCCGCGAAACGCGCCGTGGTGACACCTTCTCGGTCATTTTCGAAGCGGAATTCGTCGACGGTCAACGGGTGCGCGACGGGCGCATCGTCGCTGCCGCGTTCGTCAACGCCGGTCGCCGCCATGAAGCGGTCTATTACGAAACACCGGACGGCAGTGTTCGTGGTTACTTCAATGCCGACGGCAGAAACATGATGAAGGCGTTCATCCGCAAGCCGGTGCAGAATGCCTGGATCAGCTCGCATTTCGACCGCAACCGTCTGCATCCCATCCTTGGTGTCCGCCGCCCGCACCTGGGAACCGATTTCGCAGCGCCGACCGGAACACCGATTCTTGCCGCCGGTGATGGCCGTGTGGTCAGCGCCGGGCGTAACGGCGGGTATGGCAACGCCATCGTGATCGAACACGGCAGCCAGATCCGCACCCTCTACGCGCATCTGTCACGCTTCGAATCGGGAATCACCGCCGGGACGCGGGTCGAACAAGGGCAGGTGATCGGCTATGTCGGCGCGACCGGGCTTGCAACCGGCCCTCACCTCCATTACGAGTTCAAGATCAACGGCCAGCACCAGGATCCGATGCGCGTCGAACTCCCTTCCGGCGATCCGGTCCCCGGCCAGCATCTGGCGCATTTCCAGTCGAATACCGCCAGCCTGCTCGCCACACTTGATCGCCTCAGCGATACCCAGATCGCCATGCGGCGGAGCGACTGACTCGCCTGGAGCACGCGTCGTGAGCACCAACACCCTTTCCACGGCGGCAAAGCGCAGCATCGTCATGCGCATTGCCGAGTTGATCAGTGCCAGGCCTGGTCAGGTCGATACCGCGATCAACCTGCTTGATGGCGGCGCCAGCGTGCCGTTCATCGCCCGTTACCGCAAGGAAGCGACCGGTGGACTCGACGACAACCAGCTACGCCAGCTCGAGGAACGGCTGGTTTACCTGCGTGAATTCGAGGAGCGGCGGCTGACCATCCTCGACACCTTGCGAGAACAAGGGCAGCTGAC
>LFIK01002093.1_pt1 | contig 16047 bp, 14 predicted proteins | sample 643401 | NCBI WGS metagenome assembly LFIK01 (sample SAMN03777447, study PRJNA286221) | soda lake metagenome | biome: soda lake; feature: Kulunda steppe; material: water; isolation source: sample T5-Br brine of Lake Tanatar-5 | place: Russia: Kulunda steppe | collected 2010-07
TGGGGTGCTAGCACCAGCACCAGGTTGCCCAGTGTGGCGCCACGCCTTTTCTGAGCAAGCCGCTGCGTACATGCATGGGGTGCTCATGCAATATCCGCCAGGCAGTGCCTTCCCCTGTGTGTCACAATGAGCAAGGGGGGATGCACGTCGGCCCCTCATCGTGGCCATCTACCCAGACTCCTGCGCTGCATGCCCTTGGCCTAATCAGGGCGCTCCATGCTGGCGGAGTTTGCGGCCTTCGAGAGGCATGCCCAGGTGTGTGTGTTTGTGTGTTTTTGTGTGAGCATGTGTGTGCGTATGCGCGTGTCCCAATGCTTGCCCACACGGACTGGTTGCACGACAGGACCACTAAGTGCAGCGCAAAAGCATATGGGGTGGAGTGCATGGCGAGCACTCCCTCCCGAGCAGGCTTGAAACTGTGTCACAATGTTGTTCAAAAACGTGAGCATGTGACTTTCATGCAGCTTTGCGGCATGAGCTCGTGCTTTTGCCTCGTGGAGCACCTGGTGGAGTCACCAGGCCCCTTGACATCTCAAGATGCTTCTCCTGTGCCGCTCATTGGGCTACGCTCCCGGGCCCAATTGTGACTCTGCGCTGCCCCACACCCACGCCCCACACCCACCGCCACGCACCATTGCCACCGCCACACACGAGGCCCACCTCCTGGGCCCTCCCGCGTCTCCACCGCTTGACGTGCTGGCATGTGCACGCAGGACGGCATACGAGCCCAGCACTTCACGGCCACTGGCAAGGACAGCACATGCGCTGAGCTGGTGGTCCTTGATATTAATTGGCAGGTGAGTGCAAGGCCAGCTGCTCTGGCGCGTGTAAGTGCGGCCACGTTCTTCGCAGCACGCTGCGTAAAGGGGTGGCAGCGTGTGTGGCATGGCCCGCCATATGGAACATAGCACTCGGCGCTGCAGTGAAAATAAGGCGGTGGAAGGTGGGTGACCATGCGTTGGGTCGCTTGGCCGCGCTGCGTGCGGGTGCCGCCACTGGCTTGTGGGGATTGCCTCTGCAGACTTTGCAGGTGCAACCTGTCTAGCAACACCCCGTTGGAAGGCGGTGCCCCCAAATTCCTCCCACGAGCATGCCGCAAAAGCAGGGAAGGGCTACAGGGGCTCCTATGTACAGCACATGGCAGTGTGGCGCAGGATCGGAGGCCAGCTTGCAGCCTCGGCGAGGTGCAGCTACAGGATGCAATGCGCATGTGTGCATGTTTGATGAATGCGTGCGGGCTGGGGGCTGCTGCAGCGGGGTCCCTGCAGGAGGGTCGTGCTTTGCGTGTGCAAGACTCCTGCCTGCCTGCCTGCCTGCCTGCCATGAGCGCATTAAAGATTCCATCCTGGTCTTGTCCTGGGAGGGGTGACGGAGCCAGCAGCATGTACAGCTGGAGCGGGCGCAGCACGTGGGGCCGCCCCGCTGGACGGCCTGCCGTAGCAGAGCGCGGCACGGCAGCCACTACAAATCCTGGAGGCGTGCAAGGCGCACGCGCGCACGCAGCACCACGGACAGCTGCGGGCACATGGCAGGCCCCGTCCCCTCTCACTCTCCGCCCGCATGTGCCCCTCTGTTTGGTCCCTTGCGTGCCCCACAGGACGGCTACAGGCGGACAGCGTACGTGCTTGAGAAGGTGGATGCCATCACGTTCAGGTGAGGCGGGGCACGGGTGCAGCAGGTGCAGCTTGTGGCTTTGTGCAGCCCTCAGGGCTTGCCTGGTGCTTGAGCGGTGCAGGGAGGCGGGAGGCGGTGTGAGCACACGGAGCGTTTGAGGCTGCGTGGCTGCACGCGTCCAGGGCTGGAGCCGGGGCTACGCGGCCTGCCCTGTTGTGCAAGCGCATGCTGGGGTCATGCATGCCCCGCCTCTGGCAGGCGCACTGCCTGAGGCAACAGCACAGCAGCCTGCACAACACCCACACCCTGCTGCCTGCAAGGGCCGGAACCAGGCAGGGAGGGCCAGACCCCAGCACTGGCAAAGTGGTGTGTGTACATGTGTGTGTGCGTGCGTGTGTATGTAAGTCAGCAGCATTGCGGGCGGTCACGCTAATGCCACACCACCGCCACCGCTCGGCACGCGCTATAGGCCCGTGGCAGCGCTGGCCGACCCCAAGGCCACCGGCAGGCTCCCTACTGTGCTGGCGGGCTACGAGGGCTCAGGCGCGCGCCTGCCGCTGGCGGACATGCTGCCAGGTGGGGGGTGCCTGCCGCTGGCTGACAAGCTTGAGCTCACATGACGTGCTTGGTTGACGCGCTTGTGATGGAGTGACGTGCTTGAGAGTGACGTGCTTGTGATGGAGTGGCGTGCTTGAGAGTGACGCGATTGTGATGGAGTGGCGTGCTTGAGAGTGACGCGCTTGTGATGGAGTGACGTGCTTGAGAGTGACGCGCTTGTGATGGAGTGAGCTGTACGCAGCCCAGGGGCACCGCGGTGTGGTGTGGCGGTGCGACCGGAAGGGAGCACATGCGGCTTATGGCAAGGATTTGCCAGACGGTGCAGCTTCGGGGAAATGGGGGAGAGCCGTTGCCTGTTTCCGCCGGCCTGTGGCTTCTGAGCGCCTGCGTCCACCCCTGCTGCATTGCCCTGCGGCCTGCGGCGCCTGGCCTAGCCTGCTGAGCCTGCGCTGCACTTTTCGAGCAAGGGCAGCAATGCGCTGTCTCTGGTTGTGGCGCAGCCAGGTGCGCGGGGTGTGGCCTCTCTGCTGTGCTGTGGGGACAGTGGAGGCCGGCGCCTCGCACGCCCACACAGCAGGTGCTGCCGCGGGTGTACTGCGCCGCAGAGAAGGTGGACGCCTACAAAGCCAGGGCCTCCACGATGCAGCTGAAGCGCCCCCCTACCTGTGGCCCCCAGCAGCACCCGGCCGCGCCAGGTCCCCAGCCCCAAGTTGTGCAGGCTGCAGAAGGCGGTGCAGTGGAGTCCGGCGCACAAAGCGATGCCGTGCGGCAGGGCGGCAGGGGCCAGGCTGGCGGGGCACGCCCAAGCAGCAGGCAAGGGCGGGTAGGCAGCGCGGGGGTGGCGCCCAAAGCCCCTGCTCAGTCACCACCACCCCAAACCAACGTGGGCATGGTTGCCGCTCGCCAGCCGCCCAAGAAGCGGGCCGCGCCCGATGCGGCGGGCGGTGATGACAGGGCGGCAACCATGAAGCGTCTGGCTGGTGGTGGTGGTGGTGGTGGTGGTGGTGGTGGTGGCGGTCGTGGCAGTGCAGCTGCGGCAGGCGAGGGGGATGGCAGTGCAGCGGCAGCTGCTGCGACGCTGGCGTCTGGGGCAGTGAGGAAGGGGGAGCTAGCAAGAGCAGCGCAGCAGCTGCTGCCCCCTCCGAAGAAGACACGCACAAGGGACGGCAGCAGTGGGAGCAGGCGCGTGTCAAGCGTGGGAGGCAGGGGGTCAAGAGCAGAGAAGGAGCAAGACCAGGCACAGCTCAGAGGGCGGCAGGTGCGCGCATGTATGGGGCCGGGGGGGGCCTTGGCAATTGACTGGCCTGGGCATGCCCTGCACTAAAAACATGTGCCTGCTGCCAGCCTGCTGAAAAAAAGAAGAGCCTTTGCTGACTAGATGACTAGCAGGGTGTGTAAGAGGTTGGCCCAAAAACGCGGTTGTAACAGACTACCTAGGGCCCCATCGCAATCTACTAGGCTCCAGTGGACTGAACCTCAGCCTGCAAATGAGCCCGAGCCACATCCCGAGTGCCGTCGCTCGCAAGCATATCGCCTGTGTGGGGGGCACTCTCCTTGCCTGCGCACCGCGCTGTTCCTCCTCTCTTCCCTGCAGGCTGCGCTTCCCTCTGTTGCCCCTGCACACCGCGCGTGGTGCCCCCTCTCTGCAGGCTGAGTGCTTGTGTGGAACTTCCCCTGGTGAAGAGTCTCAGCCATATGGTTTTCTTGCAGACCAGACCCCTGCATGCCCACATCACGCACCAAGTCAGTGATGGCTGCACCCTGACAGCAAAAGGTGTTCATGGTCGGGCGTCCGCACGCGCACCCGGTTGCGCAAGCAGGTTGTAAAGGTCCAATGCAAAGCACTCTGCCTGAAAGGGCCCCGCCATATGCAAGACAGGGCCCCATCATCTGTGTCCTGGTGGAGGAGGGGTCACAGGGTGGAGAGGGTGCCTTGGCCATACGTCATCCCCTTTTCCTTGATGGATGTAGGGAACGTTTCACTGCCTCAGTCGTTTTTTACTGTCATCTGTTCCCCTGTGGCGAGGGGCACCCCCCTGGCCCTGAGCCCTCCAGCTGCACACAGGCCTGCTGTCGCAAAGGCTCTCCCTGGAGCCGCGCACAGGCTTGCTGGCCCGAAGGCTCTCCCTGGACCCGCACACAAGCCTGCTACCACAAAGGCTTTCCTTGGAGCCGCACACAAGCCTGCTACCCCAAAGGCTCTCCCTGGAGCCGCGCACAGGCCTGCTGTCGCGAAGGCTCTCCCTGGAGCTGCACACAGGCCTGCTGTCGCGAAGGCTCTCCCTGGAGCTGCACACAGGCCAGCTGTCGTGAAGGCTCTCCCTGGAGCTGCACACAGGCCTGCTGTCGCGAAGGCTCCCTGGAACACCGTGCGCTGGTGCTGAGACCCCTGCATCATATGGCCTCGCAGGCTTTGTGTGCCGCACAGACACCCGATCATTGAGCCTCCATGTGTATCGGACCTGTGGGGCGTGTGCGCGCAGGTGCTCGTCCCTCTTTTGCAGTGGCCCAAGTGGAAGCCGGGCAAGAGAGAAAAGAGGCCAGGGTCGGGCTTCAGGTGACTTGTATTTTTGGTCAAGCATGTGCTGCGCACCCCTGGGCAAGGGCAATGTGTTGAACTGTGGATGTGTGGTACACAGTGGAAGACGATAGTAGACAGTGGATTGTGGGGTGTGCACATGTCACCGGTGCAGCAGGGTTGCAGGTCATCAGAAGGCCCCTTTTGACCACATCCTTGTGCCTGCTGAGTTACAGGCTTGTTGAAGCAGTGCCACACCCCTGTGCAACCTTGCTTTTGAGGATTTGGAGTGGCAGTCGGTTGTGTCATTGCCTGATTGGGATCTGCACTTGCTGTCATCTTCAATGGCCAGGGGCGTCATAAAACAGATTAATGCAAAGGGCGAGGGAACTGTGATGGTGTTCAGCGTGCATGAAGATGGTCGCAGCGGACGATGCGAGTGCATCTGGCCTATAGAGGTGAGGCTTGCATCTCGTAGGCTCCCCAGCTGCATCTTTTTCTGTCTATTAGGGATGAAGGTGAATCAACTGAGAGCAAGACTTCATTCATGTCTTGGCTTGGTTCCCCCTTTACAAAGCTTCCCTTCGTACCAAGCTGGGCAATGCTTCTGTGCTGATTTTGTGCGATGTGCATGGAGCATACTGGTGCATACTGCCCAAACATGACCGCGAGACCACCTAATATCCATGAAGCAGCAGTCCTCAAGTTTTGATGCAAAAAATGGTGTTACGAGGGTCCCTTCTGTAATACCAACAAAAGATTTTGGGGCAGAAGCCAAGCAAAGTAAGTCTAAAATGATATGGCAAATTAGGGCGTGTCATTTTCATTCTGCTTCCAATCAACCACTAGAAATTATTGCCATTTGGCTTTGTTTTTGTCAGTCCTTTTAACTCATCCTTAAGATTGATCCTGTACCCGCCTGCTGCGTATGCTCAGGAGTTGGAGACCTGGTTGGTGCCTGAAGGTCAGGAGATATCAGAAGCCCAATTCTGTGCTGAGCTGCATGGCACAAAGACTTGACACATACAACAATCATGGTTGAGCCATGCACTGACTCCTTATGGCATCATGATGACATCCTATGATAGCCATCCAAAGCACTGGTACCCAATTTGACCTCAATGTTGATATGAATTGAAGAATTAGGCCCAAGCAATTACAGTTGCTATGCCGTGCTTAATCACCATTGAGAGGAACCTCACGTGTTGGCATTACATTGTGCACCATGGGAATTGCAATGAGGAAAGGCGGTCAGAAAGATACAAAACCACGCTACAAAGGACATGAATCCATTGCTGTCACACGGTGCACTCAAGCCGATTATGCGCTGGGGTATTTTAGAAATGTTGACATCAACCATTCATACCACACAGACGCTGCCTCTCTGCTCGCATCCTCACTCAGACCGAGGCGGACCCTTGTTGCATGGGTCCTCCTGGCCAGGTGGCCAGTGTCTCACTGAAGCAGAAGAGCGCGTGATGGTTGCCTACAGGGGGTCTGCAGGTGGCAGGTGCACCGGGGTCCTACCTTTGGCCTAGATGTCATAGCTGATGCAGCGTTGCAACCACTCACAGCCGGCCCCTTCGGGTAAAAAGGTCTGTTCAGGAACACGACCTTACCAACAGATAACACGCCCAGGTTTGGCTTAAGACATAACAAGCAATGTCATAGCATAACAGGCAATCCCTGCTGGCATGTATGCAAGTCAGATCTGGGCTACCCCCTACCTATGACAGGGCAAAGAGATAGACAATCCCATACAGAAATGGCTGCTTGCAGTACAGAAAATGTTGCGCGTCAGGGTCACAACTCCTTCTTATTGTATCATGCGAGAATGTGGTTTGGAGCCCCTGCAATTCAATTGGTTTTGAGCAGCAATGCGGCTTTACAACTCCTTGACCTGCTGCAACAGCACCACAATGAAAAAAATTGCATGCTGGCATACAGCTCAGCTCGGGGTCTGCCGATTGTGGGTCCTCCCTTACTCTTTCAGCTATGGAGGGCCTTGCACATTCCCACACTTTCAAACAAAACTTGCTGAACTGTGAACCCAATGACCTCCATCGTTTTGTTGTGGACCTCAGAACCAGGCATCTGCTTTACTGGGAGCCTTTCTCTAGCACACATCAGAGAGAGCGTAACAGTAAACGTTGACTTACCACCAGGGGTGTGCTCCACCTACAAACAAGGCCCTGGTTATACGGTCTCCTTACCCGCTTCTCAAATGCATGCTCCTTGACATCCCCCTTGATGTCGTTCACAGCGTTACCCGATTCAGAATCCGTCTTCACACCTTTGCTATGAGAAAGCTACTTGGAATCATATGTCTTCCACAACGAGGGACGAGGCAAACGATAATATTCAGGGTGAGCAACACATTTCTATCAGCGCACTCATCCCCGAGTGGTCTCCCTCTGCAGAAATTTGCTCCTCTATTCACTGGATCTTACGATGTGTCTGCTTTCTTAAACCAGAACAACAATAAACTTCCTTCCTCCATGAATTACTTGTTTTTTATGAGCAGGCTGGGAGTCCGACTTCTTGACTGAAGCCTTCAGTGAAGGCCTCATTCTTGTAAACCTTGTAAACCTACCTTGGCCTAGAACAACTTGAATCAGTTGAAAATCTGAGTTCATCTGCTGAAAGGTTTGGCAGAAGCCATTCGGGTAAAGTTCTGTTGGCTGCATGTGCAGGCAAGACCAGACTTTGTTGAGCCATCCGGGCTCCACTTCTTATACGTGACAATCATGTTTCCTTCAAATTCACTTTTGCTCAAGATTCCAATGATAAGCCTGGAAGCAATGCCAAGGTCTTTCAGTCACCGTGTTTTGAGCATTATGACAGCCAGAAAGCATATGGATTTGGCTGTCTGGCTGATGACCCAACAGGCAAGATGAACAAGTGGCTCTGCCATATAGGTGGGCCAGTTTCTGAGTGTGAAGTGCCTGTCCAGAATCTCATGACATTCATTCTTTTTCTGTGATTCATTTGTTTGTGATACAACACACGAATGTGCGCTGTTCCAGGGTGAAAGTCTGAGAGTTAAGCTTATACGGCCGAAACTGCTCAAAAGAGCATATGAATGCTGAAGAAAAAAGAGCATGAATTAAGAGCAAACAGAGCATTTGAATGACAGTACAGCATCTGAATGACAATACAAGATGATAACACAGCAAGGTGGAAGCGTGCACAGTCCTGAAAAACAGGGAAAACAAATTCATAAGAGCCTACAGTGAAGCGCATAGTACAGTAATGAAATTTTTCTTCAGCTGCCTGTGCATGTGCTCCTCACTGCAGCACGTGTTGCACTGTAGGCCTCCATGGGGAAAGGCAGGAGAGAGCTGCTTGTCTGTGTAATGAATTTCACTATAATATGTCAGAGTGAGCATCATTAGTAGCATGCGGTGTCATCACAGCCCTGACACGGGTACCTAATCAAAATTCAGTTCACCTTGATGCATAACCCGGCAACAGTTACTCAACTTGCAAGCATGGCACTCCTCCCGCCAGAGAAAGTGGGATTCACATCAGCATGCTGTCCCCTGCAACCTGAGATGGCCCTCAAAAAATTTGATAAATCATTACCTTTTTGAAGCATCTTGATGATGATCTTAATAACAATGAGCCCCCTGCCCCGCCATACCCTTCCATATTAGGCCAAAATACTTACCACTCTTGCTTAGGATCTTACTCCCTGCATTGCCTCATTCTACCAGTCCTCCTCACACCAGGCTCAGCACTTTGATTGCTCCCACTGAGTTGGCGGCCAGCACCACGTTGCTTCGTCGGGCCCAGCAGACAGACGACACAAAGTGGCCGGAGCTGTCATTTGATTCAAGTCCTGTGCGTGCGCGTGTGTGCGTGTGAGCATGTGCGCGCGTGCACGTGAGAGCACGTGTGTGTGCATGTAAATGTCAATGGGGGTATCTCAATGTTCACTTTTTGTGTATTTTGTAAAAAGCGCGAATTATTCAGTCGCTTTTTCGTTCAGTTTTGGGGATTGGCCTAGGAGGGCCCTCTCCCTGGCAATTTCACCCAGTTTAAGTCCCTCTCCCTCTGTTTATGCACGTTCTTCTAAATCTGACTGCAAGTTGCATCAAGGAGAATGGCAGGATGGAGCACTTTTGCTGGAACATGCATGATCATGTGATGCATCGCGAAGGTTGGAAGGCAGCCGGGATTGCCTGGAAATGACAGTGAAACGAAAATTGAATTTTGTAAACCATGGAACCCAAGTAAGACCCCAACTTTCCAGGGGTCAATGAGGCAGAAAAGGGGATAAATTGGTCAAAATGGGTGTGAGGCCTAAAAAATTCGCGAATGCCACTTTTAAAAAGCGCGAATTATTCGTTAAAAATTGGAAGCGATAAAATGCGTAAAAACCGAATGACCCAACCCTAGTATTTTGGCATTTTGGAGCCATGCGCGCAGTGTGCTTCCATGAGCATGCACAGGCTGCGGGGAACCGAAACGCCCCTAGGGTCGGCAGCTTCCAATCAGAGCGCGAGGGGCTGCCGGGGTCAACGCACGCAACCCACCTGAATCCATGGAGCCTGAGCTGTTGTCAGCGGAGCCCCCCCCACAGGTGCCTCTCCGCGCAGAGAAGTGGTGTTTCACAATGGGCATGGGCAATGCCTGCATGTGCAATTTAGAGCGTGCCGCAGAGGATGAGGGGTTCAGTGCCATGATGGTGGTGTGTGGTGCAGTGTTAGGTTGGCCCCACGATACACGCAGGCAGCGCCTGAGCACGCATGGGCACACTCAGGGGTGGCATACACCTTTGGGCGATGGCCCAGCCAAGCTGACTGAGCCGCTGGAAGAGTGGACTTCCTGCGAAAAGCGTCTGTGGCATGATCCGCCCCTGCCGGCTGGGCAAGCTGCTGCACAGGAGGAGCCAGGACGAGCACGTGCGCATGCAGGGTGAGCAGCACATGTGTGTCTACGGAGCCCCGCGCAGCGCACCTTGTAGTAGCAGAACACCTCGTTGGTCTCGGAGCCACACGCCAGGTAGCCATCCTGGGAAGTGCTGAGGCCCACAAAGTTGCGCTCGTTGAGGTGCCCCGAGTAGGTGGTGAGGCAGGAGGGCTGCACCTCCTCCCCTGTGCACAGCCACAGACACCGGAGGCAGCAGCGCGCGAGTGAGTGAGTGAGTGAGTGAGTAGGTGGTGAGGCAGGAGAGTTGTGCGTTCTTCCCTGTGCACGGTCACAGACACTGGAGGCAGCGCGGGGGAGGCAACAGCGAGCAAGCGAGCGAGCTTGCAGCGGCAGCTAGCAGCAGCCCATGAGTGGGAGAGTGAGCTTGCAGCAGCAGCGGCAGCGGCAGGATCGACAACAGCAGCAGCAGCAGCAGTAGCAGCAGCAGCAGGTGGCTCTTGGGGGGGCTGTACCGCTCCTCCAGGAGGGCTGTTTTGATAGGAGGGGTACCACCGCCCTTAGATGCAGCCTTGCTGCCTCCTTAGATCCCCCACCTCCACCTCCCAACACGTTTGCATAATCCATTCCCAGGGACGAGTGGGCACGGCAGGCACCACCGTCGCCTGTGCCCTCCATCCCAGCCCTCCTGGCCGCAGCTGCCTCATTTCCCTCAGGTGACAGACGGTGCTGCTGCTCCCTTGCGCGCACTCACACCAAACGTGGGTGCGCACACCGAGCATGCGCGCACACACACCAAGCCAGGGAGCACACATCAAGCATGGTGCACACATAACAATTGTGCGTGCACATACCAAGCGCAGCGTGCAGGCACACACCAAGCATGCATGCACACACCTGCACGTGGGCACACAAACCAAGCGTGCATGCACACACCTGCATTGTTGAGGTCCCACAGCTTCAGGGAGTTGTCGGTGGAGGCGGTGACCAGCTGGCTGCCCGACAGGAAGCGCACGTATGATACGGCCTTAGAATGGCCTGCGCAAGCGGGTACACGCGCGTACACACACATATAGGGACATGCGGTGATCATCAGAGGGCAGCAGGGGGTAGGGGCGTGCAGGCATAGGTTGTGGATGACCCCTTATCCCTGGCATACATCGGCACACACAAGCATAGCTGCCACAGCGGGCTGGTTGGTTGGCACAGGGCGCAGGGGGCACACGCAGATGCGCTGATGATGCATGGGGGGCGTGGGGGCATCTGCGGGGTGCCATCAGCTGGTGGGGCGGGGGAGCACCATGCGGCGACAGTGTGGGAGCTCGGTGCAGCAGCGCAGGGCTCGGCGTTGCCCGCTTTTGACAGACCCTGTGGGAGCCTCTGTGAGCCCCGGCGCCTTCGCAACCTGCAGCACGCTGATGGCTCAGGAGGTGTGCACTTGGGGCTAAGGAGGTGATTACTTGGGGCTCAGGAGGTGTGCACTTGGGGCTCAGGAGGTGAGAACTTGGGGCTCATTGCGCATGCAGCCTGCCCAGCAGTTCGGGCCTTGGCTGTGACCTGTGCCCAGGTGAGGATGGTGCACAGCGTAGAGCACCCAAAAGCACCGTGCAGCGCGCAGCTGGATGCAGCACTGCAGGTGAGGCGCACGGATGAGTGTGCGTGCGAGTGTGTGCGAGCGTGCATGCATGCGTGCGTGTGCGCGCGCATGAATGAGAGTGTGCGCGTGAACACATGTGCGCACAGGAGTCAAAAGAGCATGCTTGCTGAGGCCGGTGCGCCTACCGTTAATTGTGCACGACAGCGGGGAGGATGGCTTGCGCAGGTCGTACAGGTATGCGCGGCAGTTGGCGGTGCCCGCGGCGATAAGATGCGGGGAGGTGGGGTTGAACTGAACGCTGCACACATTGGCCTGCAGGCAGGAACGGAAGGGGGTGGATGAAGGCGGAGGGGTGTGTGGTTAGATGTGTACAGGTTAGGCATGTACACGCAGCTGCCCGCTTCCTATTTCCTGTTTTTTCGCACACGCGCGCACACACATCCTACTTCACAAGCACACAGCTGCGAGAGGGTGGCTTCTGGATTTGTGCACTCAATGCAAACAAGCTGGGAGGAATGAAGCGGGCATGGGCTGGGCAACTGCCCCACCTGGCAGCGCGCAACACGCCCAGCAGTCAAAGCTAAACACCAAAGGAGTCCTGGTTAAGGGCCCAGGCCTTGACCTGCAGCATGCACGCGTTGCAGGCGGTCGAGCTTGATCGGTCGCACGCTCACCTTGCAGTTGATGCTGGCGACCGAGGAGTCCTGGTTCAGGGCCCAGATCTTGATCAGGCCGTCGTCCGAGCCGGACACCAGGCGGGTGGGGTCCACGCTGGAATAGTCCACGCTCCACACGCGCTTGCTGTGCTCCTCAAATTGCATGACCTGGGCACGACCACAGACACCACGCGAGCCGAGCGGGTCAAAGCCCCCCAAAGGGCTGCGCAGGGCCCCCTCGTATGCGAGCACAAGCTGGTGTGTCTCAGGCGAGGCGTGGTGGTGCACGAGGCGCGCCCGACCAGCAGGACAGCGCAGAGTGTGGGCATATGCTGTGCTTTAGCTGCTGCCACTGCTTCTTGTGCATGCGCAGCACGTGGGCGTGTGAGATGCCTGCAGCGCGATGTTGACATGCCGTGCTCAAGCTGCTGCCACAGGCTTGTCCATGTGCTCTTGGTGGTGCCGCGGCGGTTTTTTCCGGCTGCCATATGCCGTGGCTCGCTGCACAAGCTCACAGGCCAGCTCAGGCAGAGGTTTGCTCAGACAGGGGCCCGCACGCGCGTGACACACATGAGAGCGCGTGCCACCCAGCAGGCCAGGAAAGCCCCACCCATCACCAACACACCACTGCGTCAACTTCTTGTGGGGGTCAGTGTTGTCAGACAAAATGATCCCCAAGGGAACCTGACACAGGGGTGGGTGCGCTCGCCCTGTGCAGGGTCAGTGTGCGCTCGCCCTGTGCTGAGGGTTGGTGACACAGGCGTGCATAGGCGGAGCCCTTGCGGATCAAATGGGCACCCCAAAAGCTTTTGCCCTGAAAGTCAGCCCTCAGCCCTGAGCGATCCAGCGTTGGCTGTCAAGGGAGCAGCAGGGCATGCAGGCCTAATTTCTGCTGACGCCCTAGAACAAGGGCACCTGTCTCTCTTCGCCTCCTCTCTCTCAAAAAGGCATTTGTGGTGGTGAAGTTGAACGCTGCGCGCTCGGTGCGGACCAGGCTCAGCACACGCCCATGTGCTCGCTTGCTTGTGCCAGCTGAATCACATGAGGCTTCAAGCCTGCCCGCTCTCCAGCGCGCGTCAGATGTGACCCTCTGCCATCCCTGCCCCTCACCTCGCTGTTGGCGTTGGCATCCCAGATCTGCACCACACCCTCATAGTCAGAGCAAGCCAAGTGCGCCTGCAACGCATGTGCATGTGTGTGTGCGTGTGTGCATGTGTGCGCGTATGCAAGCGCGTGTGTGCCTGTGTGTGCGTATGCAAGTGCGCATGCAAGCGCTTGTTGCAGAATTCCATCGCCCTGCTTGAGCCAAAACGTCCTGGTTACCAAAACGAGACCCAAACAGCTTCTGAGCAGCAAGCGCGTGCCAGGCACTACTGACATGCATGCAACAACAGGACAAGCCCCATTTCAGACCAGAATTTTGTCAGAAGGTCATCCAAAAAGGTCATTTTGAGTGCTCGCAGTGTGCACCTGGCATGCTAGAGATGTCATGGAGCTGCTTGCGGCGTAGCAGCAAATCTTGGCTGGGCTTGCGCTTACAAGCAGGCTGTTGCATGCCGAGCTGATGCCAACTCTGTGGGGTAGGTAGGTTTTGCCTTTGGTCATAGCTTGAACATATATGCATCGAATAGGCTGGTGCCAATCGCCAGCCCAGCCTTCAAAGACAACATAAGCCGCAAGGCCGCCATATTTCAGGGGGAAGTACGTGCACCAACAATCCGTCCAGGGCACACGCTCACAAGACAAGCTGACGGCAAACACGGCCCTGGCCCAGTAGGATGTCCACGCACCTTGATGTAAGACGACCAGCACACAGAGCTGAGGCGCGAGCGGCTGCTGATCTCCAGCACAGGGTACTGTGTGTGCAGGGGTGAAGTGGGTGCAAAATGCGGAGTGTTTGTATGTGCACGCATACTCACGTGGGTCACTGTGAAAGCACGCGCGCGTCCAGGAATGGGCGCCTGCCTGAGACTTGGCGCGAGGTTGCAGCAGGCGCGTCAACCAGCCAGTCACACGTGTGCAGCTGTTCGTGCACCACGCAAGCAGCACACGGCCCAATCAGCAGGAGCGTGCTCATTCCAACCACTGACCGGCATATGGAGCCCCATATGTGCCACGGCTGCCAGAGCTGCCACAGGGCTCACCACACGTGCGCGCTCAGGGCATATGCTGCCACATGCAGCACTTACCCTTTTTGCTGTAAAGGGTGGTGCCCGTGGCAGCTGTGCCACAGCCTGGCGCTTACCCTGCCCTGCACATGGTGCCTGCATGCTTGGGCCTCTCTTAGCGCTGACATACTTGGGCATCCGCGTGCGGGCAAACACAATTCAATTTCCTCAAGGACAAGTACATACTTGCAACCGCGAACGAACACACACAGTACACACAAGGCATGCACATGCACGCGACTGTAGGCGAGCACACACACACACACACACACACACACACGCACACACACACAGACACACACACGCACGTACGCACGCGCGCGCGCTCGCACCTGGCAGGCCCCTAGCAGTGGGTTAGCGCCGGAGGTGACAAGTGAGCTGAGCTCAAAGATGCGGATGCGCTTGGCCACGCCCACTGTTGCAAAGTACTCGTCGTCGCGGTCAAACGCAGCGCAGCACACCATGGAGGGGCTGGCCGCCTAGCAATGGCAGGCAGGCAGGAAGAGGGTTGAGAGGGGGCTCGGAGCTGACCCCAAAGGAGCCAGTCATTAGGAGCACACAGACACACAGCGCGGCTAGGGTGTGGGGCAGCAGCGCGAGGGGTGCGCTGCTTGGGTGCTGATGCAAGCACACAGGCTCGTTCTTGTTTGTGAGCGTGTAGCAGGGTAGGTTGCACCTGCCTGGGCCCATGCACATGCGCTTCCGGGTGGGTGGAATGTGTGCGTGTGTGCGTGCACATATGTGCGTAAGTGTGAGCACGTGCGCACGCGTGCGTAGCATGAGTGGTATGCACAAATGCGGTTCTTGGATTTTGATAGCGCTGCCCCCCCCACCTGCTGCGACGCCGTGCGTGGATCACCCTGCTGCAGCGACGCCATGACCTCCAGCCGGTCGTAGCGCACATAGCTGGACAGATCATCGGCAAACGTGGCCACGTGGGCAGGCAATGCAGCCGCAGAGGTGGCAGCGCCAGCCGCCGACGCAGCTGGCCGTTCTGCCCTGCTGCCGGTGGCACTGCTAGGACCTGCGGCCCCCTGTGTCACTGCCTGCCCTCCCTGCTGCTGCTGAGGCGGCGCCAGCTGGCCCCCGCCGCTGCCACCGCTGGCCGCCGCTGGGCGCTGTGCGGCCGCGCGGCGCTTGAAGTACTCCAGCTCCAGCTGCGGGTAGCTGCTCTCAATGCGCGGCCACAGCGCCATGGCCGTCTCGGCCGCCGTCGCGTCCGCTTCGTCACCGCCGCTGCACTCCATGGCGCCGCCGGCGCTGGCGCTGTCGTTGCTGGGCGGCAGGGGCAGGGGCGGGGAGGGCGGGCAGGGCTGGATGGAGGGCGAGGCATGCGGGGAGGGCCCGCTCAGGCCCAACCCACCCGAAGTATGCTGGACGTCGGTGCTGTGGCTTCGAGCCGACCATCGGCTGTGCAGCTGCAGGTGGCCCTGTGCGTCGCTACCACTGGCGTGCAGTGGGGGAGCAGGCCCATGGTGCGAGTGCGTGGGGTGCACCAGCGGGCTGTGGCTGGTGCTGGTGCTGCCCAGGCGCAGGAAGCTGGCAGAGCGGCTGGGGATGGCGCGCACACGGCGCCGCGGCGGCTGCGCGGGCTGCTGTGCTGCGCCGCCCTTGGCTTGGATCCCAAGGTGGGCCTCTAGCTGCGTGCGAGGGGGGGCAGAGTGCAGGCACCCCGTCAGGGCACAAAAGGGGCGGGCGCACAATAGGGGCGCGGAGACTCTGGGCAGCGGCACAGGCTGGCCGCACATGGGAGGCAGGCCACGGGCAGCTCTGTGTACACAGGGGACACTGGCGGACGGGGCCACGTGCCCCGTCTAACAGCGCAGGGGCAAGGGCGGCAATGAGGACCGGGCGAGAGATGCCTTTTGCCTCACACACACACACACACACTTTTGTGCATCGTTGTACACGCCTGTGCATGTGCTGTACGTGGGTGTGTAGCGGGCACGTGGATGTGTGTGTGTGTGTGTGCGCGCGCGGTGTCAGTGAATGTTCGCGAGCGCACGCACGCGCGCACGCACACTCACACACTCACACACGCACACACGCACACACACACACACA
>LFIK01002094.1_pt1 | contig 16037 bp, 15 predicted proteins | sample 643401 | NCBI WGS metagenome assembly LFIK01 (sample SAMN03777447, study PRJNA286221) | soda lake metagenome | biome: soda lake; feature: Kulunda steppe; material: water; isolation source: sample T5-Br brine of Lake Tanatar-5 | place: Russia: Kulunda steppe | collected 2010-07
CGGGGGCGACGCGGGGGAAGGAAGATGCCTGCAGGCCCCGACCCGGGGCCGGGGCTATTCCGCCGCCTTGGGGGTGAAGCCGCGCTCGAGCATGTCATGCGGCGCGACCGGGTAGTCGCCCGAAAAACACGCATCGCAGTATTGCGGGCAGTCGCGGTCGCGGCCCGCGCTCTCGCCCACGGCGCGATAGAGCCCGTCCAGCGTGACGAAGCGCAGCGAATCGACTCCGATATAGTCGCGCATCTCGTCCTCGGTCATCTGCGCGGCCAAAAGCTTCTCGCGTTCGGGCGTGTCCACCCCGTAGAAGCACGGCCAGGCCGTGGGCGGCGAGGCGATGCGGAAATGCACTTCCGCCGCGCCCGCCTCCAGGATCATTTCCTTGATCTTCTGGCTCGTGGTCCCGCGCACCACCGAATCGTCCACCAGCACGATCCGCTTGCCGCGGATCAGCGCGCGGTTGACATTGAGCTTCAGCCGCACGCCCATCGAGCGGATCTGCTGGCTGGGCTCGATGAAAGTACGGCCCATATACTGGTTGCGGGTGATCCCCAGCGCGAAGGGAATGCCCGATTCCTGGCTGAAGCCGATGGCGGCAGGGGTGCCGCTGTCGGGCACGGGGCAGACCAGATCGGCCTCGACGGGCGCTTCGCGCGCCAGTTCCACGCCAATGGCGCGGCGCGTCTCATAGACCGACCGGCCCCCGTAGAAGCTGTCGGGGCGCGAGAAATAGACATGCTCGAAGATGCAGAAGCGCGATTTCTCGGGGCCGAAGGGGCGCATCGTCTCGACCCCGGCGGCAGTGATGATCACCATCTCGCCGGGATCGATCTCGCGGACGAAATCGGCGCCAATGATGTCGAGCGCGCAGGTCTCGGAGGCCAGAACCCAGCCGCGGCCCAGCTGCCCCAGCACCAGCGGGCGCACACCCAGCGGGTCGCGCACGCCGATCAGCTTCGAGCGTGTCATGGCGACCACGGAAAACGCACCCTCGGCGCGGCGCAGCGCGTCCTTCATCCGTTCGGGGATGGTCTTCTGGTAAGAGCGCGCCATCAGATGGATCAGGCATTCGCTGTCCGAGGCCGACTGGAAGATCGAACCGCGGTCGATCAACTCGCGGCGGATCGCCTCGGCATTGGTGATGTTGCCGTTATGCGCGATCGCCGCGCCGCCCATGGCGAACTCGCCGAAGAAGGGTTGGACGTCGCGGATCTGCGTGGCGCCCTTGGACCCGGCGGTGGAATAGCGGACATGGCCGATCCCGATACTGCCCGGCAGCCCCTCGATCACGCCCGCCTTGGTGAAATTGTCGCGCACCAGCCCGAAGCGGTGGGCCGAGTGAAAGCCCGATTCGGGGTGATGGGTGATGATGCCGCCCGCTTCCTGCCCGCGATGTTGCAGCGCATGCAGGCCAAGCGCCACGAAATTCGCGGCATCTTCAAGCCCGACACATCCGAATACCCCGCATTCCTCGCGCAGGCGATCATCGTCGAACGGGTGGGAGAGCATCGTGGGACCTGGGCAGCAAGACACGGCTATGCCCTAACCGATTGACACGCAAATGTCACGATCACAATCGGGCGCGCGCTCAGTTGCACTCGGCGACCAGCTCCTCGTAGCGCTGCACGAGCCAGTTCGGCGCATCTTCGGGCACTGCCTGGTCGAGATTGCCCGAAAGCTGGGCAAAGACCCCGGCCGAGCGCGATTCCTCGACCATCGGGACCGAGCCTTCGGGCACGGCGCGGTCGAAGACCAGAAGCGCGATGGCGACCAGCAGGATGCCGCGCGCCACCCCGAACAGGAAGCCCATCCCCTGATCGACCCCGCCCAGCGCCGAATTGCGCACGAAAGAGGAGAACAGCGGCGTGAAGAGCGCCGCGAGCACCAGCACCACGGCAAAGACGGCGGCAAAGGCCGCGATCACGGTCAATTCGCAACTGTCGCCCAGGAAATCCCCCAGAAAGGGGATCTCGCGCACCAGCGGTTGCACCGACGGGGCAAGCATGAAGGCCAGCACCGCCGCCGCGACCCAGCCGAGAATCGCCATCGCCTCGCGCAGGAAGCCGCGCGAATAGGCCAGGATGCCCGAGACGAGGATCACCACGGCCACGCCGCCATCGACGATTGTAAAGCCTTCCATGCCTGTCTCCTTCTGGCGGCGTCAGCCTGCGCCGAAGATCTGCCCGACCACTTCGGCCAGATCGGGCATCTGTTGCACTTTCAGGCCCGGCGGGGCCGCGGGTTTGGGCGCACGCGGCGCGATTGCTGCGCTAAAACCAAGTTTCTGCGCCTCTTTCAACCTGTTTTCGGTCTGGGTGACCGGCCGCAGCGCGCCCGAGAGGCTGATTTCGCCGAAGACGACCGTCTCGGCGGGCAGGGCGATGTCCTCGCGCGCGGACAAGAGCGCGCAGGCCACGGCCAGATCGGCGGCGGGTTCCTGCACGCGCATGCCCCCCGCGACGTTCAGGAAAACGTCCATGCCCGCGAAGGGGATGCCGCAGCGCGCCTCGAGCACGGCGAGGATCGTCGAGAGCCGCGCGCTGTCCAGCCCGACAACCGTGCGGCGCGGCGTGCCCAGCGGCGAGGGGGCGACCAGCGCCTGGATCTCGGTCAGCATGGGGCGCGTCCCCTCGATGCCCGCGAACACGACCGAGCCGGGCGCGGGCGTGCCGCGTTCGGACAGGAACAGCGCCGAGGGGTTGGCGACCTCGGCCAGTCCCGCGCCCGTCATCTCGAACACGCCGATCTCGTCGGCGGGACCGAAGCGGTTCTTGACGGCGCGCAGGATGCGGAACTGGTGACCGCGCTCGCCCTCGAAATAGAGCACCGTGTCGACCATGTGCTCGATCACGCGCGGGCCGGCGATCTGGCCCTCTTTCGTGACATGGCCCACGAGGATGACTGCCACGCCACGCCGCTTGGCGAAGCTGACCAGCTCATGCGCTGCGGCACGCAGCTGCGCGACCGAGCCCGGCGCGCTGTCGATGGTATCAAGCCACATGGTCTGGATCGAATCGATCACCACCAGATCGGGGCGCGTGGCCTCGAGCGTGGCGAGGATGTCGCGCAGCCCGGTCTCGGCCCCCAGCTGGACGGGGGCTTGCGCCAGGCCCAGCCGGTCCGCGCGCAGCCGCACCTGCGCCGCCGCCTCCTCGCCCGAGATATAGAGGCAGTTGAGCCCCTGACCCGCGAAGGCCGCGACGGCCTGCAGCAGAAGCGTCGACTTGCCGATGCCCGGATCGCCGCCCACAAGGATCGCCGAGGCCGCGACCAGCCCGCCGCCCAGGACGCGGTCGAACTCGTCGATGCGCGAGGCGGCGCGCGGGGGCGGGGCCTCTGCCGCGGACAGCGCGCCCAGCGCGATGGCGCGCCCGCGCGTCGGGCGCGTGCCGGGGCCGGTGCTGAGGGGCGCTTCCTCGACAATGCTGTTCCACGCCCCGCAGGCATCGCATTGCCCGGCCCATTTGCGATGGACCGCGCCGCATTCGGTGCAGGTGAACTGGGCGGCTGCCTTGGCCATGCGCTGGTTATCGCAGTGCGTCGGGCGGGGTGCAATGCGCAAGGCGCAGTGCAGGTGCTTTTGCTGGCGCGTCGGCTTGGGTATAGTGGACCCAACGCAAAAGGAGGCGATGCCATGCCGCTTGACAGACCCGCCCTGAAAGCCACCGACGCGCCGGATCTGGGCCGCTTCGACTGGGATGACCCGCTGCGGCTGGAGAGCCAGCTGTCCGAGGATGAGCGGATGCTGCGCGACGCTGCCCACGGTTTCGCGCAGGAGGTGCTCGCCCCGCGCGTCATCGACGCCTTTCGCGACGAGGTGGACGCGCCGGACCTGTTCCCGCTGATGGGGCAGGCGGGGCTGTTGGGCGCCACATTGCCCGAGGCGTATGGCGGCCTTGGCGCGGGCTATGTGACCTACGGGCTGATCGCGCGCGAGATCGAGCGCGTCGATTCGGGCTATCGCAGCATGATGTCGGTGCAATCGAGCCTGGTGATCTATCCGATCTACGCCTACGGCACCGAGGCGCAGCGCGAGAAATACCTGCCCGGGCTGTGCGCGGGCGAGTTGATCGGCTGTTTCGGGCTGACCGAACCGGATGCGGGGTCGGATCCGGCGGGGATGAAGACGCGGGCCGAGAAGACGGCGGATGGCTACCGGCTGACAGGCTCCAAGACCTGGATATCGAACAGCCCCTTTGCCGATGTCTTCGTCGTCTGGGCGAAATCCGAGGCGCATGGCGGCAAGATCCGCGGGTTCGTTCTGGAAAAGGGGATGAAAGGGCTGTCGGCGCCCAAGATCGGCGGCAAGGTGAGCTTGCGCGCCTCGACCACGGGCGAGATCGTGATGGACGGGGTCGAGGTCGGCGAGGACGCGCTTCTGCCGCATGTCGAGGGGCTGAAGGGTCCGTTCGGGTGCCTGAACCGCGCGCGCTACGGCATCGCCTGGGGGGTGATGGGTGCGGCAGAGCATTGCTGGCAGGCGGCGCGGGCCTACGGGCTGGACCGCAAGCAGTTCGGGCGTCCGCTCGCGCAGACGCAGCTGTTCCAGAAGAAGCTTGCCGACATGCAGACCGAGATCGCGCTGGGGCTGCAGGCGGCCCTGCAGGTGGGCCGGCTGATGGACGGGGCCGAGGCGGCGCCCGAGATGATTTCGCTCATCAAGCGCAACAATTGCGGCAAGGCGCTGGACATCGCGCGGGCCGCGCGCGACATGCATGGCGGCAACGGGATCTCCGAGGAGTATCAGGTGATCCGGCATATGGTGAACCTGGAGACGGTGAACACCTATGAGGGCACGCATGATGTCCACGCGCTGATTCTGGGCCGCGCGCAGACCGGGTTGCAGGCGTTCTTCTGAGAAGCGGGGGCGCCGGGCTGCGCCCGGAGAAGATGAGTATTTTCGGCAAGAAAATGGCAGGATGGGAATGACCGACCGCGTGCCCGCGCATCAGATCGCCTATGCGCGGCTGCGCGACATGGTGCTGTTCGGCGAGATCGCGCCGGGATCGGCGGTGACCATCGAGGGGCTGGTGACGGCGCTGGGGCTGGGCATGACGCCGGTGCGCGAGGCGCTGCGGCGGCTGATTGCGGAGGGGGCGCTGCAATGGCAGGGCAACCGGCGGATCGTCGTGCCGCGGCTGGGTCTGCGGGCGCTCGAGGATCTGGGTTATGCGCGCAGGGCCATCGAGGGGCGGCTGGGGCGGCAGGCGCTGGACGGGCTGGGGTCTGACGTGGTGGGGCAGTTGCGCGAGATCGATGCGCGGCTGGATGCGGCGATCGCGGCGGGCGATGTGGCGGGCTATCTGCGTGCCAACCATGCGTTCCACTTCACGCTTTACGCGCAGGCGGGCTCGGAGGTGCTGGAGGGGGTTGCGGCCTCGCTCTGGCTGCGTTTCGGGCCGTCCTTGCGGGTGGTCTGCGAGCGCCCGCAGGCGCGCGGGCTGCACCAGCCCGACCATCACAAGGCAGCACTCGCGGCGCTGGCGGCGGGCGACGCGGCGGCGCTGGAAGCCGCACTCGCGGGCGATATCGCGCAGGGGGTGGCGAATATCCGGGCCGGGCTGGACGAGGGGGTGTTCGGGGCGCTGGAGTAATTTGATCAAATTATCTTGACGCCGCGAGCGGCGACGGTATCCTGCGCGCAACAGCGACAGGAGCATCCCCGATGAGCTTGACCAACACGCCCCCCACGGCCGAATTGCAGGCGCTCGACGCGGCCCATCACATGCACCCCTTTACCGCCAATGGCGAGCTGGGCCGCAAGGGCGCGCGGATCATCACGCGGGCCGAGGGCGTGCGGCTGACCGACAGCGACGGGCATGAGCTGATCGACGGCATGGCGGGGCTGTGGTGCGTGAATATCGGCTACGGGCGCAGTGAACTGGCGGAAGCGGCGGCGCGGCAGATGCGCGAGCTGCCCTACTACAACACGTTTTTCCAGACCAGCCATGTGCCCGCGCTGCGGCTCGCCGCGCGGTTGGCGGAACTGGCGCCGGGCGATCTGAACCATGTGTTCTTTGCCGGGTCGGGCTCCGAGGCGAATGACACCAATCTGCGCATGGTGCGGCATTACTGGGCGCTGAAGGGTCAGCCGGAGCGGCGTGTCGTCATTTCACGGCGCAATGGTTATCACGGCTCGAGCATGGGCAGCGGCAGTCTTGGCGGGATGGCGGCGATGCATGCGCAGGGCGGGCTGCCGATCCCGGATATCGTGCATATCGACCAGCCTTACTGGTGGGGCGAGGGCGGGGCCGCGACACCGGAGGATTTCGGGCGGGCGCGGGCGCGCCAGCTTGAGGAGACGATCCTGGCCCTTGGCCCCGAGCGCGTCGCGGCCTTCATCGCCGAGCCCGTGCAGGGGGCAGGGGGCGTCATCATCCCACCCGAGAGCTACTGGCCCGAAATCCAGCGGATCGTGGACAAGTACGGCATCCTGCTGATCGCGGATGAGGTGATCACCGGCTTCGGGCGGCTGGGGCACTGGTTCGGGTCGCAAAGCTACGGCATCCGCCCGCATATCATGACCATCGCCAAGGGGCTCTCGTCGGGCTATCAGCCGATCGGCGGCTCGATCGTCTGCGACGAGGTGGCGGCGACAATCGGGCAAGACGAGTTCAACCACGGCTACACGTATTCGGGCCACCCGGTCGCGGCGGCGGTGGCGCTCGAGAACCTGCGCATCCTCGACGAGGAGGGGATCATCCCGCGCGTGCGTGACGAAATCGCTCCTTATCTCGCGCAGGCCTGGGGGGCGCTGGCCGATCATCCGTTGGTGGGCGAGGCGGTGTCGCGCGGGCTGATGGGCAGTCTGGCGCTGACGCCCGACAAGGCCAGCCGCGCGAAATTCGCCGCCGACCCGGGGACCGCAGGCTATATCTGCCGCGAGTATTCCTTCGGCAACGATCTGGTCATGCGCCATGTCGGCGACCGGATGATCATCGCGCCGCCGCTGGTGATCACGCCCACCGATATCGACGAGTTGGTGGCCCGGGCGCGCAAGACGCTGGACCAGACGTGGGCGCATCTGCAACGCGAGGGGATGCTCAGGGCCGCGGCCTGAGGCGGCCATCGACCAGCCCCGCCAGCGCCATGCCCGCGGCCAGCGCGGGCTTGCGGGGCAGGGCGAAGCGCGGCGGCGGGCGCCGGGTGAGGGCCGGGGGCGCGTCGGGGGCGCCCATCACCGCCCGCGCCGCCACGCGCCCGCCCTCAGACGCCGCCGCCACGCCGTTGCCATGCCAGCCCAGCGCCAGCCACAGCCCCGCCGCCCCCGGCACCGGCCCGATATAGGGCGCGAGACTGGCGGTCAGGCAGACGAGGCCGTTCCATTCATACTCGGTTTCCGCATTGCGGAAGGCGGGGAAGATCATGTCGAACTCGGCCCGCGACCGGCGGGCAAAGGCGGCGACCGAGGCGGGGCGGAACGAGAGCCCGCCGCGCGCGCCGAACAGGAAGCGATTGTCGGGCAGGAGCCGGAAGTAATGCAGCATCAGCCGTTCGTCATAGGCCATGACCTGCCGTGTCCAGCCCTGCGCCTGGATCTCGTCGCCGGTCAGCGGGCGGGTGACCATGATGTTGGAAATCGCGGGCAGAATGCGGCGCGACAGCCAGCGCGGCAGGCGCTCGTCGCTATAGCCATTGGTGGCGATCAGCACGCGGGGCGCGTGAAGCTCGCCCCCTGCCGTGCGCAGCACCCAGCCGCCGGGCGCGGGGTCGAGGCGGGTGACGGGGCTGTCGCCATGGATCGTGACGCCCGCATCCAGCGCCGCGCCTGCGAGCCCGGTGACATAGGCGTAGGGGTGCAGGCCGAAGCCCTCCTCGGGACCGCCGAGGATGCCGCCGTGATAGACCGCCGTGTCGAACCCCGCCTCGCGCAGGGCGCGCGGGTCCATCACCGCGCCGCCCTCGCGCTGCATCGCACGCCATTCGCGCGGGGTGGAAGCGAGGCGCAGCTCGCCCGGTTCGGTCGCCTGGGCGTCGATGGCGTAGCGGTCGAGGTTGTCGCGCACGCGCTCGATGGCAGCGCGCTGGAACGCCGCCCATTCTTCGGCAACCCCCGCGCCGAGGCGGCGGCCAATGGCGGGGCCTTCGATCCGCGCACCGCCCTTGCAGCAAAACCCGCCATTGCGTCCCGATGCGCCCCAGCCCGGCTGCGCGGCATCAACCACGATGACGCGCGCGCCATGCTGCTCGACCAGTTCCAGCGCCGCGTTCAGCCCCGCATAGCCCGCGCCGATGATCGCCACATCGGCCTTTGCGCGGCCTGCAAGGGGCGGGCAGGTCACGCCGGAATGGCTTGCGCGCCAGTAGCTGTCGGGCCAGCGCGCCGGGTCCAGTCCTTCGGGTTCATACAGCATCGCTTGCCTCGCTCGCGCCGATCTGCCCATGTCTATTCCGCCCGCCCGCCCCGTCAAGCTTCGCCCACCGGAGACACCCAACATGGCACTTGAACCCCCCGGCCACGAGGTCGATACCGCGTTGACCCGCGAAACCCTGCACGGTCTGTCCTTCGAGAACACCTTTGGCGGTGTGCCGTCCTTCCTGCGCCGCAGGCTGACCAAGGACCTGTCGGGGGCCGATCTGGCCGTGACGGGGGTGTGCTTCGATCAAGCCACCTCGCACCGGCCCGGCACGCGCTTCGGCCCGCGCGCGATCCGCGCGGCGAGTGCGCAGCAGCCCTCGCTGCCGATCTATGGCTGGGGGTTCGATCCGCTTTCGGCCTGCGCGGTGATCGACTATGGCGATCTGGCCTATGATCCCGGCCATCTGGCGCAGTTTCCCGCCGCGCTGCAGGCGCATATCGCCACGATCCTCGATGCAGGCGCAGGGGTGCTGACGCTTGGGGGCGATCATTTCATCACCCTGCCGATCCTGCGCGCCTTTGCCGCGCGCTTCGGGCCGTTGGCGCTGGTGCAGTTCGACGCGCATTCCGACCTCTGGCCCGAGGATGACCCTGCACGCATGGATCACGGCACGATGATGTATCGCGCCGTGCAGGAGGGGCTGATCGACACCGCCCGCTCGGTGCAGATCGGCATCCGCACCGAATGCCCCGATTACTTCGGCATTCATGTCATCGACGCCTTCGCCGTGCATGAGAGCGGCCCCAAGGCTGTCGCAGCGCGGGTGCGCGAGATCGTGGGCGCGGCGCCCTGCTATCTGAGCTTCGATATCGACGCGCTCGATCCGGGTTTCGCGCCGGGCACCGGCACGCCGGTCTGGAACGGCTTGACCCCCAATCAGGTCGCGGTCATCCTGCGCGGGCTGGCGGGGGTGCAGCTGGTCGGCGGCGATGTGGTCGAGGTCTGCCCCGCACTCGACCCGACCGAGGCCACGGCAATCATGGGGGCGCATGTGGGGATGGAACTGATCGCACTCTACGCCTGGACGCGCGGCCGCGATGCTTAAGCTTGCAGCGCTCGCATGCGGGCTGATCGCTGTCGGCGTGCTGGCCTATATCCGCCTTGCGCCCTCGGACCCCGCGCGCTGGCATGAGGATCCGCGCCTCGTTTCGCGCCCCGTGACGCCGAATTTCCATCTGATCCGCATGGCGGGGGGGGACGCGATGCCGCGCGTCTACCAGATGACGCCCGAGGCGCTGGCCGCGCGGGTCGACGAGGTGGCGCGCGCGGATGGCACGACCCTGCTCGCCGGGTCGGTGGAGTCGGGGCATATGACCTATCTCAGCCGCACGCCGCTGATGGGCTATCCCGACTACACCTCGGTGCTGATCGAGCCGGCGGGCGAGGGGGCGATGCTGCTGGCCTTCGCGCGGTCGCGCTTCGGGCGGTCCGACCTCGGGGTGAACCGCGCCCGGCTGGAGCGCTGGCTCGAGGCGCTCGAGCCCGACAAGCTTACCGAGTGAGGCGGCAGCAGCCGCTGTAAAGCGTCGCATCTGGCCCCGGCATGAAGCCGATCGCCAGCCCGAAAAGCCGGTCACTCATCCCGTCGCTGCAGGTCTGCGGATAGATAAACGCCGTGGCCTGCCCCTCGGGGCCGTCCATCAGCACCATGCGGCGCAGATCCTCGGGGACGCGGCTGTCCTGCGCGATGCGCAGCGGTAGCGTGACCGGGTCGTCGCTGCGGCCCAGTTCGGTGAATTCCATGGCGCCGTCTTCGGGCGTCAGCGACCAGAAGGGCTCGGTCCCGAAGCAGCTCAGCCCCACGGGCAGGTTGTAATTGTCGATATGCACCCCGCGCGGCGCCAGGTAGCGCATCGAGACCCATGCGGCGACCTCGCCGTGATTGATCTGGCCCCAGGTGCCTGCCTCGTTGGTCCGGACCACCTCGATCCCGCGCGCATCGGGGGCAAGGCCGCCGATGATCTCGGAGGCGGCAGACGGCGCGGTGCGGATATTGAGCACATCATTCGCCGCCACCCCCTCGACATCGAAAAGCTGCGGCAGCTGCATACCCTGCGCCGCGCTCGCCGCCAGCACCACCACGACCATCGCAATCCATCCGCGCATCGCGTTGCTCCCCTGTTGCCTGGCGCCAGCCTATCCGAAACCGGAGCGACCGGGAAAGGGGCGCATCAGTCCCGCATCTGCACCAGCGGCAATTCCGTGGTGAACTTGATCTCCTCCATCGACAGCAGGGCGGTGACGTTATGGATGCTGACCTCCGAGATCAGCGCCTGATAGAAACGGTCATAGGCGCGCGCATTGGGCACGCGGACCTTCAGGATATAGTCGATATCGCCCGCCAGCCGATGCGCCTCGAGCACTTCGGGGCGCGCGCGCACGGCCTTGAGGAAGCGCGACTGCCAGTCGGCCTCATGCGCGGCGGTGCGCACCAGCACGAAGAAACACGCCTCGAACCCCAGCGGCTCGGGGTCCAGCAGCACTGTGTCGCGCAGGATGATCCCGGCCTTGCGCATCTTGCGGATGCGGTTCCAGACCGGCGTCTTGCTGGACCCCACGGCACGGGCGATATCGTCCAGCGACTGGCTCGCATCGCGCTGCAACTCGCCCAGGATGCGGCGGTCCAGATCGTCCAGTGTCTCGGCCATCGGCGATTCCTTTCCCCGGATATCTGGAACCTTGTTCCTTCAGGCGCAAGTCACTTCGTCGGAATCGGAACGAATTCCGCCGCAAGCCACTGTGTTGCGCGACCTCTGGCCGCCTTGCACTTGACCTGCATCACGGCATGGTGGCAGGCAGTGTGTCATGACAGGCCCCGACAGGCCCTCAGAACGGTGAAAGGTTCGCGCGCATGAACGAGCATATGCCCACAGCGGCGAAAGCCACGCCCACGCTGCCCGACGCGCAGACGGTCACGTCGGTCACGCACTACACCGACCGGCTGTTCGCGTTTCGCTGCACCCGCCCGCGCAGCCTGCGCTTCCGCTCGGGCGAGTTCGTGATGATCGGGCTGATGGGCGAGAACGGCAAGCCGCTGTTGCGCGCCTATTCCATCGCCTCGCCGTCCTGGGATGACGAGCTGGAATTCTACTCGATCAAGGTCCCTGACGGGCCGCTGACCTCGCGCCTGCAACATATCCGTCCGGGCGAGCAGATCATCCTGCGCCCCAAGCCCGTGGGCACGCTGGTCCTCGACGCGCTGCTGCCGGGCAAGCGGCTGTGGATGCTGGCCACCGGCACCGGCATCGCGCCCTTCGCCGCCCTGCTGCGCGACCCCGAGACCTGGGAGAAGTTCGAGCAGGTCATCGTCATGCACACCTGCCGCGAGACCGAGGAGCTGACCTATGGCCGCGACCTGATCACCGCGCTGCCCGAGGACCCGCTGATCGGCGAGCTGGTCGAGGGCAAGCTGCACTACTACCCGACGACCACCCGCGCCCCCACGCCGCAGATGGGGCGGATCACCGACAACATCGCCACGGGCAAGGTCTTCGCCGATCTGGGCATCCCGCCGCTCGACCCGGCGACGGACCGCGCCATGGTCTGCGGCTCGCTGGCCTTCAACCTCGACGTCAAGGCGATCCTGGAAGGGGCGGGGCTGCGCGAGGGCGCGAATTCCGAGCCGGCGGAATATGTGGTGGAAAAGGCGTTCGTCGGATAAGATCCGTCCATATTTTCTTGCCGGAAATACTCATGTCCGACAGCACGTCCGTGCCATGCCCCGGCGGGTGCGCCCTGCCGCGCTTGCGCGGCTCTCTTCAGGCCCGTCAGGGCAGGGGCGCGGCGCAGCCGTGCCCCTGCCCTGACTGGCCACCTCCCTACTTGACGAAAATCTCGCGCGGGGTGTTGCACAGCAGCTCCGGCCCGTGTTCGGTGATCAGCACCGGCTCGGTCAGCTCCAGCCCCCCGTCCTCGAGCCAGAGCGCGGGCATGAAATGGATCACCATGCCCGCCTTCAGCTCGGTCATGTCGCCCCGGCGCAGCGACAGCGTGCGCTCGCCCCAGTCGGGCGGGTAGCTCAGCCCCACCGAATAGCCGCAGCGATTGTCCTTTTCGAAGCCCTTCTTGTTCAGCGTGGCGTTGAAGGCGTTGGCGACATCCTCGGCCCGCGCGCCGGGGTAGCATTGCACCAGCCCCGCCTCGGTCGCTTCCAGCACTGCCTCTTCGGCGTGGCGGTAGAGGTCGGGGACATTGCCCAGAAACAGCGTGCGCGATTGCGGGCAGTGGTAGCGGCGATGCACGCCCGCGATCTCGAAGAAGGTCGACTCGCCCGCGCGCATCGGCCGGTCGTCCCAGGTCAGATGCGCTGCCGTCGCGTCCAGCCCCGAGGGCGCCATCGGCACGATGGCCGGGTAGTCGCCCCATTGCCCGTCCGCGCCTTCGATGCCCGCGCGGGTGATCTCGGCCACCAGCCTGTGCTTGGGCAGGCCGGGCTCGGCCATCTCGAGGATGGTCTGGTGCATCCGCTCGACGATGCGCGCCGCGCGGCGGATATAAAGGATCTCGGATTCGGACTTGATCAGCCGCTGCCAGTTGACGATGCCGGTGGCATCGACGAAGCGCGCATCGTGCAGATGGTTGACCAGCGTGTCATGCGCCAGGGCCGAGTAGTAGTAGTTCTCCATCTCGACGCCGATCCAGCCGGTATTCCAGCCCCGGTCGATGATCAGCGCGGCGAGCGACTCCATGGCGTGCTTCTGCGGGTTCTGCACATAGGTATCGTCATAGGGCGCGATGCAGTCGGTCCCCTGCATGAAGACGGTCCGCGCCGCCCCCGCCGCGTCGATGCCGCGCCCCCACCAGACCGGGTCCCCCTCCATTGGCAGCAGCACCGCCTGATGGACATAGAAGGACCAGCCGTCATAGCCCGAGATCCAGTTCATGTTGGACGGGTCCGAGATCACCATCAGGTCGATGCCGCGCTTGTCCATCTCGTCGCGGGTGCGCGCGATGCGGGCCTCGTATTCGGCATCGGTGAAATTCGGGTTGGTGGTGGTCATGGCCCTCTCCGCGTGTCGGGGCTGGACCGCGCGGGTGCGCGCGCGGCCCGCGTTTCCTACATCGCCCCGGTCACGGCATTCAGCGCATCATGCGTCACCGAGACGATGGTGTCGGCCTCTGCGCGGCTGAGGCAGAGCGGCGGGGCGAAGCCGATGATCTCGCCCTGCGGCATGGCCCGCGCGATCACGCCGCGACGCGCCATCTCGGCCACCACCTGCGCGGTGACCTTCTCCGCGGGGTCGAAATCCGTGCGCGTGCCGGGGTCGCGCTGCAACTCGACCGCCGCCAGCATGCCGTCGCCGCGCACATCGCCAACGAAGCGGTGCCCGGCCAGCGCGTCGGTCATCGCCTTGCGGAAATAGGCACCCGTCTCGCCCGCATTCGCGACCAGGCCCAGGCTGTCGATCAGTTGCAGATTCGCCACCCCCGCCGCGGCCCCGATGGGGTGCGCCGAATAGGTCCAGCCATGGCCGAAGGGGCCGAAGCGGTCGGTCCCCTCTTCCAGCGTCGCGAACACCTCGTCGCTGACGATCGAGCCCGAAAGCGGCGCATAGGCCGAGGTCAGCCCCTTGGCGATGGTGATGATATCGGGGCGGATGCCGTAATGCTGACAGCCCATCATCGTGCCCATGCGCCCGAAGCCGGTCACCACCTCATCCGCGATCAGCAGGATGTCGTGTTTCTTCAGGATCGGCTGGATCGCGTCCCAGTAGCCTGCGGGCGGCGGCACGATCCCGCCAGTGCCGAGGATCGGTTCGGCGATGAAGGCGCCGATGGTGTCGGCCCCCTCGCGCTCGATCAACTCCTCAAGGGCGCTCGCGCAATGGACCGTGAACGCCTCTTCCGACATGTCCGGATCGGGACGGCGGAAGTGGTAGGGCGCCTCGGTGTGCACGATCCCCGGCAGCGGCAGGCCGAACTTGTCGTGAAACGGCTTCAGCCCGGTCAGCGAGCCGGTGATCAGCCCCGAACCGTGATAACCCCGCCAGCGCGAGATGATCTTGCGCTTCTCGGGCTTGCCGCGGACATTCTGCAAATACCAGACCAGTTTCACATTGGTCTCGTTCGCGTCGGATCCGCCAAGCCCGAAATAGACCTTGTTCATATGCGCGGGCGCGCGCTCGGCGACCATGCGCGCCAGGGTGATCGACGCCTCGGTGCCGTGGCCGACATAAGAGTGGTAATAGGCGAGCGACCGGGCCTGCTCGGCAATGGCTTCGGCGATCTCGGGGCGGCCATAGCCGACATTGACGCAATAGAGCCCGGCAAAGGCGTCCAGCAGCCGGTTGCCGTCGCGATCCTCGATATGGACGCCGCTGGCGCCTTGCAGGATGCGTGTCGGGCTTTCGCCGCGGGCGTGCTGGCCAAAGGCGGTCGAGGCGTGCAGAAAATGCGCGCGGTCCCACTGATCAAGCTGGTCGTTCGTAAGCATGAGCGTCCTTTCCCTCCCGGACGCATGCGCGCGCGTCGGGGCTGTCTGGTCTGGTGATGTCGGTGGTCGTTGAGGGCCGGAATGGCCGCGACGCCATTCCGGCACCCTGCAAGAGAAGGCAGGGGAATGTCAAACGGAGTTCAGCCCGCAGGCTTGGGCTTTCCCAGCCGGTAAACGCCCTCGGGCAGGTTCAGCGCCGCGGCCAGATCGTGCAGCTGCGCGATGGAGAGCGTGATGACCACCTCGCGGTCGCTGCGCGGGTCGAGCTGGCGCAGCGTCACGCAATCCTCGAAGGCAGTGACGATGATATCCTCGCGCAGCGCATCCGGCCGCGCGGCCCCCTCGTCGACAAGGGTTATGATCGTAGCGTCGAAGTCATGCTCGATGGTAAACATGGCGGCAGGCTAGACGAGCCGGGGCGGGGTGAAAAGCCTTGAATGCGCGCGCCGTTGTGCTTGTAAACTCCAGCGCTCAGGGGAGGTTGCGGGCATCTCTGGCAGCGGGAGGGGGAGGGAGAGGACATGCGGGCAATGATGCAGGCCCCCGCAGGGCTGGCGCTCGGCGGGGTGGTGTAGGGGGCTGCGGCGGACCCGAACAGGTTCGACGGAACCGACCGGATCAACCCCGATGACACGGGTTGCGTTGTCGGTGCGGGCGATGTCCCGGGGGCTGCGTTCCGCATCGCTGACGGCATGCTGGAGCGTATCGAGACGCGTTGCGTGCTGGCCAATCCCACCAATATCCGCGACATGGATGCGATGCTCTTCGATGTGCAGTGCGCGGGAGGGGACGGAACGGTCCTACCGGATGATGCTGATTCAACAGGATGACGGGTCGCTGTTGCGGGTCGTCGATGGCCTGGCGTTCAGCGCGCCGCCCTGCAGCGAATGACCCCCGGCGCCGCGCGCGTCCGGTGGCGCCCGGTGCGGCTGCGCCGGGGCAGGCGGGCTATTCCAGCCGATACGCAAGCATGCAGGCACAGAGACATGTGCGCGCGTGCTGTCCATCCGGGGAGGCTGTCTGCGATGCCGCGCCGCGCATGTGGGATGCCGCCGCGCGCGGCCCCGTCGATGCGCGTCAGCCCGTGCCGCGGCGCGTCGCGCGGATGTGGCCCGTGGCCGGGTCGGCTGCCCGGCGCGCGCGGCTGGTCCGTTGCGAATGTCGCGCTGTTCCACGCATCTCGGTATGTCTCCGCGTGATCGCCTTGCTGCGCGAAAAGCGCCCCCCGGGCCGTGCCCACCCACCCA
>LFIK01002095.1_pt1:0-15000 | contig 16036 bp, 19 predicted proteins | sample 643401 | NCBI WGS metagenome assembly LFIK01 (sample SAMN03777447, study PRJNA286221) | soda lake metagenome | biome: soda lake; feature: Kulunda steppe; material: water; isolation source: sample T5-Br brine of Lake Tanatar-5 | place: Russia: Kulunda steppe | collected 2010-07
CCATGCCAAGGCCTCGGTCACACCAAGCCAAGGCCTCGGTCACACCATGCCAAGGCCTCGGTCAAACCATGCCAATCCATCAATGCCTCGGTCACACCATGCCAACCCATCAATGCCTCGGTCACACCATGCCAAGGCCTCGGTCACACCATGCCAATCCAAACCGCAGTTGCCTGGCACGCTTACAGAACAAGAACTATGCTGACCCAAACCATGCTCGCCTATGTGCCAAAAGGTGGCTTGGCACACTTGAAGAACAGCCACAACACGCCTAAGGACCAGTGGCTCACCCAGTTGCTATGCTGTTTGTGTACATGAACATAAGTGCATGTGTGGCAGCTTAGGGAGAGATGGAGGCAAAAAATGCAGCATAGATGCTGCGTAAATGTGTTTTTTTGTCCAGGCTTGGTGTAGCCTAGTGACCTTTAATCACACAACTCCTTGGCTGGCTGTTCACAACTCATTCAATGGCAGGTTGCCCCAAGCTGGCAATGCCTTCTCAGCCTGTTTTTCAATATCATTGCAAGCTTGGGATATCCATCCTTGTATGATCCTGCTGCTGGTGCCTAGCAGCGATTCTAAAAGGGGCAAGCCTTTGTCTAGCACTTCAGAACTGCACCTGAAGGGAATCTAAGCCCCAGAAATTTTGTAGGCCTGGCTGTTCAAGATCGGAGCGAATTGCCACGCCTCCAAAGTAGACAAGAGATCCTGCAGGTAGGCATAGAGTTCAATTGTAAAAACCTAGCCTGAATTGTGAAACCTGGACCATGCACAGCACCGAGAGCAGGGCAGTGAGAAAGACAGCATGCTTTTAGTTCTTCACAAGCGGTAACTGCAGTTATCATGATAGGGGCAATTGGATCCCTGATGCACACTCCAAGCTTCCATGCAGCAGCTCAATGCTGCACAGGGCCGCATCGAGGGGCACATGCTGGCTTCCTTCCACCAAAACCACCTGTGATTGTCGTCACATGGTGCAGTGTCGAGGACAAGGACTGCAGCGTCCCGTCATCCCAGAGCACGACATGGCCCCTTCGTGTGAAGTTCATCAGATGGTTGAAGCGGTCTTTATGTCATGTATGGACGGTGACCACATATATGCACTGGTGTTGGCATTGACAGGGGCCAAATTCATAGCTCTTTCACAGGGGGCCACTTACATACAAAAGCATCCATTACATATGCCCATTCACATCCGGATGTGCATGACACGTCCATTTGCATATACACCAATATACAGTACACATGTCCATACAAATATCTACTGCACGTGCTCGTCAGCATACTTACTTTGATCACATTCTTAAGGAAGAGTAGGTCAAACATTACAAACGTATGCCACAATGTGATGGGAATTGTGCAAAAGCCAGGCCACCCAGGGCCTGTTGTCTATCAGGGTGTCTGCTCAATCTGTGATTTTGGGCATCTCTTGTGTCATGAGAGCATTGATCACATAAATCTGTGATTTTGGGCATCTCTTGTGTCATGAGAGCATTGATCACATAAATGCATGGCATGCCCAGGTTGGTTGCGCAAGGTATAGCCTCTGGAGATTGTCAGCGCAGAGGAGAGGAGTCACCACCTGATGACTCCCCCTGTGTTCGTGGCCACAGCTGACCCAGAAGCAGCAAAACGGGCATTTTGACGCGTGATGGCAAAGTTCTGCAGCCAGGAGTAGAAATACATGCATGAATATAGGGGACGGTGATAAAAAGCACACCTTCTCTGTACCCATTCTTGTAACAAACAAGCACCTCTTCTTTGTAGAATTCCATTACACCTTTTTAACAAGCATGCACACTTGTGAATCAGCTGGTATTGCAACTCCTTGCATATGCTCGCTTATCGAGTCATTTACTTATAACCACGCTTGTTAGGAATGGGGAATGAGGGGCGTTTAATGGCAGTGGATTCTGGAGTTCCAAATGTCGTCTGCTCATACCCTGGACCATGAATCGCATAGCTGTTCTTTTCAGCAGATATCGCTGCTCACTGCAAGTGTCTGAGCGTGCATGCCCCATGAGGCACTGCAAGTGTCTGAGCGTGCTCACTGCAAGTGTCTGAGCGTGCTCACTGCAAGTGTCTGAGCGTGCATGCTCTATGGGGCACGTGTGACCTCAATGCTGTGGAAGATCTATGTTATGCGTGTGTGGTGGCAGGTGCATGCACGGAATAATCTGCACTAATGACCTGAAGGATGAAGCACTGCGTGAGCTGCAATCAGGACCTGCAGGGGGGGCATGTATGTGAAGGCGGTGTCAGCCACATCTTCCAGCTGAGGAGGGCCCGCATCTCCATGGATGATCAGCACAGCCCCATCATATCCACCTGCGCAGCCCGCAGCGCAAGTGCACCCTTATCAAGTGCAGCCTTATCAAGTGGCCAAAATAATGCAGCCTCTCGGGCAGCTCTAGTCAGCGCGATGGCTGGCCCCTGAAGTGCCCGCAGCTCTGGTCAGCCCGCTGGCTGGCCCCGTTGGAGCAAAAAGGCGGTCCAGGACCCCATCGCTTGCACGCATGCTCTTGGGGGGCCTCACCATATGTCCTGGGCAGGGCCTCACCATATGTCCTGGGCAGGGCCTCACCATATGTCCTGGGCAGGGCCTCACCATGTCCTGGGCAGGGCCTGGGCAGGTCCTCACCATCTCCTGGGCAGGGCCTCACCATATGTCCTGGGCAGGGCCTCACCATATGTCCTGGGCAGGGCCTGGGCAGGCTTGGGGGGCCTCACCATGTCCTGGGCAGGTCCACCTCAAAATGTGTACTCTGGGTAGATTTTATATTCTGAGACATCTGCATACTCATAATTAGAATATTGCCAGTGCTTGGGCTGCTGCACACCTCTCTGACAGGCCTGCATGCTTATGTGCAAACGCCTGCTTCGGCTCTGCACTGGGTCACGTGTCCAGGAAGCATCCTCTGCATGAGACCCCGGCTTATCAAATGAGTTTCTGACTGGGTGAGGCTCTAACAGGGGGTAGGGAGGGGTTAAGGCATTCATCCAACTTCACAGCAACCCTCAGCGCGCCACACAGTGATCGCTGGCGCACTTTACAGCACTACCTGACACTAACTCAAGCCTTTTAGTTGATGCACAAGGATTCGCATGCTGGACAGCATTAGACACAGTAATGGCTGCACAAGGATTTGAATACTTCACAAGGATTTGAATACTGCACAAGCGTTTGAATTCTGGACAGCATTAAACACAGTAGCATTGGCACAATGGAACCCGTTCTTGCCCTGCTGTTTGACTCATGCTCAACAACACATACTGAACTGCAGCCACCCACCCAAACTTGCACATCCAAAATCCCCAATAAAGGACACACAAAAATCACCTGGGCCCTCATTTGCACGCTCAGCCTTCACCTTGGCTGCGCCATCTGGCCCGACGGCCACACCCCTTGGGAGGCGCATCTGTACACAAATGCAGAGTGCACATGCACCCACAGTAAGGCGTGGGCTCAACTCCCTTGATGTGCACCCACATTGATGTTCTTCTGTCCGGAAGACAAATTTATTGCGTGTTTGCAACACAACTCCCAGGATCAACTCTGTTTGGCCTGACCTGCCCACACGCACTGGGCCAAATGTTTTGATCCTGTGCCATTTGAACGGGCGGTCCCAACCCTGTGTGATGACCTGATCCTGTATACTAGTGATTTGTTCAGGCCACATTCACAGAAAGTCCAGCTGCTCTAAGAAAGTGGTCCAGGACATGCGCCCCAGATAGGGGCTAGGAAATCAGTCCCAGAAATGCATGTCTGATAGACTCTGAATGGAGCCTGGCTTGAGCAAGCATAGTCTACCCAGGCCAACAAAGCATGTACCCTGCTCTGCTGTACAACCTTCTTTGCTGCCAAGAGTAGGTCCCACGCATTTGCTTCCTCTGTGCATACATTTGCTCCTTGCCAACCACTCACATTATGGTTCCCATTGTTGATGAGGGTTGCAGAATCACCCACAGACTGCAGGGATGTCATGGCGTCCAAATCCCTGAGTAGACCATTCCCCTTAAGCAGGAACTGCCCACCGATGCTTTGCAGGCCCTGCATGGGATCAAGTGCAACGACGCCTGAGCCACAGCCTGCAAGCCACATGCCATCTCATTACATGCCCTACATTGTTGGCGTCCACCACAGAATCATATTATCTGTGCACATGCAATACCAGCCAGTTGCAGCATACACGTGCTTGCAAACGCAGGCAGGCGCGCATGTGCGATCTCATGTGTGCACACACCTGCAGGCCGTCCACAGACAGGAGGTTCATGTTTGAGTTCATGATCAGGTCCCCGCCGATGCTTTGCAGCCGTTCCAGCCCCTTCAGGCTGCGCAGCATCATGTTCTCACTGATGATAAGGTCACCTGCAGCCATCATCACAGGTCTTGCACGTTTGATTATTCTGACAAAGGAGCGCTGCATGCAAAGACAGCAGAGCAGGAGAGCCAAGCGCAATGAGCCATAACTTATGACTTGTGAAGAAATGCATGCAGCTTACCCATCTGCAGCCCGCAACGTGCCAAGGACCAGTGCCTTGCTAAGCTCGAAATTCTTGACAAGTGGAGCACCAGTGGCGCACGCAATGAGCTGGCCTCCCTCAAGGGTGAGCTATAGCATCTTATATAATAGAATGGCCTGACACACCATACGTGACACACCGTGCGCATTGAGCAGAGGCTGCCTCACATCAGGAAGATCTCTATTGGGAGCCGGTTCCATTGTGTCCCTAGCATGCATATGCCTCTAGGCTTGGATGGTACACACAACAGGACACCACGGGCAGGTCCACACTTCCCGACGCCCATTCTGAGTCCACCTGACACCATCTGCAGGGCATCCAACTTCAAACTCTGCATCAGCCAGCTGACCAGCAGCAGGAATGAAGGTCAGCAGTCCTACCACCTGGTACCGCTTGCAGGTCATCCAAGCCCCTCAGGTCTTTGATCACCTGACACCGTTTGCAGGTCATCCAAGCCCCTCAGGCCTTTGAGCGCAAAAATGGAGGTGGTCAGCAGTCCTATCACCTGACGCCGTCTGCAAGCTATCTAAGCCCCTCAGGTCTTCCAGTGTAAGAATGAAGGTCAGCAGTCCTATCACCTGATACCGCCTGCAGGTTATCTAAGCCTCTCAGGTCTTCGAGCGCATCCAAGTCATACACTGAAAGACCTCGGACATCCTGCATCATGCGTGTGTGCTTGCAGCATTTGTCGTGTTCTGCTGAAATCATCTGTGTACACGCACAGGGCCATCTGTGAACACGATCTAGGAGCCTCCCCTGTACCCTGCACGCTGCAGCCTTGTACTGCTGCCCTAACTGTGCGCCTTGCAAGTATATGTGCGTCATGCATGCTTGAAAGCTGCATTTGATTTTAATGGTTCTAGTTCAGAACCACCATCAGGTTGTGCTCTTGCTCACTGCACTCCCAGAGGTTGCTTCTTTGTTGTGCGATGTTGCAATTTCTAGCAACTGAAGAAGGCGGTGCCTTGCTACATCTGAGCATTCGTTGCAGATCTGTGCCCACCGCACAAGAAGCCAAGCAATGCCATGCAAAAGAGGATCCATGTAACAGAGGAGCCATGCAACAGAGGAGCCATGCAACACAGGAGCCATGCAACACAGGAGCCATGCAACAGAGGAGCCATGCAACTGAGGAGCCATGCAGCAGTGGAGCCATGCAACAGAGGAGCCATGCAACAGAGGAGCTCCCAGACGTGAAGGCCATCTTGCGCCAGCAGACACCGTCGAGGAGCCCTGACACCGTCGAGGAGCCCTGGGTTGTGAGCTGAGCTGTGATCTGAGCTGAGCACTGCCACCAGCACCAGGTGCAGGCTATTGCATGATTCATCAACTCATAGGGCGAGATGCGCTCCCTGCCCTGATCTGGACCCCTGCTTCCAGTCCTGCACGTCTTTTAAACAACTTGTGGTCATGCCAACACGAACTCCTCCTGGTCAGCGGCACGCCTAAAGGAGGTAGCCAGCGAATTCAACATTGGGTGCCAGCTGTACCATATGCCCGGGCACTGGTCAGAGGTCTGAGTTGCCTGGGATCAGCAGAGCCTGATCTGGACTATGGTAACCCACCGTGAGGGAGGCGAGGAAGCTGAGGCTCTGGATGCCCTTGCCCTCCCGTCCGGGCTTGCCGTACAGCACCAGTGAGCCGGCCGTGGACACGATGCCCCTGGGGAGAGCGGCCTGTCGGTGTGCATGCCAAAGGTATTTGCCATTGCAGACTGTCTGTGCGCGCACGCTTGCATGTGTCTGTCATGCCATGAACGACAATGGCAGTGCTTGTGTGCTTGTGTGCATGTGCGTGTTTCTGTAGAAGAGCGCACCAGCTCATAGAAAAACTGAGCCAGGCAGCGGCCAACATGTGTCAGTTTCCTCCCTGGGTTCATTTTCACCTCACTGCCGCTGTGAATTTGTGTACTCCCCTGCTCGCTCCCTTCTCGCATGCAGTGTCTGCGCCTTACCTACCCACAGTAGCCTTGCCCACCCAGTAGCCTTGCCCACCCAGTAGCCTTGGTCTCCTTTTGCACCCCAAGCAAGGTTCTGCGCCTGTGACTGCATGCCCTGCTGCCCCACAAACCTGGAAGCGCGTTAAGTTGCCGTCCTCCCATATGACAAGCGTATCTGTGATATCCGTAATGCTTCTTGCACACGAGGCCTGCAGAAAACATCAAATTGCTCAATGTGGCCGCTGAGTCAGTGATAGCATTGTGCAAATCAAGGGTCAAGGTGTAGGCCGACCAGGTAACAGGTAGTGTGCACTGCAGAGGGGTTTGCGAGTGCAACACCCTTCCTATGTTATGCTGTTGCCATAATAGACAAGCACAGCACAATTGGAGGTGTTTTGTTCCCCTTGTTCTTGTGAGTTTTGATCTTGCAGAGCCTTTGGCTTGCTCCCTTGATTGTCCATTGCTCAGAATAACCAGAGGCTAGTTTGCACATACCAATCATGGTATAAGCAGTCCCACGCATGCAAGGCACACACGTGAGCCTGCTGCATGATAACAGGAATGCGCACTTGCACACCTTCTGTAAGACATGCGCACACATGCATGCACATAATCACACACACGCAGACACACCTTGATGCATCACTGTCTAGGAAACTCAAGGCACTTGTGCCAAAATGCAGCAGCAGCAGCAGCAGCAGCAGCAGCAGCAGCAACAATAGTGTTCGCGCCTACCTGCTGCGGGTCAGACAAAGCCAGCAGGGCTGTGTCCTCGGGGTCTACGTCAATACCATGGTTAGGCATGAAATTGGGCAGGCTTCCCAGGTAGGGCACCTGCACGCATGTGGACGAAAGAATGATCTGTGCAAGGAAAGGAGTTCACGTGCATGCAGATGGACGCAAGCATATGGTCTGTGCGAGGGAATGAGTGCACCTGCATGAGTGTGTATTGAGAGATGCCAGGCAGGGCACTTGGAGGGGTGTGCAAGTTTGCAAAGGGGTGTGAGGTGGAGGAGGTTGTGCTTGCAGTCATGTGCAGCAGAGAGGCTGGCATGATGAGGCACGTGGTGGCGTGTGGTAGTGGCTGGGGAGTGTGTGAATTGGAAAACATGGAGCTCCAGGCGTGCATGTGGCTGGGATGTGGGCGAAGAGTAAAGCATGGAGCTCCAGGCATGCACAAAAGCTCTCTGACTGCCCTTGGAGGTTCACTCCACAGTGAAAACTAGACTGAGAGTGGATGTCCCAGAAAAGTACGAATGCTCTGCATATGAAGCTGACGCACAGGCAACACGTGTGTGCCCTAGCGAGTGATTCCCCACCCAGACAGGCCACTGCACTGTGGAAAGGGCACGTATGTGCAGGGTAGTGCGGCAAACAGAAGGGAGGGATGCTGAGCGCGGGCTTGCACAGAGGCACGCGTCCCCCCGTGCCGCCTGCTCTGCGCATGCGGCATCTGCTTACCACATCTGCGCAGATCATCTCTGGTCCTTGCAAGTAGATCAGCATGTAGCAGATTCAGGAAATGTTGATTGCACGTGCGCCACTCTTGCTGCCACAGATCACCTCTGGGCATCAGATTGCCACGCATAGAGCTTGGACAAATATTGCTCAACGTGAACACATGTACTACAGTAACTGCCGCAGATCACCTCTGGGCCAGGGTAGATCACAACCGTCTTGCGTGCCAAAGCTGCCTGGCACTCTGCAGGTGGGGTTAAGCGGCTACGCCCTCCGTTACTACTTATGCTGTTGCCCCTGCTGCTGCTGCTGCTGCTGCTGCTGCTGCTGCTGCTGCTGCTGCTGCTGCTGCTGCTGCTGCCTCTGCCTCCGCTGTCTGCACTGGTACCTCTGCTGCTGCTCACACTGCTGGAGCGTCTGGGCGGGGCAGCAGCGGGAGCGCCTGCACAGAAGGTGTAGCCAGAAAGGATCCAAAAGGATGTATGAGCAAGCAAATTCATGGTTTCAGCAAACATGTGCAGCAGTGCATTATCCTGCGCATGCAATAAGAACAGCTGTTTGAAGGGTGTGTGCTGCTTCACATGTGTGTGCTTATGATCTCTTCTTAAGGAGGCTGTGTTGTTGAGCATAGATTAATGTGCTGAATTTGTGCTTCTGAAAGATGAGGGTGTTTTGACCTGCAGCTGCTGCAAGTTGCACCTAAAGCTAAAGCAGAGATCAGACAAATAAGCTTCTATGCAGCTTGTGCGCGGGCCCAACTAGACAGATAACGCCCCAAGGATGTACATGATTTTTTACTTAATCTGCATGCACACATGTGGCACAATATTGAGGCACTGAACAGGCCACGAACACGACTAACAACCTTCCTGCAATTGCAAGTATTCACATCGAGTGTCTGCAAGCCCTCGAATTGGAGCCGTCACTTCAATGTTGATCCCTCATTGCGTTTTCACATCCACTACACTTTGTTGAAAGATCAACATTGCAGGAAAAATGCGTCATTCTCATCAAGGCCTGATGGCACCTGTCGGGAGCAGCGGCGCCGCGAAAGCTGCAGCTGCCCATATCAGCAGCGCCGCCACGACGTCAAGACGCATGAAGAGCCTGCTGCACAGCCACCAGTTGATGCAAAGACTCCCAAATATAGCAACAAAAAAGGGGCGCCTAGTCAATCGTCCCTTAATGGGGCAAGTTTGCCAAGCCTTTGCTCTTTGGTGGTAAGAATTTGCAAGTATCTTAAGTAAATTAAGTTCAATTAAATTAGATTCAATCGGCAACATGGTAAGAAAACGCCTATCACTGGCATTCGCCAGAATTTACGAGAACGGGCATCTTAATGCTATATTAAGTTGAAAAATATTATAGATACAATATATATGATATAAGAGCTTTTTGGAGTACTTACTGAAAGCAGTGTTCAGTGCAGCCCCATGTGCATGTTTGCAAACCCGGAGCCATAAGGAGCATTGTATTACATGGCTGTTTAATGCACAGTTGAACAACTATGTATTACAGTGTACCTTCAGATCACCGGGTGAATTCAGATCTGAGACCGTGGTCATGTCACTTACCTCACTTGATTCAAAGTTGCCTTTCTGTCCTCAGCATGCACAGGCACTGTGCAGTAAGCGTCATGACCAACCTTTATGGTTGTTGATTAACTGCTGAGGATCTGTATCCCTAAACTTCCTATTCAATTCCCGTGATCACGGACACACGCTGATGAATTTTGTTCGTTCAGAGCAGGGTTCACAACGGATAGATATTGTGCCTCCCTTAATAGAACCTCACAACCCTTAGTTTTGAACATTGTTGCCAATGTGGATCACCACTGTGGTGGCTTGCACATCTCAAGCTACATTTTGGTCTAACTTGCTGAGGGGTATTGAGCCTGCGCTTTCTCACAAGCACTAGGGACAAGATCATGGAGCGGCCTCCTCATTTGCGTCTCACTACCCCGCAGGTGAAGCGTACACGAGGTAGCCAACGCAGCCATGCTCCAGCTTTAGAGCGCATCATTATTGAGTACATGCGGGCTCAGTGTAAGAAACTTCTGCCATCAGCGACTAAGCTAGAGGCACAGCAAGCTCAACTCCGCCCATCTTTGTCACAAGCAAATGCCCAAACAATCATGCATGCGCGTACACAGACACACACACACTCATTGAACACACAAACAGATCTTGCAGCACACTTGTGTCCTTGCCACAGACAGCGTAATCAAAAGCATCAAGGCCTCCAGATCACATCCAACTTGGGGCACAGCTTGGCCAGCAGCCTGCAAACAGGCCAATGCAGGAAGAGGAACTATGTTTGGAGGCAAGGCGTTGGCTGGCCAGAGGGCTCCTGAGCACCCATGAATCATGGGCCATGATTGTATGTGTTGAGACAGCTTCTGAACAACCATGGCTGGCACCCATAACTTGCATGAGACTGTGCCTGAGCGCCTGTGACATGTGGCTAGAGTCACAAGACATGTCCTCCAAGCAAGGGCACAAGAGCTCAAGCACAATGAAGGAGGAGCAGGAGCAACTGACCATGTGTGGCAGGAAGGACCTGCCCACATGCACAGGCGAGGACGTCTTACGATCTAACTACCGCCCTCACAGAGTGCGGCATGTGCGCATGCCTGCAAGCAATCAGCGCCAGGGGCTGTCGGCTGCATGGCGTGTGGGGTTGCAAGGGTTTATGCGAGACCAAAGCCCTGCAGATGCTGCATGGCGGGTGGGGTTGCAAGACCAAAGCCCTGCAGATGCGTGGCATCCATTGTTTCTGAGCGCTTTGGTGCCTTTGGATGGAGCGCGTGTCAGTGGGCCTCCCTTGAGCCCCACTTACAGTGACCAACGTTTCCTTTGTGGAAGTTTCCTTTGTATCTCACTTACTGTGACCAAAGTTTCCATTGCGTCTCACTTACTGTGATCAAAGTTTTCCTTGCGCCTCACTCGCCATGACCAAAGATTCCATTGCATCTCGCTCACCATGATTTCCCTTGCATCTCACTGACTGTGACCAGAGCTTCCTTTGCGTCTTGCTCACCGTCACCAACGTTCCCATTGCGCCTTGCGCACTGTCACCATAGTTTGTCTCCCTTGCGTCTTGCTCACTGTGACTAGAGTCACATTTATGCCTCGCTCACTGTGAACGAAATTTCCTTATTAGTCTCACTCATTGTGACCAGAGCTTCCTTTGCGTCTTCCTCACCGTGACCAAAGTTTCTTTGAGCCTCACCCACTGTGACCCAAGCTTCCTTTGAGTCTCTCTCCCTATGGCAAAGTTTCTCTCCAGATTTACCCACCGTGACCCAACACAAGTATCCCTTATCCTTGAGCCTCACTCCCTGTGGCCAGTGCCACAAACAACCTCACCGCCACAAAGCGCCCATAGGCCACAATGCGCCCCAGAGCACCAAAGCATCACCTCCCACAGTTGCAAGGAATTGTCACAGAGTCCCCGGCTGCCATGCAAATAGTGGCCTCTGCCACATGGCCCAGCAAACCTCCACAGAACGCTGTGGAGCACGCGTAGCTGCTACAAAGCGCCTCAGCACTGCGGCAATCCGCGCACTGGGTCTACGCCCCCATCCCTATCCCTTGGGCCCCAACATGGCCAATCTCCATTTGGTGCAAAGAGCAATTGTGGCTGCGCGTGCATTATGGCCCAAGGTCAGCCCCAGCGCGCACACGCACTGCTGTATATGTTCCCCACTCACGAGATGGTGCCGGGGCCGATGACCATTAGGACGTCCTCGCCCCCCGCAGCCGATGCCTCCTCCAGGACGATTCCATCATCACCCGCAGCACCAGCAGCACGGCTGAGTGGAGACATCGTGGGTGGTGGCAGCACATTGGTGGCAGGGGGTAGCATGGGGCCCAGCTCCAGGCGCGTCAGCGCAGCCAGATGGCACAGGCCTGGGGCAGCCCCAAAGACAGAGTCCAAAAGTGCGCCTGTGCCGTGCGCGCTGTCCACCCCAGAGCCCACAGCACGCATAGCCGCCGCAGCACGCGCCTCCGCTGCAGGCGTGCTGCAGGCCACCACCGCACCAGGTGCAGCAGCTACTTCTTGCCCTGGCCCACACGAGCCATCACCGTTTCTACCGCTGTTGCTGGGCGCTCCCCTCCTGCCGTCGCTGCAGCCGCCGCTGCTTCTGCTGCCGCTGCTGCCGCCAACCCAGCCACTGCCAGGCTGAAGTGGTGCTGCTCCAGAGGTGCCTGCAAGCGTAAGGGAGCTCATGCCTGTGGCCACCAGGCCAACTGCGGTGCTGGCCTCCTCCTGGCTTTCCCAGCCCGTGCACCTTCCATCTGCTGCTGCTGTGACAGCAGCGTAAGCAGCGCAGGGCTTGGCGTCAGGCAGGCCATCCAGGCCTTGTCGTGCTCCCCCGGCTGCGCACTGCTGCTGCGCACTGCTGCTGCCTGGGCCACCATCGTGCGTGCAGGTGGCGGCAGGCGCTGGCCCGCGCCCTGGCCACGGGCAGTGCCCAGGTGCAGCATCTAAGCCGCTGTCCTCGTGAGCGTGGGACGCAGGCCGCTCGGCCATGTTCGCAACAGCATGGGAGGCGGGCGGCTCGGCCCTCTTGCCCGCTGCGTGCGTGCCTGCCCACACACTTGCTGTGCCGCCCTGGGCCTGGCCAGGTCCAAGGATGAGGGACAGCAATCCTGCGCCGGAGAGGGCGATGCCTGAAAGGTGCAGCTCCTGCGCGCACACCAGAGAGGATGCGGCTGTACTATTGAGGGCGATGCTGATGCGTGCCTGGGCGGTGCAGCTCCTTCCTGCAGGCACGCCGGGGAGGATGTGATGCTCACAGACGTAGCACAGGGAAGGCAGTATACGCTGTCTTGAAAGGGTGCACATGAGTGCACTTAGACAAGCCTGCTGGTGGGCATAGGTGTGCATTATGACTGCACCACAGCTACCAGGACCCAAGCACGCCTCGGGTCGCTCCTGGTGGCTTGCATCATTTGGGAAGAGTTTACGCAGGCTGGCATTGAAGATGCCTACAAACGCAAGGCATTCATCTTTTGGGGAATAGTTCTGTGGATGTCTGTGTGCATGTGCTCAGGCGCATGCGTGTGTATGCATGTGTATGCATAAGTAAACGCTTGCATGCGTTTTAAATGGCAAGACGGGAATGAAGTCTTCAGGTTGAGCAGCTGTCACTCCTACACATGCCCAGGCTACGCAGTTGGCCTAGAGTTGCCAGTATCGCACCTTGAGGTTGGGTGGCGCAGTGCAGCCATCCACCAGGAGTGCAGCAGGGCAATGCACCAGCTCCAGACGCTGCAGCTGGGTGAGGCTAGACATCTGCGCCAAGGCTGCATCAACGGGACCTGAGTGTGCGCATTGTTTGCACCTGGGTGGGCTGTATAGGGTGCAGCATCAACACGTGTGCGCATTGTTTGCACCTGGGTGGGCTGTAGGGTGCATCATCAACATGTGTGCGCATTGTTTGCACCTGGGTGGGCTGTAGGGTGCATCATCAACAGGTGTGCGCATTGTTTGCACCTGGGTGGGCTGTAGGGTGCATCATCAACAGGTGTGCGCATTGTTTGCACCTGGGTGGGCTGTAAGGTGCATCATCAACACGTGTGAGCATGCCTCGGCATTGGTACGTACCCCACCAGAAGCCATGCAGCACCTAGAATGAGAATGAAACCAGCATCATGCACCAAAGTAGGAGGAGCTCAGCCTCTCACCAACACAGCGTCCACATGTATCCGCGGCTGTGCATGCACATGTAGCCAAGACAGTGGGCGACATGGTGTTGGCCCAGCAAGAAGCGCTGCATGCTCGTCAGGTGCACATACATGAGGCAGCCATACCTTGCATGCTCATGCGCGCGCACACACACACACATGCTTGCATGCACACTATGCCCCAGCAGTGCGCGGCAGGCCATGGTCTCACCGCCAACGTCCTCAGCAGACGGGCGTAGCAGTGTGCCCTCGCCACAAACCGCCTGGCCCCCGCTGACACTCTGGTCATGCTCTTTCAGGGATTGCTGCAGGCATTGCTGCTGCTGCTGCTGCTGCTGCTGCTGACGCGCAGCGGCTGCCGTATGGCTGTGCTGCATCTGCTGCCGCTGCTCCAGTGCCTCCATCCCCCAGTAGGACAGGCGCAGGCGCACGAGGTGCGGCAGGTGCGTGCACAGGCCCAGCAACTGGCCCAGCAGCCGTATGCTGGAGCACGCGTCCAAGGTGAGGTCGCGCAGGTTCTGCAGGCGTAAGAGGGGTAAAAAATTGAAGGGCGGCCAAGCGATTCCAGGTGGCGCATGCAGCGGAGGCGCTGCAAGCATAAAGCACTGAGCCGCAAATAAGCAGTGTGTGGGCTCCATGGCCAGGGCACACGTGTTCAAGGGAGACAGACAGCTCCTCTCTGCACAAAGTCTTCCCCAGCCTCATCATCCCGCATGCTCCGCACTCCCAAGGGCCCTCACCTGCAGCGTCCTCATCAGCCCCCAGTCCACGCAGTAACTGCAAGCCAGCGACAAGGCAGGGGCAGGGGCATGCCCAAGGCAGGCGCAGTGTGTGTCAGGACAGGGGCAGGGGTATGACCAGGGCAAGAACAGGCACAGGGGCATGACCAAGGCAGGAGTATTGCATGTCACGACCGGCATGGTGCACGATGCATGCACGGCGTGAGTGAGCCTCAGCCGTACTTTTGCGTCCATCACCAGACTCCCCTGTGGCCCAAGGGGGTTGCCCGCGCCCATCACCAGCCATTAGACTGCCTCTTGCCTGCTCACAGCTGTTGCCAGCTGTTGCTAGGTTTCGCCAATGACCTGCTGCAGCAGCACCACCACCCAATCCAGGCCTTCTTGGCCCATAGCGGCATCCCAAGCCCCCGGCTATCACGCAGCTCTATCATACTCGGCACGTTCTGTATCACATGCGGCCGGCCACCCCCCAAAAACACCCGCATGACAACACACACACACAAACAGTGAACACATGCAGACAAACATGCACGCACGCACACACATGCATACAGACACGTGCACAGACACTTCTACATTTACGCGCGCACACACACACTCCTACGCAAACGCACACTTACACACCTAAACACACACACACTCCCAA
>LFIK01002096.1_pt1 | contig 16035 bp, 13 predicted proteins | sample 643401 | NCBI WGS metagenome assembly LFIK01 (sample SAMN03777447, study PRJNA286221) | soda lake metagenome | biome: soda lake; feature: Kulunda steppe; material: water; isolation source: sample T5-Br brine of Lake Tanatar-5 | place: Russia: Kulunda steppe | collected 2010-07
AATCGTCAGGGCGGCGGTCGTGCACGCAGCGAGGCACAGCAGACAACGACAACGCATGCCGGGCTGCAGCGCCTGAACTGGCACACAGGCATGTGCACGTGCATAGAAACATGCACAATCAGACCCACACCCACAGGACACACCCACATCCACGCACACTCATGCACGCATGTACACATGCACGCACATTCACAAACAGTCAAACAAAGGCTGGCATGCACAAAGGCATGCACGCGCGCCGGGCAGTGCTGTGCGCCCCCCCACCTGCTCCGCCTTGAAGTGCTTCTCAATGCGCAGGATCATGTCCTCCAGCTCCTCCCGCGCGCGCGTCTCCAGCTTCAGCTGTTCCTCATGCCGCTCCCGCTCCTCCGCAAGCATACGGTCTATGGCTGCCTGGTCGTGCTGTGGGGGCGGGGGGGCGGCTGCGGCGGCGGGGGCGCCTGACGTCATGTTGTCCTGCGTGGCGCAGATCACCAAGTGCGGCACGCCCTATGCTGCAGCACAAACCACTGAATGCAGCACTCCTCATCACTTTATTGGTTGAGCATGTCGTTCCAGACGGGCGGCCTCCCTGAGGAAGCGAGCGAGACGCAAGCACGCCCCCAGCCTGATGCTCTGTCCTTGCCACCAACCTGTTGGTTTATTGTGTAGTGCACTTCCTTGCACACACAACAGGCAGCGTGGCGTACCACGCATGAAGCTCATGCAGCAAGGCCATGCATCTGTCACCATCCTCCTGAAGGCTGCGCAACAGAGGTGGGCCAACAAGGCTTGCAAGCAGGCAGGCTCACTTGCACGCGTGCTCCTGTCCTCTAGCGGCGCATAAGCAGGCTAGGCGCACCCTGGGACTGCTGTATGCGCTGCTTTTTGCGTGCCCGGGCCAGATGCAACACACCCTGGTGCCAGACGCAAGAGCATGCGCTTGCGCAATGTGCAGGGGTCTGTCTTGGGCTCTGCGGGCGGATGGGTCACAGCCTAAGAGCACACTACCCACCTGCGCCCTGTCTCAAGTTCAGTTTTGCAAGCGCGGCAGGCTGTGGCTGAACTGCCCTTCTTCAGCAGGGACGCTTCCCGTGCAAGCCGTGCCTTGCATAACATAGTGCGAGCCCATTGCCTTGCACAACGGAGGAGAGCCTGAGCGGCCGCCACCATGTGCCCCGCCCACGCGTATAGCCACACAGCACCGCAACGCGGGCCAGCACAGCGCATGGGCCGGCACAGGGGTAAGCCAGCACCGCGATGCGGGCCAGCACGGGCATGGGCCAGCACAAAGGTAAGCCAGCACCGTGACGCGGGCCAGCACAGGGCATGGGCCAGCACTACAACGCGGGCCGGCACAGGAGGGGGCAGCACACAGTGCCCAGCCCGGCCAAAGCCGCACAGGGCCATGGCCTTGCCAGCCACACACAGCACCGCAACGCTCATGCCGCCGGAATCAGGCACCACCCACGCAGAGGCCGAGAGGCCTGTGAGCCAGAGCCCGATTGATGCTCACCAGGTGTGTGCCAGCAGGGTACATCCCGTGGTCCATCATGAAGCCAGCGGCGGCGGGGTCAGAGGGCTGCACACAGGCAGAGGCGGCACAGGCAGAAGCCTGGTCAGGGCCGGTGCGCGCATGCCTTCCTTTGGAGCAGCAGCAGCAACCGTTGGGCCGTGGCTGGAGGACCACAGCAGCAGGCGGTGGCAGGTGAAGGCTCACACATCGCAGAAGGCGTGGCAGGCATGGCCCATGCACGCGCTTGTGCACCCACACATGCACAATCGCACATGCTCACATGCAAGTCAGCATGCGGACGCAGCCATGTAGATTGAGCACACTCGTGCGCACAGCGCGCCTGCATGCATGCAAATGCGCACATCCCCACACTTTCCAAGCACGCAGGCGTCAACCCTCCGGGCAACACCACTGCCAGCGCCACCGCCACCCCCCTGCCACCTGCTGCCACGCACCGGCATCCCGTAGGCGTCAGGGTATGCTGCTGGGGGGCTGTCGTAGCTGTTCACGGGCGCATAGCCGGCTGCAGGGTAGGCCTCGTACCCGGGGGCGCCCCCCGGCATGCCAGCGTCCATCGCACCAGCCGCGGAACCAGCAACTTGGAGGCCGGCCAGGTTGGGGTCAGCACCCTGGGGCGGGGGGTTGAAGCTTGGGTCAATGGGGGCCCCTGCCAACTGCTGGAAGGGGTCCACTGCCTCGGGTTGCTGGGCAAACGCCCCAGCGCCTGCTTGCTGCTGCTCCCACTGCTGCTGCTGCTGCCACTGCTGCTGCTCCATCTGCTGCTGCTGCTGCTGCCGTTCCAGCTCTTGTTGCTGCTGCTGCTCCAGCTCCTGCTGCTGCTGCTGCTGCTGCTGGCGCTCCAGCTCCTGTTGCTGCGCCAGCTGCTGGCGCTCCAGCTCCTGCTGCTGTGCCAGCTGCTGCTGCTCCAGCTCCCTCTCTGCGCGCAGCTTGCCCACCTCCTTTTGGGCGATGCGCCTGCGCATCACTGCCTGCACCTTCACGACCTTGGCCTCGTCGTATGCGGGTGCTGGCTGCTCCCCAGAGGCTACCTCCCCCGGTGCCTCCTGAGCTGCCCCGCCTGCGCGTGATGGTGCCCTGCTCTTTGAGGCGGCCTTGCTGCTGGGGGAGGGAGGTGGAGGATCCTGCGCCGCCTCAGGGAGGAGGGCTGGCGCATCAGCTGGTGGCTCCTCTGCCGGTGCGCCTGCGCGTGAAGCAGCCCTACTTTTTGCGGCAGCCTTCGCTCCAGCTGAGGGAGCACCAGGTTGCTCCTGGGGGGCTGGCGCGTCTGCTGGCGCCTCAGTGGCAGCTGCTGGGGGCACATCCTCTGCCGGTGCGCCTGCACGTGAAGCAGCCCTGCTTTTTGCGGCAGCCTTTGCTCCGGCCGAAGGAGCACCAGGTTGCTCCTGGGGGGCTGGCGCGTCTGCTGGCGCCTCAGTGGCAGCTGCTGCGGGCACATCCTCTGCCGGTGCGCCTGCACGCGAAGAAGCCCTGCTTTTTGCGGCAGCCTTCGCAACAGCCGAGGGAGCACTGGGTTGCTCCTGGGGGGCTGGCGCGTCTGCTGGCGCTTCAGTGGCAGCTGCTGGGGGCACATCCTCTGCCGGTGCGCCTGCACGTGAAGCAGCCCTGCTTTTGGTAGCTGCCTTGCTGCTTGGCGAGGCAGGAGGGGGCCCCTCTTGATCCTCCTTAGGGGGAGGTGCATCCGCTGCTGCCTCGCTGGCTGCTGGTGCCTTGGCTTTGCTGGCTGTCTTGCTGGAGCCGCTTGACACCGGTGCTTCCTCTGCATTTCCGCCCTGCTGCTCGGGGGCCGGGGGCTCATCCACACCGGCTTTGCTGGCAGGTGGTTTCTTGGATTTGCTGGATGATTTGCTGGGGCTGCTAGATGCTGGTGCTTCCTCACCAGCCGCGTCTGCACCTGGTGCCGCCTTGCTACCAGGTGAGGGAGGAGGGGGATCCTGCGCCTGCTCCTGCTGTGGCGGGCTGGTTTCTTTAGCTGGGGCCGCTGGAGCCTCTTGCACTTGGGGTTGCTCAGGCTCCTTTTTCTTCACCCCTGGCTTTGCCCCAAGCCTAGGCTTGCCCGCTGGCTTAGGCTTATCTGCAGCTGGTGCAGCCTCAGGCTTTTCAACTGGCACACCATCTGCAAAAGCAGGCAGTGCAAAGTGTAGGTCGATACCCTTAGAATGCAGGGAGTCGCCAAGAAGGTCTGCAAAAGCGCTCCGGGCAGCCTGCAAAGCGCCCATGTACCTTGGCTAGCTCGCTTAGTGGCGGACCCCTTCCTTTCCGCCACTCGGGCCTGCAAGTCACGCGGGCACACGACACGCGGGGGTTGTTCACTGGGTGGTGCCGCGTCAACCTGATTTTGGAATCAGGGCTTTGTCCACTCCAGGAAAGCTGATTGCAGCGTGATGCATCACAAAGCCCGCTTCCTCCGTGGACTCACCGCCATGGAAGCCCGCAAGCTGCTGGGCTTCTTAGGCGGCATGCCTGCTCTTCAAATTGTTTAGTCCAAAAGAATTGCCAGTATTTTGCATTAATAGTTTTAGGCGTGGTGTCCAACAATTCCATCAGATGCCCTTATTTTCTGAACCCTGCTGCACTGCGATGCACTAGAATGCATGGAGAGGGCATCTCTCAGGCCCTCCCTCCTCTGGAGAAGGGCTGCCTGTCCATTGCCTTTGTTCAGTAAGGGATTTTGCTCCTCAGCTCAGCTCCAAGGCCCCAGCCGCCCACCCTGGGGACTGCAGGCCGGCACGGCACGCAGCCTTGATCCTTCGAGCTGCCCACCCACTACGAAGATGGACACGCAGTGCATGTTCGTGGATCCTGGAGCGCTGCCCTGGGCTGCATGGCCCACCTGGAGCCCAGGCGTGTATCACAGCCTGCCGCCTACCTCACCTGCCGCCACTAGCTCCGCGGATGCCTCCGCAGCTACAGTCGCAGCACCGGCGGATAGGGGTCCCCTCGGCCCCAGAATCCCTGATGGACATAGGGCCCCATGCCAGCGCAGCCTGGTGCACGTTCTCAGCGATCAGCCCCTGCTGCAGTCGGCCAGTGCCCTTCCCAGCACCGATCCTGGCATTGGCAGCCTTCGCACTGCCGCCGACCTGCTTCGAGCAGGCCACACGGTGGCCATACCCACAGTAAGCATGTGATGCCCTTCAGCCACTTGCTGCTTGACCTGCAAAGCATGCGTGAATCAAGCATGGGGTGGTAACGCAGCAGATAGGCAGGCGCATGCAGTCTGTGTGAGGTTGAAGGCGCCCTTTGCTTGCAGTCGCTAGAGTGCTTGTGCAAGCAATGTCTTACTGGCAGAACACAGGGAAGAGTCAGATGACAGCTGTGCAAAGGTGCCTCGAATCCTCCTGGGGCCCTCCGTCTGCTGGACTGCGCTGCCCATCCCAACATGCCACTCTCACTCCTCCCCTGCTCATGCCCACTGGTTCCTCTGTGAAGGGAACTTCAGGGACGGGGGGGTTGACTGCACTTGCTTGCGGCCATGCCTGCTCGCAGGAGACCGTGTATGGACTTGCAGGCAACGCTCTGAGCGCTGCTGCAGTAACATCAATCTACTCTGCTAAAGGCCGCCCTGCAGACAACCCGCTCATCGTCCACATTTCCTCGCTGGTAGGGCGTGACCCTGTATTTTCACGCTTTGGCTGCTGCACCACCCACCCATCATGCCTTCTGCACGTGGAATCTGCGTGCAACCCTACCTGTGGTGACCACAGCATGTGTGCATGCATGCATGACCTGACAGCCAACTCGGATGCCCTGCAGGCATGCTTGCTTGTGACGCAAGACGCTGACACAGCACCCTCACACGTCAAGTGTGGCAAATCCAATAGTGGCATCATCCAATCATGGCATCATCAAATAGTGGCACCATCCGAAAATGGCATCATCAAATGACTTTCCTTTACCAAACCCTCAAACCCCTCAGAGCCACTGAGCTTGGGCAGCTGGACTGCATTGCTCAGTCAGTGTTGCGCTAAAGCCCCCGCAAACGCCCAACCATTAAAATCCCATTCCAGCCTCGTGCTTTTTAGGCCAGTCCCATTCTCTATGTGTTGCTAGAACTTCCGTCATGGAGGCATGACCATGCCCCCTTTTCAGCAAAATAAGTGTTGCTCCGTGTGTTTTCGAGGTTCCTGCGGGCCCAATTGACATTAGCTCATTTGGCAGAATGTTCCCCTCGGTGCCCGTTAATTTGTACGTGGCATGCAGCGCAGCGCCCTGCCACTGAGTGCGCATGGGCGCGTGTGCCTGCATGGTGTCTGCTCAATTCAATGAGATGGCACTGCCTTTCTCAGTTACTACCCCCCTTTGTGTAACCATCAGCCACATCCCATCCGACTAGCCATGCCCTCTGTCCTTGCGACAAGCCTAGCCTCTTGTTGCAATATGTAGATTGCAAGTGTAACAAGTGCTTGCCGCACCTGCTGAGCTGGTCACGCCACACATGCGCTCACGTTTGGTGGATGTGTGGCGGATTGATGCAGGAAATGCTCGAGGGCCTGTTTGAGCCTGGCTGGAAGCTGCCAGAGGTTTACCAAGCCGTGGTGGCAGATGCGTGGCCTGGGCCACTGACCATCTTGTTGCCTGCCAGCCCCAAGGTTGGTGCATCCAGAGGTTTAAAGCGTGCTAAATTTCCTTGACGGTGGAAGGTCTGTGCTGCTGCAATTTACCGCTTGCACTAGACTCCAGTGACTGAAGATCTTTTAGGTGTCTCGTGATCTAGTTTGGGTCAGCTTGTGAGAAAGAGAGGACAAGTACAGGAGAGGGAGGGTTGAGGAGAATGAGGTGACTAGGGGCTGGTTGTGTCCTGGAGGCCGCAGTAGAAACCAAAGCCAATGTTTTGCACATGCCACCTGTTTGTGCATGCGCCTAATAAGATGCGCATGCCTGGCAAGCCCAGGAATTGAAGATGAGGGGCGAGAAGAAAGGCCGATGTGCCTCGCCCTGGCTCAGACCCTCTTGTGGCAAGCCCTCTAGTTGCTTACCTGGCCGGGCAGAAGGTAGACTGGCAGGGTTGGATGGCTTAACCTGTGGAGGCAAAGGTCACTTGCCTGCAGCAGCACAGGGCGGCAAAAGTGTTGCGGACCAGACCTTCCAGAGCTGGTTGTGGAGAGGCGAATGTTGCCTTCACAAAGATGAGAACAACCTGTTCTGGGACAAATTGAAACAAGCTGTTGGACTTGTGCAAAGCTGTGAGGCAGCTTTGGCTCGCCAAAAGGGGCTACCTGCAATACAGAGGCTGCAAGCTGCACATAAGGCCACACAGGGCATGCAGTGCTCTCATGCAGTGGCGAGCCCACAGGTGCTGGCCCAGCCCATATGCGCCCGGCAGCCATATCAGCCCAGAATCAGTCCTATCCCCAAACTAGCGTTGCCTGCTGCTCTGTGCAGGTGGCGCACGCGGCCACGTGCGGGCTCAGCACCATGGCTGTGCGCATGCCCGCGCACCCCGTGGCGCGCGCCGTCATCGCACTGGCAGGCGTCCCGCTCGCCGCGCCCAGCGCCAACAGCAGCGGGCGGCCCTCGCCGACGCGTGCCCATCACGTGGTGGAGGACTTGGGAGGCCGTGTGGCGCTGGTGCTGGATGGGGGGCCGTGCCAGTGGGGTGTCGAATCCACGGTGAGTAAAGGAGTAGTGGGATGCACCAATGCTCCTCCACAATGGGAGCACAATGAGTGCACGAACCCTGGAATACGCTTCTCCTTCTCCACATAGAGTCCACAGAGAGTAGAAGAACTCTGAAATTTGCCCATGAGATGCGTGGAGTCCAGCTCAGTGGTGCAGGTATGCCTGGTGGCTAGGGTCCCTCCCTGATGGGGCATGTATCTGGACTGTGTGGTGCACCATGCCACATTGCACAGCCGCGATTGGGTCAGCTGCAGAGCCATTCCGGTTGCCTTTTCGGGGTGGCGCTAGTCAAGCCAGCTGCACATGGGGCTTGCAAGCTCTGCTTCACCCTGCTGATACCCTCCACGCCCTCCTCCCTGACAGCTACCCTCCTGTGCTGCTTGGTCTGCATGTCGTTGCTTGATGCTTCCTGTGCTTATCCTGTACTTATTCTGTACGTCTTGGTCTGTGTATGGGCGCTTAATGGTTCATGTGCTTCTCCTGTGCTTCTTGGAGGTGCTTGATGGTTCTCGTGCTGCTTGGCCTGCGCGTAGGTGCTTGATGGTCTACGGACACCCCCTTTGATTCTCAGGCCCGGCAGTTTGACCTACGAGCAGCTGCGGGAATACCCTGGGATGCAGCACTTGCAGGTATGCTGTGGGCTGCCTGTCAGGTCAGGCTGCACTTGGGTCCTTGGGAGGGCGCTTGTTTGCTACAACCAGAGGTGCCATCGCATGCCATGCGCAGTGCATTTTGTCACGAGGCAGGGCCTGCTTCAGCTGCACTTGCAAGTAGACAGGCCCAGGAGTGCCAACCTTCGTAAAACATGGATGCCTCGTTGCTCTTAGTCATCGAGTGTCTGTGTTTTACATGCCTTGCCTAGTCAGACTGTCTTTGATTTTCATTCTCAACAGCACAACAAACTCTGCCATTTTATCTTGGACATTATGGACTATTTTTTGGCTGGCAAAGACCAGCAACAAACCAATCAGCCAAACGACCTGGCTGGCGGTCAACCCTAACTTGTAACCTAGCTTGTAACTTAACTCCTAACGCTTAGTGGACTGCTGGTCGATGAATTTACCCCTGTAAGTACATGCTGCAAGCATTGCTTGCATGCTTGATGTAAAGGCAGCTGTGAGGTAGACTGGCTTGCCTCATGTCTTCACATCATTGTAGGATGTGTGCCTTATGAGTCAAGTCAGCCTCGAAAACCTTCCTACCCGTAACAGCAGCCATCCTTGTCATTGCACAAACTCACCCACTAAGTGTGCAACTCCTGGAATATTTTGTTTTGTATTGGTTGTGCCTTTCTTGCTAGCGTCTGGTCTGGCCTGCACAGTCGAACGCTTGCGTAGAACAACACCACACAGGTGTACAAGAGGGACTTTGTGGATGCATCACTGGAGGCTGCACCCACAACGCCTGGCATGAAGTATAGACACTACAGCCCCAAAGCAGCGGTGAGGTAGCGGCACACATCCCCACGGCACCAGCAGTGAGGTAGCGGCACACATCCCCACACATCCCCACGGCACCAGCGGTGAGGTGGCGGCACACATCCCCACGGCACCATCAGCAATGCAAGCTGGCACCAGCACCAGGACGAGCAACGCAAGTAACGCAGCATTGAGCCTGCTTCAAGCCACTGCTTTTTCCACTCCGTGTGCTTTCTCCACAGCATCAGTCCAGCTCCACAGTGGTCACTGTCAGGAGTTCCTTCCACCGGTCCCTTTGTTTTCTTGGAGCGCGCGCGGCCAGCTGTCCTAGTGTAAACGCTCGCCCGCATGCAGGATGCGCATGCAAAACAGACCACATACTCTTGCCCTCGCTTTGGGGTACTCTCATGAGGCTGAGCTCAGAGCTTTCTATGGGTGTGGGTGTGGGTGCTGGGGGTGGTGGGGGGGGGTTTGTAGATGGATGTGAGCGCAAAAGCAAGGGCTGTGCTTGGTCTGTGGTCCCCAAGTCTTGCGCTCCCCGCAGCTGGGTTTCACTCCTTTAAGGTGCAGGCCACCAGCACACAAGCTCCTGCGCTTGAAAAGGGGGATCGCGTGCGCTGGCCTCTGCAGATCATGCTCCTGGAGATCAGCGGCGGGTCATGCTGCCAAGGTGAAAGGCACCAGTGCGCTAGCTTTGATACTTAAAACAGGGGATCTTGCGCGTTGGCTTCTGCAGGTCACGCTCCTGGAGGTTAGTGGCTGGTCGGGGCCGCCCGAGCAGCTGCGGGGCAGCGCAGAAGAGCGGCTGCTTCAAGTCGTGGCCGCAGAGGCAAAGCGCTTGGCGCAGGCCAGCAAGCACCTATCGGCACAGGCCCAGCAGCAGCAGCAGCAGCAGCAGCAGCAGCAGCCGCCGTCGCTTGTTGGCAGCTGCTCAGCTCAACCGCCCCATTCAACCAACTCAACAGGGTCTTCCAAGTCGGTGTCCGCCAGCACAAGACGCCGGCCACGCCTGGGAGTGCTGCGTACCTCGAAAGGGCCTGGTGCGCCTCTGGGGCCAGTGGCATGCAACGAGGCACTCGGTGGCACGCCTCTCACCCTCACGGGCGGCATGCAAGCTGACCAGCAGCTGTCTGGGGTACAGCTGCATCAGCCGGCTGTGGAGTATTGGAGTCACCTTCAGGATGGGGGTTCGGAGGGGAAAGGGGGGAACCGAGATGGGGAGCACGCTGCGGAGCACGCTTGCTCAGCCGCAAGCCCGTGCGGGGGCGCAGACGGCTTGCAGGTGCAGGGCGTAGATGTGGTGGAGTATGTGCTGGGTGATGTGTGGGCCCCGCTGGAGGTCGGGCGGCAGCTGTTTCTGGGGCTGCGGGCAATGGACACGCTGGAGGTAGACGCCATCGTTGTAGAGGGAGTGATGGAAGAGGGCGCGGGCGCGGCAGTGATGAACCGCCTGCGCAAGGCGGCAACAATGGTAGTGCACCTGCACCCGCATTAGCTCTGGCTTGTTGATTTTTGTGAGAGGGCGTTGAGCAGCAACTTTGTGAGGGAGGGGCCTCAACTTCGTGCCCTCTGCACAAGAGCTACTCGGCAGCCCTACCACACGCCTCCCATCTTTGCGACGCTGAGCAAACACCAATTCTGCCTTGTCACCTCCAAGGGCGCTGGACTTACAAAGGAATTGATGATTGCCTTAATGCTAGGAACCTTGCATTCCAAGGTAGAGACCTACCTAGTCCTAGTAGGGGGGAGTGTTTGTCCCTTTAAGTCTCTAGTGCGCGGAGCTGCATGTGCTTCGCTGTCCACAGCATGAAAGGTTCCACGCCAACAGTCAATGGCTTGCATGGATTTGATGTATCATGCCCTCAGGGATGAACCTGTGGCATGAATTTGAGAGAAGAGATGTCATGACAAATTTTAGTCAGCGATGAATAGTAGTCTGAGTGCCTGTGTAAGTTGGAGGGTGTTATGTTTGAGGTGTTTTCGCAGTTTCTCTCTCTTTAGAATCCTCCTTTCGTCCCTGGATTTAGCCTTTTCTGCGGCTGGGCAAGAGCACCTCTTCGTCCCAATGTAACACGAACCTGGTGATGGTCTGAGTCGGCAGAAAGCTTATGGCTTGTGTATCTGCGATGGTAATTCACCAATGACGGTGATTTGGCAAGAGAAGAAAAAAGACTACACCAACAGGGAACCCCCTGTTTGCGTGAATTAAGGAAGTTAAGTTACAATGGGTTTAGACCTTCAGCCAGATGGGTTGACTGCTGGGCTTGCTGGACACTGCCAGCCCGATAAAAAATATCTATAGTCTCAGAGAGAAAAAGGAATGATTTGTATGTCTGCTTCAAGAGAAACAATTTCACATCCTCAGCTCCAATGTTTTCAAAGTAAAAAGCGCCTGTGCCTCCAATTTAAGTCCTGCCAGCAAAATCAGCAAATTGTTCTTCGAATCTCCTTCTTAAATAGCACATTTCCAAGCAAGGGCACAAAAAATGGCCGTGCTTTTCGTCCTGGACATCCTGCAAGTTGCATTTGTCACAGATCCTATTGTGGCTTTGCCAACAACCGGTTTCAACTCTTAGGGTATGAGCTCTCAAACGAAAACGAGGAATGTTCCGAAGCACATGCCTACTTAGTTCCAGCTCTAGGTACCTAGGAACACATGGGGGGGCTCCGTACATTGCTTGGTTTGAGACAAGGCCATCCATGCATGATAAGTAGCCAATTTTTGAGCATGTGTCCTAGGATCTGCACCATCCAGCTCCCTCCATACCGCAGGCAAGCCGTGACGCAAGTCCACCACAAAGTCTTGTAGGGGGAGGGGAGTTGCAGCCTTAATGCAATTGGCATATGTATCTGCTGCACGTAGACCCACACCGTGAATTAAGGAAGAGGTTCAAATCTGGTGCAAGGTTTAAGGTTTCAAATCTGGTGCAAGCACCAAGCAAACCCCCACCAACAAACTAGGAAGAGGATCGTTAGTGGGGTCCAGGATGGTTCTGAAAGGAACTATGCGCTCTTTCTGCATTATTTTTCAACCTGCTACTTGTATTTATAATTCTGGTTGCATATTGGATTGAACGAGTTTAAAGGTCAAGAGCAGGTTTTTCCTACTTTACACCAGTAGGCCAAGCTTACAGAGGGGGAGCTCAGTATGAGATTTTTAAATGCTCCTGATGGAGCGAGTCAGGATAAATCACTCAGCTAAAGTGGTACATCCTCACTCGCTCCATGAGGTACCTCGTGCGAGTAGCTGGCCTGGGCCAGACCAAGCAGCCTCATGCGCAGACAGTCGGACTGCAGGCAAATGAACGACAGTGGCACTCGCAGATTAGGCTAGAGCCTGCCCACGTGAACGCAGCGCACTTCAAGTTGATCGCCTAGGGCAGCGGCTGTGGCAGTTAAATCATTGGAGGCCCCAAAGCTTGACACCATTTTCACACTTGATCTGGCTGCTGTTGCTGCTGCTGCTGCCAAGAGGCTGGCTGACTGCACAGCAGATGCCCGTCCTGTAGCTCCTGCCTTCCCCTTCTAGAAAGACCTTTCTCCTGCCAACTCATCCTGTCATGCGAGGTAAAAGAGAGGATGGCACAGGTATTGAGCTGTAAGACTGCATAAACGTAACACAAGCTTTGCATGCAGCGCTAGGGCTCTGTATACATGCAAAGGGCCTAAGCTCGCCTGGGATACCCAGAGACAGACAAGCCACTAACTGATGTTGATACCTTCAATTGTGATGGATGTGAATCAGAAATCTTCGTCTTCTTGCAATCCACCTCCAGCCTTTTCACGAGCTCGAGGCTGCGATCTGATTCCTGCACAGAGTATCAATTGTGTCCACTGTGGGTGATCACAGGCCAAAACATAATATAAGAATGTCACTTCAAGGTGTGCGCATCCATTCCAGCTCCCTGATGCGCTACTCCAGCTTGGGTGTTTTAAGGTGATCAGCGCCTCGGCTGCCCTGGACAAGCCATTAACCACTTACAGGTAAGTATATCATCAAAATCTATGTCGAAAGAGCATGGATGTGAAGCAAAGTCCTCATCACTGAGCCCCGTTCAAGGTAGGGGTGCGGATACTCGCGGGTAGGTAAGAGCTCACAATTTTAGGATTTTGATTTATTCTTATTCGTATTTTGGATGTTAGTGGAAGAGATGCGTTTGAAAGATACTGAAGGACAGCTGGCTGCAACTGTCTCAGTTTTGGCTTAAATCAAGGCACCTCTTGAGCAATCAGAACAACAGGCAGTCTGACTGGCCTTAGCTGCTCACAGCTGTTGACGGTGCGTATGGTTTGTTTGCAGATGAATATGTTGAAGTGCTACAGAGCTGATGCTGTGCATAACTTCTGAGTGGTTTGATCTCATCCCTTGCAGGTGCCATGTGGGCCCGTGAGCAGTAGCCACTGCTCCAGGGACTGCTCCCATGCTGGAACCGCTGGGATCGACCATGCAGCAGCAGCTGCAACAGCATGGAGGATGGCAGGATGAGGCGATCCCAGCAACTGACAGTGAGGACTATGCAGGAGACGATGTCCCGCCTGCTTTTGACCTGTTAGGCGGCGCTGTCGCGGCTGGCACAGGTCCCTCGTGCAATCCAGGCACAACACCAAGGCATCCAAGTGGGACCGAAGTGGGTGTGTGCTCCAATGTTGCAGCAGGGGGTGATGGAGGCGGTGAGGATGACACAGATCTTGAGGATGAGGGCGATGCACCGCCTCCCTTCCTGCTCTTTCCCACAGAAAATGCTCAGCAGCAAGTGCCGCCGCAGCCGCAGCCACAGCCGCAGCAGCAGCTTCCCTGCACTGCCTTTCCAGCAGCTGAGGGCACCTGCAGTGACGAGGACGCAGACGCTGAAAGCCCTGCGCCTCCTCAGTTTGAACTCGTCCCTGGCGCCCACTTTCCATCAGATGAACCCCAGCCTGCTTGGCAGCAGCAGCAGCAGCAGCAGCAGCAGCAGCAGCAGCAGCAGCGGCAGCAGCAGCAGCATGAGCTTGGTACTGATGACGATGATGAGGCCGGCGACGCACTCGTGAGCCTGATTGCTCCCCAATTCGAGCTGGTGCCAGCAGGCGGGCCGCGGCTGCCGCTGCTGCACGCCCCTTCCAAAGCACCCCTGCCCCACGCAGCTCAGCACCAGGGTGAGGGGCAGCAGAACGAAGCCGTTATGCAGCCGCAGCCGCAGCCGCAGCAGGAGCCGCAGGAGCCGCATGTCCTGCTGCATCCCCCACACCACTTTCAACCAGCTCTGTCCCCCAGCCAGCAACAGCAGCGTTATCAGCGAGGACCCCGTGCCTGCTCGTTTCCCTCCATGCTACCCTCCGCAGGCAGCCTGGGGCTCGCCACACCCCAGCAGGATCCGCCACTGCCAGGCCCTGGCTCGGGCTGTGCCTGCATGTCCAAGGGTGACCCAGGTGTGCGAAGGGCAGCAGCAGTGCATTATCAGCGGGGACCGTGCAGGGCGCTGCACGGGGTTGAGTGTGAAGCGGCCCAAATTGAGCATGCTTGGTAGCTTTTGAGGAACCCCAGGACATGGAATACTCCTTCCATGCACACGCTCACATGCTCACACATGCGCACGCACACACACACACACACACGCACACACACACACACGCACACACACACAATTGCACATGTGCATGATATCGCACCCTCCTTTCTTTCCATCAAGCCCATCATCTTCTGCCACAGTGACAGAGACTTCATGCTCTTGCGCAGGCCTTGACCCTGATCAGCCTGCTGTTTTGAGGACAAGGCTCAGCCGCCGCACTCCTGGTTGTCGTACCCCCGGCCGTCGTACTCCTGCCCTCAGGAGTATGTTTGGGTCGGACGTCCCAGATGGTGGCCAGGTGACTGTGTGTTTTGCTGCAGACGGGGGCATGTATCTTGCACTGCAAAAAGGGGCGTGAACGGGCGTGTGTGCGTGTGCGCGTGTCTGTCTGTGTGCATGGGCATGGGCCTAACATCTCATTGACGCATGTTTTTGACAGTGGGACAATTGCTGTCTCACAGTTGCGTCGAGGTTGTAAAGCTTGGCATTGGCAAGCTACATCGTATATTCCATGTACGTTAAGCTTTCAGCAACCAGTGTGGACTGCTGCGGCATAGAAATAGGCAGCTCTTTGTGACTAACAAGTGTTTAACTGGGAGCATGTGCACAGCGGTAACAAGTGTGTCGCATCGATTTTCATGAAGTGGTATGGCGCTTGCAGCCAGGTTATGTCAATGTTTTGTGCTTTTCATGATATAGACTCACAACCCTGGCTTGCAGCACGCTTTGCACATCGTAGCGCCCTGCCTGATTGCGCAAGAGCCGGGAGCCTGTCACCTGCCCCCCTTCAATGGGCTGTCATCACTATGTCTCATCTCTTCAGGGCTGCTATGCTTTCAATGGTTGCTAGCCTTAGGCTCCTCTGTATGCACCCCACCCTGAACACCCAAAAGCCGTGCTTGGCGGCTTTTGCCTCTGGGCTGCCGCCACCGCTTTCAAGGTCCGCTGTGTGCACCCCACCCATCATGCCCAACAATGCCACCCATCATGCCCAACAATGCCGCCCATCATGCCCAACAATGCCGCTGCACCCATCATGCCCAACAATGCCACCCATCATGCCCAACAATGCCACCCATCATGCCCAACAATGCCGCTGCACCCATCATGCCCAACAATGCCGCTGCCTGGCGGGTTATTTGCAGGGCTGCCAGCAACTTGACCCGGCGTGCGCAGCTGAGCAGCCAGCAGCGCCGCCTCCAGCCCCAGCAGTGGTGGGCAGCGATGGGGACGATGATGACGAAGACTGGGGCTTCCTTCAGAGCAGCCGAAAGAGGCTGGCCACGCCAGGCACTGCTCTGCAAGGGCCAGGCACGGCTCTGCAAGGGCCAGGCACTGCTCTGCAAGGGCCAGGCACTGCTCTGCAAGGGCCAGGCACGGCTCTGCAAGGGCCAGGCACTGCTCTGCAAGGGCCAGGCACTGCCTTGCAAGGGCCAGGCATGGCTCTGCAAGGGCCAGGCACTGCTCTGCAAGGGCCAGGCACTGCTCTGCAAGGGCGCACGAGCCTCCGCCCCCAGCCCACCCCTTGTCTCCCTCAGCAGCGGCGGCACGCAGAGCTGCAGGAGCGGCGGCAGCAACATGAACGCTACAGTTATCAGCAAGAGCAGCAGCAGCAGCAGCAACAGCATGATCATCCTCAGTTTCAGCCGCTGCCGCCCATGACCATTGACCTGTCCATGCTTCCTCCCTCCCAGGAGGAACAAGAGCAGCCGGCTGCAGGGCCGGGGCAGCGTCGGCTCCCTGCGCTTTGGGCAGCAAGGCCGGAGCAGCAGCTGCCTCAGGGGCTGCTCGGACCAATGCTCACGCAGGACCAGCCCACAACGTTGCTGCTGCACAGAAAGCTGGGGCGGGGTCGCAGCCATGAGCCGTGCGCCAGCACAGCAGGCAGTGGGGTAGGGGCGCCACACGCGACGTACATGGCTGGCAGCCCTCC
>LFIK01002097.1_pt1 | contig 16033 bp, 15 predicted proteins | sample 643401 | NCBI WGS metagenome assembly LFIK01 (sample SAMN03777447, study PRJNA286221) | soda lake metagenome | biome: soda lake; feature: Kulunda steppe; material: water; isolation source: sample T5-Br brine of Lake Tanatar-5 | place: Russia: Kulunda steppe | collected 2010-07
TCTGCCAATTGCGTTAGGTACTGTGGTGGAGAAGTTGTTTTTGCTGATATTGATCCGGATACGTATCTGCTTGATGTTAATAAGGTAAGAGAGCTATTGGAGTCTTCACCAAAAGGAACTTACAAAGGAATTATCCCCGTGGATTTTGCAGGACGAGCGGTTGATCTCGAAGCATTTCGTAAACTGGCAGATGAATATAACCTATGGATCATTGAAGATGCCTGTCACGCTCCGGGTGGATATTTCAGTGACAGTAATGGGAACCACCAACTTTGCGGAAACGGTAACTTTGCCGATTTAGCTATTTTCTCGTTCCACCCTGTTAAGCATATCGCCTCCGGCGAGGGTGGAATGATCACCACGAATGACAAAGAGCTCTACGAAAAACTTCTCAAGCTCCGCACTCACGGAATCACTAAAAACAGTGATGAATATCAAAACTCTGCTGAATTTGCAGTAGGAGAACAGCTCACTGCTGACAGTTCACAGCTAACCGACTACCCCAACTGGTATATGGAAATGCAGGAGCTCGGATACAATTACCGAATTACCGACTTTCAATGTGCATTAGGAACTAGCCAACTAAAAAGAGCCGATGAGGGTGTAAGGAAACGAAGAGAAATTGCACAAACATATTTTGAAGGATTCCAAAACACTCCACAAATCAGAGATAGAAATATTGAAGCAAGATCGGATAACGGTTCACCCGGTAACGGACACGCCTATCATCTCTATGTGATTGAAGTAGAGGATCGTTTGGGACTATACAACTATCTGCGAGAGCAAAATATTTATGCTCAGATACATTATATCCCTTGTCACCTAATGCCGTATTACCGGCAGTTTGGATGGCAAGAAGGAGATTTGCCACACGCAGAAGAATATTACAGGAACTGTATTAGTCTTCCAATGTTTCCGACACTCATTAAGACTCATGTTTTATGTATATTAAACACAGTGAATAAGTATTATCAAAATATTAATTAATAATTTCTTGTGAACTACATAATATACTTAATGTTTAACTCACTATTTATATCAGGTGAAAAAATTGATTTACACGCTCCAAGAGAAGAGGATTATCCTGAATGGGCATCATGGTTTAATAGTCAGAAAATTACTCGCTATTTACCTCAAGGATTTTATCCCAATACAACGGAGTTACAAAAAAACTTTCACGATCGTGAAACTTCAAAAGGGCGCTTTTTAGCGATGATTAAGAACAAAGAAGAGAAGTTGCTAGGTGTAGTCAGTTTATCTGATATAGATTTCCAAAAACTTTCTTGTCAAACAGCCTCTGTATGCCCAATAATTGATCGAAATGCTCCCCTCGCAGCTTTGGAAGCAAAAGCTTTGGTGACTGAGCATGCATTTAATCGATTTGGAATGCTAAGGGTATGGGGAGCTAATGCATATCCTGAAAATGAAAATTGGTACAAAAAATTGGAAATTATTGGATATAAAGCTGAGGGGATCATGCGAAACGCATTTAAAAAAGGAACTTTAGAATCTAATATATTAGCAATAAGTATTATTAAACAAGATTATCAAAAACTGGTCGATCGACGAAATGGTAGTTTATGGCCCGGTGAAAATAAAGCTATGTCAATAATAAAACGCGCCATTAGCGAAAATATATCAATGAGCAATAAAATTGATGAGTACATAAACAAAATTGAAGAAGAACACGAAAAAAAACTAATGGAAATAGAAAAAGAAATTAAAAAGAACAATAATAATTAAAAATTGTTATGGGTGATTTAGAGGATAAGGTTAAGGTAGTTATATCCAAACAACTCGGGATAGATGTTAATCTTATAACAGGTAGTACCGGACCCGGGGATTTTGTTGAATGGGATTCATTAGGACATTTACATGTAATTTTAGCACTTGAAAAGGAATTTGATAGGAAATTAACTGATAAAGAGTTGTATGAAATAGAAAATGTAGATGGTTTAGTTAAAGCATTCACTGTTGAAAAAAATAAATAACAAGTCATTTTAAAAATGTATTTATTAGATTTAGTAAGAAAATATGCGCATAAAAATCCGCAAAAATTAGCGTTAATTAATCATAATGGATCTACAAAAACATATTCTCAACTTGCTAAAGAAATAGATATTTACTCAAATATGTTATCCAAAAGTGGGTTCAAAAAAGGAGAGAGGGTATTATTGTTTGCAGATAAAAATTTAAGTTTTCCTGCACAATACTTGGCCACCCATGCTGCTAATGGAATTTCAGTTCCACTCAATCCAGGTATCCCAATCGATAGAATTAATTTAATTAAAAAATTATGTAAACCTCATTATGTTTTTTATGGTGAGAAATTTGAAAAAATTTCTGATGATTCTAATAGTGTTCATGATTTAAGTAAAGATATTATTTTCCCTGCAGATTTATTATTCACAACGGGTACCACTGGTGTCCCAAAAGGAGTTCTTCTTACCAAAGATAATATAAATGCAGCTATTGAAAACATTAATCATTTCGTAGGAACATCGCAGGAAGACATAGAATTGATTGCACTTCCGCTATCACATTCATTCGGGCTTGGAAGAATGCGCTGTGTGCTTGCTGTTGGAGGTACGATTGTACTTGCTGATGGGTTTTCCCAACCTAAAAAATTATTTCAATTAATTCAGGTTCATGGTGTAACTGGTTTGGGTATGGTGCCTACAGCCTGGGCAGTCCTACATAAATTGAGTGGTCAAAGAATTGGTAAGTTCAGAGATAGTTTACGGTATATTGAATTCGGTTCTGCTCCTATGGAACGTGTTCAGAAAGAGTTATTGGCTAATTTATTACCAAATACACGTTTATGCATGCATTATGGCTTAACAGAAGCTTCGCGTGCTGCCTTTCAAGAATTTCATCTTGATAAAGAAAGATTAGATTCAATTGGACGACCTGGTCCATTGGTTAACATGACCATTAAAAATAAAAAAGGAAAAGATGTTAATGTAGGTGAAATTGGAGAGATATGTATCACAGGAGATATGGTTATGTCCCGCTATTGGAACAATCCAATGTTGACAGAAAAAAGTTTTTTTGGGGATTGGTTTCGTTCTGGTGATTTAGGCTATAAAGATTCAGATGGTTATTTTTATTTAACAGGCCGTGCATCAGATATCATAAATGTTGGAGGGCTTAAAGTTGCGCCATTAGAAGTTGAGAATGCAATTAGAGCAATAAATGGTATTATAGATGTTGGTTGTGTAGGTAATACAGATAGTATAACTGGAGAGATAGTTGTTGCATATGTCGTGGTTAAAAATGCAGAAATTTCATCTGACTACATTTTTAAAGCCTTAAGAAATAAATTGGAACCATATAAAATACCTGGGAAAATCAAATTTGTGAAATCAATTCCAAAGACAAACTCCGGGAAAATTCAAAGAAAATTATTATTACAGATTAATGATTAATAACAAAATTAAAGTTGAACATATTAGGATTGTAGTAGAAGTCATAACTGAAGCTGTAGATCAGCTAGTAAAGGAATATAATTTTGAAAAAGAATCGAATATTACCTTTGTTCATTCACGAAAAATCTACTGTATATAAGTACAAATTAGTGAAAGTATTAAAATACAACTTATAGAGCCTAAAACTGAGTAATTACCTGTATCTATAGCTTTAAAAAAAGGTGTTGGGTTGCACCATAAATGCTATGAATTTCAAATATGCGAGCTAACGGGGCCATAAATGTTACATACCTATTTATAGGGAAAGGAGTTGGAAGAAGAAAAGCGTCTTTTATTTTGGATCCAACCATGGGATTAGTTGGATTTGTTGAAAGGAAATAACATTAAAGGGAACAGAAAGTTAATTAAAATTATTATTTGGTCAATAATTGGAAATGATTGAAAAAGTCAAAAAAATTATATTAGGAACTGTTCAATTTGGCTTATCATATGGGATTAATAATAAAAAGGGGAAAGTTTCTATCGAAGAGTCCCATAATATTTTAAAAACAGCCTATAAAAATGGGATTAGAACTCTGGATAGTGCAGAGGTATATGGAAGTTCTCATCAACTTATTGGTCGTTTCCACTCTGAATTCCCGGGTTACGAATTCAAAGTGATTACAAAAATTCCCGGTAATTTTAACAAACAATCCATAGACAAACATGTAAAGAAATACCTGAATACTTTATCGGTTCAAAAGCTTGAAGGGTTGATGTTTCATACCTTTCGTTCATACCAAGAAAATCCAGACTTAAAAGCAGAAATAATCCGATTAAAGTCAGAAGGATTTTTAAATTACTTTGGAGTTTCAATTTATACAAATGAGGAGGTGAAAGAAATTATTAAGGATCCATCAGTTGATATTATACAACTGCCGTTTAATTTACTGGATAATGACTCGATGCGGGGCAAGCTGTTGAGAAAAGCCAAAGAAAAAGGAAAAGTTATCCACACACGTTCGGCCTTTCTACAAGGCTTATTTTTTATGAATCCCGAATCAGGACATCCGGTAGCTGAAGGATTGAAAACATCCCTGATAAAGATTCAAGATTTGGCCAAAAGAAACAGGATATCAGTTGGAGCTCTTGCGTTGGGGTATTGTTTACATCAACCGTACATTGATAAAGTTCTGATTGGTGTTGATTCTGTTGAGCAATTGAATAAAAATTTACAAGCTTGTTTCATTGAATTTGATCACTCGCTTATAAAAAATATTAACGAAATCCAGAGTGCCAATCCGGAACTTTTAAATCCTTCTACATGGAACTGAAAACACTATTAATAACACAAGCCAGAACCGGTAGCAGTCGATTATCCGGCAAAGTTTTAAAAAAAGTAAAGGGAAAGACTCTACTTCAATTACATTTGGAACGAGTAAGTAAATGCAGAAATATCTCAGACATAATCGTTGCTACCACTACTTCTAAAGGGGACGAAGAGATTTATAATCTAGCAAAGAAATTAGGTTTTAAATCTTATAGAGGTTCTGAAGAAGATGTATTGGATAGATTCTACCGGGCTGCCAAACCCCTGAATCCTGACCGGATTGTTAGAGTAACATCAGATTGCCCGTTACTTGACCCAAAGTTAGTAGATGAAGTCGTTAAATTTGCTAAGAGTAAGAAGGTAGATTATGTATCAAATGTAATTGAAGGCAGATACCCTGATGGTCAGGATATCGAAGTCTTTACATTTTCAGCTTTAGAAAAAGCATGGGATAATGCGAGAAAACACTCCGAACGAGAGCATGTAACTCCTTTTATTAGAATTAATTCTGATGTTATGGATGGGGAACTGTTTACCGCTGTAAACTTTCCTGCCGACCATGATTACTCGCAAATCAGGATGACCGTTGATGAACCGGAAGATTTTGAATTGATTAAACGGATAATAAATGAGTTGGGTACGGACCTGACTTGGAAAGAATACACTAACTACATCATTGAAAATAATTTAGGTTCATTGAATCAACATATTCAAAGAAATGAAGGTTATTTAAAATCGATAAAGGAAGATTAATAATGGGGCAAGGACAAGAACTTTATAAAAAAGCAAAAACACTCATACCCGGTGGTACGATGTTACTTTCTAAACGACCGGAAATGTTTTTGCCGGAACAATGGCCATCCTACTATTCGAAGGCAAAAGGGTGTGAAGTTTGGGACCTGGATGGGAAGAAATATGTGGACATGTCCATTATGGGCATCGGTACTAATACACTTGGATATGGCCACGAGGAAGTAGATGATGCTGTTCGCTCCGTAATTGACAGGGGAAATATGAGTACCCTGAACTGCCCTGAAGAGGTTTGGCTTGCTGAAAAACTTATTGAAATAAATCCTTGGGCTGATATGGTTCGATTCGCCAGAACAGGTGGTGAGGCCAATGCAATTGCAATTAGGATTGCACGCGCTGCAACAGGTAAAGATAAAGTAGCAATCTGTGGATATCATGGATGGCATGACTGGTATCTTTCAGCGAATCTAAACAAAGGCGATGGACTTTCGAATCATCTTCTTCCCGGTCTTGAACCGGCAGGTGTACCTGCTGATTTAAAAGAAACCGTTTTTCCTATCAGATATAACAACTTTGAAGAATTGAAACGCATTGTAGAAAATGAGGATATCGGCGTCATCAAGATGGAGGTTGTCCGTAATTTTGGTCCCGAAGAAGGCTTTCTACAAAAGGTTCGTGATTTAGCAAATCAAAACGATATTGTACTAATATTTGATGAGTGCACGTCCGGGTTTAGGGAAACTTACGGTGGTATCTACAAGAAATATAAAGTAGAACCGGATATGATCATGTACGGAAAAACCATTGCCAATGGGTACGCGTTGACTGCTGTGGTGGGCAGAAAAGAGATTATGGAAGCCGCTCAAAAAACATTTATAAGCAGTACATTTTGGACGGAAAGGATTGGGCCAACGGCAGCATTGAAAACACTTGATGTCATGAAGAAATTGAAGTCATGGGATATAATCACAGAAAATGGAAAAAAGATGCAGGAAGGTCTCAATAATTTAGCTGCAGATTACAATTTGGATATAACTATTTCCGGAATTCCTGCTTTAACTACATATGCTTTCAATAGTGAAGACAATTTGAAATACAAAACACTGATTACCCAGGAAATGATGAAAAAGGGTTTTTTGGCCAGTACTAATTTTTACGCATCCATTGCACATGAGGACGGACATTTTAAATCATACTTTGATGCACTGGCGGATGTTTATGCAGTTATAAATGAGTGTGAAAAAGGCAATAAAAATATTTCAGAATTACTTGAGGGACCTGTAGCTCACTCCGGTTTTAAACGTTTAAATTAAATGGAAAGCATAAAACCTGTACTCAAGATCAGAACAGATGGAAGTTCTGAAATTGGATTAGGCCATGTGGTACGGTGTACTTCACTGGCACACATGTTAGAAAATGATTTTTCAATTCATTTCTTCACCAAGGAAATACCGAAATCTCTTAACAGTGAGATAACCCATAATGGATGGGATGTGACGGTCATTGAGAATGAAACTAATTTTTTTAATAAGCTCAAAGGTGATGAAATTGTGGTATTGGATGGGTATCAATTTGAATCCGAGTACCAAAAACAGATAAATGAAAAAGGATCCAAATTGGTATGTATTGATGATTTTCACAATCAATATTTCTATGCAGACTTGGTGATCAATCATGCGCCCGGAGTGACTAAAGAAGATTATGAAGGCGAAACGTACACAAAGTATTTATTGGGTCCTGACTATGCTTTGCTCCGCCCTGAGTTTCTTGTAAGTAGGCCACGAGAAACAGATAACTCTGATGATATAAAGAATATATTCATCTGTTTTGGTGGTTCCGATTCCAAGAACTTGACAGCTAAGATTTTATCGTGGCTGCCAACAGAAGGTTATTCGGTCATAGTTGTGCTGGGTAATGCGTATCCTCATCGAGACAAGTTGAATGAAGTGATAGAAGAAAGACAGGGTTTAAATATTGTTGTAAAGAATTCATTAAGTGCGAAACAGATGAGGCAAGAACTTGTACAGGCAGATTTAGCTGTGGTGCCTGCGAGCGGGGTTTCTTTAGAAGCATTAGTTGTTGGGGTACCATCCATTATTGGCTACTATACTCCAAATCAAGCCGCTATGTATAAAGGAATTGTTAAAAATAAAGGGTTTTATGATGCTTTTGACTTCAGTAGAGATAAATTTATCAGTGCTTTAAAATTAGCATCTGAAGACTACCAACGTCCTAATGATGTGAATCCTGTAGATATTAAAAAAAGAATAAACGAAGAATTCAGTAAGCTAAGATCTCAAATGGATTTGAAAATAAGAGAAGTTTCTAATGAAGATATTGATGACCTTTATAAATGGGCGAATGATCCTAATTCTCGTAAAAATTCTTACAATCAGGAAAAAATTGACTATAGCTCTCATGTAAAGTGGGTGAGAAATAAATTAAGTAGTTCTAATTGTGTGTTTTTAATTTTCGAAAATGCACAGGATCAAAAAATTGGATTTGTAAGGTTTGACAGGGATGATCAAGAAACCTGGGTTATTAGTATAAATGTTGCACCATCACAAAGAGGTATGGGTTTTTCGGTCGAAATGTTGAGAAAAGCGATTTCTTACTTCACCAATAAAAGAAGTGAAGTAGCAATTAAAGCGTTTATTAAAAAAGAAAATTTAGCTTCAATTAAAGCATTTGATCGTGCAGGTTTTGAGGTCCTGAAAGAAGTAAATATTAAAGGCGATAAAAGTATTTTGATGATATGGAAATAGGAAATTTTGAAGTTGGTAACCGTACATTTATTATAGCTGAATTATCAGCAAATCATGGTCATGATAAATCCATTGCAATTGATACTGTAAGAGCTGCAAAAAAAGCAGGAGCAGATGCAATCAAACTCCAAACATATCGACCTGATACCATTACGATTGATTGTGATAATGAATATTTCCAAATCAATGATGACACGCAGTGGGATGGAAGAACATTGTATGATTTGTATGATGAGGCCCATCTCCCCTGGGAATGGCATGAAGAGTTATTTGAAGTAGCTGAAGATGAAGGATTAATATGTTTTTCTTCTCCGTTTGATAAAACCGCAATAGATTTTCTTGAGAAGCTAAATACACCGGCATATAAGATCGCCTCTTTTGAAATACAGGACATTCCGTTAATTGAGTATGCCGCATCGAAGGGTAAACCGATTATTATGAGTACCGGAATAGCTACTGAAGAGGATATCCAACTTGCCGTAGATACTTGTCGAAAAGCCGGTAATGAAGAGATTATTCTTCTAAAATGCACTTCTTCCTATCCTGCTCCGATAGAACTGGCCAATTTGCGAACAATGGTAGATATGAAGGATCGGTTTGGTGTAGAAATAGGGCTCTCAGATCACACAATAGGAAATACCGTCCCCATTGTTGCAACCAGCCTTGGTGCACAAGTTATTGAAAAACATTTTATTCTTGATAAATCAATTGGTGGACCTGATGCGGCTTTCTCCCTAGACGTTGAAGAATTTACTTCGATGGTGAATGCCGTTAGAGACACAGAAAAGGCGTTGGGAGAGGTAACATATGAACTTTCTGAAAAGGTTGAGAAGAATAAGAAATTTGCACGGTCACTTTTTGCTGTTAAGGATATTAAGAAAGGGGAAAAGATTACTGAAGATAATGTGAAGTCGATTAGGCCTGGGTATGGGATGCATCCAAAATATTACGATACTATTTTGGGGAAATTTGCAATAAATGATTTAAAAAAAGGGACACCAATTTATATTGATAATGTAAGAGAACAAAAAACCACGAATAGAAATTAAAATTGTTGTTCATAATTTAATTATACATTAATGCCGATAAATAAATATCAAGATATTGATGAGGGTAACTCTTTATACACAGATAGTTCTAAGATATCATTCTGATTTTGGTGTTACTTACGATCTACCAGATCCTCCTTTTAATTTTTTCGGAACCGAAAGATTCAAAATATTTTGTCGGTATATGAAAGTATAAATCTGAACGGCTACTGTGAGAATGTCTCAGAAACGCTGACAATCCGAGAACAGAAATTGGTTGGGAATTAGCTAATTTGCGAAGTAAAGTAAATGCAAAATCGAATACTTAGTTTAGAAATACTTATACATGAAAATCTATTTAACATCTTTAACTTAAATAAACATAATCCGGTTCCACCCGGTGTAATCAGATAACAGATAGTTAATTCAAAATGCTGCAATTAGTTAAAAAGTTTGCCTGTAATATAAATGATGAAGGATTTCTCAATGCCATACAAACTACTCGTATTCGAGTGCAAACTGTTATTGGAAATAACATAATTTCAAATTTACCTAGCTCTTTGTTGTACTGGTACTTTGAAATTAGGAAATTTTTGAAATCTGATTATAGCGATACTAATCCAATGAAAGTCGTATGGGTTAAACCGGATTTTATTAAGTATTATTGCAACTCCCAAACCCGATTCGGCTTAGTTGCTGATGGCGAATGGGATAGAGATGCCATAAATTTTAACGATATTATTTTATATCGCTCCATTAAAAAAAGGATTCTTCACAATACAAACTGGGAAGAAACTGAATGGTATCAATGGATAAAAGATAATCCTCTATACATGAATTCACGAGGCATTTATCACTTGGATGATTTAGAGCATTATTTTTCTAGGATTGATGATCTAATTCATTCTCTGAAAGTATATGGATATAAAACTCAGGATCAATTGTTAAAAGAGGGACACGTGCCCAGGGATGTGAGTTCGGACAATCCTCATATCTTATTGAATGAAATTACGGTAAATATATTCAGGGATGGAAGTTTGGGAAAACGAGCTTCGGGTAACCATCGCCTAACAATTGCCAAAATCCTTCCTGAGATAGAAAAAATACCCGTTTTGATAAGAGTCAGACATACTAAATGGCAAAATATTCGAAATGAAATTAAAAATACTCGATCTGTAAATGAGTTGCGTCCAGCTGTTAAAAAGCATTTATCTCATCCCGACCTTCAGGATATTGTGCCAAATAACTGGTTAAATAATTGCTGCTAACTTTTATTGAAGGTTAGTAATGCCCAATTAAAAGTTAAAGAGATTCAATTTATTATATGTGTTGAATTCATTTTTATGAGCGATACTTTGGTGAATTACTGATTACGTAGAATAAGATTTGATATAGAAACGCTCGAAACTTACATCATCGTGAGTAAACTAACTTCAAATTGATTAATTTTACGGGAAATTCTGATGCACATATAGGTGCGAATGGTCGTCCAAATCTGTGTTTTGACGTCATTAATACTTTGCTAAAACGTAGCTTCGGGTAAAGATGGTTGGCATGCTGATCGGTCAGGTAAATGATTTGGTAGCCTTGCAGACAGGTTGACGTATCGACAGGCGTGGATGACTTTAAATCTAGAATTCAACAGCAAGTTGTTATTAATCATTAATACAACTAAGTAGGATTCAATGTTTATAGAAATAATATTATTAAAAAAACTTCAAAGTACATTGTAATTATTACTCGGACTTTTTGCCGTGAAAAATTATTACTACGGTAAAAAATATTAGATAAACCGTGTAGATCCTTGTTAAAACAAAAAAATAGATGAAGAAGAAAACAGTATATATCCCTATTGAAATCAAGCCTAGGGAATTGGACTCCCAAATACTCTTATCAGGATATTTAGCGAAAAGTGGGTATAGAACGTATATCGGCAGCAAACAAGCAATTAATACAATATTAAAAACAAAAAAAAAGAAGGGAGGTATTTACTTATATAAAGGAGGACATTCTATAGAAAAAACTAAATGGATTTCTAAGGTATGTGATTCACACGTTATTATAGACCAAGAAATAGGTCCGGTAATAGATGATTATGAGTCAATAATAGAAACCCGTCTGGATCAAGAAGCGTCAAAATGTATAGATAGGTATTATACAATTGGAAATATGGCTCAGAATGCAGCAATTAAAATGCTGCCTTCATTGAAAAGTAAAATAATCAAAACTGGTTGGCCCAGAATTGATTTATGGAAAAGCAGTTTTAAATCCCTTTATACTGAGAAAGCTAATTATTTGCGAAAAAAGCATGGCAAATTCTTACTATTTTCGTCTGATTTCGGTTTTACATCTGAAAAAAGAATAGAAGGGGTATACCAACAAACATTGAATTCTAATATCAATAACTCTAAAGATTTAGCCAATACCAGGAAAAAGAAAGCAGAGAATTCTTTTAAAGAATTTAAAGAGATGGTAAAATTTCTTGAAGAATGTGATTCAAAACTCAATAATTTAAAAATAATTGTTCGTCCTCACCCAGCTGAGGATATAAATGCTTGGCAGAAAAATCTTAAAAGCCTAAAAAATATTGATTGTGTGTATGAAGGAAGCGTAACTGAATGGATCTATGCAAGTTCAGGAGTTCTTCATAGAGGTTGTACAACGGGTGTTCAATCATTTATATCTGAAAAACCTACAGGTTATATTATTACAAATAATAGTAACATCCGTGAAAATTTAAGTTATATGCTTTCTGAAAAAATCAATGACATAGATGAAATGCTTGAATTAACAAAACATGAACCAGTATTTAATCTTTATGATCAACCGAAAGCTTTAAGCGAAAGAATATTTATTACGGATAAAAGTGCCTGTGAACTCCTCGTTAATGATTTTGATAGTCTTGAAGTTTCGAATGAAGCCCCGTGGTCGAAAAATGTTCTCACTATGTATATTAGGAATTTTAAAAAGAAATTATTCAGTAAGCTTAAATCTAATAAAACTGAAAAAAAGTATTCTATTTCAAGCTTTGATCAAAAAGTTCCCGGTGGTATCCAGATAGAAGATGGCCTGAGTATTTTAAATAAGGTTTTTGAATCTGATAATATTCAAATAAAAAGTGTAATTGAAAATTGTTTATGTATTGAAGCAAATGGGGGTGGCTACTGATGAATATCTCAGTAGTAATTCCAACCTTAAACAATCGTGTAGATTATCTTAGTCAAGCAGTTAATTCAGTTATAAATCAAACATTTAAACCTGTAGAGATAATAATAGTTAACAATGGTAGAGGTAGTGTAGAAACAAGTATTTTTGAACAAAATACAGATATAAGAATTTCCTCATTTGATACTGTATATAGAGCAGGATCTTCCCAGGCAAGAAATTTTGGTGGATCACTGGCTATTGGTGATTACGTTTCTTTTTTAGATGATGATGATTTTTGGGAAGAAAATTATTTAGAGCACATAAGTCACGTTATTAAAAAGTGTTCTCCTGATTGTTTAGTAGGAAAGTTAAATAGATTTGAAAATGGTATAATTAAAAAGTTTAAATCACCTGAAGGGCAACTTAATATAAATACTCTTTTAATTAAAAATCCAAGCTGTACAGGTTCTACAGTAACATTTAAAAAGAAAAGTTTTATAGAAAATTCTGGATATAATACTAATTTAAAAACAGGACAAGATAAATCGATCATAATAGATTTTTTATTGTCTGAATACAGAATTGAACCTGTACCTCAATCCGTTGCAGTAATTAGAATTCATGACGGAGAAAGAAATACAGACTACAAAAACTACAAAATTGGCCTTAAACAATTTATTGAAGAGTACAAACACTTAATGGATTCTAGGCAATTGATAGTCAATTATTCAAGATTATTAATGTATCATTTACTTTCTTCAGATAATTCAATTATTAAAAAAACGTCTTTCATACCCAGCAAAATACATCAATATTTTAAAAGTAAAGTTATAAGAAAAATAGATGGATAAATATAATGCAACAGTTGTAATTCGATCCGCTGGTGAACGAACAACACAAGCATGTCAAAAGATTGTAAGTAAACAAATCTCGAATGAAAATATTCATGTTATTAATGAAGTTCCTTTTGAAGCAGCTATAAAAAAATGTTATCAAATTGGTATTGGCAGTGGTAAAAAATGGTTAATAACGATAGATGCAGATATTTTGCCCCTACAAAATACAATACATGAGCTATTGTTACGATCTAAATCCATGGACGATAATGTATTAATGTTTAATGGGGTGCTATTTGATAAATTTCTTTTGAAATATCGAAAGGGAGGTATCAAAGTATATAGAATTAAATACTTGAAAGAGGCAATTAATTATATACCGGAGAATGGTACACAAATCAGGCCGGAATCTTATACACTCAATGAGATGGTGAAAAAAGGTTTGACTAAACATTATACTGATGTAGTTACAGGAATTCATGATTTTGAACAGTACTATTGTGATATATACAGAACTTGTTATGTTCATGCAGTTAAGCATCCTGAGATATTTAATCTCTTAAAGAAGTTGCAGACTCTTAGCGATAAGGATAACGATTACAAAGTTGCAATCAAGGGAGCATTGGATGGTTATTTGAATTCAAATGATGCTAAAATTGATAAAAGAGTGTTTGAAGACCTCTCAAAAAAGGCGTTGAAAGATCTTGGACTGAAAGAAAAAAATAAGATGAGTATTGAAAATATATACGGGTATGTTGAAGAGGTTTTAGATAAGGCAGGACCGTATTCGAAAAAAACTTATTTATCACTTGTTAAGCAACAAATTCGTGAAAGGGGGATTTTAAAAGGTTTCCAATTTATAAGCGGTGATTTAGTGGAAAGAATCGGAAGAAAATTGAAAGTTACAGCTTAATAAATGCTTAAAGTTATAAGGAATGTATTTAACCGATTTGAAAAAGAAGATATCATTTATTGCCACTGGAAAAGCAATGAGCGGTTAGCCGAATTTTTAAATGGGGAAGAGGATCTTGATTTACTGTTTTACCCGGAAGATGAAGAGAGAGTTCATAACGCTTTACTCTCTACCGGTGCAAAAAAGTTTGAAGCCCTTCCTGTTGGTAAATATGAAAATATAAAAGATTACTTAGCATTAGATGCGGATACCGGGAAATTAGTTCACTTCCACGTCCATTTTGGGCTTGACATAGGAGAGAAGAATGTAAAAAGATATCGGCTTCCCTGGACTTCTGAGATCCTTGAAAATAGAATTAAGCATGAAGATGTAGACGTATATACTTCATCCTATGAGCATGAACTGTTGTTGTTGATTTTGCGGGAAATTTTAAGAAGACCACCACATAAAATTTTCTTATTAAAATCGAGAATTCAAATTAAACAGGATGTCAAAAATGAATTTGAGTGGCTTAAAAAAAGAATCGATAGGAAAAAATTATTAGGCTATTCTGATAAGCTAATTCCTGAACTGAGTTCTGTTTTGTCATCAATTATTGAAAATGGAATTACAAGAAATGGAATATTAAAGAACAGAAGAATTATAGCTGACTTTCGAAAACAGGTCAGAAACAAATCGTCATTTTCCTCTGAGTTGGTTCTATTGAAATATCGGTTCAACAACTTTGCTCACAAAGTTTTAAGAAAGTTAAAAAATTATATTCCCAAGAAAAGAATTACTCCAATGGGTGGAATTGTGGTCTTATTTATTGGATCAGATGGGGCCGGTAAATCCACTACAATTGAAAATGTATATAAGGTATTCAGTAAAAAAATTGATACAGTTATACTGTACATGGGCAACCCAAAACCTGAAAATTCCTTATTCCCTTTTTTAATTAAAGCAATCAAGAAATTACGATTGTTTCTTTTCTGGAATTTATATGTTAAAAAAAGAAACCTCAAAAAGGCTGAAAAATTTATTCAGAAAGGTGGGTTAGTTTTGTTAGATCGTTTTCCACAATCACAATATCCGGGAATAATGGATGGCCCAATGTTGTCACACTGGCTTGAGTCGGGTAACGTTTTGCGTCGATGGATAAGTCGTTATGAAAAAAAATGCTTCAAACAAATCGAAAAGAGTAGTTTAGATTTATTAGTTAAGCTTCATATTTCAGCTGAGGAATCGAGCAGTCGAGGTAAATTGCCGAATAAAAGAGCAGAAGAGAAAACAAAAATTGTAGATACTTTAGCATTACCTAATGCAAAAAAAATGGTTGTAATAGATACAGAGGAGAACAGTATTGAGGCTGTAAAACAAAAAGTTGTAGAGGAATCGTGGAAAATGATGCCACATAAAAGAATTGACTTTATTGGTTAAAAAATAGTCTTAAAGGAATATTCACAACAGATTCAATTTATTTCTATAGAGGTGATTTGAAACATGAAATACATTATTTGGATGAAGAGTTGACTTTTAGAAAAATTGAAAGAAAGGATATTAGAAAAGTTATTTTATGGAAGTAACAAGTAGAGGGATAGGAATAGATTTTATAGGTCCACCGGGGGTAGGAAAGTCTACACTAATACAGGCATTAGAATTTGGTTCTAATAAATATTTATCGAGATCAGCTATCATAAATAATATTCTTCGTGAAAATTTTAAAAAACAAAAGTTCTCTGTTGATGATTTATTAAAACAGTTATACTTTTTTATCTCTAACCGTAAATACTTTGCAGGAGTCGACGAGTCAAAACTAAAGAGGTTTTATAGCGATTATTTTAATACCCACCGTAAAATACTATTGAGTGCATATAA
>LFIK01002098.1_pt1 | contig 16031 bp, 13 predicted proteins | sample 643401 | NCBI WGS metagenome assembly LFIK01 (sample SAMN03777447, study PRJNA286221) | soda lake metagenome | biome: soda lake; feature: Kulunda steppe; material: water; isolation source: sample T5-Br brine of Lake Tanatar-5 | place: Russia: Kulunda steppe | collected 2010-07
CCCGCCCGCTGCGCATGTTCGCCTTCTGCACCGATCCCGGCACGCTGCCGCAATGGCAGTGGTTCGCCTGCTACCTCACCTCGGGGACGCATCTGGCGTTCTACTGGTCGTTCGTGGTGGTGATGATCCTGCTGGCGCTCGCCGCGCCGGCCGCGCTCCTGATGGGGCTCGGCGCGGCGCTGGCGATGCGCGCGCGGTTCGCGCCGCTGCGCTGGCTGGGGCAGGGCTACACCGCGATCGTGCGCGGGGTGCCGGATATCGTGTTCTTCCTGTTCGTGCCGATAGCGGTCGGGCAGGGGATCGAGGCGCTGCTGCATCAGGTCCGCTGCCCGCACTGGGACATGCCGATCTGGCAGGGCAATGACTTCATCGTCTGCCCCGAGGCGCGCGTGCCGCCGCGGGGGTCTCCGAGCTGGGTGCGCGATCTCTATGGCTTCTCGCTCGCGGTGCTGGCCTTCGCGCTGGTGTTCGGGGCCTTCGTGGGCAACACGCTCTCTGGCGCCATGCGCGCCGTGCCGCGCGCGCAGATGGAAACCGCCGAGGCGTATGGCATGACGCGCGGGCAGGCGATGCGCCGGGTGCTGCTGCCGCAGATGTGGATCTATGCGCTGCCGGGGCTGTCCAATATCTGGATGATCCTCATTAAGGCGACGCCGCTCCTGTTCCTGCTCGGGATTCAGGACATCGTCTACTGGGCGCGAGAGCTCGGCGGCGCCAAGACGAGCCGCTACACCTACCCGCATCCCGACTGGCGCGTGTGGTACTTCCTCGCGGTGCTGGTCTTCTATCTCGCGGTGACCTGGGCGAGCCAGATCTTCTTCGAGCGGCTCAACCGGCGCGTCGGGCGCGGGCTGGCCACGGCCGAGGGCGGGCGGGCATGAGCCGGACCTGTTGGGAGAGCATCGAGGGCTACGCGCTGCGCGCGCTCGGGCGCGATCACGGCGAGCCGCTCCTGCCGCGCGGGCTCGACATCACGCTGTGCGATCAGATCGTGCTGATCGGCTCGGGGATGATCTGGAACATCTACCATGCCGCCGTGGCGATCGCGGTGGGCTTCGTGCTGGCCACGGCGCTGGCGCTGGGCAAATACAGCCGCAGCGGCTGGCTACATTATCCCGCATCGGGCTTCATCTTCGTGTTTCGCGGCTCGCCGCTCTTCATCCAGTTCTTCTTCTTCTACTCGGCCTTCGTGATGCTGCCGCGTGAGGGGATCGAGATCAATCTTCTGATCACCACCATCACCGCCGAGACCCGCTGGCTGACCATCGCGCAGGTCGGCGCGCTGCTGGTTCTGATCCTGAACACGGCGGCCTATTCGGCGGAGCTGTTCTACGGCGCGCTGCGCGCGGTGCCGCGCGGCGACATCGAGGCCGCCGACGCGCATGGCTTCACGGGCTTTGCGAAGTTCCGCCGCATCGTCTGGCCGACGATGCTGCGGCTGGCCTGGCCGTCCTACACCAACGAGGCGATCTTTCTGACGCACGCGACGACTCTGGTGTTCCTGTCGGCCTTCCCGGCGCGCCAGCAATCGGGCGATGCGCTCTACTATGCGCGCTATTTCGTCGATCAGACCTTCAATCCCTTCGTCGCCTATCCGCTTGTGGGCCTGTACTTCGTGGGGCTCACACTCGCGATCATAGCGGTGTTCGGGCTGGTCAACCGCCGGCTCAACCGGCACCTTCCGCGCGCCGAGCGGGCGCGCTTTCGATTTCGTCCGCAATACCTCAGGTGATCCATGTCCGACTGGCTCGACGCCCATCCCGAGATCACGACGATCCGCGTCGCCGCGAGCGACCTGAACGGTCAGGCGCGCGGCAAGCGCATCGCCGCGCGCTTCGCCGACAAGGCGCTTTCGGGCGGTGCGCGGATGCCGCTTTCGGCGCTGCACATCGACATCCAGGGCCAGGACATCGCCGACAGCCCGCTCGTCTTCGAATCGGGCGATGCCGACGGCATCATCCGCCCGACGGAGCGCGGCTTCGTGACAATGCCCTGGCTGGCACGGCCGAGCGCGCTCCTGCCGGTGTGGATGTTTCACGATGACGGCACGCCGTTCGCGGGCGATCCGCGCCATGCGCTCGAGGCGGTGCTGGCGCGCTACCGCGCCCGCGGCCTCGCCCCCGTGGTGGCGACGGAGCTCGAATTCTATCTCGTCGATGACAGCGCGCCGGATCTGCGCACCCCGCTCGAGCCGCAATCGGGCCGGCGCCGCGAGACGACCGACACGCTTTCGCTGCAGGCGCTCGATGCGTTCGACGACTTCTTCACCGACCTCTACGACGCCTGCGCGGCGATGGACATTCCTGCCGACGCCGCGATCTCGGAGGCCGGGCGCGGGCAGTTCGAGATCAATCTGCTGCACGGCGACGCCATGAAGGCGGCCGATGATGCCTGGCTGTTCAAGCTTCTGGTCAAGGGGCTGGCGCGCAAGCATGGCTGCGCGGCGAGCTTCATGGCCAAGCCCTGGCCCGACCAGTCGGGCAACGGCCTGCATGTGCATTTCTCGGTGCTCGACGACGCGGGGCGCAACGTCTTCGATGATGGCGGCGCCGAGGGCAGCGCGGTGCTGCGCCACGCGATCGCGGGATGTCTCGGCGCGATGCGCGAGTCGACGCTGATCTTCGCGCCGCACGCCAACAGCTATGACCGTCTTGTCCCCGCGGCGCATGCGCCCACCGGCATCGCCTGGGGCCATGAGAACCGCACCGCCGCGATCCGCGTGCCCGGCGGCAAGCCCGCCGCCCGGCGCATCGAGCACCGCGTCGCCGGCGGCGACATCAACCCCTATCTGATGCTTGCCGCCGTGCTCGGCGCGGCGCTCACCGGCATCGAGGACGCGACTGAGCCGCCCGCCCCGATCACCGGCAACGCCTATGAGCAGCAGCTCGACCAGATCCCGGCGAACTGGGAGGAGGCGATCGCGCTCTTCGCCGAGGGGCCGCGCATCGCGCGGATCTTCGCGCCCGAGCTCGTGCGCAATCTCGTCCTCACCAAGCGCCAGGAGCTGCGCGACATTGCCCCGATGACGCCCGAGGCCCGCGCCGCGCTCTATCTCGATACGGTGTGAGGGGCTTGCGGGGGCCGCGCGGCTGCCCTAGAATTTGATCAAACAACGGGCGAGACTTCATGCATATCGGCGTTCTGCAAACCGGCCACGCGCCCGAGGCGCTGCGCGCGGCGCATGGCGACTATGGCGACATGTTCCGCGACCTGCTCGCGGGGCAGGGGATGCGGCTGACGGATTGGGATGTCGAGGGGATGCGGTTCCCGCCGGCGCCCGACGCGGCCGAGGGCTGGCTTATCACCGGCTCCAAGCACGGCGCCTACGAGGATCACGCCTTCATCCCGCCGCTCGAGGAATTCATCCGCGCCGCCCGCGCTGCGCAGGTGCCGATGGTCGGGATCTGCTTTGGCCATCAGATCATGGCGCAGGCGCTCGGCGGGCGGGTGGAGAAATTCTCCGGCGGCTGGGCCGTTGGGCCGCAATCCTACGCGTTCGGTGACGAGACGCTCGACCTCAACGCATGGCACCAGGATCAGGTCACCGCGGCGCCGACCGAGGCCGAGGTGATCGCGCACAACGATTTCTGCGCGCTGGCCGGGCTGCGTTACGGCGATTGGGGCCTGTCGGTTCAGCCGCATCCCGAATTCGACGACGCCTTCATCGAGGGCCTCATCGCGACGCGCGGGCGCGGGCTCGTGCCCGACGCGCAGCTGGGGGCGGCGGCCACACGGCTCGACGGGGCGCGCGACTCGGAGCGCATGGCCGCGCGGATCGCACACTTCTTCAAACAGGGACGGGGCTGACATGGCCGAGGACTGGACCCATCAATTGCCGCAGCCGGCGCGCGACTACATCGCCGGGCGGCGGCTCGACGAGGTCGAATGCGTCGTCGCCGATCTCGCCGGCGTGGCGCGTGGCAAGGCGATGCCGGCGACGAAATTCGGCAAGCAGCCGCGCTTCTACCTGCCCAACTCGGTCTTCATGCAGACCATAACGGGCGAATGGGCGAGCCAGGTCGTGCAGGACTTCACCGAGCCCGACATGATCCTGACCCCCGATTTCTCCACCGCGAGCGCCGCGCCCTGGACGGCCGACGTCACGCTTCAGGTGATCCACGACGTCACCGATCGCGACGGCACGCCGGTGCCGCTTGCCCCGCGCAACGTGCTCTCCCGCGTCGTCGAGCTTTACCGGCGCGAGGGCCTGATGCCCGTCGTGGCGCCCGAGATGGAATTCTACCTCGTCGCGCGCAATATCGACCCGACCCAGCCGATAGAGCCGCCGATGGGCCGCTCGGGCCGCAAGGTGACGGGCAACCAGGCCTATTCGCTGAGCGCGGTGGACGAGTACGGGCCCGTGATCGACGACATCTATGATTTCGCCGAGGCGCAGGGCTTCGAGATCGACGGCATCACCCAAGAGGGCGGCGCCGGACAGGTCGAGATCAACATGCGCCATGGCGACCCGGTGCGCCAGGCCGACGAGGTGTTCTTCTTCAAGCGGCTGATCCGCGAGGCCGCGCTGCGTCATGACTGCTTTGCGACCTTCATGGCCAAGCCCATCGAGGGCGAACCGGGCAGCGCGATGCATGTGCATCATTCGATCCTCGACGCGGCCACCGGCGCCAACATCTTCTCGGATGCCGCGGGCAACGAGACCGATGCCTTTCGCCATTTCATCGGCGGGCTGCAGGCGCATCTGGCCTCCGTCACCTCGGTGATGGCGCCCTATGTCAACAGCTACCGCCGCTATGTGCGCGACTTCGCCGCGCCGATCAATCTCGAATGGGGTCGTGACAACCGGACGACCGGGCTGCGCGTGCCGATCTCGGACTCGAGCGCGCGGCGGGTCGAGAACCGGCTCGCCGGGATGGACTGCAACCCGTATCTGGGCATCGCCGCCTCGCTCGCCTGCGGGTATCTCGGGATCATGGAAAAGCGCGAACCACGCGCCGAATGCATCGGCAATGCCTATCAGGGCGAGGACACGCTGCCTGAAAGTCTCGGCGAGGCGCTCGAGCTGTTCGCGGAAAATCGCGCCATGCGCGACGTGCTCGGCGAGGACTTCTGTCGCGTCTACGAGACGGTCAAGCACATGGAATACGAAGAGTTCCTGCAGGTGATCAGCCCCTGGGAACGCGAACATCTGCTGCTCAACGTATGAACCTGCTGTTTTCGAATGATGCGCCCGGCCAGTACCCGGGCAGCTGGTACGCGGCCACGGCGGCGGAGCTGGCGCCATTCGCGCCGCTCGAGGGCGCGCGGCGCGCGGATGTCTGCGTCATCGGCGGGGGCTATACGGGGCTGTCGGCGGCGCTGCACCTGGCGCGGGCGGGGCTCGACGTGGTGCTGCTCGAGGCGCATCGCGTCGGCTTCGGCGCGTCGGGGCGCAATGGCGGTCAGGTCGGCTCGGGCCAGCGCATCGGGCAGGACCGGATCGAGAAGATGGTGGGGCGCGACGATGCGCGCGCGCTGTGGCAGCTCGGCGAGGACGCCAAGGCGCTCGTCAAGGGCCTGATCGCCGAGACGGGGATGCCCGGCTGCACCTTCCGCCCCGGCCTCGTTCATGCCGACTGGAGCGCGTCGGCGGCGGCGCACAGCCATGCCTATGCCGAGCGCCTCGCCCGCGACTACGGCTATGACCAGATCGCGCCGCTCGATCGCGACGGCGTGCGCGCGATCGTGGGCAGCGAGGCCTATCACGGCGGGGTGATCGATCGCGGCGCCGGGCATGTGCATCCGCTCAATTTCGCCCTCGGCCTCGCGCGGGCCGCCGCCGATGCGGGGGCATCGCTGTTCGAGCGCAGCCACGTCACCGGGATCGAGCACGGCCCCACCGCGACGGTGCATGTCGAAGGCGGCGCCCGGGTCGAGGCCGGGCATGTGGTGCTGGCCTGCAATGGCTATCTCGTCACGCTCGAGCCGAAGGTGGCCGCGCGGGTGATGCCGATCAACAATTTCATCGTCGCCACCGAGCCGCTCGGCGCGCGCGCCGCCGAGGTGATCTCGGAGCCGGTCGCCGTGGCCGACAACAAGTTCGTGGTCAATTACTATCGCCTGTCGGATGACGGCCGGTTGCTTTTCGGCGGCGGCGAGAGCTATGGCTATCGCTTTCCCGACATCCTGCGCACGGTGCGCAAGCCGATGCTGGAGGTCTTCCCGCAGCTTGCCGATGCGCGCATCGATCATGCCTGGGGCGGCACGCTGGCGATCACGATGAATCGCCTGCCTTGCGTGATGCGCCCGCGTGACAACGTGCTTTCGGCCTCGGGCTATTCCGGGCACGGCGTGGCGCTCGCGACGCTGACGGGGCGCGTCATGGCCGAGGCGATCGCCGGCCAGCGCGGCCGCTTCGACCTTATGGCGCGGCTGCCGATGCCGCGCTTCCCGGGCGGCCCGGCGATGCGCCAACCGCTCCTCGTGCTCGCGATGACGTGGTTTTCGCTGCGTGACCGGCTCGGGATATAGAGCATGTTGCGCAAAAGTGGGAACCGGTTTCGCGCTCCTCGAACATGCGACTCCAAGAGGTTAGAGCGCGTCGCGTGAATTCGGATGAACGCGACGCGCTCTAGCGCGAGGGCTTGTTGAGCTCGCCGAGCTTTTCCTGCAGCTCTGCGAGCTGGCGCTTTATCTCGTCGAGGTCCTCGCGCGCTTCGCGGGCCTCGCGGCGCTGCGCCTCCGAGGCTTCGGGGTCCGCCTCATCGGTATCGGGCCAGTTGCCGCCCATCATGGACTTGAGGAAGGCGCGCTGCTGGCGCTGCATCGCCTCGAGCCCGGGCACCGCCGTCATGGGATGAGGCACGTTGGTCAGGTTGTCGACCATCTTCGTCTGCCCGTCGCGCAGCATCTCGAAGGACATCGCGAGAAACTGCGGCACGACGCTCTGGGCCTGGGTGGTATAGCTGCGCACGAGATCGGTGAGCACGCCCAGCGGCAGGACGTTTTCGCCGCGGCTTTCATGCTCGGCGATGATCTGCAGGAGATATTGCCGCGTGAGGTCATCGCCGGTCTTCAGGTCGATGATCTGAACCTCGCGGCCCGAGCGGATGACGCGGGCGATCTCCTCGAGGGTGACGTAGTCGCTGGTCTCGGTATTGTAGAGGCGGCGGCTGGCGTAGCGCTTGACGAGAAGCGGCTTTTCGGTGTCGGCCAAGGGGTCCTCCGAGTATCCGGTGCAGCCCCGAGCCTAGGCCAGCGCGGCCCAAAAGGAAAGGGCGGGCACGAGGCCCGCCCTTCCGTGTTGCGGTGCGCCCGGGGGAGGATGTCGCAACCGCAGCATGTCGTCCCGGGGCTCAGCTGGCCGCGGCGGTGGCCTTCTTCGCGGTGCTGGTCGCCTGGTCGGCGGCCTTGGTCGCGGCGGTGCTGGCTTCCTTCTGGAAGTCCTGCCCGGCGGCGGTCATCAGCTCGACCGTCTCGGACTGAAGCTTCTTGGCGATCTCGGCAAAGGCGGCCATCTTCTCGGCGGCAACTTCCGAGCTGCCCGAAGCGAAGTCGGTCATCGCGCGGGTATAGTCGGCCGGCTCCTTGGCGCCCGAGACGTAGCTCATGCGCGAGATGGTGTCCTTGGTCCAGGCGTTCGACAGCTCGGTCGACTGCTCGGCGGCTTCGAGAACCAGCTTGCTCATCTTCTCGCCGAATTGCGCCTGCGTCTTGAAGACATCCTTGAAGGCACCCTGATCCATCATCGGGAACGCGTTCATCATGTCTTTCATCACGTTGGTGTAGTCTTGGGTCTTCGCCATGGTAAGCTCCTAGCTCTGGTGTTTCGCTCTACCCACAACATGGACGCTGCGCCGCGGCATTTCAAGGATAGATTTGCTGCAGCGCAGCATTTTTTTCAACAGGTTGATCTGAAACGCAAAAGGGCGGACCACTGGTCCGCCCCTGCGTCACTGTCTCGCGTCACCGCGCCCTTGCCGCGCGATGTTACTTCGCCGGGGCCGACGCTTTCTTGGCGGCAGAGGTCACTTCGGTGGTGGCCTTCTTCATCGCGGCGGTGGCGTCTTCCTGCATGTCCTTGCCGGCGGCGAGCATCAGCTCGACGGTCTCCATCTGGACCTTCTTGGCGACCTCGGCATACGCCGCCATGTGCTCGGCAGCGGTCTCGGCCGAGCGCGAGGCGAAGTCGGACGCCGCCTTGGAATACTCGGTGGGCTCTTCCTTCACGGCGGAGATCTGACCCATCCGCGCGATGGTGTCCTTGGTCCACTTGGTGGAGATCTCGGTCGACTTCTCGGCCGCCTCGAGCACCACCTTGCTCATCTTCTCGCCCATCTGCGCCTGGGTCTTGAACATGTCCTGCATCGCCTTCTGATCCATAATCGGGAAGGCGCCCATCATGTCGTTCATCATCTTGCTGTAGTCCTGCGTCTTGGCCATGACATTTGCTCCTTGATCATCGTGACTTGCCAACACGCCCGAGATAGATGCTGCGCCGCAGCATTTCAAGAAGTTTTCTGCGATGCAGCAGAAAAACGCGCGGTTTCGCGCCGCCGATGCCCGCGAGGTCGCGAAGCCGGGGCCGCGCGGGCTCAGGCGTCCGGAACGCTGCGCACATAGGTCCCCGGTGCCGGGCACAGGACCGGGTGCGTGTCGGTGCCCGGCTCGCGCGGCGCGCGCTTCGCGCCCGAGCGTCGGCGCAGCCACGCCTCCCAGCGCGGCCACCACGACCCCTCGTGATAGGTCGCGTGCTCGCGCCATGTGTCGGGGTCGTCGAGCGGCGCGTCGCTCGTGTAGTGGCCGTATTTCTTCTTCGAGGGCGGGTTCACGATCCCGGCGATATGTCCCGACTCGGACAGGAAGAAATTGCGATCGCGGCTGCCCATCTGCTTGATGCCGTTGAAGCTCGATTTCCAGGCCGCGATGTGGTCGGTCTCCGCGGCGATGGTGCACAGCGGCAGCTTGACCTGCTTGATCGACAGCGTCTCGCCCAGCAGCTCGATTTCGCCCTTCGCGAACTGGTTGTCCTGGCACAGCATGCGCAGATACTGCACCGCCATGCGCCCTGGCAGGTTGGTCGAGTCCCCGTTCCAGTAGAGCAGGTCGAAGGCGGCGGGCTGCTCGCCCATCATGTAGCGGCGCACCGCGGGACCATAGACGAGGTCGTTGGAGCGCAGGTAGGAGAAGGTGCGGGTCATGAAGAAGGAGGGCAGGTAGCCCTTGGCATTCACCTCGCGCTCGATGCCGTCGATGAAGTCGTTGTCGAGGAAGGGCGTGAACTCGCCCTGGTCCTCGAAATCGGTCAGCGTGGTGAAGAAGGTCGCCGAGCGGATCGGCTTTTGCTTGCGCTTTTCCAGAAGCGCCAGCGTGAGCGCCAGCGTCGTGCCCGCGATGCAGTAGCCGATCGCGTTGATCTTCTCCTCGCCGCTGATCGTCTTGACCTGCTCGATCGCCTCGAGAAAGCCCTCCTCGATATAGGTGTCGAGCCCAACATCGGCGTAGCTGGCATCCGGATTGACCCAGCTGACCACGAACAGCGTGTAGCCCTGATCGACGATCCATTTGATCAGGCTGTTCTTCTCCCTCAAGTCGAGGATGTAGAACTTGTTGATCCAGGGCGGGAAGATGATCAGCGGGGTGCGATACACCTGCTCGGTGGTCGGGGTGTACTGGATCAGCTCGAACAGCCGGTTGCGATAGACGACGGCGCCCGGCGTCGTGGCGAGGTTCTCGCCGACATGAAAGGCGTCCTTGTCCGCCAGTGACACGATCACCTGACCCTCATGCTGCTCGAGATCCTCGACGAGGTTCTCGAGCCCGCGCACGAGGCTTTCGCCATCGGTCTCGACGGCCTTCGACAGCGCCTCCGGGTTCGTGCCGAGGAAATTCGTCGGCGCGAACATGTCGATGATCTGGCGCGAGAAATACTCGACCCGCTTCTTGTCCTTGTGGTCGAGATGCTCGAGATCGGCGACGGCGCGCTCCATCGCCTCGGCCGAGAGAAGGTACTGCTGCTTGATGTAGTTGAAATACGGGTGGGTCTGCCACAGCGGGTTGGAAAAGCGCTTGTCGTCGGGGGTGTGATCCTCCGGCGGCGAAAGCTTGCCCTCGCGAAGCGCCGCCTGCGTCTCCATATAGTGCTGCAGCGCCTTGCCCCAGTAGCTGATCTGATGCTCGAGGATCTTCGAGGGGTTGTGCGCCATCTCCGTCATGTAGGCCGTGGCCGCGCGCATGAAGATGTCGCTGTCGGGCGCCTCGAGGCTCGGGCGCACCGGATCGCGTTGCGAGAGTGCGGTCACGAGGCGTTGCGACAACTCCTCGATTTTCGAAAGATTGGCGTTCAGGCGATCGAGATCGCCCCCGTCCCGGGCATCCTCAGTTGTCATTCGCAACAATCCCCCCTATCTTTCGCCCCTGCAGCATAACGTCGCCCGTCCGGGGGGGAAAGCGACGATTTGGCGATCGGGGCATACCCCGGAAAGGAGAAGCAATGCGCTACATGGCCACCTACGACATCATGGAGACGGCCCGAAACACCAATGAGTGGCTCGGTGCGACGGCTCGTGCGATGGCGTCCTATCCCGTCTGGGGCATGGTTCCGAATCCCGCCTTCAACCTCCTCGCCGCCTGGGGCCGCGTCACCGAGCGCACCTTCGCGCGGATGACCACGAAGCCCGACTGGGGCATCCGCACTGTCGTGGGGGAGGATGGGCGCGACCATCTCGTGGATCAGGAACGCGTGGTCGAGCGCCCCTTCGGAGATCTGGTGCGCTTTCACGTGCGCGGCCGGCCGGAAAAGGCGCGCCGCGTGCTTCTGGTCGCGCCGATGTCAGGGCATTACGCGACGCTGCTGCGCTCGACCCTCGCGAGCCTGCTGCCCGATTGCGAGGTCTGGGTGACGGATTGGCACAATGCCCGTGACATCCCGGTCTCCGAGGGCAAGTTCGACATCGAGGATTACACCGTCTATCTCGCGGATTTCATGCGCGCGATCGGACCCGATTGTCATGTCATTGCGGTCTGTCAGCCGGTGCCGCTCGCGCTGGCGGCGGTCGCGCTGCTGGCCGAGGAGGAGCCCGGAGCGCAGCCGCGCACGCTCACCCTTATCGGCGGCCCCATCGATCCGGACGCCAACGCCACCGACGTGACGGATTTCGGCCGCCGCGTCACGATGGGCCAGCTCGAGCATCTCGCATTGCAGCGGGTGGGCACGTCCTATGCCGGGGTGGGGCGCATGGTCTATCCGGGGCTGCTGCAGCTCGGCAGCTTCATCTCCATGAACATGGACCGCCACAGTTCGGCCTTCCGCGACAAGATAATCGAATCCGCCAAGGGCACCGACTCGGAGCGCGACAGGTTCAACCGCTTCTATGACGAGTATCTCGCGGTGATGGACATGACGGCCGAATTCTACATGTCCACGGTCGAGCGCGTCTTCAAGGACCGCGAGATCGCGCGCAACGCCTTCACGATCGAGGGCAAGCCAGTGGATTTCGGCAAGATCACTAATGTCGCCGTGAAGATCGTCGAGGGCGAGAACGACGATATCAGCGCGCCGGGCCAGTGCCTTGCCGCCCTCGATCTTCTCACCGGGCTGGCCGATTCGAAGAAGGCCAGTCATCTCGAGCCCGGCGCGGGGCATTACGGCATCTTCGCGGGCAAGTCGTGGCGCAACAATATCCGCCCGCTTGTGCTCGATTTCATCGACGTCAACAGCGGCCTGCCGGGAGGGCGCCTCCCCACTGCGGATCTCGAACTCGCCGATCTGCCCGAGGCCGCCGAGCCGCCGACCATCGACGAGACCGAGCCGGGCGAAGGGGCCTGCGTTCCCGTCTGAGGCTCAGCCCGCCTCCGCGCGGGCGCTCACCTCCGCGATCGCCGTCTCGATCAGCGCGAGGCAATCGGGCGTCGAGAAGCGATGATCGGCGTGCTTGACGAGCGTGAGCCGCAGGTCGGCGCAATCGGCATGGTCGGTGAGCGCTAGCGCCGTGTGCACCGGCACCTCCGCATCGGCGGTGCCCTGCAGGAGCCGAACCGGAAAGGGCAGCGCGAGGGGTGAGCGCAGGACGAGCTGCTCGCGCCCGTCGGCGATGAGGCGGCGCGTGAACACGTCCGGCTCTTCGGCATAGGGCGACGGGCGTTCGACCCGGCCGTGGCGCATCAGCGCCTCGCGCTCCGAAGGCGAGAAGGCCGCCCAGAGCCCGTCCTCCGTAAAGTCCGGCGCGGCCGCCACGCCCACGAGCCCGCCGACCCGCTGCGGCATCGCGCGCGCCACCAGAAGCGCGATCCAGCCGCCCATCGAGGACCCGACGAGGATCTGCGGCCCCTCGGTGAGCGCGCTGATCGCGGCCATCGCATCTTCGGCCCAGTCCCCGATGCATCCATCCTCGAAGGATTCGCTCGATGCGCCGTGCCCGGAATAGTCGAAGCGCAGGAAGGCGCGGCCGCAGCGGCGCGCCCAGTCCTCGAGATGAAGCGCCTTCGTTCCCTCCATGTCCGAGCGAAACCCGCCGAGAAACACCACGCCCGGACCCGCCCCCGGCGTCGGGTGGTGGGCGATGCGGCGGCCCTGAGGCGTGTCGATATGGTGCGGCGCGGTCATGTCGTCTCCAGTTCCCTCAGCCCGTATGCCACGGCCGAGCCGGCGAGCGCGAGGCCGGCGAAGAGCGCCAGCGTCGCCGCCGCGCCGAAGATCGCGGCCACCGCGCCGAACCCGCCCGCCGCCAGAAGCGCCACACCGATCACCGTGTTCGAGACCGCCGTATAGATCGGCCGGCGCTCCTGGTCCACCATGTCCACGAGATAGGTCGAACGACCCAGCCGAACCCCCTGATGCGCCACCATCAATCCGAACAGCGCCAGCGGCGCGGCCCAGAGCGTCGCGGTCAGCCCGGCCGCATCGAACCCGAGCGCGAGCCCCATCGACGCCCCGCCCCCGAGCCCGGTATAGATCAACACCCGGCGCGAGGAGCGATCCGCCAACCGGCCCCAGACATAGCTCGAGACCAGCGACGCCAACGCCGAGGCCAGAACCAGAGCCCCGAGGCTCGAGAGCGCATCTCCCGCAGCGCCGGCGGCCAGCACCACGAGATAGGGCGGCGCCAGCGCCGTGACGGTCAGCAACCCGCGCGCGAGCACGAAGCGCGCCAGCTGCGGATCGCGGCGCAGATAGCCCAGATTGGCGAGCGCGGCCGTGATCCCGTTGCCGCCGCCCTCCTGAGCGCCCGGCTCCTCGGCGAGGGTGGCGAAGATCGCCGCGGCCGCGAGCCAGAAAAGCCCCGCCAGCGCGATCGCCCCGAGCACGATCGCCATGCGCGCCGCCTCGTCGCTCATCAGCACGACCGCGAAGGCGATCACCGCGACCGCGCTCAGCGTGCTCGCCAGCCCCGTCGCCGTGCCGCGCCGGGTCTTGGCGATGGTTTTGCCGAGCACGTCCTTGTAGGCCACCGAGCAGACCGACCGCGCCAGCGCCAGAACCGCCAGCGCCGCGAGGATCGCCGCCCCCGCCGCCGCCCCCTCGAGCGTCAGCGCCGCAGCCAGCATCGCCAGCGCCGCAAGCCCCTGCACCGCCGCGCCCATGGCCCAGGCGCGCTTGCGCCGGGGCAGGGCGCGGATGCGCGCCGCCGTGAAGAGTTGCGGCAGGAGCGATCCCGCCTCGCGCACCGGCACAAGGAGCCCGATGAAATACGCCGGCGTCCCGAGCCCCGTCATCAGCCAGCTGAGCACGAGCTTCGGATCGACGAGCCCGTCGGCGGCCTTGAACAGCGACAACGCTCCGACATGGCGCAGGAAATTCGGGGGCTGCTCGCGGCAGGCGGCGTCGGAAATGTCGGTGCAGACGCGCCCGTCATCCTCGGCGGTGAGGGCCTCGTAGGCGATCTCGCTGGCGCGGCGGGCGGTGTCGGTCACTGGGGTCTCCGGCTGCTGGAGGGCAGGATGTAACGCCGGGCCGGCGATTTCCAGCCTCCATCGCGCTTGACAGCCGCGCCGCGTCGGCCGATACGCGCCGCACAAACCCGCAACCGGGCGTTCCGTGGGCGCCGAACCGACGAGGAGGCCGCGATGGGCCGCATCACCCTGACTTTCCCCGATGGCAATGCGCGCGACTTCGACGCCGGGATCACCCCGGCGGATGTCGCCGCCGAAATCTCGAAGTCGCTCGCGAAAAAGGCGATCTCGGCGAGCGTGAACGGCGCGCATCACGATCTGCAATGGCCTATCGAGGCCGACGCCGCGATCGCCATTCACACCATGGCCGATGACGGCCCCGCGCTCGAACTGATCCGCCACGATCTCGCGCATATCATGGCCCGTGCCGTGCAGGAGCTCTGGCCCGAGACGAAGGTCACGATCGGCCCGGTGATCCGCGACGGTTGGTATTACGATTTCGACCGTGATGAGGCCTTCACGACGGATGACCTCGCCGCCATCGAGGCGAAGATGCGCGAGATCATCAATGCGCGCGATCCCGTCACCACCGAGGTCTGGGATCGCGACCGCGCCATCGCGCATTATCGGGCGGGTGGCGAGCCCTTCAAGGTCGAGCTCGTCGAGGCGATCCCCGAGGGCGAGGCAGTGCGGATGTACTGGCACGGCCACTGGCAGGACCTGTGCCGCGGCCCGCATCTGCAGCACACGGGGCAAGTGCCGGCGGATGCCTTCAAGCTGATGTCGGTCGCGGGCGCCTACTGGCGCGGTGACAGCCGCAACAAGCAGCTGCAGCGCATCTACGGCGTCGCCTTCAAGACCCGCGGCGATCTCAAGGCGCATCTGACGATGCTCGAGGAAGCCGCCAAGCGCGATCACCGCCGCCTCGGGCGCGAGATGGGGCTGTTTCACTTCCAGCCCGAGGCGCAGGGCTCGGTGTTCTGGCACCCGAACGGCTTCGTCATCTGGCGCGCGCTCGAGGCCTATATCCGCCGCCGGCTCGACGCGGATGGCTACGGCGAGGTCAGGACGCCGCAGCTTCTCGATGCCGAGCTGTGGCGCCAGTCGGGCCACTGGGGCAAGTTTCGCGAGAACATGTTCCTCGTGCCCGACGAGATCCCCGCCACCGAGGACGAGGACACCGATCCCGTGATTTCGGGTGAGGCGGATCTCATGGCGCTCAAGCCGATGAACTGCCCCGCGCATGTTCAGATCTTCAAGCAGGGCACGAAGTCCTACCGCGATCTGCCGCTGCGCATGGCGGAATTCGGCTGCTGCCACCGCAACGAGGCGCATGGCGCGCTGCACGGGCTGATGCGGGTGCGGCAGATGACGCAGGACGACGCGCATATCTTCTGCCGCGAGGACCAGATCGCCGCCGAGACGAAGCGCTTTCTCGCCCTGTTCAACCGTGTCTATGGCGACATGGGCCTGACCGAGATCACCTACAAGCTCGCCACCCGCCCCGAGACCCGCGCCGGCGACGACGCGACCTGGGACCGGGCCGAGACCGCGCTCGCCGAAGCGCTCACCGCCGCCGGCCTCGAATTCGACTATGCCGAAGGCGAGGGCGCGTTCTACGGGCCGAAGCTCGAATTCCACCTCACCGACGCCATCGGGCGCACCTGGCAGGCGGGGACCTTCCAGCTCGACTATGTCCTGCCCGACCGGCTCGAGGCGGTCTATATCGGCGAGGACGGCGAGCGCCACCGTCCGGTGATGCTGCACCGCGCCGTCTTCGGCACTTTCGAGCGCTTCATCGGGCTGCTGATCGAGCATTACGCCGGGCGGCTGCCGCTGTGGCTCGCGCCGCGGCAAGTGGTGGTCGCACCGATCGTGTCGGACGCCAATGCCTACGCCGAAGAGGTCGTGGCCGAGCTGCGCGCGCGCGGGCTGCGCGCCGAGGCCGATCTGCGCAACGAGAAGATCAATTACAAGGTGCGCGAGCATTCCGTCGGCAAGGTGCCGGTGATCCTCGCCGTGGGCCAGCGCGAGATGGCCGAGCGCAGCGTGTCGCTTCGCCGGCTGGGCGATACGCGCACTGAGGCGCGCACCCTCGCCGACATCACGGAGGAACTCGCCGCCGAGGCCACGCCGCCCGATCTGCGCTGAGCCGGGGTTGTGCCCGGCGCGCGGCTGGGCTCAGATGCGCGCATGGCCGA
>LFIK01002099.1_pt1 | contig 16030 bp, 12 predicted proteins | sample 643401 | NCBI WGS metagenome assembly LFIK01 (sample SAMN03777447, study PRJNA286221) | soda lake metagenome | biome: soda lake; feature: Kulunda steppe; material: water; isolation source: sample T5-Br brine of Lake Tanatar-5 | place: Russia: Kulunda steppe | collected 2010-07
CTACCGTCCCCTCCTCGCCGACCGTCCGGGCACCTCAGGACCGGCCCTCTGCGGATGTAGCTCAGCTGGCTAGAGCGCCACCTTGCCAAGGTGGAGGTCGCGGGTTCGAATCCCGTCATCCGCTCCACACTCGGAACACGGAGCCGCCCCCGCGAGGGCGGCTCTTCCTTGCAGAAGCGCCGGGTCTCGGCGATGCTCCTCGCGCTGCAGGTCGGTCGACCCGCCGCGTCGTACGTCACGGGAGGGAGACCCGACATGCAGACGGACCTCACAGGGGGCGACGGAGCACCCGTAATCGACCACGACTACCCGCTCAGGCCGGTACCGGCCGCGTCGCGCAAGAGCCTCGCCTCGCTCGTCGCGGTCCTGCTCGGCTTCACGTTCTTCACGCCGACGATGTTCGCTGGTGCCGACCTCGGTGCCGCGTTCTCGCTCGGCAACCTGATCACCATCATCCTCGCGGGCAGCCTCCTTCTCGGCGCCTACGTGGCCGCCATCGCGGCGATCGGTGCGAGTACAGGCCTGACCACGGTGCTCCTCAGCCGCTACACGCTCGGCAGGCTCGGCGCGAAGTGGGCCGACCTGATCCTCGGGGGCACCCAGCTCGGCTGGTACGCGTTCACCGCAGCGATCGTCGCCGTGATCATGTCCTCCGCGTTCGGGTGGGAGTCGAACCTCGTCCCGCTGATCATCCTGCTGAGCGTGCTCATGGGCATCACCGCGTTCTTCGGCTACCGAGGGATGCAGGCCCTCTCGGTGGTCTCGGTCCCGCTCATGGCGATCCTGTGCTTCTGGGTCGCGTTCCGGGCGCTCGCGGACGTCGGTGGCTTCCAGGGTCTCGCGAACGTCGAGGGCGCAGGGTCCGGGGGCATCAGCCTGGGCGGTGCCATCACCATCGTCGTCGGGACCTTCGCGTCCGGCGGGACGCAGGTCGCGAACTGGAGCCGCTTTGCGCGCGACACGAAGCACGCGACGTGGGCCGCCCTGGTCGCCTTCCTCGTCACCAACGGCATCATGCTGCTGTTCGGCGCGCTCGGCGGACTCGTCTACCAGCAGGCGGACTTCGTCGACGTCCTGATCGCGCAGGGGCTCGTGACGTGGGGCGTCGTGCTCCTCATCCTCAACAACTGGACGACCAACGACAACGCGGCCTACGCGTTCGGTGTCGCCGGAGCGGAGTTCTTCGACCGCCCGAGCAAGCGACCGTTCATCGTCGGCGGCGTGGCCATCGCGACCGTGATCGCGGCGACGGGCGTCTACGACCTCCTGCCGCAGTACCTCGTCCTGCTCGGTGTGTTCATCCCTCCGCTCGGCGGGGCGATCATCGGTGACCACCTCTTCACGTGGAGGAAGCACCGTCTGCCGGACTTCGAGGAGGCATGGATCCCCAACATCAGGTGGTCGTCCGTCGCCGCCTACCTCCTCGGCACCGCGGCCGCCTACTTCGGCAACCGGGCCGGCGTCGGCATCCCGCCGCTGCAGGGCATCCTCGTCGCCCTCTTCGCGGTCCCGCTGCTCGACCGTGCGTTCTGCGCGTTCGGCGTCGACCAGCGGCCCCGGCCGATGAGCGAGGTCGGAGATGCCGCTGCGTCCTGACGACCGGACGTTCCTCGACGTCGCGATCGAGCAGGCGCGCATCGGCGCGTCCGAGGGTGGCGTGCCGATCGGCGCGGCGCTCGTCGCCGGAGGTGCCGTGCTGGGTGCGGGGCGCAACCGCCGCATCCAGCACGGCAGCCCGATCCACCACGGTGAGACCGACGCGCTCGCGCAAGCGGGGCGGCTGAGCGCGTCGACCTATGCCGGCGCGACGATGTTCACCACGCTCTCGCCCTGCGCGATGTGCACCGGAGCGATCCTGCTCTACGGGATAGAGCGCGTGGTCATCGGGGAGAACCGCACCTTCCTCGGTGAGGAGGACCTGCTCCGGTCGCGCGGCGTCGAGGTCGTCGTCGTCGACGACGCGCGCTGCGTCGAGCTGATGGAGCGCTTCATCGCGGAGCGTCCGGAGGAGTGGAACGAGGACATCGGCGTCGAGGGCCCGCCCTCGGCCTGAGAAGGGCCTGAGACGGCCCGGAGAAGGGCTGTGTGCCCTCCTGCACCGTGCGAGCGGTGCTCCCGGGGCTCCCGTCGCGACACCTCACGCGTCCTTGACAAGCCCGCCCACGAAGGCGACAATGTGGAACCGTTGCGAGGCGCGCAACCGCGCCCGAGCCGCCGGGGGGTGGTGGGCAGCGGTCACCTCGGAGGCCCTCGGGGGGAGGGATGTGATGGACGACCTGCTGGTCGCTTCGCTCGAACGGCCACGCTTCGAGCTCATCCCCATGCGCAGCGCTGAGCGCGCGCTCGCCGCGCTGCCCGGGGGCGCTGACGTCTCCGTCACCGCGAACGGCAGCCGCGGACTCGAGCCGACGCTGGAGCTCACCGAGCGGCTGGCTGCGCTCGGCCACCATGCCGTGCCGCACCTCGCCGCCCGGATGGTCGAGGGCCCGGCGCATCTGCGCGCGATCGTCGACCGGCTCAGGTCGGTGGGCGTCACCGCCATCTTCGTCCCAGCGGGTGACGTCCCCGAGGCGGCCGGTCCCTACGAGGGAGCGGCGGACCTCCTCGAGGGCCTCGCCGGGATGGACCACCCGTTCGCGCACATCGGGGTCACCGGCTACCCGGAACCGCACCCCTTCATCTCGGACGCGCTCACGATCAGCGAGATGCAGCGCAAGGCCGATGCGGGGGCGACCGAGATCACGACGCAGATGTGCTTCGACACCCCGACGATCGTCGACTGGGTCGCTGCCGTGCGCGCTCGCGGGATCACGCTCCCGATCCGCATCGGGGTCCCGGGCGTCGTCGACCGCGTCCGGCTCGTGCGCATCTCCCTCCAGGTCGGGCTCGGCGACTCGATCCGCTACCTCAGCAAGCAGCCCGACCTCGCGACGAAGATGCTGCTGGGCTACGAGCCCGACACGCTCATGCGAGAGCTCTCACCGCTGCTCGCCGACGGAAGGATCGTCGGCTGGCACATCTTCACCTTCAACGAGATGGAGCGGACCGAGATGTGGCGGAAGAACGTGCTCACCGACTTGACAGCGAGGACAGCATGACCATGCGAACCGATCTCGACATCGCGCGCTCCGCGGAGCTCCTTCCGCTCGACACCGTCGGGGCCTCCATCGGCCTCGGGCCGCACCTGCTCGAGCCCTACGGGCGGCACGTCGCCAAGATCTCGCTCGATGCGGTCGAGGAGCTCGCGGAGCGCCCGAAGGCGCGCTACGTGCTGGTCTCCGCCATCACGCCGACCCCGCTCGGTGAGGGCAAGACCACTACGACGGTCGGGCTCGGGCAGGCGTTCCGTCACATCGGACGCACGGCGACCGTCGCGATCCGCCAGCCCTCCATGGGTCCGACCTTCGGCATCAAGGGTGGTGCGGCCGGCGGCGGCCACAGCCAGGTCGTACCGATGGAGATCCTCAACCTGCACCTCACCGGCGACATGCACGCGGTGACCGCCGCGCACAACCTGCTCGCGGCGATGGTGGACAACGCGCTGCATCAGCCCGGCGGCGTGGACCTCGATCCGCACCGCATCTCGTGGCGCCGCGTGCTCGACGTCAACGACCGCTCGCTGCGCAACGTCGTCGTCGGCCTCGGGGCGCAGGCGGATGGCGTCCCGCGGCAGTCCGGCTTCGACATCACCGCCGCCTCGGAGGTCATGGCCATCCTCGCGCTGGCCACCTCGCTCTCCGACCTCCGGGCGCGCCTGGGCCGGATCGTGGTCGGTGCCGACCGGGACGGGACCCCGGTCACCGCCGAGGACCTCGGCGCCGCCGGTGCGATGGCGGTCATCATGAGGGAGGCCCTCAAGCCGAACCTGATGCAGACGCTCGAGCAGACCCCCGTCCTCGTCCATGCCGGCCCGTTCGGCAACATCGCGCACGGCAACAGCTCGATCGTCGCTGACCAGATCGGCATCCGTGGCGGCGACTTCCTCATCACCGAGGCTGGCTTCGGTGCGGACATGGGCGCGGAGCGCTTCTTCAACATCAAGTGCCGCGCCTCGGGCATGCAGCCCGACGCTGCTGTCCTCGTCGCGACGGTCCGTGCGCTCAAGGCGCACTCGGGCCGTCACCGCATCATCGCCGGTCGGCCGCTCCCCGAGGACCTGCTCGCGGAGAACCCCGACGACGTGGCCGCGGGCGCATCGAACCTGCGCAAGCAGATCGAGAACCTCCGGATCCACGGGGTCTCACCCGTCGTCGCCATCAACGCGTTCCCGACCGACCACGCGAGCGAGCACGCGCTGATCCGCGAGGTCGCCGAGGAGATGGGCGCGCGGGTCGCCGTCTGCGAGCACTTCTCGCGCGGGGGTGCGGGTGCCATCGAGCTCGCCGAGGCCGTCGCCGAGGCGGCGGAGGAGCCCTCCGAGTTCGCCATGCTCTATCCCGACGAGATGCCGCTCGTGGAGAAGATCGAGACCGTCGCTGCGAAGGTGTACGGCGCCGACGGGGTCGACCTGTCCGCGCAGGCGCGCCGCGAGCTCGCCACGCATGAGGCGAACGGGCTCGGGCACCTGCCGGTCTGCATCGCGAAGACCCACCTGTCGATCTCGTCCGACCCGTCCCTCAAGGGTGCCCCGACGGGATGGCGGCTCCCGGTCCGGGAGGTGCGGGCCTCCGTCGGTGCCGGGTTCGTCTACCCGATCTGCGGGGACATGCGCACGATGCCGGGGCTGTCGTCGGCGCCGGCGGCGAACCGCATCGATCTCGATGCCGACGGCGAGATCGTCGGCCTGAGCTGAGCCCTACGCCACGCCCGCGACGGGCGCGGGCCGGGCGGCACGAGCGGATCGTTCGCGCGCCTCGCTAGCCTGCGGTCGACCGACCGAAGGTTCGGCACGTGGCATCCTCCCGACCCGCGCTGGTCCAGTCCGTCGACCGTGCCGTCGCCGTCATCGAGATCCTCGCGCGTGACGGCGTCTGCACCGTGACCGACATCGCTCGCGAGCTCGGCACCAACAAGTCGACGGTCTCGCGCATCCTCGCGACGCTCGAGACGCGCGGTGTCGTGGAGAAGAGCCTCGAGACGCAGCGGTACCGGCTCGGCTTCGCGATCCTGACCTACGCCAGCGGCGTCCGCACCTCGCTCGACCTCAACCAGGCCGCGCGGCCCGCGTGCGAGCGTCTGAGCCGACGGGTCGGAGAGACGGTGAACATCGCCGTGCTCGAGGACGGGGACGTGGTCAACATCCAGCAGGTCAACTTCTCGACCAACCGCGTCAACGTCGACTGGACGGGGAGCTACGTGCCGCTGCACGCGACCTCGAGCGGGAAGGTCCTCGTCGCACATCTCCCGGAGGAGGAACGCGAACGCGTGCTGACCGGCCCCCTCAAGCGCTTCACCGCGGTGACCATCACGCGGCCGGCGCGCCTCCGGTCCGAGCTCGACCGTGTCCGCGAGCAGGGGTATGCGACGGCACTCGAGGAGTTCGAGGCCGGGCTGTGCGCGATCGCCGCCCCGATCCGCAACGCCGGGGCGGAGGTCGTCGCGGCGATCTCGCTCTCCGCACCGTCGGTCCGCATGCAGCAGGACCAGGTCGAGACGGTCGCACAGGTGGTCATGGACGCCGCGGCCGACATCTCCCGGCGCCTGGGCTACCTGCAGCCCGAGGAGGACACGGCGGACCCTGCGCCCGGACCGCCCTGACGTCCTCCGCGCCTCGTGGGCGAGCGCTCAGGCCGCGACGCCCTTGCGCTGCTTGATCGCGTCGATGAGCGGTGGGAGCACCGCGTGCAGGTCGCCGATGACCGCGTAGTCCGAGTAGGTCACGAGCGGCGCCTCCGCATCCATGTTCAGCGCGAGGATGCGCTTCGAGCTCATGCAGCCGACCCAGTGCTGTGTCGCGCCGCTGATCCCGCAGGCGATGTAGAGGTCGGGCGCGACCCGCGTGCCGGTCTGACCGACCTGGTCGTTGTGGGACCGCCAGCCGTTGTTCGTGGCGACGCGCGAGCACCCGACGGCCCCGCCGAGCAGGCCCGCGAGCTCCTCCAGCGGGGCGAACGCCTCGCCGCTGCCCATCCCGCGACCGCCTGCGACCACGACGCGGGCCGTCGCCAGGCTGACGCCATCGCTCAGCGCCTCCCGCTCGAGCACGCGCCCGGCGGCATGTTCGGGGTCGGCCGGCGTCGTGACCGTCGTCCGGCCCGCATCTCCCACGGCGCCCGCGTCCTCGACGGGAGCGAGGTGCGGGTGGCTGGTGACGAGCGCGGGGTGCGCGGAGAGGTGGGCGTCCTCGAGCAGGACGCCGCCCCACCGCACGCGCGTGAGGTCGAGCCCACCGTCGGCGGGCGTGGCCGCGATGCAGTTCGCGGCGAGCACGACGCCCAGCATCGCGCCCGCGTGGGCCATCGTCTCGGATCCGAGGTCGGACGCCGGGGCGACGACGACGTCCGCCCCGAGGTCGCGCTGGATGCGCACGAGCGCCTCCGCGACCTGCGCCGGCGCGACACGGTCGTCGAACCCGTCGCCCTCGAGCTGGTGGACGGCCGCCACGCCCTGGAGCGCGAGCTGCGACCGGGTCCCGTCCGTCGGCGCACCGATCGCGACCGCGGCGAGGTCGGTGCCGGGTGCCGCGCTCCGTGCGAGCGTCAGTGCTCCCTGCGACGCGCGCGACAGCTCGCCGTCGCGCTCCTCGATCATGACGAGCGTCGTGCTCATAGCAGCCCCACCTCCTCGAGGATCTCCATGATCCTCGGTACCGCGTCAGCACCCGTTCCGAGCATCACCGTCTCGGTGATCTCCTGCTCGGGGTGGTGCAGGCGCTTCGTCGTCAGTCCTCCGTCGACCCGGTCGTAGCGGAGCCGGCGGATCTCCGCCTTCGCGGCCCGGAGCCGCCCCCGCATCGTCGGGTACCTCGGGAGGTTGATGCCCTCCTTGACGGCGAGGACGACCTGGCCGGGCAGTCCGATGACGTCGAACCCGTCGCCCGTCCCGCGGCGCACGGTGCAGCCGTCCGGTCCGACGTCGATCGCCTTGATGCCAGCGGCGATCGGTCGACCCAGCGCGTGGGCGACGCGCACGCCGACCTGGTAGTTCCCCGCGTCGGCGGACTCGTTCCCGAACAGCACGATGTCGAACGGCTCGCCGTCCGCCTCGAGGTCACGGACGGCCCGGGCGATCGCGTCGGCGGTCGCGAAGGGGTCCCACTCCTCCTCCGCCTCGATGAGCACCGCATCGTCCACGCCCATCGCGAGCGCGGTCCGGAGCTGCTCGTCGGCGTCCTCCGGCCCGAGGGCGAGCACGGTCGAACGACCGCCGCTCGCCTCGACCATGCGGACGGCCTCCTCGACCGCGCACTCCTCGTGCGGGCTGACGGTGAAGCCGAGGAACTGGGTGTCGATCGCGAGCTCGTCCGGCGTGAGGACGATGCTCGCCCCCGGCGCCGGTACGCGCTTCACGCAGACCAGGACGTTGGGCATGTCCTACCCCTTCATCCGGGTGTCCTCGGGGTCGAAGACACCGGGCCGATCGATGGTCGCGACCTTCACCGGGTAGAGCTCCTCCATGTACTTCACGAAGAGGTCCTTCCCGACGACGGCGTGCTCGGCCGGGAGGTAGGCGAGCAGCAGGTGCTTGCCGACCGAGGGGCCGCTCCCCGCCGTCGTCACGAACGAGGGTCGGCCATGGGAGTCCACGATCCGCTCGCCGTCCGCGGTGACGATCGGCTCGCCGCCGTTCATGTAGCGCGCGATCCCCGAGGCGCTGGTGTGGTCCTCGACGGTGAGCGTGCAGAGCCGCGCGATCGGGTCGGACTCCCGTGCCCGGAGGTAGGCGTCCTTCCCGATGAAGTCGGCCGACTTGACCTTGGGCAGCGCGAGGCCGGCCTCCACCGGGTCGTACTCCGCGTCGAGCTCGGCGCCCATGAGGCGGTAGCCCTTCTCGATGCGGCCGGTGCTGCCGTAGACGCCTCCACCGACCGGGACGAGGCCGTGCGCCTTCCCGGCCTCCGCGACGGCGTCCCACAGTGCGACGCCGTGCTCCATGGGCAGGTGGATCTCGTAGCCGAACTCGCCGACGTAGGAGATGCGCATGAGCAGGACCGGGACCCCGCCGATGACGGCCCTCGCGGAGAACCCGTAGGGGAGCGCCTCGTCGGAGAGGTCGATGGTCGTGATGGGCTGCAGGATGTCACGCGTCCGAGGACCCCAGACGCCCAGCGTCGCCGTCCCGCTGGTGTGGTCCGACAGGTGGACGGAGCGGTCCTCGGGCAGGTTCGAGCGGAACCAGTAGAGGTCCCGACCCCAGTCGGCGCCACCGGTGACGATGCGGTAGCGGTCCCACGCCTCGCGGACGATCGTGAGGTCGCTGCGGAAGCCACCGTTGGGACCGAGGACCGGGGTGTAGATGATCCGGCCGACCGGACGGTCGACGTTCGAGACGACCATGCGCTGCAGGTAGTCGCAGGCGCCCGGCCCCTCGACGATGAACTCGCCGAACGCGGTCAGGTCGATCATCCCGGCGCGGTCACGCATCGCGAGGTGCTCGGCGTTGATGATGGGGGACCACCAGCGCGAGTCCCACTCGTGCTCGCGCGGCATCAGCCGGCCCGCGTACTCCTCGAGCAGCGGCGCGTTCGACTCGTACCACTGCGGCCGCTCCCAGCCTCCGGCCTCGAAGTACACCGCGCCGAGCGCCTCGGTGCGCGCGTGGAAGGACGAGCGCCGCTTCCCGCGGTTGCTCTCCCACTGCTCGCGCGGGTGGACGATGCCGTAGGTCTTGTTGAAGCCCTCGGCGGCGCGTGCACGGACGTGCTCGTCGGTCCGCTGGATCGCCGTGAAGCGGGCGATGTCGGCGCCGTGCAGGTCGATGCTCGGGTAGCCGTCGGTCATCCACTCGGCCATCACCTTGCCGACGCCCGGACCCTCCTTGATCCAGACCGCGGCCGCGGACCACAGGCCCTTCACCTCGACGCACTCGCCGAGCACGGGACCGCCGTCGGGGGTCAGCGAGAGCAGGCCGTTGATGCCGTGCTTCTGGCCGGCGCCCGGGGTCTCGAGGAGGCCGCCCATGAGCTCGAGCGCGTCCTCCATCTGCGGGTCGAAGTCCTCCTGGGTGAGCGGCAGCTGCGTCGGGGAGAGCTTCGACTCCGCGATCGACGGGATCTCCGACGGTGTGTGGAAGATGGGTCGGTGCGCGTACGAGCCGATCTCCATGTCGCCGCCGTTCTGGCGCTCGTACATGCCGGCGTCCATGTCGCGGACGATCGGGAAGGCGATCTCCGCGCGGGTCTGCTCGAGCATCGGGATCGGGCCGACGTCGATCATCTGGTGCACGGCGGGGACGAGCGGGATCGTCGCCCCGGCCATCTCCGCGATCCGCGGCGACCACACGCCGCACGCGATCACGACGGTGTCGCACTCGATGCGTCCACGGTCGGTCACGACGGCGACGACCCGGCCCTCGTGCGTCTCGACGTCGAGCACCTCGGTGTTCGCGGAGACGTGCAGCGCGCCCGCGTCGACCGCCCGCTCGCGCATGATCGTGCCGGCGCGCAGGGAGTCGACCACGGACACCGACGGGGTGTAGAAGCCGCCGAGGATGACGTCCTCCTCGATGTAGGGCACGAGCTCCTTGACCTCCGCGGGGGTGAGCAGCCGGGACTCGACGCCCCATGCCGTCGCCGACGCCATCCGGCGACGCAGCTCCTCCATGCGCTCCTCGGTGCGGGCGACCTCGATGCCGCCCGGCTTGACCTGGACGCCCATCTCCTCGTACTGGCGCTGCGAGTCGAGGGTGAGGAGCGCGAACTCCTTGCTGTGGTCGACGGGGAAGATGAAGTTGGACGCGTGACCGGTCGATCCGCCCGGGTCGGGGAGCGGCCCCTTGTCGAGCAGGACCATGTCCTTCCAGCCCTTGTCGGACAGGTGCCCGACGATGGCGTTGCCGACGATGCCCGCACCGATGACGACGGCGGAGGCCTTGCTCGGGAGTGTGCTCATCAGGTGTTCCTCGTTCCGATGTCGCGCCGTGTCCGGCGCTGCATCCTCGTCTCGGTCAGGTCACCGCCGGGTGGCGCAGGGTCCGCCCACGGTCGTCGTGCAGGATCGGTTCATGGTGCTCACAGCAGGGCTCGGATCTGCTGCTCGAAGTCGAGGACGTGGGCCCGTGAGCGTTCGCTCGCGGTCTCCTCGTCCCGGTCGAGGATCGCTCCGAGCAGGTCGTGATGCTCGTCGACGGCGTGGCCGAGGTCCTGGACGCGTCCCAGCGCCATGAACCACAGCCGCAGGGCGAGCATGTAGTAGCGGTCGCAGGTGGCCTCGAGGCGGACGTTGTGGGTCGCGCGGTAGATACCACCGTGGATCTGCTGGTCGAGCCGGATCAGCGTCCGCTGGTCGGGCCGGGCCGGCAGGTCGGAGAGGGAGGCGCGGAGGTCGACCAGCACCGCCTCGTCCTCGGCGGTGTGCCGGCGGGCCGCGAGACGACCCGCAAGTGCCTCCAGCTCGACGCGGACCTCGGAGACCTCGCCGAGGCTGCCGGCGTCGAGCGCTCCGACGTACACGCCGCGTCGCGGGTAGACCTCGACGAGACCGTCGTCCTCGAGCCGACGGATCGCGTCTCGCAGCGGCGTCCGACCGATGCCGAGCTCGTCGGCGAGGTCACGCTCGTTGACGAGCGCGCCCGGCAGCAGCGCGAGCGTGACGATCCGGTCGCGGAGGAGGTAGTACGCCTGCTGGGCGAGGGAGGACGTGAGGGCGTCCTCCGGCACGAGGACGGCGAGCTCCTGCAGCCGGTCGAGCGTGTCCTGTGCCGTCATGCGTCCCCGTACCTCTCTCGAGCCCCTCCCGAGGCCCTCCGAGCGATGCCCGGGCCCCGCCCGCAGCAGCCCTCACCCGGCTCCCAGCGCCGGACGATACTGAAACATCAGTACCGCGTCAACAGGCATACCACGAGCGGGGCCCGATCCATCGCTGGACCCCCGGTCGCGTCAGGCGATGTAGTCCATCCCCTTCGACTTCGCGGTCTCGCGCGAGTTCGGGTTCACCGACGGACGGAACGGCACCTCGACGACCTCGGCCGCCACGTCGCCGCCGTCGGGGCCCGCGTACTCGTCGGGCAGGGAGACGACGTACTTCGTGCCGACGGCGGTGCCGGTGACCGGCACCCACGCGAGCGCGATGTTCGTCTCCAGCTCGGGCGAGAACCACGGGGAGGTGACGTAGCCGCACGCGTCGCCGCCACCCTCCGGACGCACGAGCCAGAAGTCCGGCGCGTAGTCGGTGACCGGGAGGCCGCCGAAGGTGATGCCGACCATCTGCATCGAGTACGGCGGGGTGCCCGCGTCGATCAGCGCGCGCACCTCCTCCAGGCGCGCCTTGCCGATGTAGTCACCCTTCTTGTTCCGCGGCACCTGGTAGCCGAGGTTGCACTGGAACGGCAGGGTCTCGGTGTCGAGGTCCTGCCCGAAGGAGAGGATCCCGGCCGCGATCCGGCGGTGGTGCGCCGGCGCGATCACCATGAGCTGGTGCTTCTTGCCGGCCTCGAGGACGGCGTCCCACATCGCCTCGGCGTGGAGGGTCGCGTCGTAGAGGTAGATCTCGTACCCCTTCTCCCCGGTGAAGCCGGTCTGGGAGATGATGACGTCGTGCCCGGCGACCTTGCCGCGCATGAGGCCGTAGTAGGGGATGTCGGAGACCTCGGGGCCGAAGAGGTCGCGCAGCAGCGCCTCGGACTTCGGACCCTGGATCTGGACGGGGGAGACGTCGATCTCACCGATCGTGACGTCGAAGCCCTTGCCGACGTTCACGCCACGCAGCCACAGCTCGAGGTCGCTGTCGGAGATGGAGAACCAGAACTCGTCCTCGGCGATGCGCAGCAGGACCGGGTCGTTGAGGACCCCGCCGGCCTCGTTGCAGAGGATCGCGTACTTCGCCTGCATCGGGGCGATGCGCGTCGCGTCACGCGTGATGACGTAGTCGACGAACGCCTCCGCGTCCGGACCCTTCACCTGGATCTGCCGCTCGACCGCGACGTTCCACATCGTGACGTGGTTGACCAGCGCGTCGTACTCGACCATCGCGCCGCCGTCCTCGGGGAGGACGTAGCCACGCGGGTGGTACATGCGGTTGTAGACCGTCGCCCTCCAGCAGCCCTGCTCCATGGACAGTGCCCAGTACGGCGACTTGCGGACCCGCGTCGAGATCAGCATCCCCACCGGGGTCCGCCCCGACTGCCGAAGGTTGATCGGCACCCGACGGTCGCTCTGGTCGACCGTCTTCACGTGCGTGCGAGCGTCACTCATTGCTCTCCCTGCCTTTCCCCCGGACATCGATCCGGACCCAGCGGGCCGCCGCGGGGGCGGTCCGCATCCGAAGATGCTCCTGATGGAGCCTCCCGACGGTGCGTTCCGTATCGCGCAACCGTTGAGAATGAGGCATACTGCGCTACGGCGGTCCCGCTGTCAAGCATCACCGGGGGGGCGGGCGCGGACCGGGAGGTCGGGGAGATGGGGAGCGCGCGCGATCGCGAGGTGGTCGTCACCCGCGTCGACTCCGGCGCGGCCCGGGCGTCGCAGGACCGCGTGGTCCGCGAGCGTCCTCTGGAGATCCGGGCCGGATCCGATGTGCAGGACCCCCTCACCCTCGTCACCACGCTGCGGACCCCGGGCCACGACGAGGACCTCGCCGTCGGATGGATGATCGCCGAGGGGCTGCTCGACGTGTCGCGCGCATCCTCCGAGCTGCTCGGGTTCCGGCACGGCGATCCGCTCCGGGTGCGCGACCCCGACGACGTGCTCATCGCACGGCTGAACGCGCCGCTCGACCCGGACCTGGTCGCGCACCGCCACACCATGGCGACGGGGTCGTGCGGCCTCTGCGGCCGTGCGAGCATCCCCGAGCTGATCGAGCGCATCGGCGCCCTCGACGTCGCGGCGGGGTGGTCGGTGCCGTGGGACGTGGTCGCCTCGCTCCCGGACCGTGCCAGGGCGGCGCAGCGGACGTTCGGCTCGACCGGGGGGCTGCACGCCACCGGCGTGTTCGACCCGTCCGGCGAGCTGCTGGTGCTGCGCGAGGACGTCGGTCGGCACAACGCGCTCGACGCGGCGATCGGTGCCCTCGCACGCTCCGACGACGCGCGGCCGCGTGCCGTCGCGCTGCTGTCGGGACGCATCGGCGTCGAACTGGTGAGCAAGGCGGCGGCCGCGAGGATCCCCGTCGTCGCGGGCATCGGGGCGGCGAGCGACCTCGCGATCGCGGCGGCCGACGGGCTCGGCGTCACCCTCGTCGGGTTCCTCCGCGAGGGGACCGGGAACATCTACACGCATCCACAGCGCATCACCGGCCTCGACGCCGGCAGCAGGGAGGGAGACTGATGGGGCACGGAGGACGAGCGACGCATCCGGTACGGCGACGCTTCCACTTCCCGAGGTTCCGGCCGAGCCAGTGGGTCAGCTGGCGTCCGAACGGCATCGGGCTGACGAAGCCGAACCACTACGGCGAGATGATCCGCACCATCCGCGAGAACCGCGGGAACCTCCGCTACGCCACCCGGATCCTGACGAAGGGCGTCTGCGACGGCTGCGCGCTGGGGGTGGCGGGCCTGCACGACTGGACCCTCGAGGGCATCCACCTGTGCACGACCCGGCTCAACCTGCTGCGCATCAACACGATGGGGTCGGCCGCCGACGACGCCTTCGACGATGTGGAGCGGCTCCGCGAGCTCGGGTCCGCCGAGCTGCGCGACCTCGGGCGGCTCGCCCACCCGATGCTGCGCCGCCGCGGCGAGCGCGGCTTCCACCGCGTCACGTGGGACGAGGCGCTCGACCTCGTCGCGTCGCGCATCCGGGACGCCGATCCCGACCGGGTCGGGTTCTTCACGACCTCGCGGGGCATCACGAACGAGGTCTACTACGTCGCGGGGAAGGTGGCGCGGTTCCTCGGCACGAACAGCGTCGACAACGCGGCCCGCATCTGCCACTCGCCCTCGACCGTCGCGCTGAAGCAGATGCTCGGCGTGGGCGCGACCACCGTGTCCTACACGGACGTGACCGACCACACCGACCTCGTGGTGCTGGTCGGGTCCAACGTGGCGAACGCGCAGCCGGTGTTCATGAAGTACCTCTACCTCGCGAAGCAGCGCGGAGCGCGCGTCGTCGTCATCAACCCGTTCCGTGAGCCCGGCCTCGAGAGCTACTGGGTGCCCTCCAACGTCGAGTCGGCGCTCTTCGGCACCCGCATCGCGGACGACTTCTTCGAGATCGCGACCGGCGGGGACGGCGCCTTCCTCACCGCCGTGCTCGTGCTGCTCCACCGTCGCGGCGAGGTCGACCTCGCGTTCCTGCGTGAGCGGACCAACGGTTGGGACGAGCTCGAGCGCAGCCTCGAGTCGGCCGACGTCGACGAGCTCGTCGCTCGCGCAGGCTGCGACCGCGCCACGGTCGAGCGCTTCGCGGACACCTACGCCGCGGCGAGCAGCGCGATCTTCGTGTGGTCGATGGGCATCACCCAGCACGAGTGCGGGACCGACAACGTGCGTGCGCTGGTCAACCTCGCCCTCGCCCGCGGCAACGTCGGTCGTCCGGGCGCGGGCCTGATGCCGATCCGTGGTCACTCCGGCGTCCAGGGCGGGGCGGAGATGGGCGCCTACTCGACGGCGTTCCCCGGCGGCGTCGCGATCGACGAGGCCTCGGCGGCGGCGCTCTCGCAGCACTGGGGTTTCCCCGTCCCCACCGAGCCCGGCCTGCCGGTGACGCGCATGATCGACCGCGCTGCGGAGGGCGGCATGGACGTGCTGTGGTCCTCGGGCGGCAACTTCCTCGAGACGATGCCCGACCCGGGCGCAGTCCTCGATGCGCTGGGGCGCGTCCCGCTGCGCGTCCACGTGGACATCGTCGCGAGCACGCAGATGCTCGCCGACGGCGACGAGGTCCTCGTGCTGCCCGCGATGACCCGGTACGAGCAGCCCGGAGGCGGGACGGAGACGACCACCGAGCGGCGCATCATCTTCTCGCCGGAGATCCCGGGCCCCAGGCCCGCGGAGGCGCGAGCGGAGTGGGACGTCTACCTCGACCTCGCTCGGCGCGTCGATCCCGACCGCGCGCACCTGCTCGGCTGCGGGGACGCGCAGGCGATCCGTGAGGAGATCGCACGGGTCGTCCCCTCCTACGCGGGCATCGAGCGCCTGCAGCGGACCGGGGACCAGGTGCAGTGGGGCGGCGAGCGGCTGTGCGAGGGCGGCGTGTTCCCCACGCCCGACGGCCGCGCGACGCTCGTGCCGATCGTGCCGGGCGACGCACGTCTGCCGCTCGGCCGCCTGCACCTGACGACGCGTCGGGGCAAGCAGTTCAACTCGATGGTCTGGAAGGAGACCGACCCGCTGACGGGGAGCGGTCGCGACGCCGTGCTGATGGCGGTCGCCGACATCGAGCGTCTCGGGCTCGAGGAGGGCGACGTCGTGCTCGTCCGCTCCGACTCGGGCAGCGTGCGGGCGCGTGTCCGGCGGGCCGCGATGCAGCCGGGCAACGTCCAGATGTTCTTCCCCGAGGCGAACGGGCTGCTCGACGCGGCACGACGCGACGCGGAGGGCATGGTGCCGGACTACGGCGCCGTCGTCGAGATCGCGGCGGTCTGAGCCGGACGGTCCGGTCCGGGCGCGGCGCTCGTCGGTCGGCTCGACCGGCCCGGCCGCGCAGGGTCGGCGCCGGTGCGCTCAGTGGCTGCGGGGGAGCCCGAGCACCTTCGTCGCGAGGTAGCTGAGCGCGAGCTCCTGGCTCACGGGTGCGAGCTGCATGAGCCGCGCCTCGCGGAAGTAGCGCTCGACGTGGTACTCGCTCGCGTACCCGAACCCGCCGTGCGTCTGCACGGCACGGTCGGCGGCGAAGAAGCCCGCGTCCGCGCACAGCAGCTTCGCGGTGTTCGCCTCGCGCCCGCACGGCAGGCCGCGGTCGTAGAGCCACGCGGCCTTGCGGGCGACGAGCTCCGCAGCATCGAGCTGCGCGAGCGCCTGCGCGAGCGGGAACTGCACGCCCTGGTTCTGTCCGATC
>LFIK01002100.1_pt1 | contig 16029 bp, 13 predicted proteins | sample 643401 | NCBI WGS metagenome assembly LFIK01 (sample SAMN03777447, study PRJNA286221) | soda lake metagenome | biome: soda lake; feature: Kulunda steppe; material: water; isolation source: sample T5-Br brine of Lake Tanatar-5 | place: Russia: Kulunda steppe | collected 2010-07
CACAAGTCGGCATATACTCGGTGGCTATATTGAATACCATCAGCTGAAAGGCCGCTTGCCACAGGTCGCGCCTGAACGTATCAGCGATTACATGAAGAGACACAGCGACACTCCCCTGGCGGCCTGGCTGCAGGGACAGGCCATCACGGAGTACGGCAATGCTCGCCAATGGGCAGATATCAGAGCCATTGCCACCCAGCCACCCGACAGTATTGAACGTCAATGCCATTTCTACACCGCCTGGCTGGATATCACACCTCAGCAAGCCCATGAAGGCGGAAAAGCCCTATGGCTAACCGGCCGTTCTCAACCGGATGCCTGTGACAGCCTGTTTGCCAATTTGCGTAGCCGCGGCGTCATTGATCAAAACGCCATTTGGGAACGCAAGATGCTGGCATGGGAGGCCAACGAGAAGGGCTTGATGACGTACCTGAGTGGCCTGCTCAACAGCCGTTGGCAGACAGCCATTCAGCGCGTAGAAGCAACCACGGACGCCCGATCACTTCAAGAGGCACCCTCTTGCCTGGGCCCTGACTGCGCGGCAACTGCTTCTTTTTATCGTGCCGCCATGCAACGACTGACCAGAGAGGACACTCAAGGCGCCCTGTTCGCATGGCAATCGCTATCTGACCGACTGTCACTCCCTGCCGAGACCCGTCAGATCATCGAAGAGGAGCTGGCTTTTTATGCCTTACTAAGGGAAGTCCCAGGCTCATACGCTTGGGTCGACCGTACATTAGCGACCCTTGACAGTGAAAGAGGCTTGGAGCTTCGTGTCCGCCGTGCTCTGCAAGCCGGTGATTGGACGGCCGTGACGCGCTGGATCACCAACATGCAGCTTGACCAGCGCAATGACAGCCGCTGGCAGTACTGGCTTGGGCGCGCCAATGCAAAGCAAGGCCAACAAGAGGCTGCCGAAAACCACTTTGCTCAGGCAGCAAATCAGCGCGACTTTTTTGGTTTTGCCGCCGCTGAGCGTCTCAATCAACCGCTTCCCCTGAATATCGAAACCTACACCCCAGACCCTGCCAGCCGCCAGCGTATCGCCAACCTGCCAGCCGTTCAGCGTACTGAGGCCCTGAAGCGCATTGGCGAAGAAGGGCTGGCAAACACTGAATGGCTTAATGCCGCCCGCAACGCCTCAGGTGAGACGGCTCGGGCCATGGCAGATTATGCCGATTCACGCGGCTGGGATGCCCTCTTGGTGCAAACCACCATAGCCGCGCAACTCTGGGACGCCCTTGCCTGGCGTTTTCCTGAAGCTTACCGCGACCAATTCATGTACTGGGGACGCATGACAGGCGTGGATCCCTACCTGCTGATGGCCATTGCCCGGCGTGAAAGTGCCTATAATCCGGCAGCACTTTCACCTGCCGGCGCGCGTGGTTTGATGCAACTGATGCCAGGTACAGCCACTCAGCTTAGCCGCGAGTTGGGCATTGCCGACCCTGGCCCCTACGGTGTGCTTGACCCTGAGCTGAACATCCGCCTAGGTAGCACCTATATCCGCGATAAACTTGAGCGTTACCGGGGCAACCGATTGGCTGCAGCTGCCGCCTACAATGCTGGCCCTGGGCGGGTTGACCGCTGGCTGAGGGAAGAAGGTATCAATGAATTCGACTTGTTTGTTGAACGGATTCCGTTTCGTGAAACCCGTCACTATGTGCAGGCCGTGCTGACCTACCGGGCAATTTTCGCAGCTCTCAGCCAGGGCGGCAGCACCCAGGGAGTCTCCCTGCTTAACCCACAAGAGCAAGGCGTACGCTATGATGCCAGCCTGCTGAATCGCGACTAATGCGCAACCGCCTGTCAAACTGGCTTTTGCTCCATGGCCAGGGTAATACCAAAGGCCACCAGGAGGCTGCCTGTCAGGCCATTCAGCACTTGACAAAAGCGGGCACTGGCCAACCAACGGCTGGCGCCCCCTATCATCAGGGCTATGCTCACCTGCCACACATTGGCAATGATGAAGTGAATACCCGCCAGCCATAAGGATTTGGCTAATGCGGGGTCACCAGGCGCAATAAACTGAGGCAAAAAGGCCATATAAAACACGATTGTCTTGGGATTAAGCACATTGGATAACAGGCCTTCCTTTGCCGGTTGCCAACGGCGTGAAGCCTTGGTGCTACTTAACCCCGTCTCTACCTGCAACCCCTGACCGCGCCATGCGGCTTTCAGGCTGACCAACCCCAGCCCTACCAGGTAGGCAGCGCCAAGGAGCTTGAGGGCGTGAAAGGCCCAGGCCGATTGAAGCAAAATCAGCGATATCCCCAGCGCTGAAATAGTGGCATGCACAAACAGACCGCAGCAGATGGCCAGGCTGGTAATAACGCCATCTCTGACACCCCCACGTGCGGTGTTACGAATCACTAGTAAGGTATCGACGCCAGGACTGATTGAAAGTAGCGTTATCGCGACCAGAAACGTCCAGAACTTAGCATCTACAAACTCCCAGACAAACATTCGACGCTCACTTAGAAAAACCGATTATTGATTGTCAATATCAACAATATCGCGTCATACGGCAAATTTATTTACATTCACTCACATTAAAATATTAAAAAATCATCTTTATTTTACTGGACGTGCCTATTTAGAACATCTACATTAACTGGGCAAGCAGGAATAGCCTGCTGGCAATATCATTAAGCATGTAAGGAAATTGATAATGGCAACTGGTACTGTCAAGTGGTTTAACGATACTAAAGGTTTCGGCTTCATCTCTCCTGATGACGGCGGTGATGACCTTTTTGCCCACTTCTCTGAAATTCAGGCTGAAGGCTTTAAATCCCTTCAAGACGGTCAAAAGGTTTCTTTTGATGTCACGCAAGGCAAGAAGGGCCTTCAGGCCTCCAATATTCGTCCTGCTTAATAGCAAACGTTTATTGAACTATCACTGACCGCATTGTCACGATAGTTATTAAAAAGGCCCACAGATTTATCTGCGGGCCTTCTCGTTAGAAGACATTTCCAACCAACCGCTATTCGCTTGCGGATTGCTCGTCTTCCTGAACAGAGCTGCCTTCATTTATGCTGTCTTCGGCGACCTCATTAGAATCGCCACCCTCCTGCCGCTCCGTAAGCTCATTGAACTGATTTTCGAGCTCTTGTTGAGCTTCTTCGAAACGCCGCTCGGTATCATCAATAAATTCCTGGACATTTTCTGACGCATCGCTGCCCATCTGCTGCAGTCTGCTTTCTTGGGATTCTGACGAAGTCGCATCCATTTCTTCTCTGATTTCCTCCGCAATAGCATCAGCCTGATCCGCTGCCGAGCTCATTTCATCATTAATGGCCTCACCAGTGCTGTCAAGCTGTGACTCAGCACCATCAAGTGAGTCAGTTGCCTGAGACTGAGCTGCTTCATACTGCTCATCAAGGGCTTGCTGAGCTTCTTCAAAACGTTGCTCAGTTTCACTGATAATGTCATCGACATCTGAGGATGTCACTTCGCCTGGCAGTGCGGTTTCGCCATCTACCACCGACCCAGGGTCAGCAGACAGGGTATCAGCATCGGCGGTCACATCCTCGACGGCAGGCTCATCAACTGCATCAGGTGCAGCATCCTCCGCCTGTTCAGAGACCGCCTCTTCAATTTCAGCCTCCTCTTCAGCGGTGGCGTCCTGCTGTTCAACCTGCTCGGTAGTTGCCGGCTCATCTTGTACTGAACTGCCTTCCTCTGGTTCTGAGCTATCGCCACACGCGCTGACCAACAGTGCAACAGCCATCAGACTAGGAAGCCAAAAGCGGTTTGCCATCTTCATTTTCTCCATTTAATAGAAACAGTTTGCTATATATAACGTTAGATCGCCAGTGACTTTGCGCCTATAGGTATAGCTGCTGGAAACTTTAACGGACTGCAGCTAACGCAAAAAAAGCCTCGGTCATCCTCTGCACTGTCTGCAATTGCCTTCAGACCATGCAGCTCAGTGCAAGTTCACCCCAGGCTTCTTTGAGAGCTGATAAGAAAGCCAGTCATTAATGATAGTGTGTCGATGCTACTACGCCTTTTCAAGTCACCCTAGCTGGATGCAGACATAGCTTTTTCCACCACTTCGTAAACATTGGGCGATAGAGGCTCCTGCTGGATACGCACCAAGGCCTCTTTCATCAAGGCCTGACGCGTCTCATCAAAACGCTGCCAGCGAGTCAGAGGTGACACCAGGCGCGCAGCAATTTCAGGATTCAGACGATTCAGCTCAATCACCACATCGGCCAACAGGCGGTAACCCTCACCGTCAATTCGGTGGAAGTTGACCCGGTTCTGGGTAAAGGCACCTATCAGGGCGCGTACCCGATTGGGATTTTTTAGCGAGAAGGCTGGGTGCTGCATCAGATATTTGACCCGCTCCAGCGCATCTTGCTGGGGTCTAGTGACCTGTACGCTAAACCACTGATCCATCACCAGAGGATCATGTGCCCACTTCTCGCCAAACGCCTTCAATGTTGGGCTCGCCAGGTCGTCACGGGAACTATGCACTAGCAGCATCAAGGCATGGCGTACATCGGTCATATTGTGAGCCGCCTCAAACTGCTGCTGGCAAAGCGCAATTGCCTCGGTATCCTCAATCGCCATCAGGTAGGCAAGTGCTACGTTTTTGAGGCTACGCTGGCCAATCTGCTGGGACGTCGGCGCATAGGGCTCTGCGCTGATGTTGGCCTGATAGACAGCCAGCAGCTCGTCACGCAGCGCAAAGGCCAGTGACTGCCTGACAAACTCACGCGCCGCATGAATAGCATCCACATCCACCAGCGGCTGCTGCTCGGCAATATAGGCTTCAGACGGCAATGCCAGCATCTCAGTCAGAACCGCTTTATCGTCGGTGTGAGTGGTCAGCAACAGGCGATAGGCATCGATGACCCGGCTATCCATGACCTTTTCAACCCCATTGCGATGAGCCGCAATCAGGTCATCCAGTGCCAACATGGCAAGGCGCTGACCAGCATCCCAGCGGTTAAAGCCATCGCTGTCATGAGTCAGCAGAAAGGCCAGCTCTTCGCGTGAATAGGGGAACTGCAGCTTCACCGGTGCAGAGAAGTTGCGCAACAGAGACGGCACGGGAGCCTCAGCCACATCGGTAAACACAAAGATCTGTTCAGCTTCGCGCAAGTGAATAACGCTATCCTTACCGTGCTTTTCACCGTCCAGCGTCAGGGTCAGATCCTGGCCAGACTTGGTGCCGACAAGCCCCATTCTGACCGGAATATGCAAGGGTTGTTTGTCAGTCTGGCCTGGCGTTGCTGGCGTTCGCTGGCGCAGGGTCAGATGGTACTCGGCATGGGCGTAATCATATTCACCGTGAGCGTCGATTTCCGGCGTACCTGCCTGATCATACCAGCGCATGAACTGGGCAAGATCCAGATGCGAAACTTCAGCCATACAGGTAACAAAATCTTCGATAGTGACCGCTTGGCCATCAAAGCGTTCAAAGTACAGATCACTGCCCTGACGGAAAGTGTCCCATCCGACCAGATTGCACAGCATACGCACAATTTCAGCCCCCTTTTCGTAAATCGTCAGGGTGTAGAAGTTGGTAATTTCGATGTAGTGGTCAGGCCTGACAGGATGAGCGCTCGGCCCCGCATCTTCAGCAAACTGGGCGGTACGGTAAAAGGACACATCCTGGACACGCTTGACCGGCGCTGAGTTGGTATCCGCCGAAAAACACTGGTCGCGAAAAACCGTAAAGCCTTCTTTGAGAGATAGCTGAAACCAGTCACGACAAGTCACCCGATTACCTGACCAGTTATGGAAATACTCATGGGCGACAATGCCTTCCACCTTTTGAAAGGCCGTATCGGTGGCGGTATCCGGGTGGGTCAGCACTGCAGCAGAGTTAAAAATATTCAGGCCTTTATTTTCCATGGCCCCCATATTGAAGTCGTTGACCGCCACGATCATGAACAGATCCAGATCATACTCGCGACCATAGGTCGTTTCATCCCACGCCATGGCACGCTTGAGCGAGGCCATGGCATGGTCAGTCTTGCTGAGGTTTTCTTCTTCCACCCATAGCTGCAGGGTTACCTCGCGCCCATTCATGGTGGTGAAGTGATCTTCAACCTTGCGCAAGTCTCCCGCCACCAGAGCAAACAGATAGCAGGGTTTGGGATGAGGGTCTTCCCAGGTCACAAAGTGGCGCCCACCTTCAAGCGCGCCCTCTTCCACCGGGTTGCCGTTGGCCAACAGCACGGGTTCCTGGTCTTGGTTACCGATCACGGTCACCCGGAAAGTCGCCATCACATCGGGGCGGTCAGGATAAAAGGTGATCCGCCGGAATCCCTGCGCTTCACATTGGGTGCAATACATGCCATTTGACTGGTAAAGCCCCTCAAGCGCCGTGTTTTGCTCAGGGGCAATCATCACCTCACTGTCGAGTACAAAGGCGGCCGGTACCGTGTTGATCACCAGTCCGTGGTCATCAACCCGGTATTCATGCTCTCCCAGCGGCTGGCCATCAATCGCTAGCGCTTCAAGAGTGAGCTTTTCACCTTCAAGCACCAAGGGGGTCGTACTGGTTGCTTCTGGGTGGCGCTCTATCGACAGTCGCGCTCGAACGCGGGTATGGGAAGGGTCAAGATCAAAGGTCAGCTCGGTATGGGTCACCCGGTAAGCAGGCGGCTGATAGTCGCTGAGGTAAACCGGCTGGGGTTCGGACATGATGCATGACTCCTGATGCTATGAAAGCCGTTGAAATAATGAAGGGAAGGCAAGCGCCTTCGCTGTCCATGGCGCTGGGTTTAATCGCGGAAGTTGTCGAACTGCAAGGGTAAATCCGGCCCTTCTTCGCTGCGCAAAAGCGCCATGATACCTTGCAGGTCATCGCGCTTTTTACCGGTCACGCGCACCTTTTCGCCCTGGATCTGGGCCTGCACCTTGGCTTTGGTGGCCTTGATGCGCTTGACGATATCCTTGGCATCGGCAGCTTCCAGCCCCTGCTTGAGCTTAACCGTCTGGCGTGCTTTGACACCTGACAACTCAGGGTCTTCAGGTTCCATGCAGCGCGCATCGATACCGCGGGCAATCAACCGATTGCGCAATACATCAAGCATCTGCTTGAGCTGGAAATCAACTTCCGCTTCCAGCGTTACGCTTTCTCCTTCAAGTGTAAAGCTGGCATCAACGCCCTTGAAATCAAAGCGTGACTGGACTTCGCGGTTGGCTTGATCCACTGCATTAGTGGCTTCGTGCTGATCAAACTCAGAGACAATATCAAATGAAGGCATGGTGTATTCCTGATTTAAGATAGTTTTCCATTCTAGAGCAGCAACCCTGTTCACGGCCAACGCTAAGGCCATTTTGACTGGTCTGGCATTGTCAGAGCCGTTGACTGGTCGGCGAAAAATCCACAAGGCTTCTACATCAGACGTATTTATCACCAAGAAACCTATACACAAATTGTTGCTGCGGATTCCCTTGGCCATCATCAATCAGGCATACTAGCGCTACTCAATTTTGATCATCAATTCCCAAGAGCAGGCGCAAGCCGCCGTTACTTGGCAAAGAGGAGTTTCATGAGCGATCGCGATTCACGTCACAAGGCGTCGATGGAGAAACTAAAAGCCCATGTCGACGAAAAAGTCGCCAATGCGACCGAGCAGCGCGGACTTTTGCTGATCAATACTGGCAATGGCAAAGGCAAAACCACTGCCGCCTGGGGCACTGTTACACGTGCGCTGGGCTATGATTACCGCGTGGGTGTCGTACAGTTTATCAAAGGGCTTTGGGAATGCGGTGAACGCAATCGCCTGGAAGACGACAGCAACCTGGAAGTCGCCATCATGGCAACGGGCTTTACCTGGGACACCCAAAACCGCGAAGAAGACACCCGTGCCTGCACAGAAGTGTGGCAATCAGCCGCCAAAATGCTGGCAGATCCTGACGTCTATCTGGTGGTACTGGATGAAATCACCTATATGCTGAAATTCGGCTATCTAGATATCGAAACGGTCAAGCAGGCGCTCGAAAACCGCCCCCACGAACAAACCGTAGTTATTACCGGTCGCAACGCCCACCGTGAGCTGATTGACATGGCCGATACCGTCACTGATATGCAGGAAGTGCGGCACGCCTTTAATAACGGTATTCAGGCCCGCCGCGGTATCGATTTCTGATCTTTTTATCTGCAGTCTGTTTATCTGTCAATCTGTTTGGCTGGCCCGCAGACAAGACTAAAAAAGGCGCCCTTACCGCGGCGCCTTTTGGGTACTCATCCTGCTTTCAGTCATCAAACGGATTACGCAGAACAATCGTTTCGATTCGATCAGGCCCAGTGGATATAATATCAATGCTGGTGCCTACCTGCTCTTCAAGAAAGCTGATATAAGACCGTGCATTGGCAGGCAGGTCATCGACACGCTTCACCCCTATAGTGGACTCTTTCCAGCCCGGCAGGTCTTCATACAGCGGTTCGACTGCTTCATACCCTTCTGAATCGACGGGCGTATCCAGAACCTCACCATCCTTGCTGCGGTAGCCAATGCAAACGCGGATGTTTTCAAGTCCATCGAGAACGTCGAGCTTGGTCAAACAGATACCTGATACCGAGTTAATCTGCACCGCATGCCGCAAAGCAACAGCATCAAACCAGCCACAACGCCGCGCACGCCCCGTAGTAGCCCCAAATTCATGACCTTTTTCAGCCAGGTGGCGCCCGTGGTCATCAAACAGTTCCGTTGGAAATGGCCCTGATCCCACGCGGGTTGTGTAAGCCTTGGTGATCCCCAAGACATAATCCAGATACAAAGGGCCTACACCAGACCCCGTCGCAGTACCCCCAGCGGTGGTATTAGAGCTGGTCACGAAGGGGTAGGTACCATGATCAATATCCAGCAGAGAGCCTTGAGCGCCCTCAAACAGGATGTTGCTGCTTTGACGGCGTAAGTCATGCACCAGACCTACCGTATCGCTGACCATGGGGCGAAGCTCTTCCGCCATCCGCATGGCATCATCGAGCACTTCCTGGAAGTCAACAGCTTCTTCACCGTGATAACGGGTCAGCACAAAGTTATGGTAATCAAGCACCTCCCCGAGTTTTGAAGCAAAACGTTCACGGTGCAACATATCACCCAGGCGCAAACCACGTCGTGCGACCTTGTCTTCGTACGCGGGCCCGATGCCGCGCCCGGTCGTACCAATTTTGGCAATACCGCGTGCTTTCTCACGGGCCTGGTCGAGGCGGACATGGTAAGGCAGGATCAGTGGGCAGGCTGGCGACAGCCGCAGCCGTTCGCGCACCGGTACGTCTTTCGCTTCAAGCTCAAGAATTTCCTTGAGCAGCGCTTCCGGTGAAAGCACAACGCCGTTGCCGATGACGCAGGTTTTGTCCTGACGCAGAATCCCCGAGGGAATCAGGTGCAGAACCGTCTTTTCGCCATCAATCACCAAGGTATGGCCAGCGTTATGACCGCCCTGAAAGCGCACTACCGCTGACGCCGATTCAGTCAAAAGATCGACGATCTTGCCTTTACCTTCATCACCCCACTGGGTGCCTAGTACTACGACATTCTTACCCATTATGCTCTCGTCTCATCTGCCAGCGTCGTTGTCTGCCAACGACCATCAATTAACTCAAGTTGGCGGTCGCAGGTATGCGCCGCCGGCCCGATGTCTTGCCCGGACAGCGCCTGAATAACCCTTTCGCCACGTTCACGCAACGCGCTGATGGCCCTGTTAAGCGCCTCATCCTCCAGCGCAGGCGCCCAGATAGCCCCCTTGGCGGGTGAAGCGGGGGTCAAGGAAGCCAGTTGTTTGAGGTCCATGGAAAAACCTGTCGCTGGCCGCGCCCGGCCAAAAGCCCGACCGGTATCATCATAACGGCCGCCTTTGGCCAGCGCATGGCCATACCCCGGCGCATACGCGGCAAACAGCATGCCGGTGTGATACTCATAGCCACGCAGTTCCGCCAGATCCACATAAAGATCAACATCATAGCGCGCACGAATGCCTTCATATAAGGCTTTCAAGTCGTCCAGCGCGGCATTAACACTTGGTGGCGCCTCGGCAAACAGGCGTTGCGCCTGATCAAGAATTGAAATGTCACCGTGCAATTCGGCCAGCGATTTGAACAGGGTGGCCAATGCCGGGCTTTTGACATTGAGATCCACCTGCTCCGCCAGAATCCCGGGTGACTTCAATGCCAGGGCCTCAAAAATGGCCGCTTCCTGATCATTATCAAGCCCTGCCGCTTCCACCAGACTGCGATAGATACCAATATGGCCAAGCGCCAGATGGATCTCCTCAGCGCCGGCTGCCGTCAGACTGGAAATTGCCAGATGAATAATTTCCCCATCAGCCTCAAGGCCAGCATGGCCAAACAGTTCAACCCCCACCTGAATCGGGCTACGCCCGCCCTGATCCGGGTCGGCCTGGGCGCGCAGCACATTGGTGCAGTAACAAAGCCTGACCGGCCCCTGGCGGCGCATTGAATGCGCATCCATACGTGCAATCTGTGGCGTCACATCCGCAGTAGCGCCCAACATGCGGCCAGTCAACTGGTCTGTCAGTTTGAAGGTCTGTAGGTCAAGATCCGTACCGGTGCCCGTCAGCAAGGCGTCCAGAAACTCAACGGGAGGCGGCATTACCAGATCGTAACCCCAGCAATCATAAAGATCCAACAGGTTACGGCGTAGCGCTTCCATGCGGCTTGCCTGAGGCGGAAGTACCTCCTCCATGCCGTCGGGCAATAGCCAGCGGTCAGCAATGGTCATGTCAACAATCCTACAAGACGACAGTAAAAAGCCCAACAGTACGATGATTCACACCATCATGTCAGGCCACAAGGGAAGAACCACAAAAAAACCGGGCGACGCCCGGTTATTAGGTCAATTCTGTTGAATTCTACCATGTTTCGTTGGTAGGTGAACCCCACTCAGGCAGCAGGGTTAACCGAAACACTTGAGTAAAAGCTTCATTGTTCAGCGCTGGACGGCATGGCACTGCGCAGATACTGGAAGAACTCACTATCGGGCTCAAGTACAAGAAGGTTATCGTTCTCAGCAAAACTTTCACGATAAGCATTCAGGCTTCGCCAGAAGGAGAAGAATTCAGCATCCTGGCTGTAAGCGTCAGAGAACACTCTTGCGGCTTCCGCATCACCTTCACCACGTAGCGTTTCAGAACGCTCATTGGCTTGAGCGATCAATACCGTACGCCGACGGTCAGCATTGGCGCGAATACGCTCCGCTTCTTCCTGACCTTGAGCACGCCATTCGCGAGCTTCACGTTCCCGCTCAGAACGCATCCGATCAAATACCGCGGCCGATACATCATCCGGCAAGTCGATACGCTTGATACGGATATCACGAATTGCAACACCCAGTTCTTCGCGCATCAGGGCATCTAATTCTTCTGTCGGCCCAGTCATCAGGTCGTCACGCCGCTCGGCAATGATTTCCTGAAGGTTCAAGCGGCCAAATTCATTACGCAGACTTTCGTCAACACGAGGCTGAATCAGGCGGATAGCCATTAACTCATCACCCGCCGTTGCTTCGTAGTAGCGGGTCGGGTTAATCACTTGCCACTTGACGTAAGAATCCACAATAACCGCTTTCTGCTCCAAGGTGAGATAGCGGCTAGTATCCGTATCCAAGGTCAGCAGACGGGTATCGAACTTGCGAATCGTCTGGGTAATCGGCACTTTCATATGTAGACCCGGTTGAATATTTTCTTCAACCACTTCACCAAAGCGAAGCTTTACAGCACGCTCAGTTTCGTCGACGACATAAAGAGTGTTACTGGCTAACCAGGCAACGGCGGCTAAACCGCCGACGATCAGCAGGGATCGATTATTAATCATTTAGCGGCCCTCCCTGCGAACAGAGCTGTTACTGGAGTTGGACGATGAACCACTACTCTGACCGCTGCTCATGCGTTCCAGCACGCGCGGATCTAGTTCTTCATCACTGTTGCTACTTGAAGATCTACTGCTATTACCGCGCATCTGATCCAGCGGCAAATACATCAGCGGAGCATTTTTGCTAACATCCAGAAGAACCTTAGGCGTACTGCCAAAGACGTCTTCAATGGCATCCAGATACATACGTTCACGCATGATATCCGGCGAGTTGCGGTACTCACTCAGCAGTGAGTTGAAACGGTTAGCCTGACCCTGGGCTTCTGCGACCACAGATTCACGATAACCTTGACCCTGTTCTACCAAGCGTTGAGCCTGCCCCTGGGCTTCCGGGATTATCGCATTGGCGTAGGCAATACCTTCGTTAATCGTGCGCTGACGGTCTTCACGAGCACGAATAACGTCATCAAAAGCATCGATAACCGGATCGGGTGCCGACGTGGACTCGATGTTGATCGTCTGCAGACGGATACCCGCACCGTAAGAGTCCAGGTAGGACTGCAGACGGCTAGACACCGAACTACCGAGAATTTCACGACCTGACGTCAGGATATCGATCATGTCGGTACCGCCCACCACGTGACGAAGCGACGAATCGAGTGCATTTTCGATCGAAAGGTTAGGGTTGCGCAGGTTGAGAACGAAATCACTTGGGTTAGAAACCTGGTACTGAGCCGAAATTTCCACTTCAACGATGTTTTCGTCTCGAGTCAGCATCGACTGTGTCTGGGTCAATGAGCGAACCCGTGTGACGTTAACCATGCGCACGTCATCAATCAGCGGAGGGTTCCATTGCAGACCCGGCGTGACGACTTCCTGGAATTTACCAAAACGCAGTACGACACCACGTTCTGACTGATCAACCAGATAAAAACCGGAAGCTGCCCAAATTGCCAGACCAACAACAATAAGAACACCAGGCAGTGCAAAGATGTTACGCGGCTTGTTGCCACCACCGCCTTGACCACCACCACCTTTCTTCTTGCCACCACCGCCCAGCATGCTGTTGAGCTTGTCCTGAAATTTTTTCAGTGCTTCATCCAGATCAGGCGGGCCCTGGTTGTTTCCACCACCGTTATTCCCACCGTTATTACCGTTTTCAGGCCCCTTATTACCACTATTACTACCGCGGCTACCACCGCTACTCCAAGGGTCGTGCTGGTTACCACCACCAGGCTCATTCCAGGCCATACGTTTTCTCCGCTAAGGTGTCTTGCTAAATAGTACTCGCTGATGCGGCTACAAGAACGATTGCTTAAAAAATTGCTGTCTGATGTCGCTATAAAATATTGTCCAGATAAACTTATACCATTCTAATACAAATGACAAAAGATGTTGCACTTACCATTCCACGGATGTCTGTAACGAAGTGGGTAGATAAGCATCGGCGCGTTCGCCAGTCTGCGCCATTAACTGATTGAAATCACGCCTTGGCAAACGAACATCCAGCACAGAACGTCCCTGCTCATCAAAATATTCTTTCTGCACCGCGTTAAGGTCATGAAGCCCTGCTCTTAACCGCCCCTGCTCAGGTGCAAGAGTCAGCGAAAAACTGATGACATCCACCGCCAAACGCTCGCTCAGTGCTTGCTCCAGAAGCTCAAGCCCCTGACACGTCTGGGCTGATAGCCAGACAACCTCCGGCACTCCCTGACCATCGCGCTCAATCCTCGGGGCGCTATCCAGCTGGTCAATCTTGTTCATTACCTTAAGCATGGGAACATCATCAGCGCCGATTTCTTTCAGAACGCTGTTGACCTGTTCCACGTTCAGGTCACGGTCAGGATCAGCAGCGTCGATAACATGCACCAGTAATGAAGCTTCGGCAGCCTCCTGCAGGGTTGCCTGAAACGCTTCAACCAGCTTGTGTGGCAGGTGACGAATAAAGCCTACCGTATCTGCCATCACCACCGGCCCCACATCCTCAATTTCCAGGCGCCGCAGCGTCGGGTCAAGGGTGGCAAATAGTTGATCCGCTGCATAGACATGAGCGTCTGTCAGCGCATTAAAAAGCGTTGACTTGCCCGCATTGGTGTAGCCCACCAACGAAACACTGTGAATTTCCGCCCGCGAACGGGCTCGGCGGTTCTGCTCACGTTGACTGCGCACTTTATCAAGACGCTTATGGATCGACTTGATGCGCCCCCGCAGCAGACGACGATCGGTTTCCAGCTGGGTTTCACCTGGGCCACGCAGACCAATACCGCCTTTCTGGCGTTCTAGGTGGGTCCAACCACGCACCAGACGTGTTGACATGTAGTCAAGCTGGGCAAGCTCAACCTGTAGCTTACCTTCATGGGTACGCGCACGCTGGGCAAAAATATCCAGGATAAGCCCGGTGCGATCAAGAACTCGGCATTTAAGTTCATGCTCGAGATTACGCTGTTGGGAAGGACTTAAACCATGATTGAAGATGATCAGCTCTGCCTGATGAGCCGCGAGCATCGCTCGCAGCTCATCGAGCTTGCCAGAGCCAATAAATGTACGCGAGTCGGGCCGGTGACGGCTGGCCGTCATAAGTGTTGCCACTTCAGCGCCAGCAGAGCGCACAAGCTCTAGGAACTCGCCGGCGTCTTCACGTGCCAGATCATCATGAAAATCCACGTGAACAAGAACTGCCGTTTCACCGGCATCTGGGCGCTCAAAAAACAATCAATACCTCATTAATAGGCAAACCTTACGCTAGGTTCTATTCTTCAGATTCTTCTGCCGGATCCTGCGCTGGCAGACGCACATTTCGCGACGGTACAACGGTCGAGATGGCGTGCTTGTAAACCATCTGGCTAACGGTGTTGCGCAGCAGTATGACGAACTGATCAAAGGATTCGATCTGGCCCTGCAGCTTAATACCGTTCACCAAGAAAATGGAGACCGGAATGCGCTCCTTGCGCAAGATATTCAAGTATGGGTCTTGAAGGGACTGCCCTTTGGACATGTGACTCTCCCTAAAACTGTCGTTGGAGTTGGTTATATAAGGAATGCCCGTGGGGCATACCACAATTTTATCAGCCGAACGGCCTGCTATCGCATGACCCCTTGACTCGGTTTTTTATCAGCCAACATGAAGAAGCGCTTTTAAAAACCCCTTATTAAGTTAACCATCTTACGCTAAGCACTGCTTTCACGCACGAGTTTCAGCACCTTATCAAGCGTGTCAGCCCGCTGAATGTTAAACCAACAGGTGTTTTTCCAGCCTCGTAGCCAAGTCAACTGTCGTTTGGCCAGTTGGCGGGTAGCAATAATGCCCTGCTCCTCAAGGGTTGCCCTGTCATAGCGCCCCTCGAGATAGTCCCACACCTGGCGATACCCAACGCTTTTTAAGGCAGGTAAATCAGCATGCAGGTCTGTACGTTTTTTGAGGGCACTTACCTCATCAATCAAGCCCTCGGTCAACATTTGTTGAAACCGATGCGCAATCCGCTGATGCAGAAAGCCTCGCTCTTCAGGCGCCAACACCATAGAGACGACTCGCCAAGGAAAAGGTGTCACCGCCTGTTCAGCCCACAGCTCGCTCATTGGCCGCCCCGCCACCCTGTAAACCTCCAACGCCCGCAGTGTTCGCTGCGGGTCGTTGGGGTGTATGCGCTGCCCGGCAGCCGGATCAACCTGCTTCAATCTGGCATGTAGAACCGCCAGGCCGTCACGCGCCAGTGAGTGTTCAAGTTCTGCGCGTATTTCAGGGGAAGACGGCGGCAGGTTTCCACCACCTTCCAACAGCTGCTTAAAGTAAAGCATGGTGCCGCCTACTAGCAGAGGCACCTTACCGGCTGCGCTTATTTGTCGCATCTCACGCAGCGCATCCACACGGAAATTTGCCGCCGAATAAGGGTCGGCCGGATCGCGGATATCAATCAAGCGGTGAGGCGCACGCTGGAGCTCTTCGGCACTGGGTTTAGCGCTACCGATATCCAGCCCACGATAAACCATGGCGGAATCCACGCTGATCAGCTCGCAGCCACACTGCTCGTGAAGTGCCATGGCCGCCTCGGTTTTACCTGCAGCTGTCGGCCCCATCAGAAAAAGCGCCAGCGGGCGTTCATCAGTCATGTATTTACTCTGCTCAATGGCCTTAGCTGAAAAAGGTTAGGGCCTGTTGACGTTTCATCGCGAACCGCGTTGCTGCGCCAAAGAGCGTCAGGCAAGGCGCGACACGACGGCAATGGTGGTGCCC
>LFIK01002102.1_pt1 | contig 16025 bp, 12 predicted proteins | sample 643401 | NCBI WGS metagenome assembly LFIK01 (sample SAMN03777447, study PRJNA286221) | soda lake metagenome | biome: soda lake; feature: Kulunda steppe; material: water; isolation source: sample T5-Br brine of Lake Tanatar-5 | place: Russia: Kulunda steppe | collected 2010-07
CCGTTGTGAGTGCGAAGGACGGCAAGAGCGAGAAGGCCACGCCGCAGCGCAAGAAGAAGGCGCGCGACGAGGGCCAGGTCGCCCGTTCGCAGGAGGTCGCGGTCGCGACCTCGTTCCTCGCACTCGTGGGTGTCCTCGCCATCGGTGGCCGGTCCATGGTCGACCGCACGCTCGGGGAGCTCAGCGCCACCATCGCCGGCATCGGCTCGCCGGACGCGCTGAAGAACTCCGGGCCGCAGGCCGCGTCGCTGTTCATCACGCTGGCCGGCCCGTTCATGGCCGCGGCGGTCGTCGCCGGCATCGTCGCCGGTGCGTCGCAGGTCGGCTTCAAGTTCAACGGCAAGCTCGCCAAGCCCAAGATGAAGAATCTCTCGCCGAAGAAGGGCCTGGAGAAGCTCAAGCCCAAGCCGGCGAGCTGGGAGCTGTTCCGTTCGGTCGTCAAGCTCGCCGCCGTCGCCGCCGTGGTCTACCCGACGATCTCCGCCTGGCGGGACCACCTCGCCAACGACCGCACGCTCGCCGGTGCGATCGAGCGGCTGTCGGGGGCCTACGGCGGCGTGATCGTCCGCGCCGCCCTGCTCGCGCTCATCATCGCCGCCGCCGACTTCGCGTACCAGAAGAAGACCAACGACACGAAGATGAAGATGAGCATGCAGGACATCAAGCGCGAGTTCCGCGACTCGGAGGGCGACCCCCACCAGAAGGCCGCCCGCAAGCGCCGCGCCTCCGAGATGTCCCGCAACCGGATGATGTCGGACGTGGCGACCGCCGACGTGCTGGTGACCAACCCGACCCACCTCGTCGTCGCCCTGCGCTACGACCCCGCCGAAGGAGCCCCCCGGGTGATCGCCAAGGGAGCGGACCAGGTCGCCGACCGACTCAAGGCCATCGCGCGCCGCAACGGGGTGCCCATCACGCCCGACCTGCCGCTCGCCCGGGCGCTGTACCGCCAGTGCAAGGTCGGCCAGCACGTGCCCGCGACGCTCTACGAGGCCGTCGCGGTCGTGCTCGCCATGGCGTACCGCCGCACGGGTCGATCGCCCGGTAGCCGGATGGCCGCGCGGGCCACGGCGGGGGTCGCATGAGCACGCCGACGAGCAACGAACGCCAGATGCTGAGCCGCACGCTGGTCCCGACCGTGCTGGTCGGGGCGATCGTCGCCATGGTCGTGCCGATCCCGGCCGTCCTGCTCGACATGCTGCTGGCCGTCAACCTCGCCTTCGCCCTGCTGATCCTGTTGGCCGTGCTGACCCTGCGCGACACGCTGGATCTGTCCACGTTCCCGTCACTGATCCTGATCACCACCCTGATGCGGCTCGCGCTGAACGTGTCCTCCACGCGGCTGATCCTGCTGGAGGGCTACGCCGGCAAGGTGATCGAGACGTTCGGGTCGTTCGTCGTCGGCGGGTCCGTGATCGTCGGTCTGGTCGTGTTCCTGATCCTGGTCGTGATCCAGTTCGCGGTCATCACCGCCGGTGCCGGGCGTGTCGCCGAGGTCGGGGCCCGCTTCGCGCTCGACGCCATGCCCGGCAAGCAGATGGCGATCGACGCGGACCTGGCCGCCGGTGCGCTCAGCGAGACCGAGGCCAGACAACGCCGACAACGCATCGCCCAGGAGTCCGAGTTCTACGGCGCGATGGACGGTGCCTCGAAGTTCGTCAAGGGTGACGCGATCGCCGGCATCGTGATCGTGATGATCAACCTGATCGGTGGCCTGGTCATCGGCATCACCGTCGCCGGCATGGACGTCGGCACCGCCGTGTCGACCTACTCGCTGCTCACCGTCGGCGACGGGCTCGTCAGTCAGATCCCGGCACTGATGATCTCTGCCGCGACCGGTCTGCTGGTCTCCCGGGTCGACGAGGACGAGGACCTCGGCCCCACGGTCGGCCGCCAACTGCTGCGCGAACCGCGGGCACTGCGCACTGCCGCGCTGGTGCTCGCCGCGATCGGTCTGATGCCGGGCCTGCCCAAGCTCCCGTTCGCCCTGCTGGTGATCACGCTGCTGATCCTGGCCGCGCGCGGATCGGCGACCAACAAACAGGCTGCCGAGCAGGGGGCGAAGGAAGCCGACGAGGCCGCGATCGAGCTCGACCCCGACGACCCGCGGGCGCTCATCGACCGGCTGCGCATCGAGCCGTTGGAACTGCACCTCGCCTACGACGTGCTCGACCTGACCGACCAGGACGCCGGCGGCGACCTGCTCCAGCGCGTGCGTGCCCTGCGCCGCCAGATCGCCGACGAACTCGGGGTGGTCATGCCCTTCGTGCGGACCGCCGACGACGTCACCCTGGACCCGGCGACCTACCGCATCCTGGTCCATGGCGTCGAGGTGGCACGCGGCACCGCACCCCGCGACCGGGTGCTCGCGCTGCCGTCGTCCGATGACGGCGACCTCGGTGGTGTCCCCGGTGAGGAGACCGTCGAACCCGTCTTCGGCCTGCGCGCCTGGTGGGTGCCGGCCGAGGCCCGTTCGCGGGTCACGGCGTTCGGGGCCACGGTCGTGGACCGCTCCGCGGTGGTCGTCACCCACCTCGCCGAGGTGGCACGCAGCCACGCCGCTGACCTGCTGACCCGTCAGCAGGTCCAGCAGCTGCTCGAGTCGCTGCGGCTCGACGAGCCGTTGCTGGCCGACGAGGTCGGCACCGAGACGCTGTCGATGGCGCAGCTGCACGACGTCCTGCGCGAACTGCTGCGTGAACGGGTCCCGATCCGCGACCTGGCCCGCATCGTCGAGGCCGTCGCCACCCGGGCCCGCGAGACCCGCAGCATCGACCAGCTCGTCGGTGCGGCCCGGGTCGCCGTCGGTGCCGCGATCGTGGCCCGGATCGCGCCGGGGGGATCGCTCGGGGCGATCACGCTGAACCCGGAGCTCGAGGGCGAGCTGCACGAACGTGTCCGCGACATCGACGGCCAGCTGCAGCTGGTGCTCGAACCGGCCCGGCTCGCCCCGATGCTCGCCGAGGCCGCCCAGTTGTCCAACGACGCCGGCCAGCTGCCGGCCGCGATCGTCGTCGGTGCGCTGCTGCGCCGGCCGCTGTCGCGGGCCATGACCACCGCAGGGATCAACCTGCCGGTCCTGGCCTACCCCGAACTGCCTGCCCACGCCAACCTCTCCGTGATCGGATCCATCGGTGCTGCGCATGTCGATGCTTGAGAAGCCCCGGACCACCGCCGAGACCGCCGACGCCGGCACGACCGCGGTGCTCGACGCACCCGTCGCCGGTGCGACCGATGTCGTCGAGGCGGCCACCACCGAGGCGGCGATCGCCGAGGTGCACCGGCGACTCGGCCCCGACGCCCGCATCTTTGACGCACGTCGGGTGCTGCGTGGCGGCATCGGTGGGTTCTTCGCCAAGGAACACGTGCAACTGCACGCCGCACCGGGCGAGCAGGCCGCCGCCGGTGCGACGGTCGCGACCGCCGGTCCCGCGGTGTCGCCGTCGTCCGGCCCAGCGACGCCGACAGCATCCGGCTCTTCGACACCGACGGCCTCCGGCCCGGGCACGCCGGCGTCGTCCGCTCCCGCACGTCCCACCCCACGGGTCGGTGGCGTCAACCCCTGGGCGCAGGTCGCGGCCGACGACGCCGCGGCGCTCTCACCGGTCGACCGCCTGTTGGCCCGTGCCGACGAGGTCCCCGACGAGGGTCCGAGCGCCATCGACTTCGCCACCTTCCTGCGGTCGCAGCTCGGTCAGGACGACGCACCGGCGGCCACGACCGGTGCGGCCGCCGTCGCCGGCACCGCTGGCACGGCCGAGGACCGGGTCATCGGCCACGTCGAGCCCACCGCGGCGAACAAACCTGCCAGCACCGATGCCGATCAGCTCGACCGGCCGGCTTGGCCGCGGATCGAGATCGACCCGTCCAGGATCGTCGGTGGCCGCGCCGTCCACCTCGACGCGGACGGTGAGATCGCCGAGCCGATGGACGCTGCGGCGGGGGAGGCCGCGGACGCGGCTCCGACCCCGACCTCGCCCCCGGTCGCGGCCCCGGTCGCAGCCGCCCCCGCCGCTGAGGTCGCGATGCCGGGCACCTCGACGTCCGACCCGCTGACGCGTGAACCCGTGCCGGCCACCGACGGCGGGCCCGCCTGGTCTGTGCCGACCCTGCTCGCCCTCGGGCTGCCGGTCGAGCTCGTCCGGTCGCTCGAGGTCGATGCGCCGCACGACGACATCGCGTGGACCATGGCGCTCGCCGAGTCGCTGCGCCCCAGCTGTCGTCCGCTGCCCGACGGCCCGGCCGTGTTCGTCGGACCGTGCGCCGATGGCTTCGCCCAGGTCGATGAGGCCCCGGTGGCCCGCAGCGAGACGTGGCTGGCGGCGCTGCGTCCCGGGCGGTGGATCCACCTCGTGGTCGGGGGTGCCGATTGGCGGCGCGGTCTCGCGGAGTCACCGCTCGCGGTGTCGTGGGCCGAGCCGGACGACCTCCCGGACGCCATCCGCTGTGCGGTGGAACTCGGCCTGGTGCTCGGGTATGGCCCCGCGGGCGCGGCGATGCGCCGTGCCCGTCCCCTCGATGTCGCGCTGGCCGTGCGCGAACTGGTGGTGAATCGATGAGTGCTGGACCGCTGCGACGGATCGTGGCCGTGATCGGCCTGGTCGCCCTGGCACCGGTGGCGGGCATGCTCGTCACCGGGGCGATCACCCCGGAGGAGGCGGCGTTGCGTGCGCTCGCCGTCGGCCTGGTCGTCGTGATCATCGGCAATCTGGTGCGCCAGGTCGTGACCGCCATGCTCCGGCGGGTCGAGCGCCGGGCCGAGGACCGCGGGGCCGACGACGCGCCGATGTCCCGGGCGGCGGATACCGACATGGGGGTCGCCGCGAGCGGGTGACCGACCGGCTCGCAGGGGGTGGCCCGGGCGTCGTGGAGCGGGTGACGAGAATCGAACTCGCATCACCGCCTTGGAAGGGCGGTGCTCTAGCCATTGAGCTACACCCGCACGTGCTACCGGCGACATGCTATCGCCGTGGTTGTGCGCCGTGTCGAGGTGGCACGGATCGACACGCCTGCACGCGGGCGTTCTGGGGCGCACCGATCAGGCCGCTGCACCGGTCGATGGCCCCGGCCGAGAGGGGCCGATCGGCGTGCTCCCGGGGTCCGGGGCCCGACTACGTTGGTGTCGTCCGATCGATGAGGAGATCCGCACATGAGCGACTTCAAGGACCGAGTCCGTGTCGTGCCGCAGTTCCGCCCCGAGGAGAGCGACCGCTACCGCGACGTGCTCTTCGGCCGGCTCGAGCGGCGACTGAAGCGCTGGGAGCCCGAGCAGGTCGAACTCGAGCTGTCGGTCAAGGACCGGGACCAGAACTCGCAGAAGGTCACCCTCGAATGCTGGATCGCCGGTGTGCCGAAGATCGTCGGTACCTCGCGCAACGAGGACCTCGACAAGGGCGTGGTCGAGGTGCGTGACGACGTGTGGCGCCAGATCGACCGGTATGTCACCCGCCAGGAGTCCGCCCGGGCCCGCTGAGACCGGCGACCCGCGGCGATGCCGGGCCCGACGACGAACGCCGGGCCCGACGACGAACCACGAACGGCCGGACCCGTGCAGGGTCCGGCCGTTCGTCGTGTCGGTGGTCGGGGTGGCCGGATTCGAACCGGCGACCCCCTGCTCCCAAAGCAGGTGCGCTACCAAGCTGCGCCACACCCCGTCAGCGGCGCAGCCTACCGCCGCCGATCCGGGCGACGTCGCGCCGCGGCGGTGACCGTCGCCGCCGTGGTCCGATCGTGGCGGCCCGACCGCGTCAGGCGACCGCGGCGGTGGAACGACGGCGGCGCTTGGCCTCGTACATCCGCTCGTCGGCGGCCTCCATGGCTCCGGGGAACCCGGCGATGACCGTGTAGGGGGCCCACCCGATCGAGCCGGCGACGCCGGCGTCGGCCAGCGCACGGTAGAGGCCGTCGACGACGGCCTGGGCGTGCTGCTCGGTGGTGTCGCGCAGCAACAGGGCGAACTCGTCACCGCCGAGCCGGGCCACCGGCGTCCCCTCCGGCGTCGCCGTTCGCAGCGCGGCGCTGGCCTGCCGGATGTACTCGTCGCCGGCCTCGTGACCCTGTTCGTCGTTGACACGCTTGAGCAGGTCGAGGTCGACGATGGCGATGACGGTCGGATCGGCGAACTTGTCCTGATGCGCTTCTTCGGCGGCGATGATCTCGTTCCACGCGTGGCGCGAGTACAGCCCGGTCAGCGGATCGGTGTCGGCGGCCAGTTCGGCCGCCGCGGCCGCCCGGGCCGCCTGGTCGCGGGCCCGGTCCGCGGTCAGCACCATGCTCAACAGCTGGCAGAGCAGTTCGAGCAGCAGCTGCTCCTCGACGACCTGCGGGTCGAGCGGATCCATGTTGATCCCGCACAGCGTGCCGAACAGGCTGCCGTCCGCCTCGTTGATCGGGATCCCGGCGTAGGCACCGATCTTGACCGCCTGCGCCACCTTCGAGTCGCGGTAGATCGGCACCTCGGCGACATCGGGCGCGACCCGGGGCCCCTTGTCCGCGAGCATGTTGATGCAGAACGAGTCGGCGAACAGATGCGAGCCCCCCTTCTCGAGGCCGTAGCCGCGGTCATCGAGGTGCAGATAGGTCTGGTTGCCGTTCTCCATGCGGGTCACCGCCCAGAACCCCATCGGGATCCGATCCTGCAGGAACGTGAGCACGGCCTTCGAGGCGTCGTCGAAGGTCATCGTCGGCGACAGCGTGGGCATCGCGGTGGGAGGAGACGTTGACGCGGCCATACACGGTTCCGATCGCGCGGCAGACGGGGAGCACGGGTCTGCCCGTGCGGTCAGAGCAGTGCCGCTCTCCTTCCCATCGGCCACGACCGCCGCGGCTGTAGGGCCGAGTGCCACCCTGGTGTGTGGTCGCCCACGATCCGTGTGCGACCGCCCGTGAGCCGTCCGCGGGAACACCGAGCGGCCGCTGACCGGCCGCTGGATGGACACCGGGCCGTTCAGATGGAACCATCGCGACCCACGCGGACCTGTTCGTCACCCCCCGGCTCCGACCGGAAGGTGTGCATCAGGTCCGCCTCGCCGTGTCATCGGGCCGTCGTTCGCCGGTCGCAGCGCAACCTGCCGAGGTTCGATGACCCCGGTCCACCCCGCCACCGATCCAGGATGCCCGCCGACGTGAAGACCACCCGCGAAGAGATCGATCCCGTCACCGTCAAGCTCACCGTCGAGGTGGAACCCAAGCGCGTCAAGCAGGCGATCGATCGCGCTGCACGCGAGCTGGCGAAGCAGGTCAACATCCCGGGCTTCCGCCCCGGGAAGGCCCCGCGCCGGCTGCTCGAACAGCGCTTCGGCGAGGGTGCCATCGCCCAGACCGCGATGGAGAACAGCCTGTCCGACTTCTACGTCGAGGCCCTGCAGTCCGAGGAGCTCGACCCCGTCGCCCAGCCCGAGGTCGACGTCGAGCAGTTCGACGAACAGGAGGGCTGCACCTTCACCGCGCAGGTGCAGATCCGGCCGGAGTTCGAGGTGCCCGACCACACCGGGATCAACCTGAGCTACCCGGAGTGGGACGTCGACGAGGACGAGATCGACGAGCAGCTCACCAGCCTGCGCGAACGGTTCGCCGAGGTCGACGAGGTGGAACGCGCCGCGACGAAGGGCGACCTCATCACCATCGACCTGAAGCTCGAGGTCGACGGCGAGGAGCTCGAGGACGCCGCCGTCGAGGACGCCCTCTACGAGGTCGGCTCCGAGGGGGTCACCCCGAAGCTCGACGAGGAGGCGCTCGGCAAGTCGGCAGGTGACGAGTTCACCTACGACGACGAACTCCCCGAGGGCTACCCGGAGCACGGCGGCAAGATGGCCACCTTCCACGTCACCGTCAAGGACGTGCGCGAGAAGACCCTGCCGGAGCTCGACGACGACTTCGCGACCTCGGCGTCCGGGTTCGACACCATCGAGGAACTGCGGACCGACGTGCGCAACTCGTTGCTGAAGCGCAAGGTCGAGGAGGCCCAGCACCAGCTTCGGGCCCGGGTACTCGAGGCCTACCTCGCACGGGTCGAGATCCCGCTGCCGCCGGCCATGCTGGACGCGGAGAAGGACCAGCGCCTCCACGACGTCGAGCACCAGGCCGAGCAGTTCGGCATGACCGTCGATCAGGTCTTCGAGGCGCAGGGCACCACGCGTGAGGAGTTCGAGGCGCAGGCGCTCCAGCAGGCCGAGGAGTCGGTCAAGGCCCAGCTCGTGCTCGACGCCCTCGGCAAGGAGGTCCAGCCGAATCTCGATCCCTCGGACATCGACCGGGAGATCATGCGCCACGCGCAGACCAACCAGATGGACCCGCAGCAGGTCGCGGAGATCATCCAGCAGCAGGGTTCGCTGCCGGCGCTCATCGGCGACATCATGCGCCGCAAGACCATCGACGCGATCATCGACGCGGCCGTCATCGACGGCGGCCCGACCGACGAGCAGCTGATCGAGTTCGGCCTCAAGGAGGACCCGGACGCGGTGCAGATGGTCTCGCCGGAGATCGCCGAGGGCGCGGTCGTGTCCGAGGCCCCCACCGACGAGGGCGACGCCCAGGTCGAGGCGGCGGACGATGCAGCGTCGGCCGACGAGGTGGCAGACGAGGACGAGTAGCCCACGGGCGGTGCCCGCCCGGCTGGAGGAGCCCACGCGCGGGCACGACCCTCCGGACCGGGACACCGCACGGTCCGCCGCACACGACGACGGCCGCTGACGCGAATGTGCGTCAGCGGCCGTCGTGGTCCGTCAGGGTGACGGGTCGGCGACCGGTCGATCGGTGGCCGATCGACCGGCGTCGATCAGGGTGCCGGGGCCGGTGCCGGCGGCGCCGGGTCGCTGTCGGCGTCGAAGCCGGCCTCGGCGATCAGCAGGTCGGCCGTGTCGGCGTCGAAGTCGTCGGCCGTGGCGGCGTAATTGAAGATGCCGAGTCGACCGTCACCGTCATCGGCGACCACGAGCAGCACAGCGTTGTCCGGGTCGCCCTCGACCTGGCCGGGCAGCGCGTCGAAGCGCAGCTCACGGGCCTGGGCCGCACCGTCGATCTCGACGTCCTCGTTGACGGTCGGCGACTCGCCGGCCTGGGTCAGGTTGTCCTCGACGACCTGATCGAAGGTCAGTTCCTCGGGCAGGGTGTCGACGTCGACGGCCTGCGCGAAGAACTGCTGACTGAAGTCCTCCGGTGTGGCCAGCAGCGCACCCTGCAGGAACGACGCCTGATCGATGGTCCAGCCCTCGGGGATGGGCAGGACGACACCCGAACCGCGGTAGGCACCGTCGGTGACGTCGTCATTGGGATCGGGGGCATCGGCGAGCGGATCCTCGCCGTCGCCGCCGAGCAGGTCCTCGAGGGCCTCCTCGTCAAGGTCGTCGAGGTCATCGAGTTCGCCCTCGCCCTCGGGCTGTTCGACGTCCTCGGGCGGTGTGGGGTCGTCGGCCGGGTCGTCGTCGGCGCACGCCGCGAGGACGAGCGCCGCGGTGGCGGCGATGGCAAGGGGTCGCGCGGAGCGCAGACGCACGGGTACTCCTGGGTCGGTTGACGACCACGGTAAGGACCACCTCACCGCCGGAGGTGGTCCACCCCGTGCGTCCGACCCCGGCCGCAGCGCCCGCACCACACCGACCTGCGTGGCCCGGACGCAGCCACGGGGGCGCGCTCGACGGCACCGGTAGGCTGGCTTCCCGCGCGGTGTCAATCAGAGGCGACCGCGCTCGCGACCTGGAGGCCGCCCCGTGGACATCAACGGCACCGACATCACCTCGATCGGGCTGCCGAGCCCGGACAACTACCTCGTGCCCACGGTCATCGAGCAGACCAACCGTGGCGAGCGCGCGTTCGACATCTACTCGCGACTCCTGCAGCAGCGGATCATCTTCATGGGCACGCCCGTGAACGACGAGATCTCGAACGTCATCATGGCACAGCTGCTGCACCTCGAATCCGAGGACCCCGACAAGGACATCGCGCTCTACATCAACTCGCCCGGTGGCTCCATCACCGCCCTGTTCGCCATCTACGACACGATGGAGTACATCAAGCCCGACGTGCAGACGATCTGCATGGGGCAGGCGGCGTCCGCGGCGGCGGTCCTGCTCGCGGCCGGCACACCCGGCAAGCGCTTCGCCCTGCCGCACTCGCGGATCCTGCTGCACCAGCCCTCGGGCGGCGCGGAGGGCCAGTCGGTCGACATCGAGATCCAGGCGAACGAGATCCTGCGGATGCGTGACCTGCTCAACGAGATCCTCGCGGAGAAGACCGGCAAGACGCCCGAGGAGATCGACAAGGACACCGACCGCGACTTCATCCTCGATGCGGAGCAGGCCAAGGAGTACGGCCTGATCGACGAGATCATCGCCAGCCGCAAGGCGCAGGAGCGCGCCGTCCGCTGACGGCTGGCTCCGGGTCGCTGGCCGCCCACCGGTGTGACCGGTGCTGCAGTCCTGCGGCGATCGGCCGATGAAACGATCATGACCCGGCCGTGCGGCCGACCGGCCGTACAGCTGCCGACAACGGCGGCGCATGTCACCACCGGTGAGTACCATCGGTCGGCACAGCGTGGGCCGCGGAGGCCCGACCCGGAAACGACGCACGATCGGTGTCGGCAACCGCCCGGTCCTGCCCGTGGACGCGACGACGCGAAGGCCTTCGGATGGCGAAGTTCGGTGAGGGAGACGCCCTCCTGAAATGCTCGTTCTGCGGCAAATCGCAGAAGCAGGTCAAGAAGCTCATCGCGGGGCCCGGTGTCTACATCTGCGACGAGTGCATCGACCTGTGCAACGAGATCATCGAGGAGGAGCTCGCCGAACCGGCCGATCTCCAGCTCGACGAACTGCCCAAGCCCAAGGAGATCTACGCCTTCCTCGACGACTACGTCGTGGGCCAGTCGGATGCCAAGAAGGCGCTCGCGGTCGCCGTCTACAACCACTACAAGCGCATCCAGGTGGGCACAGGTGGCGCGGGTATCGGCGGCGACGACATCGAGTTGCAGAAGTCGAACATCCTGCTGCTCGGTCCGACGGGGTCCGGCAAGACCCTGCTCGCCCAGACGCTGGCCAAGCTGCTCAACGTCCCGTTCGCCATCGCGGACGCCACGGCGCTCACCGAGGCCGGCTACGTCGGTGAGGACGTCGAGAACATCCTGCTCAAGCTCATCCAGGCGGCGGACTTCGACAGCAAGAAGGCCGAGACCGGCATCATCTACATCGATGAGGTCGACAAGATCGCCCGCAAGTCCGACAACCCCTCGATCACCCGGGACGTCTCCGGTGAGGGCGTCCAGCAGGCGCTGCTCAAGATCCTGGAGGGCACGGTCGCATCCGTGCCACCACAGGGGGGCCGCAAGCACCCCCACCAGGAATTCATCCAGATCGACACCAACAACATCCTGTTCATCTGCGGTGGGGCGTTCGCCGGACTCGAGCAGGTCGTCGAGCAGCGCCAGGGTCGGCGTGGCGTCGGCTTCGGCTCGGATGTCACCAGTGCGGTGGACAAGAACATCGCCGGGCTGCTCAAGGCGGTGCTCCCCGAGGACCTGGTCAAGTACGGCCTGATCCCGGAGTTCATCGGCCGGCTGCCGATCGTGTCGTCGGTCGAGCCCCTCGACCGTGAGGCCCTGATCGACATCCTGACCGGCCCGAAGAACGCGCTGACCAAACAGTTCCAGCGCTTCTTCGAGTTCGACGGTGTCGAGCTCGAGTTCGAGCCGGACGCGCTGCAGGAGATCGCCGATCTCGCGATCCTGCGCCAGACCGGCGCCCGGGGCCTGCGCGCCATCGTCGAGGAGGTGCTGCTCAACACGATGTACGAGCTGCCCTCACGCACCGACATCGGACGCTGTGTGATCACCGTCGAGACCGTGCGGGAGAAGGTCAACCCCACGCTGGTCCCCAACGGCGAGGTGCACGAGCTCGACGAGCCGCAGGAACGGTCGGCCTGAGCGACGCGTCGGTGGAGCCGATCGGCCCGGCGGATGTCGCGGCGTCCGCCGCGCGTATCCGGGGGCACGTCCGACACACGCCGGTGTTGTCCCTGTCGGGCGACGAACTCGGACTCGACCCCGACGTCCGCGTCCATCTGAAGCTTGACCTCCTGCAGCCGACCGGGTCGTTCAAGGTCCGCGGCGCGGTCAGCGCGGTGGCGACCACGGACCCGGCCGCCACGGTGCTCGCCGCCTCGGGCGGCAACTTCGGTGCCGCCGTCGCCCATGCGGCCGCGCGGCTCGACCGGCGGGCCGTCATCGTCGTTCCGGCGACCTCGCCGGCCGCGAAGATCGACCCGATCCGGGCCTCCGGCGCGCAGGTCGTGGTCGTCGAGGGCGTCTACGCGGACGCGTTCGCGGAGGTCCAGCGACGGCTGGCGGCCGACCCGGACGCCGTGCTGCTGCACGCCTACGACCAGCCGGCCGTGGTCGCCGGCCAGGGCACCGCCGCCCGCGAGTTGGTCGCGGCGACGCCGGTGGATGCGATCGTGGTCGCCTGTGGCGGTGGGGGTCTGCTGGCCGGCACCATCGCGGCGGTCGACGACGACGTCCGCGTCGTCGCCGTGGAGACCGTCGACACCCCGACCCTGCACGCGGCCCTCGAGGCGGGCGAGCCCGTGGACGTCGAGGTCGGTGGGTTGGCCGTATCCGCGCTCGGGGCCCCGCGGATCGGTGCGCACGCGTGGGCTGTGCGCGAGCGGATCGCCGACTCGGTCCTGGTCAGCGATGCCGAGATCGCAGCGGCCCAGCGGCTGTTGTGGGCACGGACCCGGCTCATCACCGAGCCCGGTGGTGCGACCGCACTGGCCGCCCTGCTGTCCGGCCGGTACCGCCCCGAGCCCGGCATGGACGTCGGTGTGCTGGTGTGCGGTGCGAACACCGATCCGGCCGCGGTGTCCGCCTCGGTCTGACGGGGCAGCCCGCCACCCGACCGCGGGGATCACGTCCGGTGCAGCTGGCGGCAGCCGGCCGTCATGCCCGACCGGTGCCGGTTGGGCATGGCCCGTGGCGGTCCCCCGGACCGGGATGGGGGCGAACCCCCGTGGCGATCGACGCCCGCATGTCCGATGCTCGCTGCAGCCGATCGAACGAGGTCGGATCGACCGATGGTGCATCGACGACGTGCATCGATCGCGTGGAGTGAGGAGACGGCCATGCAGGAGCTCGAGACCCGACTGGACCGATGGCACCGCGCCGGGCTGGTCAGCGCCGCGCAGGTCGAGGCCATCAACCGTTTCGAGGCGGAAGCCGGCGCCAGCAGCAGTCGGCGTCCCGTGCCGGGCTCGCGTCGCGGGCAGGTCGCGGAGGCCGTCGGCTATGTCGGCGCGGCCCTGGCGATCGGCGCACTGTCGCTGCTGCTGGCGGAATTGTGGCGCGAGCTGCTGGTCGGCGGCCGACTGGCCCTGGCCGGCATCGTCACCGTGCTGCTGGCCGGTGGCTGGTGGCTGCTGCGCGAGCGCGACGAGCCGGCGCTGGCACGGCTGGCCAGTGCCCTCGGCCTCGGGACCGTGGCGGCGGCCGGCTGGCTCACCTCCGTCGCCGCGTTCGACGCGCTCGACCTCGACGACGACCGCGCGGCGCTGGCGATCGCTGGCGTCATCGCGGTGGTCGCTGTCACCACCTACCTGCCCCGACGGCGTGGGTTGCCCCAGATCACGGCCCATGTGGGGATCGGGCTGGTCTTCGCCGCGACGCTGCAGCAGGCCCCGCTGGAGCTGTCCCCGTGGTGGTGGGGGCTGGTGTTCTGGACGTTCGGTCTCGTCTGGGCGCTGCTCGGTGCCGGTGGCTGGCTGCAGCCGGGACGGGTCGCGGAGTTGGTCGGCGGCCTGGCGGCCCTGTTCGCACTGCTGGTCAACGCCTTCGGTTCGCAGCGCACCGGGATGCTGGTGCTGGCCACGGTGACGGCCATCGTCTTCGTCGTCGTCGCCGTGGCCGGTGACCGGACCAGCGCCCTGGTCGTCGGCGCGGCAGGGCTGTTCGTGTTCGTGCCGCAACTGACCTTCGAGGTGTTCGGTGATCGGATCGGTGCACCGGCGACGCTGTTGATGGTCGGCCTGCTGCTCGTCGTCGTCGCGGTCGGGCTGGCACGGGTCCGACAGGCGGTCGACGAACCCGGTCCGTCGCGCTCGCACGACGATGCGCCGGTGTCGTCATGAGTGGCGCGATGAGTGGCGCGCCGACCCCCGGTCGGGGTGGGATCGCGCGTGCCCGGCGCACCGACCGCAGTCTGCCCGCCCTGGTCGTCGCCGCGGTGCTCGTCGTCGCCGTGGTCACGGCCGTGCTGGTCGTCGGCGTGACCCGACCTCCGGCGCTCGAACCGTTGGCCGACCACCCCGACGAGGCGCCGACCGAGGCGCTGGCCTGGCTGGGTCGGTCCGCCCGCGACAACTGCCTCGGCGTCGCCCGGACCGACGGGACCGACACCCGTCCGTTCTGTGACGACACGCACGCGGGGCTGGCCGGGTGGGTCGACGGCGACACGGTGCTGCTGACCAGCTGGAGTCCCGATGCCCGTGGTCTGGAGGTCGACGTGCGGGACGGCACCGTGCGTGGCTCCCGTCCCGGGACCGGCCAGAGCGGCCCCACCGACGTGCGGGAGCTCACGGTCACCCGCGAGGGCGAGGACCTGCTCGTGCTGGGGGCCGACGGCACGGAACTGTGGCGGGTCACGATCCCCGACACCTACCGCATCAACCGCTCCAGCATCGCGCCCGACGGCACCCATGCCGCGTTCGTGGACAACGCCGATCGGCTCCTGGTGGTCCCCACCGACGGCACCGCCCCGCCCCGGGTCTGGGCGCAGGACGTCACGAGCCATCCGGACCTCGCGTGGGCGTCGGAGCGGGTCGACGACGTCGGACGGTGACGGATCACGCGGGGCCGGGTCGTCGTCCTGGCTACGCTCGGCCGACCAGCGCGGCCCGACCTGACCGACAGGGCCGGCCGTGTGGTGCTCGCCACGCTCCCGCCCGACGCGACCCGCCTTGGATCCGACGATGCCCGAACTCCCGAAGGCCTATGACCCCGCGGCGACCGAACCGTCGCTGTACGCCGACTGGGAATCGGCCGGGCTGTTCCACGCCGAGCCCGACGACCCCGGCGAGCCGTTCTCGATCGTCATCCCGCCGCCGAACGTCACCGGGTCGCTGCACGTCGGTCACGCGCTGGACAACACCATCCAGGACGTCATCATCCGTCGCGAGCGCATGCTCGGGAAGAACGCCGTCTGGATCCCGGGCACCGACCACGCGGGGATCGCCACGCAGAACGTGGTCGAGAAGCAGCTCGCGGCGGAGGGCACCGACCGGCACGAGCTCGGTCGCGAGGCCTTCATCGAGCGGGTCTGGGACTTCAAGGCCGAGGCCGGCGGCACCATCCTCAAGCAGCTGCGCCACCTCGGTGCCTCCGCCGACTGGGACCGTGAGGTCTTCACCTTCGACGAACCCCGGTCCCGCGCCGTGCGTGAGGTGTTCGCCTCCCTGTACGAGCAGGACCTGATCTACCGCGGCAACCGGCTCATCAACTGGTGCCCGCGCTGCAACACCGCGCTGTCCGACATCGAGGTGGAACACGAGGACGTCACCGGCGAACTCGCGCGCTTCCACTATCCGTTGGTGGACGACGCGGGCGTCGACACCGGCGACCACGTCGAGGTGGCGACCACCCGGGCGGAGACGATGCTCGGTGACACCGCGATCGCGGTCCACCCGGACGACGAGCGCTACACCGGACTGGTCGGCCGCCGCGTGCGCCACCCCTTCCAGGACCGCACGTTCCCCATCGTCGCCGACGACTACGTCGACCCGGAGTTCGGCTCCGGTGCGGTCAAGATCACGCCGGCCCACGACCCCAACGACCACGAGATCGGGCTGCGCCACGACCTCGACGTCATCGACATCATGGACGAGCATGCGGTGCTCACCGACGTGGTGGGGGAGCGGTTCGCGGGTCTCGACCGCTTCGAGGCGCGGCGGCTGGTGAAGGAGGCGCTCGACGAACTCGGGCTGCTCATCCGTGTCGACGAGCACCTGCACCCGGTCGGGCACTGCTCGCGCTGCGGCACCGTGGTCGA
>LFIK01002103.1_pt1 | contig 16021 bp, 16 predicted proteins | sample 643401 | NCBI WGS metagenome assembly LFIK01 (sample SAMN03777447, study PRJNA286221) | soda lake metagenome | biome: soda lake; feature: Kulunda steppe; material: water; isolation source: sample T5-Br brine of Lake Tanatar-5 | place: Russia: Kulunda steppe | collected 2010-07
CCACCGAGCACGGCGATCGTCACCGCCTGCAACTCCAGTCCGGCCCCGGCAGCGGGTCGGGCCGTTTGCAGCCAGGCGTTGGTCACGACGGCCCCGAGCCCCGCCAGTCCACCGGAGAGGCAGAACAGCCAGAACCGCAGCAGGTTCGGCGACCGTCCGACGAGCCGGGCCGCCGTGTCGCCGTTGCCGACCTCATAGATGGTGCGTCCGAAGCGGGTACGCGCGACCAACCAGCCGATCACCGCATACGCCGGGAGCAGCACCAGGAGCAGCTGCGCGGGCATACCGAGCACGGTGCCCTGGCCGAGGAAGGGAAATCCGGCAGCGCCGAAGCCGCTGATCGCGGTACCACCCGAGATGACCAGCGCGAGCGACCCGTAGAGGAACAGCGTGCCGACGGTTCCGATCAGGGCCGGAATACCGACGAAAGCGATCAGCGCCCCGTTCACGGCTCCCAGGAGCACGCCGGTCAGAATCGCGAGTCCGGCTGCCGGCCACACCGGCACACCGGCCTGGACCGCCAGGCCCATCATGATGCCGGCGAGGCTGAGCGTCGAGCCGACCGAGAGGTCGATACCTCCCCGACCGCTGAGGATGATCAGCGTCTGCCCGAGCGTCAGGAGCCCGACGACCACACCGAACTTCGTGATGTCCAGCAGCAGACTCGGCCGCACCAGCGCCGGCGAGATGAACGAGAAGGTCACGAGCATGGCGATCAACACCGCTGCCAGCATGATGCGGCGGTCGGTGATCAATGCCCGACTGGACGCGGCGGATCGCGCCATCGACGACAACGTCACAGCTTGACCTCCGTGCCGGAGGCGCGTGCGAGCAGCACATCGGCACCGACGGCGATCAGGATGAACGCGCCGAGGGCGACACCGTTCCACAGCGGTGGGACACCGGCGAGCACGATGCCGTTCTGGAGCACGGCGACGAACAGCACCCCACCCAGGGTTCCGGCGAGCGAACCTCTTCCACCCGTGATCGACGTACCGCCGATGAGGACGGCCGCGATGACGCCGAGTTCGAAGTCCCGACCCGAGAAGGCCTGCACGACACCGACGCGGGCCATCTGCATGGCGGCCGCCAGTCCGACGAGCGCGCCGAGCAGCGCAAACGCACCGATGATCCTGCGATCGACGGGGATCCCGTTCAACCGCGCGGCCTGGCGGTCGTTGCCCACCGCGAACACGTCGCGACCGAACCGGCGGTAGAGCGAGATCAGGCCCAGCACGACGAAGACCGCGAGGGCGATGAGGCCGACGACGGGGAAGACGCCGATCCGCTGGCCACCGAGCCAGGGAGCGACGGGCGGAGCGAACAGATCCCGCCCGCCCCAGAGGCCGTACAACACGCTGCGCCACACGAAGAGCATGCCCAGCGTGGCGATGATGGCCGTCATGCGACCCTTGGCCACGATCGTGCCATTGAGGGTCCCCATCACCGCGCCGAGCGCGATGACGAGCCCGAGGACGGCCAGGACGGGGAGGTCCTGGGTCGTCGTCAACCAACCGGTGACCCAGGCGAGCACGCCGAGCATGGAGCCGACGGACACGTCGATACAGCCGAGGATGATCACGAAGGTCATGGCCGCAGCGACGATGGCGAGACCCGAGGAGTTGACCACCACGTTGGTGATGTTGCTCAGCGTCAGGAAGTTCGGCAACAGCAGCGAGAAGAGCAGCAACTCGGCGGCGAGCAGAACCCAGATGGCAGCCCGTCGGGCGGCATCGAGTCGAACGCTGAGGTCCTTCTTCCCAGCGGCTGCAGCGCTGGCCTGACCGGACTCGAGGGCGCTGGAAGGTGCGGTACTCATGCGCCGCCCCCGGCTGAGGATCCGGAACCGAGCGCGGCGCGGAGCACCGGCTCCTCGTGGATCTCGTCGCCCTCGAGATCGGCGACGATCCTGCCTTCGCGTAGCACCATGATGCGATCCGACAAGGCGAGCATCTCCGGTAGTTCGGACGAGATCAGCAGTACCGCGAGACCGGACTCGGCGAGCTCGCCAATGAGCCGATGGATCTCGGCCTTGGTGGTCACGTCGATCCCGCGGGTCGGCTCATCGAGCACGAGCACCTTCGGCTCCGTCGCGAGCCAGCGGGCGAGGATCACCTTCTGCTGTGAACCGCCCGAGAGGGTCGTGATGCGGTCGTTCATCGACGCGGCCTTGACGTCGAGCTCAGCGAGGTAGCGGTCGGCCAGCTCGCGTTCCGCCGGGCGGTCGATGACCGACATGGGCCCACCTACGACGCCGAGCTTCGCGGCGGAGAGGTTCTCCCGGACGGACAGGAAGGGGAACAGACCCATCGTCTTGCGGTCCTCCGGCACGTAGGCGAGACCGCGCTCGATCGCCCCGGACATGGAACGGGGCACATAGTCCGCTCCGAGCAGCTCGATGCGGCCGGACGCGACCGGCAGTTCACCGAGCAGGGACAGGGCGACCTCGGTGCGGCCGGCACCGACGAGCCCGTAGAGGCCGAGCACTTCCCCCGGTGCCACGTCCAGGGAGATGTCGTGCAGGATGCCCTCGACGCACAACCCGTCGATCCTGAGCGCCGGCTCGTCGACCTCCGGACGTTCCCTGCGGCTTTCGGCCATCGCGGACAACGTGGAGGCACCTCGTCCGGACATCAGCTGCACCACCTCGTCCTCGATGTCGCCCTTGACCGCGAGTTCGCCGGCGAGCCGACCATCCCGAAGGACGATTGCCCGCTGGGCGACCAGTGGCAGTTCCCGACTCCGATGGGTGATGTAGAGCACGGATCCATGCTGCAACCACCGCTGGATCAGCTCGAAGAGACGCTCCGCCTCCGTCTCGGTCAGAATGCTCGTCGGCTCATCGAGGATGAGGAGTTGCGCGTCGTGATGAAAGGCTCGTGCGATGAGGATGAGCTGCTGCTCGCCGAGACTCAACGTCCCCATACGTCGGTCGAGGAGTCGCTCCGGAAGCCCCACCTCGGCGAACAGCTCCCTACCCGCGGCACGCATCGCGCGCCACCGGATGCCACCGAAGCGGCCCGTGAGTTCGCGCCCGGCGAAGAGGTTCTGCAACACCGTCAGGTGCGGTAGGAACGTCGGCTCCTGATGCACCATGACGATGCCGGCCTCGTTCGCGTCCGCGGGCGAGTTCGGCGCGAACGGCTGGCCGTCGAAGGTGATCTCGCCGGCGTCCGGTGTGTGGACGCCGGCGAGGATCTTCATGAGGGTCGACTTCCCCGCACCGTTCTCGCCCAGGACGGCGACCGATTCGCCGCGGAAGACCTCGAGATCAACGTCCTCGAGGGCCTGGGTGTGGCCGAACCGCTTGCTGGCACCAGCGAGGCGCAGCAGCGGTTCGGCACGATCGGCGGTGATCATCGATCAGAAGTCGAAGTCGTCGACATTGCTGGCGTCGAAGATCGTCGGCGGTCCGAGCAACAGGATCCCGGTCTCCGCGTCGAACTCGATCGGCTCGTCGAAACCGGGGACGTCGTTGGAGGGCTGCAGCTCGCGTCCCTCGATCAGCTCGATCGCCGCCCAGACGGTCAGGTAGCCGAGATCCTCGACGTTCCAGAGCACCGTGGTCTCCATCACCCCGGACTCGATGAACGGACGTGCCGTGTTCGGCGAGCCGTACCCGATGACGGCGATCTCGCCCGCCCGGTCCGCATTCTGCACGGCCTGCGAGACACCGGGCACCGCGGTCGACGGAACCCCGACGATGCCGACGATGTCCGGGAAGGCGGTCATCAGATCCTGTGCCTCACGCAGCGCATCCTCGGAGTCCTCCGTGTTGCGGACGCCGCCGACGAGCTCCATGTCGGGGTACTCGCTCTCCATACGTTCGAGCATGGCATCGACCCAGGCATCGAGACTGGCCGTGTCCGGGATCCCACTGACGATACCGATCTGCCCGCTCTCGCCGACCTGCCGTGCGAGGTCGTCCATGAGGGCGTAGCCGAGATCCTGATCCAGCGCCTGCGCGACGAATACCTGACGATCGCTGTCGGGCGAATCGGCGTCAGAGGTCAGGACCGGTGTGCCGTCAGCGACGGTGCTGTTGATGGAAGCGTTGATCGAGGTGGGATCGAGCGGCGAGATCGCGATCGCATCGAAGCCCTGCGAGACGAGGCTCTCGAAGATCCGCAGCTGGTCCGGCGAACTGACCGTGGCAGGACCTGTCTGCTCGTAGGTGACACCGAACTCCTCGGCTGCGTTCTGCGCACCCTGGGCGAAGCCGTCGTAATACGGGATGCCCTCGATCTGCGGGATGAACCCGATCCGGTACCCGCCATCCGCGTCCTCGTCGGCGTCGGCGTCGACGTCGGCAGCGTCGTCCGTGCCCGCATCGTCCTCGCCACCGGCAAGATCCTCGGCGAGCCCGTCAGCATCTCCGTCGTCAGCTCCCGACCCACATGCGGCCAGCAGGAGCGTCACGGCAGACGCCGCAGCAATGAACTTGAGTCTTGTTTTCACAGTCGGTCTCCTACTTGTCCTAACAACCCGTCCACCCAACATTAGGATGTCTTGTTCGGAACAGCAAGGACTTTCTTGGACGCCGACCTCTCGTGGCCCGCCGCTCGCCCGTGAGGCCGCTCCGGCCGGGCACGTCCCACGTCGATCGGCGGCATCGTGCCGTCGGGCGCGACGCGACGACGACCAGGGGTCAGGCGTCGAGCTCGCCGAGGTCGTCGGGCACGTCGACGGCATACCCACGCAGCACCTCGAGCGGCACCAGATCGAGCACCTTGGCATTGGTCGCGGCCAACACGACCGGTGCGGCGGCACCGTCGCGATGCGCCCGCAGCCAGTTGGGCGCGGTCACGCACCACCGGTCACCGGGGTTGAGCCCCGGGAAGCCGAACTCCGGGCGCGGGGTGCCGAGGTCGTTGCCGATGGCCCGCTGATGGGCCAGGAACTCGTCGGTCACCACCGCACAGATGGTGTGGCTGCCATGATCGTCCGGCCCGGTGCGACACGAGCCGTCGCGGAACCAACCGGTCAGCGGGTCCGTGCTGCACCCGTCGAGATCGCCGCCGAGGACGTTGTGTTCAGTCATGGCGCGAGGCTACCGATGTCGACGGCCGCGACCGGACGAGCGGGCGCGATCCCCCGGGATGATCCCGCGCTGCCGCAGACCCCGGACCCGCTCCGGTGCAGTCGACGCCGGCGATGCAGCGCATCGGTGGTACGTAGCCTCACCCACGCCGAACGTCGTGCCGCCCGATGGTCCGGTGTGTCCGAGCGGGCGGGAGCGGGAGGCTCATGACGATGGATGGCACCCCGGTGGCCGAGGCTGGCACCGGACGGCCCGCACCGATCGTCCGCCCGCCGGAGAGCATCGGCCGGGCGGTCGGGCTCTCCGTACTGGCCGGCATGCTGCTCGGGACCGCCGGGACCGCCGGAGCGCTGGGACCCGCGGGAGCGACCCCGATCGGGTTGGGTGTCCTGCGGCTCGGTGTCGGTGCCGTCCTGCTGCTGGTGTTCCTGCCCGTCATCGGGGGGGCCTGGTCGAGCATCCCGCGGCTGATCCGGCGGCCGACACTGTGGCTGATGGGCGCGGGCGCCGGAGCCTTCCAGCCGCTGTTCTTCGCTGCGGTCGAACGTGTCGGTGTCGGCTTGAGCACCCTGCTCGCCATCGGCTCGGCCCCGGTGTTCGCCGGGCTGCTTGGGTGGCTCGTCCGGCGTGATCGGCCAACGCTCGCTTGGGCCACCGCGACCGCCGTCGCCATCGGCGGGCTCATCCTGCGCTCGTGGAACGATCTGGACGGCGGCGATGCCTTGGGGCTCGGTATGGCGGCAGCCGCCGGCGTGGGGGTCGCGTGCTACGTGGTGGCGGCCAAGGTCGAGCTCGACCGCGGCGGCAACATCGTCGAGCTACCGGGCGTCGCCTACCTGCTCGGCACCTTGATGCTGACGCCCCTGTGGGTGCAGGAGCCGCTCGCCTGGGTCGCGACCCCGAGCGGCCTGCTGCTCGCGCTCTACCTCGGCGGTGTCACCATGGCGCTGGCCAACGTGTTGCAGGTCTGGGGCCTTCGCGGTCTGCCTCCCGGCCCAGCCGCCACGTTGATGCTCGCCGAACCCCTGACCGCGACCGTGTTGGGCGTCGCCCTGCTCGGTGAACGGATCGGCGCGGTCGGCGTGTTCGGCCTGGTGCTGGTGCTCGGTGGTCTGCTGCTGCAGGGGCGCGCACTCGGGACGCGTCCGCGCGACACGCCCCGACCGCAACCGGCGATGTAGCCGGCTCGTGTCCTGCGTTCGCCCCGACCCCAGGGGTCAGTCGCGATCGATGGTCATCTCCCCGAGCTCGGACCAGTCCTGCTGGTCGACCTCCGTGCTCACGATCTTCGGCGTGGACGCGAGGTAGGGCGGCAGGTCCTGCTGGGCCTGCTTGAAGTGTGCAGACGAGACGTGCACGCCGCCGGCGTCACCGTCCCGGAACGCCTCGACGAGCACATATTCGTTGGGATCGTCGAGTGAACGGGACCAGTCGAACCACAGGCAACCCTCCTCGGCGCGGGTCGCGGCCGTGAAGTCGGCGGCGATGCGCGGCCAGTCGTCGGCATGCTCGGGCAGGACCTGGAACTTGGCGGTGATGAAGATCATGGATGCGCTCCTCGTCGGGTCGACGCTCGGTCGGGGTCATGTTCGGGCGTGGGGCCGGATGGAACCGTCCGCCGTCACGCGCCGCCACCACCGTGCACCCCACCTGCCCGGGCACCGTCAACCTCGCTGTTGACGCTGGATGGCCTCGAGCACGATGAGCAGCCCCGTGAACCCCGGCACCAGCCACTGGGCGATCCCCAGTCGGCGTTGGGCGGCCGCGACGTCGGGTGGTGTCGCGGCGATGGGCACGGTCGCGCTCGCGACGGGGACGTCCCCACCACGCACGACCCGTTGTCCGGCGAGACCGGACTCGGCGGTCGCCAGCACCGCCCCGAGGGTCACCGCCGTGCGCAGGCGTCGCATGCCGGTCGAGCCCCCGTCGCGACCGGCCGGGGTCGGCACGATGCGGCCGAGTGCCCAGGCGCTGGCGACGTGGGCCAGCAACGCACCGCCGGCGATCGGGGCCCAGCGGAACCAGCCGGCGTTGGCCACCCGCGTGCGCTGCGTGTGGTCGTCGACCTCGATGGTGGCCCCGTTGAGGCCGACGGCCCCCATCCACGCCCCACCGAACCAGGCGGCCAGGCCGAGGTCGTGGAGCACGGCCAGCGTGGTTGTACGGTCGCTCATCCGTCGATCCTCCCAGCCGATCGAGGCACCGCATGGTCACCGCCGGCCGCCCGATCCACTCCGGGAGCACGCTACGCCGTGCCTCGCGCTGGTGCCGGGACATGGCGCTGACCGGGGCGCGCTACACCACGCAGCGGGTCCCGACCTACCGCCGGGACCGCGAGGGTTCCCCGGAGCCGCCACCCGACTTCGATCGGGAACTCGTCGGCGACCCGGACACCCTGCAGCGACCCGCCGACGGCATCGGGCCGCTGTACCACCGCGCCTACTGGGTCGTGGTCACCGACGAGACACGCGGGGCCGAGGCGCTGATCGACTACATCCTGGAGGAGCCCAACAAGGTCGCCCCCGCCGAGATGGCCACGTTCGAGACCGTCGACGGGGCATCCGCCCGCGACGTGCAGGTCGGTGACGAACTCGTGGTGCGGCTCCCCGGCCCCTGGAGCGGACCGGTACGGGTCATCGACCGGACCCCGACCTCGTTCCGGCTGGCGACCCTGCAGGGCCACATGGAGGCCGGCGAGATCGAGTTCCGCACCTCGGTGGACGCCCGTGGGTTCGTCGAGTTCCGGATCGAGTCGTGGGCCCGCAGCGGCGATCCGCTGTTCCATCTGCTCTACGGACGGTTCGTCGTCGGGCGCGAGATGCAGCAGCACATGTGGGCGCAGTTCTGCCGGCGGGTCGCGGCGGCCAGTGGTGGCGTGCCGATGAGCAGCACCGCCTCGACCACGCGCCAGTTCGACCTCGACCCGTGAGCGACGCCCCACGGATCGTGCAGACCGCCCCCGTCCCCGCGTGGGCGCTGCGCCGCTACGGCCGACTCCACGACCGGGGGGTGAACTTCGATCCGATCAGCTTCGAGCAAGCCGCGGCCAATCCGGCCTGGCAGGCCGACCGCCACCACACCGAGCTGACCGCGGAGGCCCCCGGTCCCCCCGAACCCGGCGGCCCCTTCGAGGTGGCCCGTCGGCTGCTCCGCAGCTACGAGGTGGCCGACCCCGCCCTGGTCCGGGCCGTCTACGACGCGGCCGCTCCCCTCGAGGGTCGCGACATGCTGCTCGTCGGCCGCTTCGTCGGCCTGCGGTTTCCGATGGGGGTCCGGGTCGGCGGGGTCGTGGATGGCCCCGGCGAGCTCGACGGCCTGGCGGTGCAGCGTTTCGCGTGGCACTACCGCACGCTCGAGGGCCATCTCGAACAGGGACAGATGGACTACGAGGTGGTGAAGTACCTCGCGGACGGACGCGTCGAGTTCCGCATCGCCGCGTTCTCCCGGCGGGGACCGATCGGCAACCCGGTCGTGCGCCTGGGTTTCGCGCTGTTCGGGCGCTCGACCCAGACCCGCTTCTACGCCCGTGCCACGGCGCGGATGCGGTCGTTGACCGCCGCGGGCAGCGCGGGGCGCGCCCCCTGAGGCTGCGGTGGCACGGGCCTCGGCTCACGCGTACGGCACGCGCCCACGCGGACACGGTTCCCGGGCGCGCGCCGACGCGGGGTGTTGGCTACGCGCCCGGCGTCCATCGGTCCGTGCCTCAACCGGCCGACCGCGATCGCCGATCATCCGGTGTGTGCCCCATCGAGGAGTCGACGTGCGTGTCCGTGTCCCCCGCCTCACGATGGCGCTCGCCGTGGTGGTGCTGGTCGCGGCCTGCGGGCCGCCGGATGATGCGGCCGTCGACGAGGGCATCGACACGCCGGAGCAGCTCTCGACCGGTGCGCCCGCCGACGACGAGGCAGCGGACGACGACGAGGCAGCCGGCGACGAGGCAACCGACGGCACCGACGCGGCCCCGTCCGATGCCCCGGTCGCCGACGGCATGCTCGAGGTCCACCACCTCGATGTCGGCCAGGCCGACGCCACCCTGCTGCGCCATGCGGAGGCGACGATCCTGATCGACCAGGGCGACTGGCAGCGCGACGACGTGGTGCCCCACCTGCGGGCGGTCGGGGTCGACCACCTCGACGTGGCCATCACCACCCACCCGCATGCCGACCACGTCGGCCAGTTCCCCGCCGTGCTCGACGCGTTCACCGTCGACGAGGTGTGGTGGTCCGGCACGACGACGACCACGCAGACCTTCGAGCGCGCCCTCGATGCGCTGGAGGCCGCCGACGCGACCTACGCCGAACCGCGTGCGGGTGACGTCACCGAGGTCGGACCGCTGCTGATCGAGTTCATCGGTCCCGACGACGACGCCGACGGCGACGACGTGCACGACGCGGGCCTCGTCCTGCGGATCACCTACGGCCAGGTGCGCCTGCTGTTCACCGGCGATGCCGAGTCGGCCACCGAGCAACGGATGGTCGACCGCCACCGCGAGCTGCTCGACGCCGACGTCTACGCGGTCGGCCATCACGGCTCAGCCACCTCGACGACACCCGCATTCCTCGCCGCCGTCGATCCGCAGGTCGCGATCTACTCGGCCGGGGCCGGCAACGGCTTCGGCCACCCCCACGCCGAGGTGGTGGACCGGCTGACCGCCCACCGCACCGCGCTCTACGGCACGGACGTCCACGGCACCGTGGTCGTGACCACCGACGGTGTCACGATCGACGTCACGACCGAACGGGACGGCGACCCGGCACCCGGCGACACTCGCGGGACCGACACGGACGACGGCGGCGAGGGCGACGGTGGCCACGACGACGGCGACGGCGAGGCAGCGGACGACGGGGCAGCCGCGTCATCGGCCGGCGGGAGCTGTGACGCCGGGCAGGTGGATCTCAACGGTGCGCAGGCCGACGGGCTGGAACGGATCGTGCACATCGGCCCGGAGCGCGCCGAGGCCATCACCGCCGGCCGACCGTTCACCAGCGTGTCGTCACTGACCCGGCTCGACGGGATCGGTCCGGCGCGGATCGACGACATCGTGCGCGAGGGGATCGCCTGTGTCCGCTGAGCTGCCCGCGGACCGTGCCGCGGTCGACCGGATCGAGGCCGGCATCGCCGTGCTGCTCATCGGGCCGGCCGGCGAGCAGCACGAACTCGACGCCGCCCGGCTGCCCGCCGGTGTGCAGGCCGGGGATGTGGTCACGGTCCACGTCGACACCGTCGACACCGTCGACACCGCGACGGACGACGTGGGGACGGACGTCGACGGCCAGGCCCCTGCTACGAGCCGTGCCGGGATCCAGGTCGGCGGTGTCGACCGGGAGCTGACCGACGCCCGCCGCGCGAGCGCGGAGCAGCGGCTGGCGCGGATCCGCCGGGAGCGACCCGGTGGCCGGTTCGGTTGACCGCGGGCGTCAGCCGCGTCAGCCGCGCCGGCCGAAGCCGTCCGCGACGCTCGCATCGAGTGCCCGGGCACTGACACCGGCCGCCTCCCCGCGGGTGAGCACGGCACCACCCTCCAGGATCCCCCGGCGCGGACCCGCCGCGATGCCCCGCGATGCGAGCCGGTCGGCGGCGGCCTGGTGCACCGCGGCGACGTCGAGGAAGAAGCGCTCGTCGACGGGCCGGGTGTAGCGGAGGTCGACGTGACCGAGCGCCCGGTCGACCATCGTCAGATACTGCTCGCGGGTGACGCGCCGCTCCGGCTGGAAGCTGCCGTCGCCGTAGCCGTGGACGACGTCGAGGGCGACCAGACGTCCGATGGTGTCGTGGTGCGCGTGGGACGGCGGGACATCCGGGAAACCGCGGGTGGGGGCGGGCAGGTCGACCTCGAGTCCGTCGAGCAGCCGCGCGATGAAACTGGCGGCGTGCGCCCTGGTCAGGGTGACGCCGGGCCGGAACGTGCCATCGCCGTAGCCACTGGCGACGCCGCGGTGGGCGGCACAGTCGATGGCCCGGCTGGCCGGTGTCGCGCTGGAACCGAGGTCGGCGAACACCCCGATGGGCGTGTGCGCCGGCGGGCAGGCCGTCTCGGTGGAGCGCAGGACCACCGCTGGCCGTTCGGCTTCGGCGAGCCTCGATCCGTCGCTCGCCATGCCCTCGTGGTAGGTGTGCCCCCAGTCGGGCAGGGGCGCACCCGGCGGGGTCGAGGCGCGCTCACGGAACACGAACGTGGCGATCGCGTAGGTGCCGCCATCGGCCTGCCAGACGTGGACGCCGACACTGAAGTCGTCGTAGCGCGGGTTCATGATGTTGGTGCGATGGCCTTCGGAGGCCATCAGTCCGCTGGTCATGGAGCGGGCGAACGACTCGGCGTCCGCCGCGGTGATGGTCGTGCCACTGACCCAGCGCATGGAGATGTTCTCCCCGGAGGCCCGCGCGCAGCAGATCTCCTGCCAGAAACCGGCACCGAGCGGGGGGACGTTGTGGCAGATGCGCTGGCCCGCGGGACACACACCCTCCGCCTGCTGCCTGGACCAGGCGCGTAGCGAGGGCTGCATGTCGTCCCACGCGAGCAACGGTGCGCTCGCCGGCTGCTCCGCACCGGCGTACCAGCGCGTCGGACGCTGGCGGGCGTCGTGATGCATGGTGACGACCGCCTGCTCGATCATGTCCCGCGCCTGGCTCATGGTCAGCGGCGTGTCCGCACCAGCCGCCGCAGCGGCGCTCGGCGTGGCCGGGACCAGGGTCACCGACAACGCCACCGCCAGCAGCAACACCCGCAGCGGGTGAATGGCGACGACACGGGACATCGGTCAGCTCCAGCTCGGACGGAGCCCACCTGCGGCACTCGACCGTCACCGCCGTGCGGGCCCGGCCTCAACCGCCGGAACGATGCCCGATGCGCGGCTGCGGCCTCGCTGGTCTGATCGGCCGGCGCGTGGCCGACGCAAGCGCACTGCGCGGCCAGCGACCCACCACCGATGGGGGTGACGAACCGACCGGTCAGACGCACAACTCGCCGTCGTCGGTCACGCCGCGCATGCACTGGAAGCGCTGCTCGGCCCCGCCCGGCTGCCACTGGTCGTCGTCGGTGCGGGTGAGGGTGATCCGGACGTCGCGACCCGCCACCGCGTCGTCGAGGTAGCCCCAGGCCAGCACCGCGCCGTAGGCGAGGTCGGGATCGTCGTCGTCGGGCAGGACCCGGATGGTGGTCTCCCACTGCTCCGTACCGAGCCCGGGTGCCTCGATCGCCGCGGCGAGTGCGGTCATGACCGCACCGGGGCTGTCGTAGCTGCCGTCGACCTCCGCCGGGACCTCGAACGGTTCCCAATCGGTCGTGCCCGGCTCCCAGCCGTCGGGGAACTCGCCGTCCTGGGTGATGATCCGGGCGCGCAACTGATCGATCAGCCCCTCGGCCGTGCGCTGTTGCGCGGGGCTGATCGCGGTCGGTTCGCCGTCGTCAGCCGCGTCGTCGGCGTCGCCATCGGCCGGCTCGTCGGCGTCCCGGGCGGCGGCCAGGTCGGACGCCAGCGCCTCGTTGTCCGCCTCCAGCTCACGGACCCGCTGCTCGGCGTCGTCCAGGGACGCCTCGAGCTCGTCGATGCGTTCCTGATCGGCCGCAGCGGTCTGATCGGCCGGTGGCTCCGGATCGTCCGGGCCACAACCGGTGGCGATCAGCGCCAGGACGGACAGGATGGCCAGCACCGGTCGCGTTCGCACGTCGTCTCCCCCGCAGGTCGTCACGCGTTCACACCGGCGACCGTAGGGCCTCGCCGACTGCCTCGCCGACTGCCCCGCCGCGGTGTCCCGCGGTCATGTGCTCAGTACCGTGGCGTCCGAGATGGACACGACACGGTCGGGACAGGGGGCCAGGTGGCGCAGCGCGCATGCACGGCGTGCGGAGCGACAGGTCCGCCGGGTCGGGCCCGGTTCTGCCCGTCCTGTGGCGAGCCGTCGCCACGCGCAGGCGGCTCGCCACGCGCGGCTGGCCGGCCAGCCGGCGCCGATGACCGGCCGGTCACCCGCCGTCTGTCCACCGGGTGGGTGGCCCTCGCCGGGCTCGTGGTCGTGGCGGCAGGTGCGGCCGCGCTCGCCGTCGGGGCCGGATCCGGGCCGCTGACCAGCGCCGCCGACCGTGATGACGAGGTCGCGTTGGCACCTGACGACCGTGACGTCGATGGGAGTGTCGACGACCCCGCGGCCGGCCGGGGCCTCACCGCGACCGAGGTTCCCGAGGGCGGCTGCGAGCCGGTCGGCTGCGAACGTTGGCGGACCGAGGTCGGCAGCGGTGACACGCTCGTCGTCGATGACCGGATCGTCCACCACGCGGACACACGACTGTCGGTGTTGGACGCCACGGACGGCGAGGTGCTCGCCGAGGTCGACACGCAGGCGCCGGCCGACGGCCGACGGCTGCAGATCGCCGGCACCGGTGATGGACGGACCCCCGCGATGATCCTGCCCGGCCCCACCGGCTTCGAGGTCCGCGAGCTCGCCGACGGCGCGCTGCGGTGGTCGGCCGACACCGAGCAGGGACCCCGGACCCCGGTCGTGCGCGACGATCTGGTCCTCACCACCGACGCGTCCCCGACCGGTCAGCGCATCCGGGTGTTCGCGGTGGCCGACGGACGCGAGCTCCTCACCGTCGACGATGCCCTCGTCGTCGCCGGTGGCGAGGTCATCATCGAGCAGGTGGCCGACGACGAGGTGCGCCTGCTCGAGCCGGCAACCGGCGAGGCTCGCCTGACGGTCGAGCCCGAGGCGTTCCGAGGCGTGGGGGCGGGCCGGATCGGGCTCGTGCAGGACGGCGAGCTCGTCGTGCGCACCTGGCCGGAACTCGAGGAGCTCGGACGCTTCCCCGACGATCCGGCGGCACCGGCGCGCTTCATCGGCGGACTGGTCGTCGCCGCGCAGCCGGCGGACGACGCCGACCCCGCCGAGGCGTCGCCCGACGACGGATCACCGATGGGTGCGTTCATCCACGCCCCACGTGCGGTCATCGACCCGGTCACCGGCGAGGTCGTCGCCGAACTCGATGCGGGGCTGCCGATCGTCGCCGCCCCCGATGGCGCCGGGGTGCTGGTGGCCGAGGAGGAGGGCTCCCGGGTCGTGGTCTCCCAACGGGACGCGGGATGGTCGTTGACGTGGCGGACCGCGCTGAGCTTCGAGCGGTCGTCGGCGACCTCGCTGCAGATCATCGGCGCGCCCGATGGCGGGTTCGATCTCGCCACGATGCGCGACAATGCGATCGAGCAGAGCCTGCCGTTCCGCGCCCGTGGTGGCGTCCCCGGATTCCCGCCGAGCCTGGGATCGGCCCAGGACCGGACGGTCGCCGCGACCCTGCTGGAGCTGAGCATGGTGCGCTCCCCCGACCAGACCGAACTGCGGGGCGAGGCCGGTGCCGTCCGGTTCGACGAGCCGGTCGACCTGATCCATGCGGCGGATCCCCTGCTGGTGTCCGTCGACGGGGACCTGGTCGCGATCGACGAGGCCCTGATCCGCTGACGCCGAGCCCTGACGTGGTCGCGGCCGGACGGGCAGCCCCGGTTCCCACCGGCTCGCTACGGTGATCGCTTCGCCGTCTTGACGGGGAACGTCGACAGCCGTCCCACGTCTCGGGCGGTGTGCACGCGTCGACTCCTCTGAGCCCAACGAAGAGGAACCGGCCATGCCCTCCGTCCCGCTGACCGATCCCACGCCGCCCGCGGACGTCCACGAACAGCCCACCCGTCCGACCGCCGTCGTCTACTGCGAGGCGAACTTCGGCGCGATCGACGGCAAGACCGCCAACGGGCTGATCCGCCACAGTGAGAAGTACGCACTGCTGTCGGTCATCGACAGCCGGCAGTCGGGCCTGGACTCCGGCACTGTCCTCGACGGCATCGCCAACGGCATCCCGATCGTGCGCGACCTCGAGGCCGCGCTCGCCCGCGCCGGCACCCTGCCCGACTTCTTCATCTTCGGCATCGCGCCGACCAGTGGGATGCTCTCGCCACACGAGCGCGGCATCGTGCTCGACGCGATGGCCCGCGGGATGCACATCTTCAACGGGCTGCACGAGTTCCTGCAGGACGACGCGGAGTTCGTGGCCGCCAGTGTCACCCACGGTGTGACGATGACCGATGTGCGCCGCCCGCGGGCGAAGCGGGACCTGCGCACCTTCAGCGGTCGCATCCAGGACGTCACCTGCCCGCGGATCGCGGTGCTCGGCACGGACTGTGCCATCGGCAAACGCACCACCGCCACCATCCTGGTGCGTGCGCTGCAGAGCCGGGGGCTGAAGGCGATCCTGGTGGGCACCGGCCAGACCGGGTTGATGCAGGGCGCGCGACACGGGCTCGCGCTCGACGCGGTGCCGGCCCAGTTCGCCGCCGGCGAGATGGAGGCATGCGTCGTCGAGGCGTTCGACGCCGAGCAGCCCGACGTGATCGTCATCGAGGGCCAGGGTGCGCTCAGCCACCCGGCCTACTCGAGTTCCGCGTTCATCCTCAAGGGCAGCCGGCCGCAGGCCGTGGTGCTCCAGCACGCACCGGCACGTGAGCAACTCAGCGACTTCCCCGCCTTCGCGACGCCCACTCCGGCGAGCGAGATCCGCCTGATCGAGACGTTCTCGGACACCACGGTCATCGGCCTCACGCTCAACCACGAGCGCATGAGCGACCTCGAGCTGTCCGCCGCCATCGCCGGCTACGAAGCCACCCTGGGCCTGCCGACCACCGACGCACTGACCCGCTCGCCCGACCGCCTGGTCGAGATGGTCTTCGCCGCGTTCCCCGAACTCGAGGTGGAGCTGACCGTCAGCGCACCGTGAGCGCACCCCGGATCGCCATCCGGCTGGACGCGATCACCCACAACGCCCGCACGCTGGTCGACCGGCTGGCCACCCGCGGTATCGCCGTCACCGGGGTCACCAAGGCGGCGCTCGCCCACCCCCGAATCGTGCAGGCCCTGCTCGACGCGGGGGTGGCCGGACTGGGCGACTCCCGGATCGACAACATCGAGGCACTCCGTCGCGCCGGGGTGACCGCGCGGATC
>LFIK01002104.1_pt1 | contig 16018 bp, 16 predicted proteins | sample 643401 | NCBI WGS metagenome assembly LFIK01 (sample SAMN03777447, study PRJNA286221) | soda lake metagenome | biome: soda lake; feature: Kulunda steppe; material: water; isolation source: sample T5-Br brine of Lake Tanatar-5 | place: Russia: Kulunda steppe | collected 2010-07
CCCCCCCCCCCCTTAACAAATGCGCATGCACGCATGCACGCACACGCTAACACTCACACACACTCAATGACACAGTACAAACAGCGCGCCCACACGAAGACAGGCACAAACACGACCAAAAAAAGCTTGAAATGTCGCGTGCAGGGTCCAAAGGAGGGTGGTAAGCACGTTGCCTTCGTTGGCCCCAAGGGCGAGCTCCCTGCTGGGGATGGGACGTACGGCACGAGCGTGCCCATGGGCAAGGCCATGGACCCTGCCAACGACATTCTGATAGCGTACAAGCACGTGAGTGCCCGCACCAGCATCAGCTCCTTGTGCAGTGGGCCTCGCATACCGCACGCTGATGCGCATGGCTTGGGATCGCCTCATGCCTGGTGCCTTAAAATACTTCTCTTCCACCCGCCCAGCTTGCTCTGTGCCCTGTGGCAAGCACAAATATATGAAAAGGGAGGGACAAACACCAACACAGATTGCACGTGCTGGGTTTGCCTGCACCTTGTACAGAAGAGGCGCCGGCTGACTGTGGACCCCGGGTTCCCTGTGCGCGCACCATCACCCCTTACACACAAGGAGCGCTGGCTGATAGTGGACCATAGCCTTCCGTCGCGCCTGCCCCTTTTCACATGCCTGCTCCCCTGTGCCCATGCACAGAATGGGCGCTGGCTGACTGTGGACCACGGCTTCCCTGTGCGCACCATCATTCCTGGCTACATTGGCGGCCGCACCATCAAGTGGCTGTGCAGCATCTCTGTCCAGGAGATTGAGAGCAACAACCACTACCACTACATGGACAACCGCGTGCTGCCGTCACACGTTGACCAGGAGCTGGCCACCAAAGAAGGTGGGGCTTGTGTTTTCCAAGCAGAGTGCTCTCTTGGGGCGCTCTTCGTGCTGCCTTGGCTGTCAAACAAGTCCAGCGTTCCACTTCAGAGAGTGTGCCTGTAGGGACAGACATGCGTGTGCTTGTGTTGCTTACTTTGCTGTGCAGCTCAAGAAGTGGAGGCCTGCCTCTCTCTTTCACCCCTCTCCCCCACCCTATCTCTCTCTCCCTCTCTCTCTCTCTCTCTCTCTCTCTCTCTCTCTCTCTCTCGCAAACACACACAAGCATGCAAGCACACGCTCGTGCTCACACGTGCGCAGGGTGGTGGTTCAAGCCAGAATTCATCATCAACGACCTGAACATCAACAGCGCCATCGCACGTCCCTGGCATGACGAGGTTGTGATGCTCAAGGACGGCAACAGGCAGTACACAATGAAGGGCTACGCGTATGCTGGTGAGGTCGGGCCCGATGCATGTGAAATGCTGCTGGTGGCTTATAGGCTGGCCGATGAGCTGGTTGGTTCTGATTGTGACAATGACGTATTTCCTCATGACTGGCCAAGGATGTGCTCTCCTTGTTGTCCATCAACTGATTGCGACTCAGGGGCCTGCTGCTTAGGTGTTTGATGCTGCATATTAATGTAATTTAAGACATTAGCAAGCAAGTGCTTGCATCATGCAGCACTGGAGCTTTTAACTTGATCATTAAGCCCCCACTGGTGCCCCCTCCAAATCTTGTCGTGGAGCTCATGGATTGGCCTGCCTCACCATATCTTCTACTGCAGGGGGTGGCAAGATGATCATCCGATGCGAGATCTCTCTTGATGGCGGCAAGTCATGGAGGCTAGCCAACATCAGGCGATTTGCTGAGCCCAACGAATACGGTACGTGCCAGACAGCACCCACTGATTTGTGTCCCATTGCACCAATTGTGGGAGATGTACATAGTAATGACAAGGTGATTATGTTTTTGTGTGTGTCACCCTTTCTCACGCCAACAAACCAGGCTACTAACTTTCTCACACTCAGAAGCCAGGGCTGTGCCTGGGTGTTCAGCCGCTGCATCCTCATGTGCACGACCTCTTGTGTGGGTGCGTGTGCGTGCAGGCAAGCACTGGTGCTGGGTGCACTGGGACATTGATGTGCCAGTGTTTGATTTCTTTGGAGCCAAGGAGATGCTGTTGAGGGCGTGGGATGAGACGCAGGTGAGGCCAGGAAATGGTGGGCCTGGTCACTGCCACTTTCCTTACCCCAAAATGCATGCACCAGCAAGAGAGGAATGGACGCTTGTTTGTTGCGACGGAGTTATTGTGCTCAGCAGGCAGGGGCCTGCCATCACTGGTCATGAGCACCATTTGATGACACACTGAGTGCGCCCTAGGCCCGCCCTGCCCGTTTTGTGCAATGAGGAGTCCTGTCATTGAGGAACAATCTCAGCTCCTGTGGGACAACTTGTTCCACTTCCCCACAAGGCATCAGCATGATGTTGAATCTTCATGCAAATGCTGTTCCTGCTGTGACCACAATATAATGTTAAGAGTCTTCATGCAAATGCTGTTCCCGTTGTGACCACGCCGATGCGCAGAACACCCAGCCAGCAGTGATCACGTGGAATGTGATGGGCATGATGAACAACTGCCACTTCCGGGTGCTGCTGCACCCATACAAGGATGAGTCAGGCGCCATTGGCGTACGCTTCCAGCACCCCGCCCCAGTTGAAGTGGGGGAGCGCGGCAACATCGGCTGGAGGGAGGAGGATAACCTCAGGCAGCAAGTGCGTGTGCAGGCTTTGCCTTTGTGTGCATGGGCACGCACCATATCGTGGTTGCACAAATCACATCAGGCCCTCGAGCAACCTCAACTGAGTGGGCTGCAATTGCTCGCAACCGCAGTGCATATGCACAGCCCCCAAATGGTCTCCCTGCAGAAGACTGGCACCTCCACTGGCTGGCAAATGTCTGATGCTTGCTTGCTGCACACAGCAGGCGCTGCTCTTGCACAGCACCAACCCTGCCCCGCACACAATTGGATCAGCCTTTTGGGCACGCTGGAAGCAGCAGCCCACGGCGGCTGTCTTCTGGCTCCATGAACTACGCTGCATGCCGCTGCACGCACTCCCCTTGTCACCATGGTGGGTTACCGCCTTAAGGCCAAGCCATGCAGGACCTGCCCACTCAACACACCGGTCTCCCGCCATCCGCTCTGTGCCAGCGCCGGCCAGACGTGTGCCGTCTCCACTTTGATGAGGCCTGTCCCTTTGTGTGGCTGTGCCCTCCCATGCAGCCAGGATTGTTCTGCTGAGTGGCTGTGGTCCTACTCCGCACCTCCACAGGCACTGGAGGCTGCGGGGATTACCACCAAGGAGGGCCCGCTGCCACCCAACAAGGGGCTGGCCATCGCGCCAAAGCCAGCGGTTCCCAAGGCAGCTGTTGATGCGGGCAAGGGGTACACTATGGAAGAGGTGCGTGTGCGCGTGCATGGCTGCTCCCTTGCGTAACAGGTAGCTGGCCCTATGAGGCAATTTCCACGCATGCGCCGGCCAGGGGCATGCCACGGAGGCGGTGAAGGCGCGCGATCCCAGTGTATTTGTATGTATGTGCAACTGCAGCTGCGCACCAGGGCAAAACCTAGTCAGGGGCACAAGCGGCAGCCTGCACCCACAGCTCTCTGTAGGGACACAGGGTCACAGCTCTCTGTAGGGACAGCTCTGTAGGGACAGCTCTGTAGGGACAGCTCTCTGTAGGGACAGCTCTCTGTAGGGACAGCTCTGTAGGGACAGCTCTCTGTAGGGACAGCTCTGTAGGGACACAGGGTCACAGCTCTCTGTAGGGACAGAGGAGCACAGGGGCATCAGGGCATCAGGCAAGGCCAAAGTGCCTTGCAGGGGCACAGTTAGTGGCTCGCCTCCGCGGGGCCACAGCGCCTTCCCACCAGCTCCATCTTGACAACAGGATGGCTTGTGCACGCCCTCCCTGGATGCAGGTGGCCAAGCACAACTCCCACGACAGTGCGTGGTTTGTGCATGAAGGCAAGGTGTACGATGCAACGCCCTTCTTGGAAGACCACCCCGGCGGCGCCGACTCCATCCTGATTGCCACTGGCGCTGATGCAACCGAGGACTTCAATGCCATCCACTCCAACAAGGTGAGCCACAAAGCTGGCCCGTGTGCTGTGGCCTTGGTTCGCACAGAGTGCGAAGCACACAAAACAGCAGGTGTAGCAGGGGTGTGCTGTGGAAATGCATCAAGCATGGTTAAGATTGGGCGGGTTAAGTAGAGCAGTGTCTAGAGAGCCTCCAAGGAAGGCCGCAAAGGTGCCAGGTGCACCACCCTCTTCCATTTGCCCATCTACCCCCTGGGCTCAAGGCGGCATAGTACCATATGGTCACAATACAGTAAAATACGTTTTGAGGTGCACAATACAGAGATAAGGCGCAAGCGTCACTGGTGACAGGCGCAGCGCTGGCTGCAGGCGGTACAGCCAGCGCGCAATGCAGTGGGTGCCCCTTTTATTTGGGATGAACACAGGCAATGCTACGCTCAGGATGAAGCCAGCTTCTCCTGATGCTCGACATCAGGCATCAATAGGCATCAATAGACATCAATGGATGTGGCGCTGTACATGAGGTCAACAACTTATAGCGTAACATGTTCTAGTGGTTGGCCATGAACCGGGCGTGCATGCGATCGGACATTGTCCCACACTGGCCATTTCCTCTTCTGCGCTGGGCATGTAGGCAAAGAAGATGCTGCAGGACTACTACATTGGCGAGCTAGTGGAGTCAAAGGCAGATGCTGCGCTGCCAAAAGCAGACACCCCTGCTGCAGCCAACAGCCTTGTCACCCTCAACCCAAAGGGGAGAGTGGCCCTGAAGCTGACCGAGCGCATTGAGGTGGGCACAAACACGCACACACAAGGCCTCCTTAGGGATGGCCCCAGCAGGCTACAGAGCCCTAATTGCGAGTCCCTGCATGAGGGCCAGTGGTTGTGGATGCAGGGCTCATGTGTGATTGTGTGTGTTGTATTATGTAAGCAAGGTTCTACAGCCAAATAAGAGCTGCATGTGCATGCAGGCTCATGTTAAGCTGCCCCTGCTGCTCATGCCCACAGGTTTCCCATAACACGCGCATCTTCCGCTTTGCCCTGCCAAGCCCTGAGCACATCCTCGGCCTCCCCACTGGGCGCCATCTGTTTGTGTATGCCAAGGTGCGTCTGCGTCCACGTCTAGGACTACCCCTCCTGCAGTGCGCCTGATGGCACACGTGTCCTGAGCGCTGCCTAGGGACTTGTACCTTGCCAAAGTGGTGGATCAGGTGACACCGCATGAATCGTTACAGCTTTCATCCCTCACAGGCGTTTGCCCTGTGAGCAGGGATGCTCGCTGGCTGCTGCTTTCTGTGCAGTGTGGCAGGCACGCCTGGGTGCTGCTGGCTGTGCGTGTGCTGCTGGGGTGAGCTGCTCACCTGCACCTGCACAAGGGGGTTAGCTGAGGGTGTGCAGCCTTGGAACACGCTTTGGTGCAGATTGACAACGAGATGGTCGCACGCGCCTACACACCCATCAGCTGTGATGACAATGTGGGACGACTTGACTTACTCATCAAGGTACTTCAATGGGATGTGCTCTGAAGATTGGACTCACAAGGGTTGAACCTGGGTTACAGATTCCCAGGCTTGCCAGTGGGACACAAGTTCTTAACAGAAGAGAGCAGGGCTGGAGTGGGCGTAAATGACATGTGTGTTGCTCTGCCCCTCTTCTCATCTTCAAGGCACTAATGGGAGCACCACAGGTCACAGCTTGAGGCTGCGCTGAGCAAGTAGCAAGCCATTTCCCGAGGCACAAACAGCCTGCTTTTCTGTCTGAGTGTGCCAGACAGAAGCGTTTGCAAGAGCAACAGCTCGTCTGTTGTGCGCGGCAGCTCGCACAGGAGGAGCAGCTGATTCAGCACTTCGTCTTGTGGCTGACACAGGTGTACAAGGCCAACCAGCATCCAGCCTTCCCTGAGGGTGGCAAAATGAGCCAGCATTTGGACTCTCTCAAGATTGGTGACGAGATCCAGGTGCGCCTGTGTGTCTCGTGCGTATGCATGCGCGTGCAGGTAAACAGGCAGGCAAGCATCCGGCTTTCAATCTTCATGCTTGCTGCGGCACTTAAGGCAAAATTGCATTCATGAGAGTATGAAGTGTCCCTTGCAAGTCTACTGCAGGCAGATATGGCAAAGCAGCCCATCTGTGAGGATTGGGTTGGTGCGTTGTTTTCCGGAGTCCACACCACAATAATGAGAAACGTGGCAGCCGCCCTTTGCGCTCATCGTCAGTGCACACCCCACCTAGAGTGCAGGCTTGTTTCTTTCCTAGCCTCCACTCTGCACACACACCTACTCCTCAAACCTTCATGCGCAAGGCGTTTGGCCATAAAATAGCCTGCACAGCTCGACCACAAGGCCATTGTGCCACTAGGGCCTCGTGCAAACTGAAGCCATGCCACTGCCTGCATACGCAGGTAAAGGGCCCGGTAGGCCACTTCACGTATGAGGGCAAGGGCAAGTATGTGAACGGGAAGACCAAGGGCGTGGCCAAGCACTTCTCCATGCTTGCTGGCGGGACGGGCATCACGCCCATCCTCCAGGTCTGTGGTGCCCCTCCCTCCTGCACGCAAGCATGGTCGCTTCACGTCTCAGTGCCGGTAGCTTAATGCAGCCCATGCGGTGTGCAGCCCATGCAGTGTGCCAAACACAGCCCGTTCAGTGTGCCAGTGCAGCTGTGTTGTCTATGATGCTGGGACTTGTGTTGATTTTCTGGTGCTGGAAAGGCCAAAGCCGGACACAGAAGCCAGCATGCACGCATGCATACTGCTGCAAGAGTTTCTGTGATTGGGCTCCTGCAAGCACACACATATGCACCGTTCCTGGACATCTGTGTGTTGCTGCACATGCTCCTCAGATGCAGGAGACTGACTATTTTCCAAGCTTGCTCTCCAATTGCCTGTGACGCTTGCCTCAGGTGTTGGAGGCAGTGCTCAAGGACAAGGATGACAAAACCTGTATGTCTCTAATCTATGCCAACAATGTGAGTCCTGCTGGCCAGTTTGGCACAATGAATCATTGCATGAGCTATCTAATTGCAAGCAAGGATGAGAAGGGTTGATGAATTGACGTTCAGTTCTGCATGACCTTCCTTGACACCGGCTCTGCTCTGCGGAGACTTCTTTTGTGCAACATGCATTGTTTGACATAGGAAGCAGCATGTGCTGATTCTCACCGATCACGGAGTAAACGACATCACGTGCAACTGTTATGAGTCTATCATGCGAGTGCCAAGCATATATCTGAACGGTTGCATTCAGCACGAGCATATCTACTCAACAAGTAAAACCCTCAAGAGCAAGGCACCTGTCCAGACAAGTGCACTTATCACAATTGAGCATGCTTCATGCAAAAGAAAAGGTTGCTCAATCATAAATTCCATCCAACGCCCGCAGAGCATTGACGATATCTTGGTACGAGACAAGCTGGATGCCCATGCCAAGAACCACCCCGAGCGCTTCAGGTGAGCTTGCCGGCTTTGCTGCAGTTATGCAGAACAACTGTCCCTGTGTGCCGGCAAACTCAAGCTGCTGAAAGTCTGCTTTGCAGCGCATTCTTTGTATTAGTGCCTGCACACAAATGTATTCACTGGTATCAAGCAAGCTTGTCTGTCCAGATCCCAGGCACAGCGGTGTTTCCCAGGCAGCTGGAGATGTATTCGGCTCCTTCACAAAGCAAAACCCTGTCATAAGCCTCCTAAGAATACTTTATCTGCTTACCATGCCAGTTGGCGTCTCAATTGCCCCTGCTAATCTGCATGTCACTCACCTCAGCACCACAACTGTTCTGAGACGACTGCTCCATCCATATTCAAGCTGCCCAGCCTAGATGCATTCTGCGCAATCTTTGACACAAGCCTTTTTGCTTGGCGGAATCTGTGCATTCTAAATCATGCATGCCTGCATGCCCGCAGGGTCTGGTATGTGCTTGGCAAGGCGCCTGAGGATTGGACCTACAGCTCAGGCCACGTCACGGAGACCCTTATGCGGGAGCACTTCTTCCAAGCTTCACCTGAGACTCTGGGCCTGATGTGCGGCCCCCCGGGCCTTCTCAACTACGTGGGCGTGCCAGGTGTGTGAGGCAGCTCTGCATAGCACATCACGCCTAAGGGAAGTACGCAGTCCAATCGGCTTTCTGGTGCTTGCTCTAGCTTATATGAGTCATATCTGGTTGTCTCAAAAAAGCACCATTTCCTTGCCGTGCTTGTGCTTGCTTGCCCCCAAGCCCAGTCCACCTGCTTGCCTCTGTCTACACCGTGTCCTCTAAGATGCATTGCACCCTTCTTATTACTCTTGAATGTAGCCCTGCGCAATGGGATTGAGGTCCTTGAGCTTTCCTTGCTGTGCCTTTTGCTTGACCCTTTGCCCTATCAAACTTATTTGCCTTTTGCCATGCCACTGTGTGCAGGGTTTGAGAAGATGGGCTATGGAAAAGAGTGCCAAGTGTGCTTCTAGTGCGCGGTCAGATCCCTTGGTTGCTTGGCATCTGTGCCTCTTGAAACTCGAGGCAAGCTGCTGCCTGGGGCCTGGTGGTAAGAATAAAGGCTGCCGTTGTGGAAAGCACGGGATGTTGCTGGAACGCTGTTGCTGTAATGCTGCGTGTGGTTGTGAGACATGATGTGCTCTACAGTACTCCTCTTCCTATGACTACCTGAGTACCTACTGAGCATGAGCCTGAGCCTGCAATGTGCGTGTGTGTGCGCGAGGCGCTGCAAGTGCAAAACTACTCATTTAGGTGAGAGTTGGAAGTTAGACTTGCCAGCAATTTATTTGATATTGACTGATGATCGTCCTAGACCTTGGCCGCCCATCTGCATGTATTTTTGCAACTGGCAGTAGCTGTCAATTAGTTTTCTGACATATGATCTAAGAGCTGATCAGCGCACTTGTTTCTGTACCATAAGCACTCTTCTTCCTAGCAAGCTTTTTACCGCATTTTAATATCTGCTGCCTGCACTGAACAATAATTGTTTCTGGTTATTGCTTGCCAATGCCTCATGCATTGTTCGAACTTCATTATGCATTTGTTTAGTCAGTCTGTGTTTTTATGCCAGCAAGATGCTGGGCACACAATTCCAATTTTATGAGTCACATGCTCAGCATCATCACCAGGCTGGTGCACTGTTTTGCTCAGGCTCTAACTTCCTTCCATAGACTCCGCCCGCCCATTCCGTTTTTACAATAAGAAGATTAAGATGCAAACAAGGAACATTGATGCAGCTCTCCTTGAAATATCGGGCTAATTCTGGGCCTCAAAAGCAGATGCAAAAGCCTGCTGCCAAATCCAACACCGTGTGACACAAAAAGGTGCAAGAAAGAAATAAAATGAAAATTTGTGCAAGATTAAATAAGCAAAGAAGTTTTCTAAACTCTTCATTTGGTCAGGGTAACATAGCTGCACCTGGCAAAGGAGGTTAGTGTATCTGGCCTATTTTTGTGTGCTGATTTTTGGCCTGCAGCCATGGGAGTGCAATCAACAGTTGGTGCATACATGTTTTTCTTGAAGAATTATTTAGTGTCATTTTGATTGCTCAGTGCATTATGCACACAAACTGACTACAACCCACTAGACACGCTCTTCAAAAAACAGTTGCTGTCAAGGTCTTGGTCTGGGGCAGGGGGCGTCTTGTCACCCTTTAGGTCCTCGCTACTTCTTCTTTTTCCCTAGGCTCTCTTCAGGCCAATGTGTCTCCTTTTCCTTGATTGATGCAGGGAGTTATCCTGCTGCCTGCGCAGTGCTCCTTTTCTCTATAACGCCTAAATGCACCTTTGTGTCTCTGTTAAACAATAGGTGTTGAAAGAGATGGATGATCCATGGCATACAATCTAGAACTTCAGTCATGTAAGGATAAAGCTGACTGCACTGTGCCCTTAGCTGCACTAAAATGGGCAACCTGGAGGAAAAAGGCTTTGCTCCAGGAATCATGGATAACACCTAAAAAATACAACACTTGACACTGAACTCAGAGACAAAGTCAACTTTGACATTAATCCCACAAACAACTCACAAACAGACATCATAGCTTCATGCCGCTACAAACTCTGGGTTCAAAACCTAAAAACACCCCTCCCCTCTGTCCCCTTAACCAAACAGACCTTCGCCCCCTCCATTACAGGCCCCCCACCTTTGAAACTACCAAAAGTATGCACTTCAAAGGTGGCAAACATTTACAGCGTGACAGGAAAATGCAAAGGCAATCCAGACCCTTTGAACATCCTTTACAAGTATTTGATGCCGCAAAACTTGCCTAAATCCGTGAAACCATCAATGATGGTCCATCATATCTCCCTTAAAAAGCTTTGCCTTTCTAAGCTGTGCGTGACACCTTTCCAGGTCTGGTGCACGGCAACAAGAAACCCACGAATACCAAGATTATATGCTTCGTTATATGTATATTCTCCCTCCATTTTCATGTGAAGAAAAGGTGGCCTTCCCTCTGGACTACAACCCTCATATACCCTGCTACAGAGTCTTTGGAGCCATCATGATGATTGTTCTTTCATCAAAATCCAAATCTTTCAATTTACCTGTTTGCCATTCTATATATACGACAGTCAACCCATGCAGTGCGCATTGAGGCATGCTATATATTCTGCCACCGTTAACAACAATGAAACAGCTACCTTCATGTTCCTTCTGTGTTGGGGGGAGGGCGGATGAGTACCAACCCCTACTCCAACCTCCCAAAATCCTACCCCCATCTCTGCTGCACTCTTGCACACTAGGAACTATACCCTCCTCTGACCTCAAGTATGCCGCCCCCTCCTCATGGATCAGCAAAGCATTCTTGCTCCCTCGCCACAGCTGGATTATGCAAACAGTTGCTGTTTGGCACACAGCATTACGCCTGCGTCTAAGTGATTACACTCCCACCTTGATAAGGGACTGGCTCATCTCTGAATCAAACTGCTACATTATCAATGACCCAGTTCTCAATGCCTGCCATCCAAGCATTGAGACTAATACACCAATCCAAGATCAAATTGCACGAGGGTACTGTTGTTAATGATTGGTGCAGCCGCTGTAGCCAGGTATCAGGCAACACAAGTTGATAATGCAAACCATGCAGACACAAGGATGTCATGTGCTGCCATTGATGGTAAACTTTTCATGCCTATTCTTGCTTGTTTCTTAAGTTTATCCTACCTTGTCTGTAACCTTGTAACCTTGTCTCTAAAGGCTCTCTGACGCAATATGAAGACCCCAAATTCTGCCTGCCCCAAAGCTGGACCACTCTAATTCTCCACTATGCTCTGGTGGTGCACGCTCACTCTCAACATAAGCTTGATCATGCAAACCTAAAACTGTGCGCCACAACATTGCCTGTAGACTATTTGTGAAAGCTTCTAAAGCAGGCTCCCTAGGCTGATGCTTGTTTTAAATGGGTATTGGCAGCGAAGACCGCTTCGCTTGGTAAGTAATCATAAATTACATGACTTTCAAATCCCTGTAGGATCTACAGATAGAACCATCCTTGGATGGATTTTCCCCAGCCGCATCAGCAAAGACACTGCTAATTGTCCAGATGCTTTTTAAGAAGCGGAAAACTCATTATATTTACCCTCCCTAGAATGCACTGAGAACTAGGGCAGGGTGAAGAGGGGGAGCATCAGCGCTATAGCGCTAGCGCTAATCTGATCAGACCATTCTACGCTTAGGGTCAGGGACTCCAGTCAGCTCGCTAACAGCGGCAAATCCATGAAAAGTGTCATGAAAATACCAGGCCTTGCCTAAGTCAGCCTCCATACCATTCTCTTGGGAGTGGGTAGAGCCATGTGCAGTGGCTGCAATGCAGCCCTGGGCCCCTCATGAGTCCCTGTACAAGGAACTCATGAGAAAACTACCAAGCTTATCCTGAAGAAGCTTCTTCCTTAAGGATTATCCTTAGAAGAAACTTGTGCTGATGGAGGTCATGCCTAAGTCACCCTCCTGATGCTTATGAACTTCTCTCTTTTCTCTTCCTCTCGGGGAGGGGTCCAGATTTGCCTGAGTCCCTGGACTGCCTAGGCGCGCTTCCATTCTGATTGTCATTGCAAAAAGATTCCAAATATTCGTTAAAAGTGTTATTATTATTATTATTATTGTTATTGTTATTATTATTATTTCATGAAAGTGGAGGTGTTTATCCCATTGGTCTGCAAAAAAAAATACCGGTTTGTAAAAAGCACATTTGCAAACTACCCCAGGGGGTCGTTTAAAATTTAAGGGACCGGTGTTATATTCCCCTTTATTCCCCTAATGGCTTTTGGCAATGATCCTAAGGCTTGGAAAGCAAGTAGGGAGAGGAGTAAAGGGTTAGTGTTATAAACGCAACCGGTTTGCAATCGCCTATTTTTAATTTGGACCTTAAAGCCCTTAAATTTCTAACTGGAATCGGTTGTTAACACGCCGTCCGTCAGGTTTTGTTGCAACCTCGGGTCATTGTATGTAACTTAGAGTTGAAACATTATTTAGCCATGCAAGCCAAGCACAGCAGACTGCCCTCCGGCTTGCAGACCTGTAGTAGCAGGAAAGGACCCTCAGGGTTTCAGTTTGGGCGCCTCCATCACACATCTGGTTCCAGTCCCCATCTTAATGCGAGGGATGTGTGTGCTCAAGCCATGGGTTCCACGTATGGTACAGCATTCCGTGTCACCACTTTTGGAGAAAGCCATGGCAAGGGAGTGGGCTGCGTTGTAGATGGTGCGTCTGTGTGTGCAAACGCAAGTGCTGCATTTGTAGCTGCCTGCTGAGATAGCCCTTGGGTTTCCAAACCTCGCCACAGCATAGCACAGTTGATGTGCAAGGCATGCTGCACAGCATGTTCCCCTTGCTACATGCATCACTCTGTGTGGATATTAGCCCTGTAATTTCTTGCAAGAATCAGTGTTGTGCCGGTATGTTTGAAATGTGCTGGTGGAGCTTTTCAACTTGGGATCTGCAAAGCAAGTCAAGAGTTGGCCTCCCTGGATGCCAAGTGCCAGCACTGTTGGCTACCAGCGTGTCAAATCCCAATCCCTAACCTCCTCACGCCATCTTGTCGACAAACTGCCAGGCGTGCCGCCTAGACTTCCCATCAGTCAAGAGGAGATCCAGCAGGAGTTGGACCGCCGCAGGCCTGGCCAGAGCCTCATCACTACGCCTCGCAAGGAAGAGGATACCTGCGAGGTGCTGTCGGGTGTGGGTGATGGCGTGACCCTGGGCAGCCCCATCGCCATCCTGGTCCGGAACAAGGACCAGCGGTCGCAGGACTATGGCGAGATGTCCGTGGCGTACCGGCCCTCCCATGCTGATGCTACCTACGACTTTAAGTATGGCATCCGTGCGGTGGCAGGTGGTGGACGCTCTTCGGCCCGTGAGACCATCGGCCGAGTGGCAGCTGGGGCCATCGCCAAGAAGCTGCTGAAGGTTGTGGCTGGTACAGAGGTGGGTATGCAACTATCTTGCTATGTGCCTCATCACTCACTACAAGGCCTCATTTCTCCTCCAGGCATCCTAACCTGTTTGTGGATTGCGTTTAACATGTGAGCTCAGTTGGCTCACTGGCGCGCAGGCAAAAGGCATGTGGGCCTTTTCTGGGTGCTGATGACGGTCGAGGTCGTTTCTGCCTGCAGGTGATTGGTTATGTCAACAGAGTCGCTGATGTGGATTCTAACGTTGACACTGCCAACTTTACTCTTGCGGATGTGGAGAGCAACATGGTGCGCTGCCCGGACCAGGAAGCTGCTGAGAAGATGATAGACGGTAAGTCAGCTCAGATGCACCACCACTTGTTGCAGACACAGCATACATGGACGCAGACCAGGGAGCAAAGCAACTGGCAGTCAGCAACAAGTTCAAAGAGCTTGCGCAAATTCGAATCATGCTCATTTGCTCATGCTGAGGTTTGTTGCTTCTGTTCATTGTAGACCTTGGTTGCACGTAGTCACTTTTGCAACTTCTGGTGTGTCAGTGTAGGAGGGGCACTGGCAGCTGGCCACCTGCGCAATGTTTTCAATGGCCTGACGGGAGGGAATCTCCTACACAGCTACATGCGGGGGCCGTAGAGGGCGGCCAAGGTGCAAGGGCACAAGCCGTTGGCACACTGGCCCAAGCAGAAGTGGAGGAGGCCTTCAGCCTCCGCTTTCCCCCTGAGTGAGGATGGTTTCGGCTATAACCTCACTATGCACGACATCTACAGATGCGCGCTCACGCCTGCACCCAAGCATGTGTGCGCACCTACTCGCCGCCCCCGCCCATGCACCTACTCGCCCACACCCACACCATGATCATGCAACTGTGTACACGCGGGTATCAATGTTGTTTCATGGGTGCAGCTATCAACAAAGTTCGTACGCGAGGGGAGTCGTGTGGGGGGGAGGTGACGTGCATAGTGAGGAGGTGCCCCAAAGGCCTGGGCACACCTGTTTTCAGCAAGCTTGAGGCCGAGCTGGCGCTGGGCGTGATGTCATTGCCTGCAACAAAGGTGCGTGGGTTGCGTTGCACTTGACGCTGCAGCGACTGGGTGACGAGGTTGTTGCCGGCTGTGATATGCACGCGCAAGTTAGTGCCTGCGTGTGTTTGTAAGAGAGGCGCACCATCCGCTGCTTGCTGGAGGTGGGAGCATTCTTGCTTCAAGTGGGCGCATGTGTAAGGCAGCTTGTGAAAAGCTACATGTGCCACTTGCGCTGCTGTTCGCTAAATAGCAGGCTTGTCACAGCACCTTAGTAGCTATACCGTATCTAGGGCGCACCACTCATGCAGAGATGCAGGGAAAGATTTGTAGCTGCTTGTGGGGTTGGCTTGACTGGGTGTGCAGTAATTGCTGGAACTGTTCTTGCAGTAAATGGTGTGTGCTCTTGCACGGAGTGATGTGTGCCACCTGGGGCTCTCCTGCTTGTCGCTTGCGGTGCAGTTGCCTCTTCATGGCATGGGCGTTGTCTTTCAGACAGCTGTCTCTTACCAATAACTCGAGCTACCACAATTATGGGCGCCCAGGCCCCAGTGGTAGTGCTCCTCAGTGGTTCCGTGGCAACTAGGCAACCAGATCCAATTGAGCATGCAGGGCCTTGCCTGACCTTGTCAGTTGGCCATCAATGCATAGCCCGGGCCTGTCCAACAGCCTGGGCCTGTCCAACGCCGTGCACACAAAGCACACATGGCCATGCATAGCCTGGGCCTGTCTGACGCTGTGCAGACACGCCCTGCGTGATGCAACGCTGAGTCGGGGATGCTTTTTGGGGGTGCGCTGCGCAGGGTTTTGAAATCGGCAGCGGATTCAGCGGGTCTCGCATGCTGGGGTCGGAGCACAACGACGAGTTCTACATGACTGAGGACAATGAGGTGCGGAGCAGGAGCTACTGTGTGGGCGGCTGCAGACCTTACTGGCTGCAAACTAGGCTAAGGCGATGGGCATGGGTGCGCCTCGTCTGCTGCAGCCAACACAGCGCACGGGTGATGCGGGCAGCAGCGTATCGAGCCCTCGCATTGCCTATTTACCGCTGTTTGGGTTCCTGCCTTCTGATGTGTATGGATGGCCCCAGGCTTGAAGTGTCGAGGGCCCCACCCAGCTTTGTCATGCCAAGTTAGCCGAAACCATCCTCACTCAGGGGGGAAGCGGAGGCTGAAGGCCTCCTCCACTTCTGCTTGGGCCAGTGTGCCAACGGCTTGTGCCCTTGCACCTTGGCCGCCCTCTACAGCCCCCGCATATAGCTGTGTAGGAGATTCCCTCCCGTCAGGCCATTGAAAACATTGCGCAGGTGGCCAGCTGCCAGTGCCCCTCCCACACTGACACACCAGAAGTTGCAACCTGGGGCAGTGTGCAGCTTGTGTATTGGTGTGCGTTTGCGTGTGCACGTGTCTCGTGTGTGTGCAGGACTTGGGCTCAGAGCTGCGAGCGCTTGAGGGTCGGGTGTGTGCTATGCGGCTCGGCTGGCATGATGCACGCGGTGTGGGCGCCGGGCAAAAGGGGATTGGGGGGAGGGGCGCTGGCATGTGTGGCAGGGTCACACTTTAGGGGTGCCCGTGGAGGCCTGTGCTGCTGCAAGCAGGACCTCTGTGTTGCTGCTGGCCGCTCCAGCAGGCTCCAACACAAACAAACCCATGCTACCTGCCGCAGGCTTGAAACTGACGCGCCCAGCTTGTGAGCTGGTCC
>LFIK01002105.1_pt1 | contig 16016 bp, 16 predicted proteins | sample 643401 | NCBI WGS metagenome assembly LFIK01 (sample SAMN03777447, study PRJNA286221) | soda lake metagenome | biome: soda lake; feature: Kulunda steppe; material: water; isolation source: sample T5-Br brine of Lake Tanatar-5 | place: Russia: Kulunda steppe | collected 2010-07
ATCGAGACCGTGGACCGCAACCTCTTCGAACGCACCGCCGACGTGCGCTGGTGGGCGACGGACGCGGCGTTCGTGGACGCGTGCACCGCCCCGTCTCCCGACAGCAGCCGGCACGCCTCGCAACGCCTGGGGGTGATCCTCTCCTCCTACACCGTCTACCTCGATCTGTGGGTGTGCGACCTCGACGGCCGGGTGCTGGCCAACGGCCGCCCGCAGGAGTACGGCCACGTCCCGGGCCAGTCGGTCGCCGACCAACGCTGGTTCCAGGAGGCGCGCTCGACGGCATCCGGCGAGGACTACGCCGTCGCGGACATCCGCGGTGAGCCACTGCTCGGGCAGTCGCGGACCGCCACCTACGCCACCGCCATCCGCCGTGACGGCGCGGTGCACGGTGAGCCGATCGGGGTGCTCGGCGTGCACTTCGACTGGGACCCCCTGGCCCAGGGGGTGCTGCAGGGCCTCAGGCTCGCGCCGGAGGAGCGGGAGCGCACACGCTGCCTACTCATCGACGCCGAGCGGCGGATCATCGCGGCCGACGACGGCGCCGGCGTCCTGTCCGAGTACGTCGACCTGCCGGCGAACCTCGCGCACGTCAGCCACGAGATCCGGCCGGACGGCAGCGTCCTGGGACAGGCCGTGACCCCCGGCTACGAGACCTACCAGGGGCTCGGCTGGCGCGGGGTGCTGATCCAGCGTCCACCACGGACCTCGTGAGCCCGACGGTTCGTGAACCCGCCGGGCGCATCAGGGCATCACCATGCCTGATGCTATGATGCGCACATGCGGACCACGGTGACCCTCGACCCCGACACGGCGCAACTGCTGCGTCGCCGGATGCGGGAGGAGGGCATCAGCTTCAAGGAAGCGCTCAACGACGCCATCCGACGCAGCGCACAAGGCTCGGCCCCGTTCCGGACCCCGACGGCCTCCCTCGGACGCCCCACCGTCAACCTCGACCGGGCCCTCACGCTGGCGGCCGAACTGGAGGACGAGGAACTGGTCCGCAAGATGGGCGCAGGCTCGTGAAGCTCGTCGACACCAACGTCCTGCTCTACGCCGTCAACGTCGACGCCGACCGGCATGAGGCGTCACGACGATGGTTGGACACCGCCCTGTCCGGCGGTGACACGGTCGGCTTCGCCTGGGTGGCCCTCCTGGCGTTCCTGCGCATCGCCACCAAACGCGGCCTCTTCCCCACGCCGCTGACCAGCGACGCGGCCGTGGAGATCGTCGAGTCATGGCTGGCGGCGGCACCGGCTGTCGTCCTCGAACCGGGCCGCCGGCACCCGCAACTGCTGCGCACCCTGCTCGACGACACCGGTGGCGGCGGCAACCTCGTCAGCGATGCGCACCTGGCCGCCCTGGCCATCGAGCACCGGTGCACCATCGTGTCCTTCGATCAGGACTTCGATCGGTTCCCGGGCGTGGAGCGGATCGCGCCGACGGGGTGAGCCGCTGCGGTGAGCATCACGTGCAGCCATCCGACCGCCCAGCGGTCACCTCGCTGCACGACCCCACCCCGCACCGCGCGCAGCCCGGCCTGACGCCGTCGCTATCGGCGCACCACGGTGACGGTGCAGGCCGGACCGCTGGCCCGTGCCAAGCGGGCGTCGGCGGTCACCAGCGGCACCTCCAGGGACTCGGCGAGTGCGACGTAGATGGCGTCGTAGGCGCTGAGGTTGTCCCGCAGCGACCAGACCCGGCCGAGCAGACCCGACACCGCCACACGCTCGAGACCCAGCTCCTGCCAGACACGCAGGCACCGGGCCGCGGCCGTCGCAGGGAGCTCGTCCCGCAGCACCATCGCCCGCAGGGTGTGCGCCACCTCCGCGTCGGCCAGGTGTGGACAGCACACGTGCCCGGTGGCGAGCGCGGCACGTGCCGGTCCGTCGTTGAGCAGCCCCAGCACCGCGGCCGAGGCGTCGATGACGATCACCGGCTCACGCGACCGGCGTCGATGTCGGCCAGGACCGCCTCGGCGTCGATCGACAGATCCGGAAGGTCTCCGAGGAGCGCCGGGTTGTCCGCACGGCGGGAGATGGCGGCCAGCTCACGGGTCGCGAACGCGGACAGCGATAGGCCTTCGCGCGCGGCGAGCCGCTCCAGACGGGCACCGACGTCGTCCGGCACGTTGCGCAGGTAGAGGGTCCTCATGTCGCAGCATGCTAGCACAGAAGCTGCACCACGCTACAGCCGTTCACGGCTCGACACCCCCCGACGGCGCGGCACGTGCGATGCTGCACGCGGGAGCACGGCCTGACGGGAGGCGCAGCGATGGGGTTCGACACCGACGTGGCGGTCATCGGCAGCGGGTTCGGCGGCAGCGTGTCCGCGCTGCGGCTGACGGAGAAGGGCTACCGCGTCACGGTGCTGGAGAGCGGGAAACGCTGGACCAAGAACACCCTTCCCGACACCAACTGGAACCTGCGCAAGTACCTGTGGGCACCGAAGCTGGGCTTGAGGGGCTTCCAGCGCCTGACCCTGCTCCGCGACGTGTTCGTGCTGTCGGGTGCCGCCGTCGGAGGCGGGTCGGTGGTGTACGCCAACACCCTGTACGAACCCCTCGACGCGTACTGGCGCGACCCCCGGTGGGTGGCGGGCAACGACTGGCGCGCGGAGTTCGCGCCGTACTACGACCAGGCCAAGCGCATGCTCGGCGTGACGCGGGTGCCCTTCACCTCGCCTGCAGACCGGGTGCTCAAGGGCGTCGCGGAGGACCTCGGCGTCGCCGACACCTACCACCCCACCGACGTGGGCGTGTGGTTCGGCACACCGGGCGAGCGGGTCAGCGACCCGTACTTCGGCGGGCTCGGCCCGGACCGGGTCGGCTGCATCCGGTGCGGCAACTGCATGGTCGGCTGCCGGTACGAGGCGAAGAACTCCCTCGATCACAACTACCTCCACCTCGCCGAGGGGGCGGGCGCCGAGGTGCTCGCGGAGCGGCAGGTGGTGGACCTGATCGCCCTTGACGGTGGCGGGTGGCGGGTCGTGCACGAGCGTCCGGGGGCGTGGGTCCGCAAGGACCGCCGGAGCCTGACCGCGGAGCAGGTGGTGCTGTCCGCCGGGGCCCTCGGCACCCAGAAGCTGCTGTTCGAGCTGCGTGACCGCGGGCGGCTGCCCGGGCTCTCCCCGGCGCTCGGCACCCTGGTCAGGACCAACTCGGAGGCGATCGTGGGCGCCACCGCCCGGCGTATCCCCGCTGACAGCCAGGACCGGACCCCGGGCAGCGCCGGCGCGGCCGGCTACGCCCCCGGGGTGGCCATCACCTCCTCGATCCACCCGGATGAGCACACCCACATCGAACCGGTGCGGTACGGCAAGGGCTCCAACGCGATGGCGCTGACCTCCACACTGATGGTGGACGGCGGCGGCCGGATCCCCCGCAGCCTCAGGTTCGTACTCACCGTGCTGCGCCACCCCCTCAGGTTCCTGAGGAGCCTGTCAGCCCGGCAGTGGTCGGAGCGCACCGTGATCCTGCTGGTGATGCAGACCCTCGACAACTCCCTCAACGTCGTGCGTCGGCGCGGGCTGTTCGGCCGGCGCCTGACCACCCGACCCGGCCACGGTGAGCCGAACCCCACGTGGATCCCGGTGGCGAACCAGGCCGCCCGGCACGCCGCGGACCGCATCGACGGGCAGCCACTGGGTTCGATCTTCGAGGCCACCCTGAACACCCCCACCACCGCCCACTTCATCGGTGGGTGCCCGATGGGTCAGGACCCGTCGGCCAGCGTGGTCGACCCCTACCACCGGGTCCACGGGATCGACGGACTCCACGTCTGTGACGGGTCGACCATCACCGCCAACCTCGGCGTCAACCCCTCCCTGACGATCACCGCGATGACGGAGCGGGCCATGGCGCTGTGGCCCAACCGAGGGGAGCCGGACCAGCGACCGGCACAGGGCGAGGGGTACGCGCGGCTGGCACCGGTACCGCCGTCGGCACCGGTGGTCCCGGCAACGGCACCGGCGGCCCTCACCTGGGCGCGGACGGTCGCCGGCGAACGCGGCTAGCCCCGGTCACGACGCGGGGCTGATGCCTCTGGCGGTGACGACGCGGCCGGCGCATGCTGGGGGTCTCGGAGCTACCTGCCCGCCACGCAGCACCGGGTGCGCCTGGCGACTGCGGGGATCGTGCCACCTGGAGGTGGTCGAGATGCGCGCTTCCTCCCTACGACGAGCCGCCACCCTGCCCGTGATCATGGCCCTGCTCCTGCTCGGTGCCGGTTGCGGCGCCGATCCGCAGCCACCGGCACCCGACGCCACGCCCGAAGCACCGGCCGAACCCGGCACCGTTGAGGTGGCGGTGTACCTCACCAACGATCAGCGGGGCGATCCGTGCACCGAGGTGTTCCCCCGTCCCCGCACCGTGGACGCGGATGATCCGCTGACCGGCGCACTGACCGCGCTGCTCGAGGGACCGACGCCTCAGGAGCAGGACGAGGGCTACGGCGGCTGGTTCTCCGAGGACACGGCGGGGATGCTGCACAGCGTGGAGATCGTCAGCGGCACCATCATGGTCGACCTGGCCGACCTGCGGCCGGTCATCCCCAACGCCTCGACCTCCTGCGGGTCCTCCGCGCTCCTGGCCCAGTTGGATAGCACCGCGATGGCGGCAGCGGACGGCGCCAGCGGTGTGCTGTACATGATCGACGGTGATCAGGACGTCTTCTACGCCTGGCTGCAGCTGGCCACACCGGGGATGTGAGGGCGCACCCTCACACCCCGATGCCGAGGTGGTCGGCCAGCACGTCCGCGAGGGTCGGCTCGCCCACCTCCTCGAGCTCGTAGACGGCGCGGCGTGTGGGGTGGCGGACGTCGAGGAGCCGGGTCAGGTCGATCGGGGTGCCGACCACGACCACGTCGCACGGGGTCGCGTCGATGGTGTCGGCGAGGTCCGCGATCTGCTGACGGCCGTAGCCCATGGCCGGCAGGACCGGACCGATGGCGGGGTAGGCGGCGTAGGTGTCCGCGATGGAGCCCACCGCCCAGGGCCGCGGATCGACGAGCTCCCCCGCGCCAGCCGCGCGTGCGGCCACGGTGCCGGCGCCGAAGGGCATCCCGCCGTGGGTGATGGTCGGCCCGTCCTCGACGACCAGCACGCGCAGGCCGGTGAGTGGCGGGCCTTGGTCCAGGGTGATGGGGGACCGCGCCTGCACGATCCGCGCGGTGGGGTTGGCGCGGGCGACGTTGGCCGCGACCTGGTCGATGTCGGCCACCTCGGCGCTGTCGATCTTGTTGATCACGACCACGTCGGCGAGACGCAGGTTGGTCTCCCCGGGGTGGTAGGCCACCTCGTGACCGGGGCGCAGCGGGTCGGTGACCGTGACCATCAGGTCGGGGCGGACGAAGGGCAGATCGTTGTTGCCTCCGTCCCAGATGATGACGTCGGCCTCGGCCTCCGCCTGGGCGAGGATCTCCGCGTACTCCACGCCGGCGTAGACCACCATCCCCATCGCCACGGGCGCCTCGTACTCCTCCCGCTCCTCGATGGTGGGGTCGGAGGCGTCGATGTCATCGAGGGTCTCGAAGCGCTGCACCCGCATGGCCTCGAGGTCGCCGTAGGGCATGGGGTGGCGGATCAGCACGGTGCGCAGCCCTGCGTCGAGCAGCAGCCGACCGATCCGCCGGGAGGTCTGGCTCTTGCCGCAGCCGGTGCGCACCGCACAGACCGCGACGACGGGCACGTTGCTGGTGAGCATCGACGCGTGGGGGCCGACCAGCCGCAGATCGGCACCCGTGGCCAGCACCCGGGAGGCGGTGTGCATCACCTCGAGGTGGGAGAGGTCGGAGTAGGCGTGCACCACCTCGGTCGCAGCGTGCTGGGCGACCAGGTCCTCGAGCTCCCGCTCGGGGCGGACCGGGATGCCCTGCGGGTAGCTGGGGCCGGCCAGGGATGCGGGGTAGACCCGTTCGTCCACCCCGGGGATCTGCGTGGCCGTGAAGGCGACCACCTCGGTGTCGGGGTCGTCACGGAACACGGTGTTGAACACGTGGAAGTCCCGGCCGGCGGCACCCATGATGATGGTGCGGCGGGGGGCTGGCCGGCCCGCGGCCTGGCCCCTCACGCCTCGCGCACCACGAGGTAGAGGTAGAAGGCCGTCGCGCCCTCGGGACCGGCCACCAGGTCGTGGGCCTGCCCCGGTGCGACGTAGGCGTAGGACCCGGCCGTGAGCGTGCGGTCACCGATCGTGATCCGCCCCTCCAGCGTCCACACGTGGTGGCAGTGGTACTGGTGGGTGTGCTCGGGGATGGCCGCCCCCGGCTCGAGGTGGAACACCCCGGCGAAGGAGCGACCCTGGGCCCACAGCTGGGCGTAGGTCACCCCCGGGGAGAGGTTGCGCCGCGGCAGCTCGGCGATGACCGCTGCGTCCACGGTGCGCAGACCGGGCGCGGCGACCAGCGCTTCGTGGGCGCCGGCGTCGGCGACGGTGTTCATGACCGCCCTCCAGCTCACGGGACCCCATGATGGCCGCTCCGGCGGCGAGCGTCGAGGGGCGATGGTCCCCTCCGGCACACCTCCAGCCGCACGCCGGCCCACCCGGTGAGTACGGTGCGCGCAGTCCAGGCTCGGGAGGCCGCCGTGACCCGCACCGTGATCCGGACCTGCCCGCTGTGCGAGGCCACCTGCGGGCTGCGCCTCGAGCTCGACGACGCCGACCGGGTGGTGTCGGTGCGCGGTGACGAGCAGGACGTGTTCAGCGCCGGCTACCTCTGCCCCAAGGGCGCCACCATCGGGGAGCTGGAGGCCGACCCGGACCGGCTCACCACCCCACGGATCCGACGCGACGGCCGGCTGGTGGAGGCCACCTGGCAGGAGGCCTACGCCGAGGTGGCACGTCGCCTGCACGCGGTCCAGGCCGAGCACGGGCACGACGCGGTCGCCCTCTACCTCGGCAACCCAAACGTCCACAACCTCTCCGGGCAGCTGTACGTGCGCCCCCTGGCCAAGGCCCTGCAGACCACCAACATCTCCTCGGCCTCCAGCGTGGATCAGCTCCCCAAGCACGTCGCCTGCGGCCACCTGTTCGGCGACCCCCTGGCGATCCCGGTGCCCGACATCGACCGCACGGACCTGCTGGTGGTGCTCGGTGGCAACCCGCGGGTGTCCAACGGCTCGCTGATGACCGCGCCCGACCTGCCGGGCCGGCTGACGGCGCTGCGCAGGCGTGGCGGCCGGCTGGTGGTGGTCGACCCGGTCCGTACCCGCACCGCCGAGCGGGCGGACCACCATCTCGCGATCCGCCCCGGCGCGGACGCCTGGCTGCTGCTGGCGGTGGTGGCGACCCTGGCCGAGGAGGGCCTGGTCGATCCCGGCGACCACCTGGTCGACCACCTCGCGGGGCTCGAGGAGGTGCTGGCCCTGGCGGCGCCCTACACCCCCGAGCGGGTCGCGGCGGCCTGCGGGCTGCAGCCGGAGGAGATCCGGTGGTTGGCGCGGGAGCTCGCGGCCACCCCGCGGGCGGTGGTGTACGGGCGGCTGGGCACCAGCACCGTGCCCTTCGGGACCGTCACCTCGTGGCTGGTGGACGTGGTCAACGCCCTCACCGGCAACCTCGACCGCCCAGGCGGGGCGATGTTCCCCCTGCCCGCGCACCACCGTGCGAAGCGCAGACCCTTCCGCCACGCCCGCCGGCACAGCCGGGTCAGAGGGCTGCCCGAGGCGATCGGGGAGCTGCCCGTGGCGGGGTTGGTCGATGAGATGGTCACCCCGGGTCCGGGACAGGTCCGGGCGCTGATCACCGTGGCGGGCAACCCGGTGCTGTCCACCCCCGACGGGGCCCGGTTGGACGCCGCGCTCGCGGAGCTGGACCTGGTCGTGGCGGTGGACCCCTACATCACCGCGACCTCCCGCCACGCCGACGTGCTCCTGCCACCCCCGGCGATCCTGCAGCGTGCCCACTACGACCTCGCCTTCACTGCGCTGGCCGTCCGCAACGTGGCCAACCACTCCCCCGCCGCGGTACCCCTGGCGCCGGGGCAACCGGACGAGTGGGAGATCCTGCTCACCCTGGCCGCCATCGCGCTCGGGCAAGAGCCCCCGATCGACGTGGACGCCGCGGACGCCTTCGTGCTGCAGCAGGCCGTGGCCGGGGTGGTCGCCGACCCGGACGCACGCCTGGCCACCCGCGACCCTGAGGAACTCACCGCGGCCCTGGCGGGCCGGCGCGGGCCGGAACGCCTCCTCGACCTGCTGCTCAGGGCCGGACCCTACGGCGACGGGTTCGGTACCCACCCGGACGGGCTCAGCCTCTCGGTCCTCGAGGAGCACCCCCACGGCGTCGATCTGGGGCCGCTCACCCCCAGGGTCCCGGAGGTCCTGACCACGGCCAGCGGGCGGATCGAGCTGGCACCACAGGCCATCACGACCGACCTGGAGCGGGTGGCGCAGGCGCTGGACGCCGTCGCCGAGAGCCCACAGGCGCTCGTGCTGGTGGGCCGCCGGCACCTGCGCACCAACAACTCCTGGTCCCACAACGTCGCCGGGCTGTCCAAGGGGCAGCAGCTGTGCACCCTGCAGCTGCACCCCGACGATGCCGCCGCCCGCGGTCTCACCGACGGCGCGGACGCGGTGGTGCGCTCGAGCGCCGGCAGCGTCACCGCGACCGTGGAGGTCACCGACCGGATGCGCCCCGGCGTGGTGAGCATGCCCCACGGCTTCGGGCACGACCTCGACGGTGTCGAGCTGATGGTGGCCCGCCGGCAGCCGGGCGTCAACGTGAACGTGCTCAGCCCCCGCACCGAGGTGGACGCCGTCAGCGGCAACGCCGTGCTCAACGGCATCGAGGTGGAGGTCGCGCCCGCGTGAGCCGCCGGGACACCCCCACCCCCGACGCGGCGACCCACCGGCGGATCGACACCCGCCTGGCGGAGCTGGCCGAACGGATCGCCGCGTGGCCGCTGCCCGGTGGGGAGCGCTGCTACCGGTCGGGGGCCGGCTACCTCGACGTGGGCGAGGTCGGCGCGGACGCGGACCGGCTCGCCATCGCCGCGGTCACCGTGGACGGGGAGGTCCACGCCGTCGGCGACCACGCGGTGGCCGTGCCCCTGCACTCGGTGTCGAAGGTGTTCACCTACGGGCAGGTGCTGGCCGACCTCGGCCCCGAGGTGGTGCTCTCCCGGGTGGGGGTGGAGCCGAGCGGCGACCCCTTCAACGCCGTGCGCGTCGACGAGCGCACGATGCGGCCCTTCAACCCCATGGTCAACGCCGGGGCCCTGGTGACCACCAGCCTGGTACCCGGACCCGATCCCGCAGCGCGCTTCGCCCGGATCCTGGACACGCTCCGGGCCTTCGCCGGCGGGGACGAGCTCACGGTGGACGAGGACACCCTGGCGGCGGAGCTCGCCACCGCCGACCGCAACCGTGGGACCGCCTACCTGCTGCGCAGCGCCGGCCTGCTCGAGGGGGACGTCGAGGCGGTGCTGACCCGCTACCTCAAGCAGTGCTCGGTGCACGTCACCGCGCCCCAGCTCGCGATGATGGCCGCCACCCTGGCCGCCGGCGGACGCAACCCGCGCACGGGTGCGCAGGTGCTCCCCCGCCGCCGGGTGCGGGACGTGCTGAGCGTGATGCACACCTGCGGGATGTACGACTTCGCCGGGGAGTGGGCCTTCGAGATCGGCTTCCCCGCCAAGGGCGGGGTGGGTGGGCTGCTCCTGGCGGTGATCCCAGGGAAGATGGGGATCGCCGTGTGGTCCCCGCCCCTGGACGTGTACGGCAACAGCGTGAAGGGTGTGCAGGCCTGCCGGGAGCTGTCCGCACGGCTCGGCCTGCACGTGTTCGCCGCCGCCGAGGAGGACGTGCTGCTGACGGGGGCGGCGCCCTCCACGCCGGTGCCGCCACCGCTGGAGGAGGTCAGCCCGCCGGCACGCCGGCGGCGGTTGCGGACTCGGCGTAGCTGACCACCGGCTCGCGCGGCAGGACCTCCTGGTCGGCCTGGAGCTCGGTGGCGGCGAGGTAGCTGTGCATCCCGCCGGCCAGGGTGGCCACGTCCGCGAACCCGTGCTGGACCAGGATGCGGTAGGCGAGGTAGCTGCGGAAGCCGACCGCGCAGTACAGGCGCACCGGCTGGTCACGGTCGAGGTCGTCGACGCTGGCCCGGAGCTGGTCGAGGGGCAGGTGCTCCGCGCCGGGCAGGTGGCCGGCGGCGAACTCGTCCGCGCCGCGGACATCCAGCAGGCGGGCGCCCGCGGTCTCCTCCTCGAAGCGGTCCGCGTACCACAGCCGCAGGTCGCCGCGCAGCAGGTTCGCCCCGATGAAGCCGGCCATGTTGACCGGGTCCTTGGCGGAGCCGAAGGGCGGCGCGTAGGCCAGTTCGAGGGTCTCGAGGTCGAACACGGTGAGCCCGGCGCTCAGCGCCGTGGCCAGGACATCGAGGCGCTTGTCCACCCCGTCGAAGCCGACGATCCCGGCGCCGAGCAGCCGCCCGGTGTCGGGGGCGAAGAGGACCTTGAGGTGCATCGCGGCGGTCCCCGGGTAGTAGCCGGCGTGGCCGGAGGGGTGCAGCTGCACCCGCTCGAAGGGGATGCCGGCGGCCTCCAGCTGGCGCTGGTTGGCCCCGACCCCGCCGGCGACCAGGTCGAACACCTTGACGATGCCGGTGCCCTGGACGCTGCCGAAGGTCGTGTCACGGCCGCACAGGTTGTCGGCGACCACCCGGCCCTGCCGGTTGGCGGGCCCGGCCAGCGGGATCAGCCAGGGACCCGGCAGGACGCTGTGGCGGACCTCCACGGCGTCGCCGGCGGCGTAGACGTCGGGCAGGTTGGTGCGCAGGTGGTCGTCCACGGCGATGCCGCCCCGGGGCCCGAGCTCGACCCCGGCGGCCTCGGCCAGGGCGGTGTTGGGCCGCACCCCGGCGGCGAGCACCACCAGGTCTGTGGTGAGCTCCGTTCCGTCAGCCAGGCGCACGGCCAGGCGCCCGTCGGCGGTGGGCGCGAAGCTCGAGGCACCGACGCCGAGGTGGAGCGCCACCCCGTGGGCGCGCAGGTGCGCCTCCATCGCGGAGGTCAGCTCGCGGTCCAGCGGGGGCATGAGCTGGTCCGCGAGCTCAACCAGCGTCACCTCGCGGCCACGATGGCGCAGGTTCTCGGCCATCTCCAGGCCGATGTAGCCACCGCCGATCACCACGGCGTGGTCGACCTCGGGCCGGCCGGCGGCGTCCACGGCGTCCACGCGGGCCTTGATGGCGTCCATGTCCTCCATGCGCCGGAGCACGTGGATCCGGGGGTCCTCGATCCCCGGCAGGGGCGGGACCGCGGGCACCGCGCCGGGGCACAGCACCAGACGGTCGTAGTACAGCTCCTCCCCGGCGTCGGTGGCGTGGGTCCGCGTGGTGACGGTGCGCGCGTCAGGGTCGATGGCGACCACCTCGGTGCCGACGCGGACGTCGAGGTTGAGCGAGGCCCGCAGGCTCTCGGGGGTCTGCAGCAGCAGCCGGTCCCGGTCCTCGATCACCTCGCCGATGTGGTACGGCAGGCCGCAGTTGGCGAAGGAGACGAAGGCGTCCCGCTCGAGCACGATGATCTCGGCCGACTCATCGAGGCGGCGGGCCCGCGCCGCCGTGGACATCCCTGCGGCGACCCCGCCGACGATCACGATCCGCACCTGCATCTCTTTGGCCCGGCGCCCCGCGGAACGCCCCATATGTCCGGACATCTGCCACGCGGACGGTACGGCATGGGCGTCAGGTGGCGTGCGGACCGGCCCGTCCGGGCGTCGACCGCCGCTGCGGTGCGAGCGGCCGGGCGTCCTCGGGCAACGGCTGCCCGGGCTTGGCCAGGCCGTGGTCGTGGCGTGCCCGGACCACCGCCTCGGAGATGGTGCGCGACAGGTGGTCGTCGGTGATCGCGTCACGCAGGCCGGAACGCTTGAGGATCACCCGGGCGCGGTAGTGGACACGGACGAGGTAGAGGTCGATGTCGCGTCTGCGCAGCCGCTCCAGCAGGCTGGCGAGCATGTCGGTGCTGGTGCTGTCGAGCTGATCCGTGGCCTCGAGGTCCAGGATGACCGCCCGGGTGGTCGGATCGGCGTCCACCAGCGCGATCACCTGCTCCTCGACGGTTGCCGCGTTGACCCAGAACAGCGAGGCGTCGAGCCGCAGGATCCTCAGGCCCGCGATCAGCCGGTGCGACCGGTGGCGGGAGACCGCCCCCCAGGCCGCCTTCTCCCCCGGCAGCCGCCCGAGCTCCTCCACCTCGACCCGGCTGGAGCGGTAGACCAGACCGAGCAGGGAGAGGCCGACGGCGATCACCAGGCCGGGCAGGGTGCCGAACACCACCACCCCCACCAGGGCGCCGAGCGCCGCCACCAGGTCGTTGCGGCGGATACGGGCGTAGCGCCGCAGGCTGGCGACGTCGATCAACCCCCACACCGCGTGGATCACCACCGCCGCCAGCACCGCCCGGGGCAGGGCGCTGAGCGCGGGCGCGAACAGCACCAGGATCACCAGGGTGACCAGCGCAGCCACGATGCTGGTGACCTGGCTGGTGCCACCCGCACGGACCACCGCGGCGGTCTTCGACAGGCTGCCGGCGACGCCCAGCCCGCCGAACAGCCCCGAGGCGATGTTGGCGGCACCGGTGGCGACGAACTCCTGGTCGGTGTCGATGCGGTAGCCACCGGTCGCCGCGAACAGCCGGGCCGCGCTCAGACTCTCCGCGAGACCGACCAGCGCGAGGCCGATGGCCGGGACCACCAGCGCCGCCAGATCGGCGGTGGTGATCGCCGGGAGCCCCGGGACCGGCAGGCCTGCGGGTACCGCACCCACCACCTCGACGCCCCGGTCGGCGAGGTCGGACAGCTCGGAGGCGACCAGCGCGCCCACCACCACCAGCAGACCCCAGGGCAGCTGGCGTGTCAGCGCGCCACCGAGGAACAGCACCAGCAGGCCGCTGACCCCCACGGCGGCGGTGAGCAGGTGCACCTCGGGCAGGGCCTGCAGCGTGGCCAGCAGGCGCGCCAGCACGGGACCCTCGGCGCTCGGCAGCCCCAGGAGACGGGGCAGCTCACCGACGATGATCACCACCGCGAGCCCGAACACGAACCCGGTGACGATCGGCTTGGAGAGGAACTCCGCGATCCAGCCGGTGCGCAGCAGCCCGGCGACCACCAGGACCGCGCCCGACAGCAGCGCCAGGGCGATCGTGAGGGCGATGGCACGTTCCGGGTCGCCACCGGCCTGTGCCGCGACCACGGAGCCGGACACCACCGAGACCGTGGAGACCGGGCCGACGTTGAGCTGCGGCGAGGAGCCGAACACCACGTAGGCCAGCAGGGCGAGCGGAACGGCGTAGAGGCCGACCTGCACGGGGACACCGGCGATCGTGGCGTAGCCGAGCGCCTGGGGGATCACCAGGGCGGTCACCACCAGCCCGGCCAGCAGGTCTCCCGGCAGCTGTCGCCGCCGGTAGGTGGGCAGCCAGGAGCGCACCGGCACCTGCGGTGTCCGCCACCACGCACGACCGTCGGCCACGCCGCCCCACCCAGCTCGTCGCTCCCTCCGACGACCGTAGCCCGGTTGCCTGGTGAAGGCGGCGTGACCGTTCGAGGCTCCGCTGCAGCGCAGGACGAGGTCAGTGCAGTGCGAGCACGTCTCGAAGGGCGTTGTCGATGGCGGCCATCGTGCGTGGGCTGAGCATGCCGCGGCGCTCCTCGAGATCGGCCTTGTGCACCAGCTCCAGTTCGTCGACCATGGCCCGGCCGGTCAGTGGAGCGTCACGGTCGCTGAGCTCCACGATCGTCGGCAAGGGTCGTTTCGGTCGCGTCGTGATGCGGACGACATGGACCCACTCGAAGCGTGACCGGTTGCGGCCGTCGTTGGACACGATGACGACGGGTTTCGGCTGGTCCTCCTCGAGGTAGCGGAACGACCACACACTGCCGCGCAGGAGCTCGTGGGTGGCGCTCACGCGGAAGGGCGTCGGCGTCGCCGGGCGCGGGTGGTCTGCTCGACCCACGCGCGCGTGTCCTCGAAATCGCCAGCGTCGACAGCGTCGTTGTAGGCGTCCTCGAGCAGCGCTTCGCGGACACGGCCGACCCCGAGCATCACGAGCGCGCGCAGTTCGGCCGAGTCGGACGCGAGCCGTTCACCGACGAGCCGCTCAAGCGCCGCGTGCTCCGCGGAATCCTCGTCCAGGAACGGCGCGACGACCGGCGCGTCGGCATGGTCGAAGTTGATGGTCTTCCGGCGCAGGGTCTCCATGCGACGCAGTGTGCAGCACGAACAGCTGCACCGCAACGACTCCGGGAGAGGGGTCGAAACACCTGTGGACGGCGCGGCGAGGAAGGTGCAAGCTGGTCCGTGAGCCCCGATGCGGTCCGGCGGAGCAGGAGGTGCGGGGATGGAAGAGCAACCACGGTTGGTACTGGAGCGGCAACGCAGCGGCTGGGACCTGCTGTTCGGTGGCCTGTCGGTGGTCGCCGGCGTGATCGTGCTCAGCCACGTTGCCCTGGCCAGCGTGATCTCCGTGCTGTTCACGGGGTGGATGCTGCTGGTGGGCGGGGTCGTGCTGGCGGTCGGCGCGATCGTGAACTGGTCGGACCACGCCCGCCGGTGGAACCTGGCCTACGGCGCGCTGATCGGGGTGCTCGGCTTCGCCTTCGTGCGCAACCCCGGCATCGGGCTCCTGGCCCTCACCCTGCTCGCCGGGTCCCTGCTGCTGGTCGGCGGCGTCCTGCGGGTCGTGCTGGCCTTCCAGCCGGGCATGCCTCGGGCGGTGCTGCTGCTCAGCGGTGGCATCACCCTGCTGCTGGCCGTGCTGATCCTCAGCGGCTTCCCGGCCTCGGCGCTGTGGTTCCTCGGCACGGTGCTGGGGGTCCAGCTGGTGATCGACGGGGTGACCACCCTGCTGATCGGCCGGGTCCGCCTCACCCAGGTCAAGGCGGAGACGGTCGAGAGCCCCGACCCCGCCACCGCCTGAGACCGGGCGTCGGGGCGTCGGGCTCAGTCCGTCGCGGCCGCAGCTTCGAGCGCGCGGGTGAGCTCCGCGGCGACCTGACCGGCTACCGCCTCCAGGTCGGCGTTGCCGGTCAGCCCCATCATCGCCGCGGGGTCGATGGCGATCAGCTCCGAGCCCCCCTCGGGGTGCGCGCGCACCACGACGTTGCAGGGCAGCAGGCCACCGATCATCGGATCGATCCCGATCGCCTCGTGGGCGTAGGCCGGCTTGCACGCCCCGAGGATGCGGTACGGCGCCACCTCGACGTCCAGCTTGGCCTTGAGCGTGGCCGTGACATCGATCTCGGTGAGCACACCGAAGCCCTCCGCGGCCAGCGCCTCCCGGACCCGGGCATCAGCCGCCTGCGGATCGTGGGCGGTGCGCACCTTCAGTACGTAGCGGTCCTGGTCGATCATCGTGTGCTCCTCACGGGGGTGGATGGCAGGCCGACCCCGGGTCGGCTGCCGGTCTGCAGGGTGCAACGCACGACCGCTGCTGTGGTGTTCCCGCCGCAGCTGGAGTTGACATGAAGCAAAGCTTCACATCTATCATCTTCGTGACGCAAAGGCGCGTCGCCCATCCCGCGCGGGGTCGGGCGGTAGCGCCTGCCGTCATGTCGCCGCGCACGAGTGCGCGAAGGTTCCCGACGTGACGATCGATCTCCACGAGCTCGCCCTGCACGCCATCGACGCCGCTGCCGACGAGCTGCAGCTCTCCGACCGGGTCCGGGCGGCGCTCCACCAGCCGGAACGCTCCCTGGCCGTCCAGGTGCCCTACCAGGCCGACGACGGCGCGACGCGCGTGGTCCCCGGCTTCAGGGTCGCCCACTCCACCGCCCGGGGCCCGGCCAAGGGTGGGACGCGCTTCCACCCGGACGTCACCGCGGCGGAGGTCACCGGCCTCGCCACCCTGATGAGCGTGAAGACCGCGGTCGTCGACCTGCCGCTCGGCGGGGGCAAGGGCGGGATCACCATCGACCCCAAGCAGCTCAGCGAGGCGGAGCTCGAGTCCCTGACCCGCAGCTACACCCGCGCGATCGCTGACAGCATCGGGCCTGAGGTGGACGTGCCGGCACCGGA
>LFIK01002106.1_pt1 | contig 16009 bp, 14 predicted proteins | sample 643401 | NCBI WGS metagenome assembly LFIK01 (sample SAMN03777447, study PRJNA286221) | soda lake metagenome | biome: soda lake; feature: Kulunda steppe; material: water; isolation source: sample T5-Br brine of Lake Tanatar-5 | place: Russia: Kulunda steppe | collected 2010-07
AGCCGCCCGGCGCTGCGCTCCAGCCGTGCCCGCAGCGCCGGGTCGAGCCGCGCGCCGAGCGCCGCCAGCCGCTCGGCCGCGCTCTCGATCCGCTGGGTCAGGCGCTGCGGGCGCAGCCCGGCCTCGGCGCGCGCCAGATCGCCCTGCCGGCGGGTCAGCGCGGCGTCGGTCGCCCGCGCCAGCCGGCCCGTGCGGGCGTCGAGCCGTTCGCGCCCGCGCGCCACCTGCGCTTCCAGCGCGGCGGGGCGCAGGGGCGCGGCGGCGGTTCCCAGCGCGTGGCGCTTGGCCGCCACCAGCGCCTGCAGGCTGCCGGGCAGGCGGTCGGCCCAGCGGTCGAAGCTCTGCGCCGCGGTGGCGAGCAGCGTCTCGGGCCGGGGCAGGGCGCGCGCCAGATCGCCCAGCCGCTGCCGGCGCAGCCGCACGGACTGGTCGCCCGCGCGCAAGAGCCGCGCCTGAAACGCCGCCAGCGCCGCCAGCAGATCGGCGCGCACCGGCACCGCGATCTCGGCGGCCGCCGTGGGCGTGGGCGCGCGCCGGTCGGCGGCGTGGTCGATCAGCGTGGTGTCGGTTTCGTGCCCCACCGCCGAGATCAGCGGGATGTCGGACGCCGCCGCGGCGCGCACCACGGCTTCCTCGTTGAAGCCCCACAGATCCTCGATCGAGCCGCCGCCGCGCGCGACGATCAGCAGATCGGGCCGCGGGACCGGCCCGCCCGGCGGCAGCGCATTGAAGCCCTCGATGGCGGCGGCGACCTGCGGCGCGCAGCGCTCGCCCTGCACCGCGACGGGCCAGACGATCACATGCACCGCGAAGCGGTCGCGCAGCCGGTGCAGGATGTCGCGGATCACCGCCCCGGTGGGCGAGGTCACCACCCCGATCACCCGCGGCAGATAAGGCAGGGGCCGCTTGCGCGCGGCGTCGAACAGCCCCTCGGCGGCCAGCGCCTTGCGCCGCCGCTCCAGCATCGCCATCAGCGCGCCCTCGCCCGCGGGTTCGACGCTTTCGACCTGCAGCTGATATTTCGACTGCGGCCCGAAGGTGGTCATGCGCCCGGTGGCGATCACCTCCATGCCTTCTTCCGGGCGCACGCGCATCCGCGCGATCTGGCCCTTCCAGCTGACGCAGGCGAGCACCGCGCGGTCGTCCTTGAGGTCGAAATACATGTGCCCGGTGCGCGCGACCACGGCGCGCCCGACCTCGCCGCGCACGCGCACGCGCCCGAACTCGCCCTCGATCACGCGCTTCACCGCGCCCGAGAGCTCGGCCACGCTGAATTCGGGGGTGTTCGACACCGGGTCGGGGCCGTCGTCGATCAGGTCCATGCGGGCGCTCGTGCTTGTCTCGGTGAGTGGCTTAGCCTAGACCGCCCGGCGACAAAGGCCAAGCGGGGGCGGCGCGATGAACATCCTGGTGCTGGGCGGGGGCGGGCGCGAACACGCGCTGGCATGGGCGATCAAGGCGAACCCCAAATGCGACCGGCTGATCGTCGCGCCCGGCAATGCGGGCATCGCCGCGATCGCCGAATGCGCGGATATCGACATCACCTCGCGCAGCGCGGTGACGGGGTTCTGCGACGCCAACGCGGTGGATTTCGTCGTCATCGGCCCCGAGGCGCCGCTGGCCGCGGGCGTCGCCGACGCGCTGCGCGATGCGGGCGTGGCGTGCTTCGGCCCCTCGGCCGCCGCCGCGCGGCTGGAGGCGTCCAAGGCCTTCACCAAGGAGATCTGCGACGCCTGCGGCGCCCCCACCGCCCGGTGGGCGCGTTTTGACGCTGCCGCCCCCGCGAAGGCCCACATCCGGGCCGAGGGCGCACCCATCGTCGTCAAGGCCGACGGGCTGGCCGCCGGCAAGGGCGTCATCGTCGCGCAGACCGAGGCCGAGGCGCTGGCCGCCGTCGACGATATCTTCGCCGGTGCGTTCGGGGACGCCGGCGCGCAGGTGGTGATCGAGGAATTCATGCCCGGCGAGGAGGCGAGCTTCTTCGTGCTGGTCGATGGCGAAACCTGCCTGCCCATCGGCACCGCGCAGGACCACAAGCGCGTGGGCGAGGGCGACACCGGCCCCAACACCGGCGGCATGGGCGCCTACTCCCCCGCGCCGATCCTGACCGAGGCGCTGCAGGCGCAGGTGATGGAGCGCATCATCCGCCCCACGGTGGCCGAGATGGCGCGGCGCGGCACGCCCTATCAGGGCGTGCTCTATGCCGGGCTGATGATCGCGGACGGGCGGGCGCGGCTGGTGGAATACAACGCCCGTTTCGGCGATCCGGAGGCGCAGGTGCTGATGATGCGGCTGGGCGCGCAGGTGCTGGACCTGATGATGGCCTGCGCCGAGGGACGGTTGGCCGATATGTCGGTCAACTGGGCTGACGACCACGCGCTGACGGTGGTGATGGCCGCGCGCGGCTACCCCGGCGCCTATGGCAAGGGCAGCGAGATCGGCGGGCTGGACGCGCTGCCCGCCGATTCGTCGCATATGGTGTTCCACGCCGGCACCCGCGCCGACGGCGCCCGCGTGCTGGCCGATGGCGGGCGCGTGCTGAACGTCACCGCGCGCGGCGCCACGCTGGCCGAGGCGCAGGCGCGCGCCTACGCCATGGCCGCGCGCATCGACTGGCCCGAGGGTGTCTACCGCCGCGATATCGGCTGGCGCGCGCTGGGCTGAGCCTCAGATCTGCTTTTCGGGCATGAACACCTTCAGCCCGTCCAGCGCGTCCGAGACCTTGAGCTGGCAGGTCAGGCGCGAGCGCTCGGTGTCGGGCTCGTAGGCGAAGTCCAGCATGTCCTCTTCCATGGCGTCCTTGGCCGGCAGCTTCTCGACCCAGGCCGGATCGACATAGACATGACAGGTGGAGCACGCGCAGGCGCCGCCGCAATCGGCCTCGATCCCCGGGATGCCGTTGTCGCGCGCGCCTTCCATCACGGTCAGCCCGTTGGGCACGTCGACCACATGCTCGGTGCCGTTGAATTCCACGTAAGTGATCTTTGCCATGTCGTCCCTCGTCTGCGCGGCCCGGCGCGGGGCCTGATCCGGTGTCGCGGCGGAGATAAGCCCTAATTTCGCGATTGACCAGCGGTTCCGATGCCGGGGTGCGGGACGGTTTGCCGCCTTGTGCCACAATTCGACCCGGAGTCGCCCTGATTTGGCTCGAATCGGATTGTTTCCTGTGCGCAGACAAACCGACGCGCGGCAGCGAACAAGGGGGCCGAGATGACGGAGGCAGGGGTTGCACGGCTGGGCATGGTGGTTGCGGCGCTGGCCTGCCTGGCGGCGATGGCCGCCTGCGCGCCCGGGCAGGACCCGCAGCAAGCCAGCCGCGGGCTCAGCGCGTCGGTGCAGGACGTGCCCACCGCCGACGCCGACCCGCAGGGCGGTTGCTGGGGCGTGGATGCGGCGCTGCACGGCGCCGGTGTGCTGCGCGAGCCGGTCGAGATTCCCTGCCCCGAGCTTGTGGACCGCAACTTCGTCAACGCGCTCCAGCGCGCGCTGGCCGTGCGCGGCTATCACGAGGGCCGCATAACCGGCGAGATGGACCCCCACACCCGCGCCGCCGTGCGTGCCTTCCAGGCGGGGACCGGCTTCGACAGCGACGTGTTGACGCTGGCCAATGCGCGCCGACTGGGGCTGGTGGTCTACGCGTCCGGCGATCTGTGACATCGCCCGCTTTCACGTGTCCCCGCCTTCACGTGTCCCCGCTTTCACGTGTCGTTGAGACGCCGTTACAGTCTTTGCGTTTTTCGCTTCGCCGCCTATGTTCCAGCCGACGCCCACCGACGCTGGTTCGACTATACATATGCGGGGAGACCACGCACTCATGAGACCCGAGATCGCTATCGGCGCCGCGCCGCGCCCAGTCGCGGCGCGCGCCTTCGCGGCGCTTGCCTTCGTCCTTTCGATCACGCTGGCGCTGGTGTTGTTCACCGGCGCCGCTCAGGCGCAGGATCGACCGTCCAGCTTTGCCGACCTGACCGAAAGCGTCAGCCCGGCGGTGGTCAACATCACCACCAGCACCACCGTTGCCGGGCGCACCGAGCAGGCGCCGCAACTGCCCGACGGATCGCCCTTCGAGGATTTCTTCCGCGACTTCTTCGAGCGCGATGACCGTCCCCGCCAGAGCCAGGCGCTGGGGTCGGGGTTCGTGATTTCCGAGGACGGCTTTCTGGTCACCAACAACCACGTCATCGACGGCGCGGATGAGATCCTGATCGAGTTCTTCGACGGGCTCGAACTGCCCGCCGAGATCATCGGCACCGACCCCGCGACCGATCTTGCGCTGCTCAAGGTCGAGCATGACGCGCCGCTGCCGTTTCTGGAATGGGGCGACGCCGAGGCGTCGCGCGTCGGCGACTGGGTGATCGCCGTGGGCAACCCGCTGGGACAGGGGTTTTCGGTCAGCGCGGGGATCATTTCGGCCCGCGGCCGGGCGCTGCAGGGCAGCTTCGACGACTACATACAGACCGACGCGGCCATCAACCGCGGCAATTCGGGCGGGCCGCTGTTCAACATGGACGGCGAGGTGATCGGCGTGAACACCGCGATCCTGTCGCCCACCGGCGGGTCGATCGGGATCGGTTTCGCGATGTCGTCCAACGTCGCCGTGGGCGTGATCGAACAGTTGCGCGAGTTCGGCTCCACCCGCCGCGGCTGGCTGGGCGTGCGCATTCAGGACGTGACCCCGGAGATGGCCGAAGCACTGGGGCTTGACGTCGCCGAGGGTGCGATGGTCACCGATGTCATGGAAGGCCCGTCCCTGGAGGCCGGCATGCAGACCGGCGACGTGATCCTGCGGTTCGAGGATCAGGGCGTCGCCGACACGCGCCAGCTTGTGCGCCGCGTGGGCAATGCCGCCGTGGGCAGCGACGTCGAGGTCGTGGTGTTCCGCGATGGCGAGGAGGTTACGCTGACCGTGACGCTGGGCCAGCGCGAGCTTGCACAAGGCGAAGGCATGGCCGAGCCCCCGGCCCCCGCGGAACCGATGGTCGAGGAGTTCCTGGGCATGACGCTCGAACCCCTGACCGACGCGCTGCGCGACGAACTGGGGCTTGCCGGTGATGCGACCGGCCTGGTGGTGCGCGACGTCGCCGCGGGCAGCGACGCCGAGCAGAAGGGGGTGCGCGCGGGCGATCTGATCACCGAGGCCGGCCAGGCCCCCCTGAGCAGCATCGCCGAGTTGCAGGAGCGCGCCGAAGATGCGCGCGAAGCCGGGCGGCGGTCGCTGCTGGTGCTGCTGCGCCGCGACGGCGACCCGCGCTTCGTGGCGCTGAACGTCGAAGAGGACTGACCGCGTCCCGGCGCGCAACATCGCCACCCAGCGGGCCGGTGCCTTGGAAACAGGTGCCGGCCCGATGCGTTTGCAGCGTTGATCGACCTCGGCGCCGGGCAGCGCCATCGCCCTGGACGGGACAGTGTCCGCGGATCACCCTCCGCCGATGCGCGGCGGTTTTTGGCCTTGCCTCCGCGCAGGGTGCCTCGGTCTGGCCGGTGATCACCCTAGTCCCGCAGCCCGGCGCGCCGCGCGGCGCGCTGGATGGCGGCGACGGTTTCACCGGGGCGCGCGTGGTGGGGCATGTGGCCGACCCCATCCAGCCGCACGAGATTGGCGTCGGGCAGGTCGGTCAGCAGGCGCTCGGAGTGCAACGCGATGCCCACGGTGGTGTCGGCGGTGCCGTGCAGGATCTCGACCGGCAGGTCGAGCGTGGGGTAATCGACGTGCATCTCCTCGACATACGCGCGCAGGGCGTTGATCTGCACCACGTTCGCGGCCAGCTGGCTGCGGCGCAGCGACAGATCCAGCCCGATGTGCCCGGTGTAACCCTCGGGGACCGGATCGGGCTCGAAGATACGCTCGACCACCGCCTCGGCGCGCCCGCGCGGCGCGAAGGCCGAGACCAGCGGCAGCACCATCCCGCGCCCGATGGCGGTGTCGGCGAGGCGATACCACACCCCAAGATCGCCCGGCCAGGGGTGCGAGGCCGGCGCCACAAGCACCAGCGCGGCGGTGTCCTGCGGCGCGCGCAGCGCCCAGCCCAGCGCCACCGCACCGCCATAGGAATGACCCAGCACGATCGGGTTTTCAACGTCGAGCTGCGCGGCGGCGGCGCGCAGCACGTCGGCCTGCGCGAGCGGGCTTTGCTCGATCCCCTCCTGCCGGTCGGACCAGCCCAGCCCGGGGCGGTCGAAGGCGATGACGCGGAAATCATCGGTCAGCCGGTCCATCAGGTCGAAGGTGAAATCGCGCAGGTTGCCGCTGGCGCCGTGGATCATCACCAGATCGGGGCCGTCGCCGCGCACCACCGCGTGGACACGGCGGCCGTTGACCTCGACGAAGGCGCCTTTGGGGGGTGTCATCTCGGTCGATACCTGCTCGCGCGCCTCGGCCCGGTGATCCAGCAGCGCCGTGCAGCCGCTCAGCGCCACCGCGATCACGGTGGCCTGAAAGGTTCTAGCGGCCGATCTGCGCAAGGTCATAGGGCGTGGTCTGGTAAATCTCGTTGATCCAGTTGCCATATAGAAGGAACGCGTGGCTGCGCCAGCGATTGAGCGGTGCGCGCGCGGGATCGTCATCGGGGAAGTAGTTGCGCGGCACGTCGATGTGCTTGCCCGCGGCGATGTCGCGGTCGTATTCCTCCTTCAGGGTGGTGCTGTCGTATTCCAGATGGTTGAGCACCACCAGCGCGCGGTGCGCGGGGTCCGCGATCAGGCACGGATCACCCGCCTCCGAGGCGATCAGCGTCTCCACCCCCGGCGCGGCGTCGATGTCGGTCTGGCGCAGCTCGGTCCAGCGGCTGACCGGGATCAGGATGTCATCCGAGAACCCGCGCAAGTAAGGCGAGGCCGGCGCCAGCGTGCGGTGCCGGTAGCAGCCGAAGGCCTTGGCCGGCAGCATGTGCTTGGGGATCTTGTGGAAATGCCACAGCAGCGCCATGCCGCCCCAGCACACCCCGAAGGTCTGGTGAACATGGGTGCGGGTCCACTCGAACACCTCGGTCAGCTCGTCCCAGTAGGTGACGTCTTCGTAGGGCAGATGCTCGATCGGGGCGCCGGTGATGATCAGCCCGTCGAAGCGTTCGTCGCGCAGCTCGGCGAAGGGGCGGTAGAATTCGGCCATGTGCTCGGCGGCGGTGTTGCGGGTCTGGTGTTCGGTCATGCGGATCAGCGACAGCTCGATCTGCAGCGGCGTGGCGCCGATCAGCCGGGCGAACTGCGTCTCGGTCTGGATCTTCTTGGGCATCAGGTTCAGCAGCCCGATGCGCAGGGGGCGGATGTCCTGCCGCTGCGCGCGGGTGCGCGACATCACCATCACCCCTTCGCGCGACAGCACGTCGAAGGCGGGAAGCGAAGAGGGCAGCGTGATGGGCATCGGCGGGCTCCGGCGGGGTGTCGTGGTGCAGGTGTCAGTCGGGCAGGGCGCGGGCGATCAGCGTGTCGAAATCCTCGGCGGTGCGGACCGCAGCCACGTCGTCGGCCAGCACCGTGACGCCCCAGTTGCGCGCCATGGCGGCGTAACGTGGGGCGCGGTGGGCAAGCGCGCGGGCATAGGTCCAGCGCACGAAGTCGTCGGGGTCGACCTGGTCCTCGGGAAGGGCGGTTCGCTCCAGATATGCGGCCCAGGCGTCGCGCAGGAACTCGGGTTGGTAATACATCGGCTTGGGCGCGCGATCGAAGCGGCGCACCAGCGCGTCGGTATGCGCGTCGCTGCCCTTGATCCAGACCGGCAGCAGGTGCGCGGACAGCGTGCGCAGCACCGGGTCGTCGGGGTCGTCGGGGTCCACAACCTCGCAGATCGACCCGCCGCTGTCGCAGACGAAGTTGTCATAGCCGTAAAGCGCGCGGGCGCGGTCGATGAAATGCGGGGTGTCCAGCAGCGCGGCGATCTCGGCCTGGCGGTGCTGGTCCTGCCGCTGCATGTAGGCGTCGAAGCGCAGCCCGCCCCTGGCCGGATCGCCGGGCTTGCCCAGATAGGTCGACAGCGGCGCAAGGTTGTCGAAAGTGATGTTCGACTGGATATAGACGCTGTCGCTGAGCAGCAGGTCGCGCAGAAGCGGCACCTTCATCGCCTCGCGCTTGAAGTTGTCGGCGATGTATTCGCCCATGTAGCGGGTGCCGATGCGGTAATCGACCGAGTAGTGGAACCAGCCGCCGGCCTCGCGCAGAAGGTTGGCCAGATGCGTCTTGCCCAGCCCCGACATGCCGAACAGCAGCACGCGCTTCGCGGTGCAGGCCCGCCAGCTTGCAGCATCGGGATAGAGCATGCGCGGGGCCCCCTGTCGCGGTCAGCCCGCCGTGCTTACGCAGCGTGCGCTGGGGAATCAAGCGGCGGCTCGGATGGGGGGCTCAGTCGGCGGGCGCCAGCCGCGTGATCCCCACCGCCCCGCCGCGCGCCAGATCGGGGTCGAGCGACATGGGGATGTATTCACCGCGCCGCCACAGCTCGCCCAGATCGTCGTAATGGCGGCTGAGCGGGTGGCCCGACTGGCCGGTGGACAGGATGAACACCGAACTGTCGGGGTCGGCGAAGTCGTAGACCCCGCGATAGGCGGCACCGTGGACATTGGCGAAGGGGTCCGGGCCGCGCCCCGCGGTCACGCCGCGCTTGAGCGTGTGATCGCCGCCGCTGGTCGAATGGCGCAGGTTGACGAAGAACCCCAGCCCGGGGCGGTCGCCCAGCGACGGGTGGCGGTGCGTGGCCAGATGCGCGTCGCCCCAGCGCCAGCTTTCGGGGTTCGGCCCGTAGCGTTCGCTGAGCCATACCAGCGCGCTGTCGAGCGCCATCTGCGCGATCTCGGTGCAGCTTTCGCGCTGCGAGGACTGCACGATGTTGCACCATTCCGAGGCGTTGTCGGTGTCGGAAAACACGCGTTCGATGAACACCGGGTCGACATGGGTGAAGCTTGACGCCATCGGCCCCAGCCGGTCGCGGATCAGCCGCTGTTGCAACTCGCGCATCCAGGCGGCGTAGATCAGCGGCTCGGGCAGATGCTCGTTCATCTCGCCGTTCCAGTCGGCGAGCAGGTTCAGCGCCTGCTGGCGCAGATGCGCGCGCGTGCCGGTGGGCGCGGCCTCGCCCGAGAACCACAGATCCGCGGCGACCAGCGGCAGCAGCGTGCGCGCGGCGGGGCTGACGGTATCAAGCTGCGCCTCGATGAAGCTGTCGCGGGTGTGCACCTCGCGCATGCCCATCAGCCGCAGCCAGCGGTTGATGCGCTGCGTGTCGCCCCAGTCGTGGCTGACATGCATCGGAAACGGGCGGTCGAGCAGCTTGTTGTTGGTGTTGCCCAGAAGGCCGCTTTCGGGGTTCAAGAAGCGTGGGTTGGCGGAGTAGGGCAGCGTGCCGCGCCAGCGGTTTTCGGGCAGCCAGCCGGCGGCAGGCATCCGCCCCTGCGTCAGGTGCCCGGCGTCGCGGCGCGGCAGACGCCCCACCGTCTGCAGTGCGATGTTGTCGCCGTCGGTGACGGTCAGGTTCTGCGCCGGGGCAACCATGCGCTCGCCGGTGGCCAGCGCCTCGTTGACCGATTGCGCGCGCATCAGCGCAATCGCCGCGCTCATCGAGGTGTTCTCGGGCGTCAACAGCGTCCAGGCGATGGCCGCCACGTGCCCCGAAGGCGTGACCGAGCCCAGATCGAAATGCGCGCCGGGCAGGACGGGGCCGTTCTCGCTCCAGCGCAGGGTCAGGGTCATGGGTTGCTCATCGCGCACGCGGATGATGCTGCGCCGCGTCTCGAACTCGGCCCAGCCGTCGGGGGTGCGGTAGCGCGAGGTGTCTTCGGGGTCGAGCTGCTCGATCATCACGTCGGCATCGTCGACATAGGCGCTGGTCAGGCCCCAGCCCAGCGCCTCGGACCGGCCCATCAGCACCGCCGGGATGCCCGGAATCGTGGCGCCGATCACACCGCCGGTGGAAAGCTCCAGCCGCGCCAGATACATCGGCGACGGCGCGGTCAGCCCAAGATGCGGGTCATTGGCCAGAAGCGCGCCGCCCGCCGCCGCGCGCCCCGGTGCGGCCACGAAGGCGTTGGAGGCGCCCGCCTGCCCGATTTCGGCGATGGGCGACAGCGGCGCGCCGGCAAAGCGCAGGGGCGACGGGTCGGGGTCGATGCCGGGGAACAGGCTTGCGAAATCGGGCAGCGCGGCGATGCCGCTGCCCGGCGCGTCGGGCAGGATGTCGCGCAGGCGGTCCTCGTCCACCAGCAGCGACACGCGCGCACGGCGCACCTCGCGCTGGATCTGATCGGACAGCTGCACGCCCATCAGCTTCATGATCGCCAGCGAATCCGCCGCCTGCCACAGCGCGATCTCGCCGGGGAACAGGAACAGCTCGGGCGCGCCGCGGCCGCGCGCGCGCTCGTTCACGGTGCGCACCCAGGCGTTCACCCCGCGCGCATAGGCGTCGAGCGCGGCGCGGGTGTCGGCGTCCTGCGCGGCGACCGATGCCTGTGCCAGCCGATAGATGTCCAGCCGCCGCATCAACTCGTCGGTGCGCAGGGTGGCGGTGCCGAAGACCTCGGACAGCCGTCCCTGCGCGGTGCGGCGTGCGAGCATCATCTGCCACAGCCGGTCCTGCGCGTGCACGAAGCCCAGCCCGAAGAACACGTCCGCGTCGGTTTCGCCGAAGATATGGGGCACGTTGTGGGTGTTGCGCACGATCTCGACCGGCGCCTCGAGCCCCGGAAGCTGCAGCTGGAGGTTGTAGTCGGGCAGCGACCGCGACAGGAAGAAATAGCCCCCCGCCGCCACCACGATCACCACCGTCGCGAGCGCAAGGAAGATGCGGCGCAGCCAGCGGAAGAAGGTGAACATGCAGGCGGTACTCCGGTCGCGGGGCGCGCGCGCGTGGGTGAGGGCGGTTGACGCGTCTGCCCGCGTGGTCTGGTATGCGCGGGCGGCGCGAAACGCAATCGCAGCATATGTCACGGGAGAGCGAAATGGCGAAAGTCACGTTTCTGGGATTGGGGGTGATGGGCGCGCCCATGGCCGGGCATCTGGCCCGCGCGGGCCATGCGGTCACGGTCTACAACCGCACCGCAGCGAAGGCCGATGCCTGGGTCGCTGCGCATGGGGGCAGTGCCGCCCCCACCCCGGCCGAGGCTGCGCGCGGCGCCGAGTTCGTGATGGCCTGCGTGGGCAACGATGACGACCTGCGCGCGGTGTGTCTGGGCGAGGGCGGGGCGTTCGGCGCGATGTCACAGGGCGCGGTATTTGTCGACCACACCACCGTCTCGGCGCAGGTGACGCGCGAACTGGCCGCCGAGGCCGCAGCGCGCGGGGTCGGCTATGTGGACGCGCCGGTCTCGGGCGGGCAGGCGGGCGCGGAGAACGGCGCGCTGTCGATCATGTGCGGTGGCGAGGAAGCCCAATACGCGCGCGCCGAGCCGGTGATGGCGGCCTATGCGCGCGTGTGCCGGCGGCTGGGCGAGAGCGGCGCGGGCCAGCTGGCCAAGATGATGAACCAGATCGCCATCGCCGGGTTGGTGCAGGGGCTGGCCGAGGCGCTGCATTTCGGCGAGCGCGCCGGGATGGACGGCCGCGCGGTGGTCGAGGTGATCAGCCAGGGTGCGGCGGGATCATGGCAGATGGCCAACCGGCACGAGACCATGCTCGATGACAGTTTCGAGTTCGGCTTCGCCGTGGACTGGATGCGCAAGGACCTCGGCATCTGCCTCGCGGCGGCCGACGAGGTCGGCGCGGCGCTGCCGGTCACCGCGCTGGTCGATCAGTTCTACAAGGACGTGCAGGCGATGGGCGGCGGGCGGTGGGACACCTCGAGCCTGATCCGCCGCTTGCGCAAGATGCACGACCGCTGACCTTGCGGAGCGCGCGTGCCGCGCGCACGCCCTCTGGCGCTTCGCGCGGGGTCAGGGGGCGTGCGCCCCCTCTTGCCCCTGGCGGGGCAATTCACCCCCGCGCGCGGCTCAGGTGGGCCAGAACCGACCGGGCGGCGCGCGTGCCCGGGGCGGGGCCGCCCTCGCCCAGACGTTGCATCGTGAGTGCCATCGCGGTCGCTTGGGCGGCGCGGGCGTCGGGGTCGTCGAGCAGGCGGATAAGCTCGGTGGCGATGCGGCCCGGCGTGCAGTCGCGGCCCAGCGCTTCGGGGATCGCGCGGGTCTCGCTGACGAGGTTCACCAGCGTGACGGTGTCGATGCGCAGCGCGCGCTCCAGCACCGCGCGGGTGACCGGGTGGACGTCATGGGCGATCACCATCGGCACCCGCGCCGCCGCGAGTTCCAGCGACACGGTGCCCGACGCGGCAAGCGCGAGATCGGCGGCGGCGAAGGCGGCGCGTTTGGGTGCCGGGCCTTCGGACGGGTCCAGCAGGATCGGAGCGCCGGGCCAGTCTTTCAGCGCCGTGCGCATCGTCGCCGTCTGGTCGGCAACGGTGGGGACCACGATGCGCAGCGCGGGCGTGCGGGCCACCACCTGCGCCAGCGCGGCGGCGAAGCGCGGGGCGAGGCGCGCGATCTCGCCGCGCCGCGAGCCGGGCAGCGCGAGCAGGAGGGGCGCGTCGGCGGGGATTGCGTGGCGCGCGCGGAAGGCGCGCGCCTCTGCGGCGCTGGCGCGGGGCTCGGCCACCACCGGGTGGCCCACGAAGTCGCAGGACATGCCGGCGGCGTGCATCAGCGGCGGCTCGAACGGCAGAAGCGCGAGGACGTGGTCCACCAGCGGCGCCATGCGCGCCGCGCGCCCCGGCCGCCACGCCCAGACCGACGGCGCGACGTAGTGGATCGTCCGCAGATCGGGGCGCGCGGCGCGGGCCTGGCGCAGCACGCGCAGGCAGAAATCGGGGCTGTCGATGGTGATCACCGCGTCGGGGCGGGTGTCGATGATGGCGCGCGCGGTCTCGGCGATGCGGGCGCGCAGCGCGCGGTAGCGGGGCAGGATCTCCCACAGCCCCATCACCGACAGCTCGGACATGGGAAAGCGCGAAGCAAGGCCCTGCGCCGCCATCTCGGGGCCGCCGATGCCGTCGAAGGCGACGCCCGGCGCCTCGGCCCGCAGCCCGGCCATCAGCGCGCCGCCGAGCCGGTCGCCCGAGGGCTCGCCGGCGATGACGAAGAGCCTCACGGGGCGGGCGCCCAGAGGCTGAGGCCCAGCGCGTCGGCGAGCTCGGCCAGCGGCGCGGGTTCCAGCAGCAGCACCGATCCAGGCGCGAAGGCCACACCCGACAGCCCCGCCGCGCGCGCGCCATGCAACGTGTCGGGGCCGATGGCGGGCAGGTCGATGCGGCGGTCCTGCGCGGGCTTGGCGGCCTTCAAGAGCACGCCGCCCGTGTGCCCGGACCAGAGCGCGCCGGGCGCGCGCAGCGTCGCGATATGGGCGAGCATGGCGTCGGTGCCGGGCAGCGCCTCGACCGCGAGGCAGGTGCGGCGCGACACCACCGCGCCCTGGCCGACATCCACGGCGCCCAGCGCGGCGACGATCTCGGCGGCGCGGGCGGCGTCGTCCTGGTCCTGCGATGACGGCGCGCGCGTGGACAGGCAGCCGGGGCCGGGCAGAAGCTCGGGGCAGAGCTCGGCGGTGCCGATCACGCTCAGGCCCCATTCCTCGAACAGCGACAAGACCTCGCGCAGGGTGGCGTCGTCGCCGTTCTGCATGGCGGCCATGATGCGCGGCAACAGCTGCAGCGTGCGCGGGTCGATCAGCGCCGGGTCCAGCCGCGGCCGGTGCACGGCGCCGGCGAAGGTGACATGCGTGACGCCCGCCTCCAGCAGCTGGTCCAGAAACGGCACCAGCCGTTCGAGCCGGAAGCGCAGCGCGCCCGTGCGCGGCGGGGCAGGGGTGTCCAGCCCGTCGGGTTCGGCGCAGAGCCAGTCGGTGCCCGCCGCCTGCAGCCGCGCGACAATGATGTCGGGCAGCGCGCCGCGCCCGGCGATGACCGCGACCTTGCGGGTCATTGCGGCTTCAGGAATTGCCGGTCCGAGCCCGCGGTGATGAACTCGGCGATCTCGCGGACATGGGCGCTGTCGGTGGCGTCGAGAAGCGCGCGGGCGGAGTCGGCCAGGCTGCGGCTGTCATCGGCGAGTGCCGCATAGGCCGCGCGCAGGGCGGCGATATCGTCGCGGCTGGCGCCGCGGCGGCGCAGACCGATGATGTTGAGCCCGTCAAGCTCGCCCCGCGGGCCGCGCACGATGGCGTGCGGCATCACGTCATGCACCACCTTGGTCATGCCGCCGATCATCGCCCCGGTGCCGATGCGCACGAACTGGTGCACCCCCGACAGCCCGCCCAGCACCGCGCCGTCGTCGATCTGGCAGTGCCCGGCGACCTGGACCTGATTGGCCATGATCACGCCATTGCCCACGCGGCAGTCATGCGCAACATGCACGCCGGTCATCAGCAGGCAGTCATCGCCGACCGAGGTGAGGCCGCCGCCGCCTTCGGTGCCGGTGTTGATGGTCACGCCCTCGCGGATGCGGCAGCGCGCGCCCACGGTCAGGCGGGTGCGTTCGCCGGCGAATTTCAGGTCCTGCGGGATCTCGCCCACGCAGGCGAAGGGAAAGATCACCGTGCCCTCGCCGATCTCGGTCCAGCCGGTGACGATGGCGTGGGGCTTGACCTCGACCTTCGCGGCGAGCCGGACCTCGGGGCCGATCACGGCAAAGGCGCCGATGCGGCAGCCGGGGCCGATCTGCGCGCCGGGTTCGATCACCGCGCTGGGGTGGATCGCGTCGGTCATCGCGGGCTCAGACCTGCGCGCGGGCGTTGCGGTCGATCATGGCGGCGAATTCGGCCTGCGCGGCGGGTTCGCCGTCGACCTGCGCATGCCCGGCGAATTTCCAGACCTTGGTCGAGGCGCGCAGCACCTGGATATGCAGCTCGAGCACGTCGCCGGGGCCGACCTTGCGGCGGAACTTGGCCTTGTCGATCGACATGAAATAGATCAGCGGGTGTTCGTCCATAAGCCCTTGCGACAGCCCGACCAGCACCGCCGAGGTCTGGGCCATCGCCTCGATGATGGTCACGCCGGGCATGATCGGCGCGCCGGGGAAATGGCCCTGGAAATGCGGCTCGTTGAAGGTGACGTTCTTGATCCCCACGGCCGAGCGGTTGGCCACCACGTCGCGCACCTTGTCCACCAGCAGGAACGGGTAGCGATGCGGCAGGATGCGCATGATCATGTCGAGATCGGCCGTGGCGGGGACGCCGGGGTCGGCGCGGGGCGTATCGCTCATCTGGGGATCCTGTTGGAGGTCTGTCGGGGTCCTGGGGCGGGTGCCGGAGTGGCCGCGTGGGGATACCAAGCCTGCCCGCTCGAGACAACCGCGCCTCGGCTCATGGCTCGTCGTCGGGGCCGGGCAGTTCCAGCGGCGGGGTGATGTCATTGCCGGCGGGCGGGTCGCGCGCGTCGGGCGAGGGGCCGTGCGGTTCCGGGGTGGGGATGATCTCGGGCAGGTCCACGGCGGGGGCGTCGGCGCCATCGCCGAGCTGCGTGTCGACGCGGGCGATGGCCTCATCGGTCAGGTCCACGCCATCCCCGGCGATCAGCACGGCGCGCGAATCGATCAGCAGCTCGGCACCCAGCTCGGCGATCAGCTCGTTCAGAAGCGGGCCGACGGCGTCGAAGAAGCGCAGTTGCTCGGCCTCCTGGAAGCGGGCGATCTCGCGGGATTTGCGGGCCTGATCGTCGCGGATCGCTTCGGCCTCGTCGTTGAACGCGTCGGCGAGGGCGCGGAACTCCTCGGGCGGGAGCCCGGCGCGGGCTTCGGTCAGCTCCAGCTCGCGGGCCGAGAGCTGCGCGACGAGGCGCTCGTTCTCGGCCTCGAGCGCCTGCGACGCCGACAGGATGTCGGCCTGCACCCGCCGCCCGAAGCGCGATTCGAAATAGAGCCGGTCCTGATCGATGGTGCGCACCTGCGGCGCCAGCGGCGTGCCCAGCGAATAGCCCAGCGTCTGCGCGGAACCGCTGGTGGCGGGCAAAAGGCCCGCCACCAGGAGCACGACGCGGATGCAGCGCCAGAGGCCGGCCATCAGAACCGCGTGACGATGCTCAGGTCGAAGTTCTGCGTGCGGTCAT
>LFIK01002107.1_pt1 | contig 16009 bp, 22 predicted proteins | sample 643401 | NCBI WGS metagenome assembly LFIK01 (sample SAMN03777447, study PRJNA286221) | soda lake metagenome | biome: soda lake; feature: Kulunda steppe; material: water; isolation source: sample T5-Br brine of Lake Tanatar-5 | place: Russia: Kulunda steppe | collected 2010-07
GTGTGCGCGTGTGTGTGTGTACATGCGCGTGCCTGTGTGCGTGCATGTGGCTGTGTCACACGCACATTCAGTATTGCATTCGTGAGCTTGACAGTCTTATGGCGCAGCATGGAATACAGTCAACACGACAGTGAGGAGGGCAAATGTCACACCTGATACCATTAACATCCAATAATGAAAGCATCTTGATGGTATTCGAGAAGTACTGGTCGGTGTGTAGAGGATCAGCGGCCGGATTTCTAAGCAAGAGACAGCCGTTGTTCTTTTCCTTTAAGCGTTTGGATAGGTTAAAAATATGTATTCAGGATAGACTTTCACAAATTTCTGTCCACATCAGGCTGAATCTCATGCATCTTTTGCATGCTGTGAGCCATTTGTTTATACTTATAACCTCTGTTTTTCAAAACATGTTCCTAGAATATATCATACTCTGATGGGAAGGAAATATCTCATGGCTGTCTTCGTTCAAGTATGCCCTTGATCCATAGTAGGTACAAGACCCAGGATAAGTGGGTCTTTGATCTAACTCAAGTTGCTGAGGAGGAGGAAGAAGAAGAGGAGGCTCGTGGAGGTGTGTCTGGCGCAACCATATTTGGCTGAATGGAGCAGAGGAGGAGTGAAAACTGAGGCCATTCTTTATGTTGGATATAGATGTACAAAATGTTGAAAGGTTCCTGAGATGCTTGTATTCTGTAGCTGTCATCTGTCACTGGCTGTTTTTTGTGTACTATTGTTAGTGTGGTCTAGGTCCAGATACTCATGCCCAACATGTCATGCTTTTTAATTGAGTGAGTTTATATTTGTCATCAATCATTTTTCTGCTCAGGCAACTTCACAGGGCAAGGAGGTGTAAGCACCTCCCATGGCCTGGGTTACCCTCAGCAGCACCTTCCTGCTGCAGCAGGGTCCAAGAGCTTCGCGCAGCGGCAGTATGAAAAATATGTGGCCCGTCTGCTGGAGGGCCACGTTTTCAGCATGGACCACAACTTAAGCCGCATATTAGCCCTGCAAGAAGCCAAGGGCGTAAAGTGGGTGGTGTCTCCTGGTTCTTACCCCTGTGTCATTGTTGGAATTTTGTCATTGTCCCCATATATTCTGCAATCTGGTACTGCCTTTTGATTGAGGGCAGCTGCTGTGAGGTATGGTTGCACAGGGGAGGAAGGAGCTTTCAGGCGTCACTGCAGCTGCTCTGGGCTGCCTGCCTCATATAGGTCGTATGTACAGTGAGCTTTCACTGATGTCTAATGCTTTATACAACCAAGATTGCCAACAATGCGGTCCACTCTGCTGCTGGAAACTCTGCTCACTCAGATCCCAGGATGCTTTTGAAGGACAGGGTCAGGATGATTTTCAAGTTCCTGTTGGAGCATGGGCGTAGTGCATCAAGGCATGTACATCTGGGGCTGGACATAGCATGCTCAAAATACTGGATATACACCCTGCACTGCTGCTCATAGAGAGACGTACACCATTCAGCACCTGAAGGCCGCATGCGCCTACCTCGCCCGCCACAAGCCACAGAACCCAGAGCGCAGTCGCACGTGCGGCCAGCTGGGGCACGAGGGTGGCAAGGACTGCCCCTACTGCACCTCCTGTCACTTCTGCAGGTGCGCAGGGTGCATGGCTCGCACGAGCAGGCGCGCCAAAAATGTGGCCAGCATGTCAGAGGGCACGTGCCTTTGGGTGCCTGTCTGAACATGTGTCTGCAAGCATCTGTGAGTAGCATCAATCAAGTACGTAGCATCTGTCTGGTATGCAGATTTTTCTCTGTGCGTTGGCCTGGTGGGAATCTGAGTCGGCCCTGTGGCTCTCTTCAAGCTGGCTTTCCTGTATCAGGATCTGATTTGTGCTGGTCATATCAGTCTCCGGTTTGTGCAGGTGTCTGCACCTGCGGGCGACTGTCTTCATGCATCTGTTTCACACAGATGGTTCTTTTTGTACATTGTCTGGCAGGGATTGGAGGAGGCCCTGTGGCTCACGCACCTCACCTGAAAGGGCACGTGGTTTGTGCTGCAACTTGTGGAGGATGCATTTACTGCCGGCATTTTGTGTTGTAGTCCATGTTCCTCCTCTTGCCGCCCTGCAGGCAGAAGTCCCCGTCCCCAAAGGTGACCTGCTGCCAATGCGGGGATCGCTGGTGTGGCGCAGATCTGGCGAACCGCATGGGTGAGAACATCGACGAGGTGAGCGCTTGAGGCAGGAGAGAGGGGCAGGCCCCCAATGCCCCGACGCCGCACTGCTGCAAGGGGAGCTGCTGCTGCTGCTGCTGCTGCTGCGCGAGCACACGCTGCAAAGAAAAGACACACTGGCAGCGCGAGCACACTTGACATGCTGCAACACAAGCACATGCGCACGAGAGGACACGCACGTGCACTCACACACACACACACACACACGCACATGCATGCGTACACACATGCACACACCCATGCACGCTAAAGGACACACTTGCTAATGCAAGATCATGCTGCTGGAGCATTTGCAAGGCTTCCGTGGTGGCCACACTGCAATTCCTCGCAGCACAGCGCCCGGGGACTTTGCGGCCGCAAAGGGGGTGCCCTCTGCCCTCACAGGACCCACTTTCCAAGGCATTTGCACAATTGGCACCTGCCTGTGTAAGGACAGCACCTGCCCTCGCACAACCAACACTTGCACCCGCACAACTGGCACCTGCACATTGGCCATCAGCACCTCCACCTGCACAATCGGCACCTGCATGAGAGCACCTCAAGATGAGCGCCTCTGCTTCCTTCCCGCGACTGGCATTTGCATTTGCTGTGTACTGATGCCTTGTCAGACCCACTTGTGCATGACTGGCACCTGCACGTGCACGACTGGCCTGCTTGTTGGGTGCAAGCATGCAATCGCCGTGCGGCTGCAGGTGAAGCTGCTGCCATGGATCTGCCCAGTCTGCCGAGGCATCTGCAACTGCAGCGTGCGCAGCTGCCAGCGCTTCCAGAATAGCCTGGAGATGACGGGCCAGCTGCATTCTGAGGCTTACCACCTCGGCTACGATTCGGTGCGCGCGCATGTGTGCAAGAAGGGCAGGGGAGAGTGCTACATGGCATGCTCGTAGAGGGGACTGGGGTTGGGAGCATGCGCAGGGGGGTGCAGTTTGCTATGGGCGCGGGGGGCCATGACCCTGGTAATGCCTTGGAAGCTGCCTTGCCCTTGCGGTTGCTGTGTCCTCATGGTCAACTGTGCTGTGAGCCACATGCTCTGCTTGCTTCTTTTTGGGATGGAAGCTGAGTTATGTGCTTTGAATGACTAAAGGACGCGACACAAAATGATTGCAGGTTGCCCTGTACCTCATCCTCAATTGCATCAAGCGGAAGCAATGGACCCCAGAAGAGCTGCAATTTGACTTCAACTATGCTGCCCCAGGTATAGCATTGGCTGCTCGCTCCTGTGGTCAAAATCACCTTGTCGGCTTATTGCTACCCTGCACATGGTGGTTGTGCTGGCCATACTGTCCAGCAGCAGGCGGCTGACACGCTGAAAAATCATAAGGTTCACAATTTTTTATTCCTATCTACAGCATTAACCCCAACAGATCTGGGAGGTTCTGTGTATGCTGTACATGCTTGTGTGTGGAGGAGGGGGCAAGTGGGGCAATACCTGTAAAGTGGGGGTGCTAGGAAGGAGGCGATGCGCCTGTTGTTGGCTTCCCTTCCCCCTCATCTGCCTCACCTTATAATTACATAATGTAATTTACATTGATATGTACTCCCCTTCAATACATACACAGATACATACCCTCCTCAACACATACAAAGGCACAATCATACACAGACTGCCTGTGCAGCTTCATCGGCTTCACCTACAAAAACAATTCCACGCGTGCATGCACATGAATTCACCTGCACGCACACACACCAAAACACACGTGTACACCAACAAAATGGCACGCACGAAGGCTCTGCGTACGCTGGTGCAATCTCAAGTGGAGCCCGCCTGCCTTTGCCGCCGCCGCCGCCCGTCCATCCCCAGAGCGCCCTCCCAGATCTTCTCACAAGACGGTAGGCATATGCTCAGGCATTCATGGGCAGGCATGCATAGGAGGGAGCTTGTGGGCACTGTGTGAGCGGCATCCTGCGTTGCAAATTTGTGGACAGCTTGCCGCCTGGTAACTAGGTGATCTGGTAACTAGGTGAATTGGTTGCTGCATGGTGGTGTGGACACCGTGAGCAGCTCGCCACTTGGTATCTGGGTGAGCGGGTTATTGCTTGATGGCATTGTGGGCATGTGCTGCTGAGATGCAACCTGTTGATTGTGATGCACGTGTTTACTGTGATGCAACATGTTTACTGTGATGCAGCCTGTTTACTGTGATGCACCTGTTTACTGTGATGCAGCCTGTATACTGTGATACACCTGTTTACTGTGATGCACCTGTTTACTGTGATGCACCTGTTTACTGTGATGCAACCTGTTTACTGTGATGCAGCCTGTTTACTGTGATGCACCTTTTTACTGTGATGCACCTGTTTACTGTGATGCACGTGTTTACTGTGATGCAATCTGTTTACTGTGATGCAACCTGTTTACTGTGATGCACCTGTTTACTGTCATGCAACCTGTATACTGTGATGCGCCTGTTAAGTGTGATGCACCTGTTTACTGTGATGCACGTGTTCACTGTAATGCAACCTGTATACTGTGATGCACCTGTTTACTGTGATGCGCCTGTTTACTGTCATGCACCTGTTAACTGTGATGTACCTGTTAACTGTAATGCAACCTATTTACTGTGATGGTACTGTGGTGGTGGTTATCTCATAATGCAGCCAGTGCAATATGTCACATACTGTATGTGCACATACACGTGTATGGCTGGTGCGAGTGCTGCAGCAACAGAAGAAACAAACAGTGCAGGATAAGGTGCCTGCTCTCTAGATGGAAAGACGGCATCCATGCCGCACCTGTTTACTGTGATGCACCTGTACCCCATTTCCTGTACCTCATTTCCTGTACGCCATGCCCTGCACTCCATAACCTGAACCCCATTTCCTGCACTTGATTCCCTGAACCCCATTTCCTGCACTCGATTCCCTGTGCTTGTGTGCCCCTTTTGCGCGGTTTAGTCCTGCTGGGTAGCGCGGTTCAGTACTGCGCGGTACAGTAACGCTGGGTTCAGTACTGCGGTTCAGTGCTGCTGGGTTCAGTACTGCGATCCAGTGCTGCTGGGTTCAGTACTGCGGTTTAGTGCTGCTGGGTTCATTACTGCACAGTTCAGTACTGCTGGGTAGCGCGGTTCAGTTCTGTACGGTTCAGTACTGCGCAATTTAGTGCTGCTGGGTTCATCACTGCGGTTCAGTACTGCACGGTTCAGTACTGCTGGGTAGCGCTCAGCCTCAGCGGCGCCTGGCCGGAGTGGCGTTGGCTTGAGTATAACGTGTGGCCTGAAGCTGACCTATTGCCTGAGCTTGGCCTGTGGCCTGAGCTTGCCCTGTGGCACTGGGCGGGCATGAGTTGCCCTGTGGCACTGGGCGGACATGAGCTGCCCTGTGGCACTGGGCGGACATGAGTTGCCCTGTGGCAGTGGGCGGACATGAGTTGCCCTGTGGCACTGGGCGGACATGAGTTGAAGCCCTGCTTGCACAGGGGAAGGGTTGTTTTGTGATGGTGAATCGGCTCCAGGGTACATGGTTTTGAGGCTGTGCACTTGAGAGATCCTCAAGTCCTTAGCCACCCTGCCATCTATCAATTCTGCCAGGCGCAATGGCCGCATGCACTCAGGGAGAGGGAGCGCGCCAAGCGTGTGCGGCAATCCATGCAGTGACTCAAGGCTTTTGAGCTTAGATCTTCTGTGCGCTCTTCACCTAAGGAGCCCTTATTACCTTATCCCCAAAACTATGCAGGGAGAGGGAGCGCGCCAAGCGTGTGCGGCGCGCCATGCAGAGCCTGCTGCACACGGTGGAGGCGCAGCTGCCCCTGCCTGACCTGCACAAGCTCCAGGAGGAGATGCATGAGGTGCGCCTGTAAGGGGCAGGGGGGGGGGAGCGAAACATGACATGCTGGAAGCCACAGTGCACTGCTCGGAAGGCAAGTGCATAGGCAGGCTGGTGCTGCTGCCATGGCGCTGCACGCCCTAGAGGCAAGCGTGCATGGTCTCACTGCGTATGCTTCCACCCGCAGCTTGGGCTTGGGAAGAATTTACCGGCAATGATTCCTACTTGCCTGTGTGCACGGGCCTGTTTTGCTGCCCCCTTTACCTTCGTAGGCTCACCAGTTCAGGGCTAACTGCCGGCCAGGCTGTCAGGCGGATTCAACGGGGGTGCTGTCGCCCCCTTGCCCATAGTTGGAATTGCAAGTGTAGGGTTGAATGCAGGCCAGGCTGTCAGGCTGGTTGGCTTGACAGGTGCATCCACCCCCATGCTCACCAACTCAGCTGGTTTGGATGTGCCCTGTCCTTGCTGTGCGTGGGGAAGCTCTCCAAGCCAGCGGCTTGGACTCGTCTGCGGTCTTTTGTCTGTGGCTCATGTGCGTGCTCATTTTCAACCCCTTCCGCAGCTCATGCTTCTGAGGCTCATTCTTCCACAGCTTCCGCAGCTCATGCTTCCGCGGCTCAGTGCCCTATCTCTTATCTCCAGTTTGCAGGGCCTGGGCACCAGGGCATCCTTCCACCTTGTGCGCCATTTGTTGCGCAGTTTGCTGCTCAAGCACTCGGTCGTCCTCCGCCCCCCTTCCTCCCACCTGGCCTACTACACACACTGCAGGGCATTGCTGCCAGGTCGGCTGCCCACCTTGTGCGCCACTTTGTTGCGCACTTTGCTGCTCACGCACTCAGTTGTCCTCCGCACCCCTCCTTGCCACCTGGCCTACTACAAAAACTGCAGGGCATATGCTGCCAGGGCATCCGCCCACCCTGTGCGCCCTGTTGCGCTGCCTGCTGCTCTTTGCATCCTTCCCCACTCAGCCGCAGGGCCTTGACACCAGCATGCTCAACAGCACTGCAGGGGGACGAGGAGGAGGACGACGTGCCGCACGCCATGGTCACACTGTGCGTGCACCATCTTGCCTGGAACGCAGGGCCTCAACATTGGTGTGCTCAGCGGCACCGCGGATGATGATGAGGAGGACGATGTGTCGCACTTCATGGTCAGGGGTGGCGGCGCCGCGGCAGGCCCGGCACCCTCGGCAGCACCCCCCGCAGCCGGAGGCGCAGCTGTGGGTACGGCGGCATGGGCTGGCCTTAGTGTGAGCGGCAGCGCGGCGCACAGCACTCTGGCTGGGATGGGCTCTGGGGTGGTGAGTGGCGGCCTCGGTGATGCAGATGCTGGTGCGGGTGCGGGCGGCAGCGGTGCTGGCGGCTTGGGTAGGAATGGCGGCGGCTACAGTAGGGACAGATCGCACCGTGGCGGCTCAGGCGAGGGGCTGGGCAGTGGCGGCGGCAGCGGCATCGGAGCCTTCCTCAGGAGCCGGCGCGCTGCACCCGCGCGCCGCCAAACCTTGCCGGTGCTACAGCAGCAGCAGCAGCAGCAGCAGCAGCAGCAGGGGCTGGAGCACGGGTGTGCAGAAATCCCAGTGGGTGGCGGCGCGAGCGCAGAGGACATGCTAGTTGGCTCCTGTGCAGGGGGGGTAGCTCGTGCAGCCCACAGCCTTGGGCCTGCGCCTGGCCAACACAGCATGGGTGTGGGCTCTGGTACTCCTTTTGCCAGCAGCACGTGGAGAAGCAACGTGGCATCAGCAGGTGGGTCTGGTGACCCACATGCTGCTGCTGCTGCTGCTGCTGGAGGGGCTGGGGAGGTGGTCCACAATCAAATCGAGAGGATCGGCGGTGGCAATGGCGCAGGCAGTGGGGTGCACATGGGCGGGGCATCCTGGGGGGGTTCACACAGTGGCGTCCAAGGCACACACAGCAGCAGCATGCAAGGCGAGGCGGTGGCGCAGCGCTCGCCGCAGGTCAACGAAGCCCAGCAGCAGCAGCAGCAGCAGCAGAGGCGGCCAGCGCCCTTGGGCGTGCAGTTGTCTGAATGGGACCCCAATGCTCCTGCAGCAGCTGCTGCTGCTGCTGAAACGTCAGCGGGGAGCGGGAGCGGGGTGGGGGGCCCACTAGGCGTGCACGCCGGCCTACTGCAGCCTGTGCTGGATGCCGGAATCGGTGCGGAGGGGGGGCTGCGCGGCAGTGGTGGCAGGGCTCTGCCGCAGGGAGGGACCAAGAGGCCGGGTTTGGAGGCCAGAGCTGCAAGGCTGGGCTTGATGGGCGCGCTCCCGCCGCGCGCATGGATGGGGGGCTGCCTCTTTGGGGAACAGCAGAAAGGGCTGCAGCGGCGGCGGCAGGCGCAGGCGGGCGGCGGCGGCGGCGGGGCAGGCGCAGGTGGGTGCATGCGTCTCTTTCGTCAGTTGGCACACACACACACACACATGCGTGCGCGCACCCACATTCTCTGCATCGGGAATTTCGTGGTCTTTGTAATGATTTGCATTGGCCAAGGGGGGCGCGGATGGGGTAGTGGCCTGCATCTTGGCGGCTTGCAGAAGGGTGTGTGAGCAGCAGAAAGATGGAGGAAGACGGTGCGCGTCTGCTTTACTCTCCAAGGCCTCTCAGTGGGATACGTGCGTACTCAGTGGGATATGTGCGTTATTCTGCAAGGCCTCTCAGTGGGATATGTGCGTACTCAGTGGGACATGTGCGTTATTCTGCAAGGCCTCTCAGTGAGATATGTGCGTACTCAGTGGGATATGTGCGTTATTCTGCAAGGCCTCTCAGTGGGATATGTGCGTACTCAGTGGGATATGTGCGTTATTCTGCAAGGCCTGTCAGTGGGATATGTGCGTGCTGGGCCTGTGGCTTGAAGTGGCTTCGTCTGCTACTCTAATTGGCTTGTTCTTGCCAATGTGCGCGTGCCTGCTATTCCTGACTTGTGTGTGCTTTGCACGCCATGTGTGTGTGATAATATGCGTGCTGTGCCTGCCATGTGCGCTTGTGTGTGCGTGTGTGATAGTGTGCGCGCCAAGCCTGCGGTGTGTGAGTGCCATGCTTGCAAATGATGTGCTATGCTTGCAACTTACGTATCACGCTGACAAATCCCTCTCCTGCGTCTGCAGGTCTGTTTGGCTTGGGGCGCAAGCGAGGCTGGCAGGCTGGAGAATGCTCACCCAGGGACGCCTCTGCAGGCATGCATGGTACGTGAAGTGCGCTGCTCAGGAGCTGTAGGGCCTTGAGTCCTAGAAAACCAAACGCTGCTTACGGCGTGCGCAGCGCAAGCTATGCATGTGTGACAGGCACTGGATTTGGAGGTCAACTATGCAAGTCACGATGCAGGATGGGGGAAGGAAGGGAGTGATAAGGAAACACTTGCGCAGCAAAATAGCAACAGCTTGCGAGCACAGATGAAGGCTGCACAGGCACATGCCCATTTTGAGAAGCATGCATACGCGCACACGCAACACCTACACACGCGCATGCAAGCATGCTCGCACACATGTGTGCCAGAAGTCAAGACCACAACTATCTAGCATTTCAGAGCCCCCGCCCCAGTCAAGCGCACGCGTGCGCGGTTTACAGGCGGTGGGCGTGATGTGCGGCCGCGCCTGGAGGAGGAGCCTGGCCTGGGCCCGCCAGCCGCAGCCGTACGGGCATCTGCGGCTTCAGGGCCAATGCATCTCATCAACGTTGTAGCCTCTGCAGAAGGGCTGCAGAAGGGCATGCAGGGTCCAGGGGCCAGGCCGGGCGCAGCCGAAGGCATCGCGGTAGCTGCGGTACCGGCCGCGGCGGCGGCTGGCGGTGGGGGTGTGGACGTGGCAGAATGCGCGCATGCGGCGGCTGGGCATGGAGGAGATGAGGGGGGGGGGCACGGGCTAGTCTGCAACATGAGCACAAGTGTGGGCACGGCAGGAGGTGCTGCGGCAGCAGGTGTTGCCTCAGCTGAGCAGGCGCAGGGCCTGCAGGCACTTGCTGGCACTGGTGGGCTGCCCGGAATGGGAGGGCTGGGCGCCGGCGAAAGCGCAGGCAGGGGCGCCGCTGTTGGGCTTACAGGCCAACACAGCCGTGGTAGCTCAGGTGCAGTGGCAGCGGGGGCCGCAGCGAGGGGGCAGGAGTTGCGGCAGCCGGGGCAGCCCCCACTGCAGGAGCGGGAGCTGCGTCTGTTTGAGCGCGCGGCGCAGCTGGGGCGTGGGCAGTGGCTGCACGCCGGCCAGTATGGCCGGTTCCCGGATGTGCTGCGCAGGGTGCTCAAGGTAGGTGGGGCGCTCAAGGTAGGCATCAAGTGGAGCCAAGATGCGCCAAGGGCCCGTGCGTTTGAGGTGGTCGAGGCTGAACGTTGGGTGCGGGTATGGCACAGAGGGTGTGCATGGCACGCGCAGCAGCTCTCTGTTTAGGCCCGCCTGCGGCCAGCGCGGAGGGTGTGCATGGCGCGCGCAGCAGCGCTCTGTTAAGGCCCGCCTGCGGCTAGCGTGGAGGGTGTGCATGGCGCGCGCAGCAGCGCTCTGTTAAGGCCTGCCTGCGGCCAGCGCAGGAGGCCGTCTGTGCAATTGTCTACTTGCCGCTCCCAGCCGCGCACCTGTGTTGGCCCACAACACAACACAGCACAGCACAGCCACGCCACTGTGGTGGCCCACCTGCGGCCTGCAAGACCTGTGCACTGCGGCCCATGGGCCCGACGATCGGCTTTGATGGCTGGCTGGCTGAGAGAGGGAGAGGAGGGAGAAGAGGGAGAGGGAGAGGGAGAGGGAATGGGAGAGGGAGTGGGAGAGGAGGGAGAGAGACAGGGAGAGAGCCCTGGCAGCCCTGCTCACCAGATCAGGGCAGGCTCACGTGATTGTGGCACGCCGTGGGTAAGGGTCCAGGATCATGGTGTGCCGTGAAGGGCGCCTGGGCACATGGCATGCCTTGGATCTCAGCCAATCAGGCCAATAGGGTTCAGGACCATGGCGTGCCATGAAGGACGCCTGGGCGCTAGGTCTGGGTGCGGTTAACCTCAGATAGCATTGCCATTAAGCTTTGGCACCCTGGCACCCTGGCATCCTATGAAAGGCAGCCTGGCATCCTATGAAAGGCACCCTGGTATCCTATGAAAGGCAGCCTGGCATCCTATGAAAGGCACCCTGGTATCCAATGAAAGGCAGCCTGGTATTCTATGAAAGGCACCCTGGCATCCTATGAAAGGCACCCTGGTATCCTATGAAAGGCACCCTGGCATCCTATGAAAGGCAGCCTGGTATCCAATGAAAGGCACCCTGGTATCCAATGAAAGGCACCCTGGCATCCTATGAAAGGCACCCTGGTATCCTATGAAAGGCAGCCTGGCATCCTATGAAAGGCACCCTGGTATCCAATGAAAGGCACCCTGGCATCCTATGAAAGGCACCCTGGCATCCAATGAAAGGCACCCTGGCATCCTATGAAAGGCAGCCTGGCATCCTATGAAAGGCAGCCCGGTACCTTGCAACACAGAGATGCTTTGTTCGGACTATCCTGGATGCTTGGCGTGCTGCAGGCGGTGCTCGGGCTGCGCCGTTCGCGCCCCGCCGCCCACGCCAGCCGCTGCCAAGCGCCACCGCCTGCGACCCTTCTTTTTCCGTCCGTGTTTGGCTGTGACTCTGTGGAGCCCCATGTGCGCTTGGTGCGCCGCAGGTGGTGCGCAGGCTGCGGCGCGCACGGCTGGATGCCTCGAGCACCCTTCAAGAGCTGCGCGCTGCGCAGTGCATGGTGGACCGGGAGGTGGGCCGGCTGTGGCAGGACCTGTACAAGGTCCAGTCGGGCATGGAGGTGGCAGCCAGCATCAGCAAGTACTCGCAAGGTGGGCAAGCGCTCGCAAGGTGGGCAAGTACTCGCAAGGTGGGCAAGTACTCGCAAGGTGGGCAAGTACTCGCAAGGTGGGCAAGTACTGCAAGGTGGGCAAGTACTGCAAGGTGGGCAAGCGCTCGCAAGGTGGGCAAGTACTGCAAGGTGGGCAAGCGCTCGCAAGGGGCGGGTATGGAGATGGCAGCCAGCATCAGCAAGTACTCGCAAGGTGGGCAAGCGCTCGCAAGGGGCGGGCATGGAGGTGGCAGTCAGTCTCAGCAAGGACTGGCAATGTGGGCAAGCGCTCGCAAGGGGCTGGTAAGCGCTTGCAAGCAGTCGGCAAGTACTTGCGAGGAGTGGGCAAGCATTGGTAGGTTGGGCAAGCATTGGCAGGTTGGGCAAGCACACATAAGATGGGTTGGGCATGTGCTTGCAAGATGGGCATACACTCGCAAGATAGGCAAGAACTTGCAGGGCGGGCGAAAATTCACAAGATGGATCAGGCATGCTGAGGATTGGAGCCAGCAGAGCTTGGGGTGCAGCAGGGCAGGCAGGTGGGAGTTTTAAAATTCAAGCATGCATGCTTCAAAGTTTGCAAGATGCGCGGGAAGCTGGACACGCCAGAGTGGACACGCTAAGGAAGGCAGTTGGACACGCGAGGTAAGGAAGGCGGACACGCGAGGGAAGGGAAGTGGATGCGCTAGGTAAGGAAGGCGGACACGCTAGGTAAGGAAGGCGGACACGCGAGGGAAGGCAGTTGGATGCGCTAGGGAAGGCAGTTGGATGCGCGAGGGAAGGGAAGTGGACACGCTAGGTAAGGAAGGCGGACACGCCGGAGTGGACACGTTAGGGGAGGCAGCTGCGCAGAGGTGGGTAAGAGGCAAGTCTGCAGGTGAGAGGCAAGTCTGCAGGTGAGAGGCAAGTCTGCAGGTGCGAGGCAAGTCTGCAGGTGAGGGCAGCGAGTGAGCGTGTGCAAAGCGGGTGTGTGCACAACACTTGAGGGCGGGGCATTCAGGGGGGAAATGGATCTGGTGGTGAGGGCAGGGCGGAATGGATCTTAAGGGTAAGGGGGGAAACGGATCTTAAGGGCGAGAGAGGGAATGGTTCTGAAGGCTGAGCATGCCTTGGTTGAGCTGCCCTCTTTGGTGGCCACGACGATTGATGCCTCATCGCAGCACCGTTCATTGGTGTATGTCAGGGAGGGGCAGGCAACCAAGTGGGGTGTGTGAGAGAGCACTGCGCGTGTGCGCAGTAGCAGCTGCTTCACTCCGTGTGCGGGTGATGCCACGGGGCACGGCTCTTTGGCGCAGGGGAGGCCCCTGCATGCCCGCCGCTCAGCACGCTGTGCGCCGTGCGCCATGCGGTGGAGGTGCTGCTGCTGCTGGCGGAGGCGGCAAAGGATGAGGAGGGCGTGGAGTCGGTGGTGGAGCTCCTCTTCAACCAGACGCCATTTGTGGACTTCAACACGTGAGCTTCTTAGGTGTCCTGGCTTTGAGCTTCAATTTCCTGCAGCGTCACACCTGCAGCTGAGCTATGCCTGATCCTGGCTTCGAGCATAAACGTACAGACGCCGTTCGTGGACTTCAGCACATGAGCTTCTTAGGTGTCCTGGCTTTGAGCTTCAATTTCCTGCAGCGGCACACCTGCAGCTGAGCTATACTTGATCCTGGCTTTAATCTCAGATAGACATCCAGCACCAACGCACCTGCAGTGCCTGTGAGCAAAATGTTCTCTGTGCTGCAGCATCTCCAGGGCATGTCCACACATGCCTTGACATGTGCACGCACACACAGGCACAAAAAGACACATGTACGCCCCAAATCTCATGGTCGCATACATGCGTGTTTCACGCGCATGCGCTGACACGCACCACTCAACAGCTGCGACGCGACAATCCGTTCCGCCTTGCTGGATGGCGGCCTGCGCCTGCTGCTCCTGCTGCGTGCGCGCTGGCCGGCGGGCGTGCCGCTGCTGCTGAGGGACGCGTGCTCACGCCTGGTGGAGCGCTTCCTTGTGCCCCTTGTCGCGTCTTACATTGCGTGGGGCGAGGCCCAGCGCCTTGACGGCAGCTTCCCACCCCACCAGGTGCGTGTACGCCGAGAGGTGGCGCATGCGCACGCTCTCACCACGCGTTCCCCATTGTGACTTATATTGCGTGGGGCGAGGCCCAGCGCCTGGGCGGCAGATTTTGTCCCAGCACCTGTGTGGACGTGTGCAAGTATTCACGTGTACGAATGTGTGTGTGTATGCTTACTGCTGGCATGTCTTGCTGAGCTGCTATAGCTGAGGGGGCATGCTGGTTTGTGGCATGTCTTGCTGAGCATGCCAAAGCGGTGCGGGCATGCTGGTTTGTGGCAAGTCATGCTGAGAGCGTGCTCAAGGTGTGCGTGTGCGCTAAATCGTGGTATGTTGCGCTGGATGCTTTTTCTGTGTGGAGGCTGCTGATACTGGTTCCATGCAAGCTCCTCAAGCTTTTCTGCCTTGGATGGCTGTGCAGGTGAACATGTGTGCATTCATATTAAAGTGGGAAATGGGTGCTTGGACGTTTGCCCCTCTTTTTCATATGCACCGCTTTGTGTTTGTGTGTGTGTTTGCATGTGTGCGTTCTTCCCTGCTTGCCAGCTGAAGGTGCCAGCTGTCCGTGCTTTCTGCGTTGAGCTTCTCATAGGTAGAGTGCAGGCATGGGTCAGAGTGTGTATTTTCAGAGGGAGACAACCTTAATAAACGGATGCTCTCCCTTTATCGGACCAATGGGTGCGCAACGCATGCACACACGCACGGCGGCACGCCTGCAGGCGTACACCATCGGCGGGCTGCGCATGGCGGCACTTCCAGACTTGCCCACCTCAAGCAGCTCTGCCGCCCACGCTGGGGGCAACAGGGCGTCGGCACAGCAGGCCGCGCACGCGCAGCAGCTGGAGGAGCGGTTCGCGATCCTGGTCACTGCCAGGGAGGCGGACGTCGAGACGCTGCGGCGCGCGCTGTTCAGCTTGCATGTGAGTGCGCACTTGAGTGGGGGTTGTGCACGCAGGTGGAAGGTGGGCTGTGGTGCAAGCCAGCAGCATCAGGCGCTGCCAGGGAGAGGCAGAGTGCAAACACATTGAGACACCCTGCGGCGCACGCTGCATAACTTGTCTGTGGGCGCCTGCATGTGCCGAGGCAACGGCACTTCTTGGTGCAGAAAGTTGCGCGAGTGGTGCTTTTGGAGTCTACGCTTGAGTAGAAGCCCATAAAAGCTGAGATCCTGCGCCTGCGGTGTGTGCCAGGCCTGGCGCTGTGTGCCAGGTCCGGTGCTGTGTGCCAGGCACCTGTGCTGTGTGCCAGGCTCTGTGTTGTGCCTCTCTCAGAGTCATCATGATGGTTGTGCAGCCAATGTGCTTTGGGTGTAGCACATCAGCTTACCAGCATGCCTCAACAAAGCACACACATGCTTGTATTGAAGTGCACCCCCGTGTCTTGCCTGCATTCAAGGACATTGCTTGTACTAAGGGGCGTAAGCTTGCAGCTCCTTCCCTGCTGCATTGCCTGCGGCTGGGAGAACATACCAATGCTCAGCCTTACCTTCCATCATTCCTTAGGAAATACATTTGGCAACTTGTGCTGCTCTACTAAGGCCCTAAGGAGATGGATAGTGTGTGATCTCATTATTCCTTCCTGGATCAAGTTATTGAAACAGCAGGTCAAAACAGGTTTCCTGGGTTCTGTTCAATAGATGACTGCAAGATTTTGCTCAATGTATGACTGCATTTTGATGGTCCAAGCAGCCAGACCAGCCAGCCTGCAATTGCCTGCCTGCCATCCCTAGATGGAGCTGCAACCCAAGCCATTCTTGATACAATCTCAATGAGGTGCCAGGTCAATGCAGGCCATGCCTTGTCAAGAGACCTTTGCCCGCATGTTCCGGACCAAACTGCTGCTGAGTCTAGCCAGCCTGCACATGCGGCTGCCTTGCTCCGCGCAGGTCAGGTGTCAAGGTGCACCTGACACGCTCCTGCCTGCACCGGTGATGCAGATCAAGCCGTTGGTGCCGGCGAGCCTGCACATGCGGCTGCCTTGCTCCGCGCAGGTCAGGTGTAAAAACACACCCTGACATGCTCCTGCCTGAACCGGTGATGCAGATCAAGCCGTTGGTGCCGGCAAGCCTGCACATGCGGCTGCCTTGCTCCGCGCAGGTCAAGTGTTAAGATGCACCTGACACGCTCCTGCCTGCACCGGTGATGCAGATCAAGTCGTTGGTGCCGGCGAGCCTGCACATGCGGCTGCCTTGCTCCGCGCAGGTCA
>LFIK01002108.1_pt1:0-15000 | contig 16004 bp, 28 predicted proteins | sample 643401 | NCBI WGS metagenome assembly LFIK01 (sample SAMN03777447, study PRJNA286221) | soda lake metagenome | biome: soda lake; feature: Kulunda steppe; material: water; isolation source: sample T5-Br brine of Lake Tanatar-5 | place: Russia: Kulunda steppe | collected 2010-07
GACCCCCACTAATGACCTTCTTCCTCGTTTGATGGTGGAAGTCTGCCTGGTGCTTGCACCAGATGTAAACTTCTTCCTTAATTCACGCAAACAGGGGATACCTTGTTAGCGTAGTCTTTTCTTTTCTAGTAGACACCATGGCCAGCCTGAGCAAGCATGGAAAAAATTGCCATTGGGACCATAGGAAACATGAAAATTACATGGATGTCTTTTATTGGTGTTGCAGTTTTGTACCATTAAACTTCTATAGCACATTGGCTATGTCTGGCCATGGAGCAATCAGCCTATCGACCAGGCTGGCGTTGGATCTTACTTGAAAAACTCACTTAAGGGTGGATTCATTTCACCACTGTACCAACAGGCAGCCTGGCCGAAAATCAGCAGGTCTTCAACCACATAAGTACTTGTTCACTAAAACAGACCAAGAACAAGAATGCCAAATGTGAAACCGCCAGTATTTCTCTCTTCACCACTGGCAAACACAGCTGGAATATTGCTAATGAAGGGCTGGCTTTTAATTTTGAATTTGATGGAAGCCCGGTATGATTGATTAGCACTAGCAAACTAAAATAAGGAGCATCCACAAGCACAGCATGCAAGCTTTCAGCAGCACGCAGGGTCACCTGACAACATACAATTATGGACATAGGGTGTGATCATGGACAGCATTGCAGTCAACATCCCTGTCAAAATACAAGGACTTCAGCAATGCATTATTTATGACAAATCAACAGCATATGCCAGATAAGTTGCCAGCTTCAGCCAGTTTCTGACTGAGCACGTCCCATTCGTAAAGTGGCCATTGACAATGCAGCCAACATGCACCAGACTAATACCGAGCATGCGTCTTAGACCGCAAGGAATGTAAAACAGCTTTGGCATTGTGCCAAGTTCGTTCAGCAATGCAATTGCATATAATTCTTTCAAAAAACGAAACTACATGCCAAAAGAAAAACGTTTCATCCCGAGCCTTAACACCCGTTTCATACTTTCCTTGAAAGCTTCCGACCCCTCACATTCACCATTTACTATGGACCTCAGACCAAAAAGCATGTCTCCCATGCCGGAGACAATGGCCAAGCAGGGCATAGACATGAGCAAGAGGCAACCACAGAATGTCAGTTCGTGTATTCCTCGGGACGGCTGACCAAACCCTGGCGGGCACTCATCTCTAAACGCTCCCTTGCCAAGTCTCGCAGAAGTTCAAGCATTCTGGGTGGGCGGCCCTGAGGACCCCTGGGCAAGGCAGCCCACACCTGTGGGCTACAAGCTGGGCATGCCCGCCAGCTCGCGCAGCTTCTCCGACACGATGAATGTGATGAGTGTCTGCAGGGTGCAGGGTGCAGGGTGCAGGTTGGTCAAACTACCCTCTGGGCATTGATTGGCTGCCTGGATCCCATGCAAGTTGATACCATGACCATGCACAACCTTGGGATTGGGTGTGCACTCTCCCCAGTGAACACCTGCGCCATGCCTCCCCACAGCACCCATCATGACACTGAACTGCAACCGCCTGGATGCTGCCTATCATGCTGCTGCCCAGAGGATCCATGTCTGCCTCCTACTCTGCAGGACTTGAGTCCTACAGACATCGACTGAGGGGGGCTCACTTCCTACCCTTCAAGCCCTATGACACAGGCTGCAGGAAGCATGGCACCCTCTCGCGCAATTCCTCCTCCTCACCTGAGGGCCCAGCCGTGCATAGTTTGCGCTCCAGCCGCGCAGAAAGCCCTTGGGGCCTTCTTGGCGCAGCAGGTCCGCAGCAGCAGCAAGTGGGCCAGAGGACGCCAGCCGCGGTTGAGCATGCAAAGCAGGCAGCACCGGACCAGCTGCGCACATTTGGTGGCAGGGCACAGCGCGGCGATCACTTATATGAGCTGGCAATCAACATGGATGCATCAGCTTACTATGGCTTGGTGCACACCCATGCGTACTGCCAGTCACCAGCATTGCCAACAGGCAGTAGCTCTCAAGACATCTAGTGAGCTTCATCAGAGCAGCGTCGGCATGGAGCAGCACCTCTCAAGGTACCAAATGAGGTTCATGCTCATGTGTCCACGCTAGCAATGCCCAAGCATGGAAAGAACTCTGGACGTGGACAACTTCTATGCAGCAGAGGCACAGCTCAGCTCTAGACAGAAACAGCTCGCAAAGAGCGAGGCACAATGAAACTGCTTGCAGGGCAGGGCAACCTTTTCGCTCACCTGCAGCCTCAAGGCTAGGGGGGGCAACGGAAGCAGCTACTGCTGTGACAGAGGTGGGCTGCTGTCCTGACGGGGCAGCCTTGCTACTTGTGTACCTGCATCATGTAAACGCCAGCCCGCCTTGGCAAGTAAAGGCTCCAGAATCCCTTCAAGCGCCCTGCCGGTGCCAGAGAACTTAAAACATGGCAAAAGGTTACATTTGATTACACAGTGCAATGCACATTTCAGTGATTGCCACACGTTGCTTGCAAGCTCTTTTAGACTCAATGAGGGCGCCAGGCTTTTGTCATACAATAGAGCCTCGTTTGTTGTATGTTTGCACTCCAGGCTTAGAAGCCAATAAATTGTGCCACTAGCCAACTGACCTACCCACGAGTGGGTCCTCGTTGGCAAAGCACTCACGTGTCTGCATAATGCCGCAAAGCACAAACTTGCAGCACCAGGGCAATCCATACTGTTGCTCAGCCCTCTCTTCCTTACACAAGTGTCTTTGACGGTGACACCGCACCCTCTCAAACCCTCTCTTGATAGTACTAAGCTGATACAACTGCCTAGATGCAATGCTGGATGGCCCTATGTCACTCACATAATGGTCTTGACGACGTCCATAGGGTTCGCTGCGGTTGTGGTCACCAGGCCCGTCAGCAGGCTGGCAGTCAGCTGTGCAAGCAAGGACCTGCACCCAGCATGGGCGCATGCTCAGAAGCATGGGTGGCCACGCATATCGTCTTGCTTGAGTGTGTTCTACATCCCCTGATTTGATCCAGGGCCCCCCGCCAAGCGTCAAGCATTTTACAAATGCCTGCAAGCCTAAGACAGTCTAGCCAGCTCTGCATAGCCACAGTGACAGCTCAATGTACCCCGCACATGCCCATTCGCAGAGGGCCCTCTGCAGCACCAGCCCTGCACGTGCGGGCCACGGCAGTTGGAGGCACCTTAGACAAAGTCTCAGCTGCTATGGACCATGCCAGTGTCAGAGGAACAGCTGCTGTCGCCCGTTTTTGGAACACCCTGAGGTTGGTTGCTCCAGACCCCCTATGCCATTCAACCCTTGGCCCCTCCCTTCCACTTACCTGCCGCTCCATCCTGTGCACCCTACTATGGCACGCTTGGCCTCATCATAGGTCGCGCACTGGCTGGCTGTCAGTGTCGCTGCGCGCGCCTGCAGCCACCGCCACAGCCCAGCCCACCAACATGTTAATGCAAAGGCAGGAGTGCTGCCCTTGCGAGGTAGCTTGCAATCACTGCCGCCTATTTGGCAGGCGCAGGTGTTGCATAGGGAGGCCAGCATGTTCAATATGGAAGCAACTTAGCACGGCTTTTGACACTCACAAACACTCAAACGCATGCTCATATACGTAGGTAAGTATACGTGTACACACCTACATATACTGGTATGTAGGTATACATATAGAGTTCTTGTAGACACGCTCATACATGTGGACGATCATAGGGACACACATGCACCTTCCTGGCACATATGCGTGGCACAACAATCACACTTATCTTCACTAACAAGCACACCCACGTTTACACAAGCCTATCATCACACATATGATAGCACAAGCATGTGCAGGTGGGCTCACCATCCCAGGAACCGCGCCCCTCCAGAGTCCCAGCACGCCATCAGACGCCACCACCACGCGCAGTACACCAAGTGTGGAGGCGTGTTCTGGCTTGAGGTTTGGCGCCTACGCACAACATGCAGAGCCCGCAACAATGCAGCTTTGTATGGGGGTTGTTTGCGCAAGTGTGTGCTCATGCCACGCATGGAGGCGGGCTCTGGCTTGAGGTTGGGCGCTTGCGCAAAAGTTGCAGAGCTTGCAGCAAATTGACTGCATGAGGGGTGTTGGAGGTGGTTTGCGCAAGCATGGAGGCAGGCTCTTGCTTGGTGTTAACCGCCAGTGCAGCACACAGAGCTCTTGCACGCTTCCAGGATCGGATAACTGGAGAGAGAGAGCGGGGAATGGAGAAGAGGGGATGCAAAGGGATGTGCTGGAGCCCATACACAGGTGCACACACTTTGGATGAAATGACCAGCAGGGATGGTGCCTGGTGAATGAGTGCACATGCAGGAGGCAGCTGGATGCTCTTGATTGTGTGTGTGTGTGTGCGCGTGTGTGTGAGCGCGCGTGCATGCGTGCATGCGTGTGCTTGCGCGCATGTGCTTGTAAACAAGTGCGATGCGTGGCCACTTCCACAGTCTTAGATAAGGAGAGCAGGTGAGGGTGGTGACACCTCTGGATGCACCTCATTCTGGTGCTATTCTATCAGTCATGGTCCATCAATCATCCAAGTGACCACTCACTTGGTGAAGGGTGGCACATGGGGCAGGTGCAAAGCTGATGCAGTGCGGCCAGCCAGATCATGCGCGGTAGGGAATTGTGCAGCAGCAGCAGCAGCAGCAGCAGCAGCGCGTCCAGCCAGTGCCTGTGTAGCTCTGTGCTGCGCACCTGTAGCCGGGTCTTCAGGAGCTCGGTGGGGTTGGTGAGGGCAGCCGCCAGGCAGCCTGACAGCGAGCCTGCAGTGATCTTCAGGCCCAGACCCTGCAGATGGGTTTAAGTGTGTGTGTCTATGCATGTGAACAGGTGTGTAAGTGTGTGCGCACGTGTGTACGTATGCGAATGTGTTAGTGCGAGTACAGGTGTTACACAGGCAATTTAGGCCCAGAGTGTGTTTGCGGCCTGCAATTATCTTAATAGGGTAAAAGCACTGAGGGCGTATATGAAGCAGTGTTGTGGCATCAACTGCCGCTTTGCAAAGCGCTTGATGCAAGTCCAACGAGGCCAATGACAATCACACAGGCACTCTGGCACAGAAACTGGCAGTGCACATGACTCGTATGATATGGGGTCAGGAGATGCAGGCTTGCAACTTAGGGGGCATAACCCGACCCCCAGGGATAAGGGCACAGGATGGGGTACTGCAAGAGCGAAGAGGGGCACCCCCAGGATCAGGGGTGAAGGGAGGGGTAAAAGCACAGGCAGCGGGCTCTCAGTGGTAGACCACACCCTGCTTCAATCAGCCACTGCAAGAGGGCGCCGCAGAGCCCTTCACGCAGTGCATGCAGTAGAACTGCAGGCGGCCATGCCCAGCCAGGCCAGGGGCTTTGCCATGAGCAGGATCGTAAATTACGATTCGTAATGCGCCCTGCAAGGCTGGGCGCGGACTGTGGTGGACAAAGCAGTGCGCGGAACACCAAACAGAGCAGGCCTGGAGTGGATTGGGACGGTCTTAAGGAAACTCGTCACCTGACAACCAAGTGACACTACTTGCACAGTGCGGCATGACACACGGCACACGCCAAGATACATGCGATGCGCATTGCGGTGCGCAACCTGGTTGTGAATACCTGCTCGCTCTGGGGCAGCGCCTGCACCGTGTTGGACTGCAGCGACAGCAGGGCGCGCTTGGTAGGCGCGTACAGGCCCAGCCGCAGGCCCCCATACCTGCATGACACGCGCAAGTGCGCGAGCAGCAACTCGGGACCCCATTGTTGGTAAGCCACGCATGCTCTGGTCAATCAGACCATGGGAGCATGTGCAGAGGTAGTAATTGAAGGCATGTTGGATGCGTCAGGCGCTGCTGTCTGTCTGCTGTGGGTCAGGAGTCATGAATTATGTGCCCCTAGGCAGCAGCAGCAGCGCCCAGGCAGGATACACCGGGTGCAAGCGTTGCATCTGAAATGCACAGTCACCAGCGACTTTGGCATGCAGGCGATCAAGGAAGCGACAGCTGGAGCGTCCCAGCAGCCCGCGCAGCCAGCCAGGTGACAGCCGCGGTCAACACTCACAGCATGAGACACACCCTTGTTGACAAATGCAACACATTGCCTGGGAGCGGGGGGCGCTCCTGACCCTGTGCCGCTGCCTTGGGCGTTCACAGCAACATGCCCCTAGACTCTTGCAGTCAGCCTTCCAGCCCAGACATAAGTGCAGGCCCTCAGTACCCCCCCCCCCTTTTCTTGCTGCACCCTTTCTGAGGCAAGGCACACATCTCAGAAGGGCTGCTTCTTGCGTCAAGCCTGCCAGACATGCCCACACAGCACACTCACAGCAGGCCGCGTGCAACAGCGGGCGCCATGCCCTTTGTGAGTGATGCCAGGCCCTCACTTCTCAGAATGCTGGCTGACATGGACACAATGCCCAGCGGCTTCTGCCCCTGCACATGAGCTTGCAGCTGGAGGCGGGTCTTGCACACATCTGCACAGTGGGTGGCGCACACAGTTTTCCAAACTTGATCTGCCCACGCTTTTGGAGGGCTGAGGGCCTCTGTCAGCTCTGCCGGCTGACATTGACTTGATGCATTGTGGGACAGAACAGTCGCCTTTGTTGGCCACTGTCATGCCAGATTAGCGCAGTGCTAGATTTATGCTGCATTACTTGAGTCATATTCGAACAGTACATAGTTATGGTCATGCCACATCTGTTTGGTGTGAAGCAGTCTCTGAACATGACACCATGTGCGGGGTGGTTGGTAGTTGTTGGACACTGCGCAGGCAGGCGCAGCCCTTGGTTTTTAGAAGCGCGTGCCAGCTGTCTCTCTCAAATGCTTTTGTATTTGTTGCTTGCACATGCAACCCAATACAATATACAACGCTGGAACTGGAGACTCAACACAGCAATCAAAATGACTGCCTCATGCTATTTTACGCGCACATGTGCGTCACGCTACAAAGTTGCTTGAGTGCATGTTGGTCAAGCGGCGGCGAATTGTTTCAGACTAAAGACCATGCCATAATTCACTGGCCATACAACGAACCGGTAACTCCAACCACCAAAGGCTCTTCACTGAGCCCACAATAATTTAAGGATTACTCCTATACTACTGCCTAGACAGTCACTATGTTCTGTCCTTAGTATAGCCTCACACCACAAGGTCTGGTCTTGCAGACAGGACATCGTGCCACACAACATCACATTCCAACAGTGCATCATACTGCAATTACTTGAGCGCGTAGCACATTAGTGCGCACCAATTGGATTGGTGAAGCAGGTTGCTGTGCCAACGGACACGCCACTAATGAGCAGGTCTTGGTACACTGGGATGGGCCTTCTCCCAATGGCTTCCTGCTTTGATGTCATTAGTTGCTCAGCACGCTCGCCACTGGATCATGATCATTATAATCGCACAAATGTAAAATCGAGAGCTTAGTGAATTGATTTATTGTGCAATAGGTCCGATGGGCAAGAAGAAACACAAAAAGCCGGTTCCCGATGCGGAAGAAGTGGATTGGGAATGGGTAGGCACGCCGATTCCCCTGAATGAGGTACAGCGCCTGTGGCCACACCGAAAGTGTTGCTTCGGTCCTGCAGCAGCTGAAATGCCCCACGACTATGTATCTGCCGAGCACGCCTCCGCGAATGAGGTGCGTTCCTGGAGGCACTTCAGCAAATGGTCCACTAAGATCATGCATTAGTTATGTAAGTAGTTATAGCCTGTTTATCTGGGGCCGGGGCCCAGGGCACCTCAGTGCAGCTGTCAGTATCTGCATGTGCACAGGCCCAACAGCGTGCGCAAGCATGGCTGAGCAGAGAGCACGCTGTATCGCCTGCCTATACAGGAGAACAACTCCTACATCGCTAAAGCCCATTACACGGCTGTCAAGCTGCCAGATGGCACCATTGTGAGTGAGCTGCGGCGTGCGTGATGGGCTTCTTCCTGCTGGTTGCGCCTGGCCGGTCCAGTAGATGATAGTGAAGCGCGTGGGAGCAGCTATCTAGAACTGCAGCGCAACTGACACCTTTTTCAGGCTTGACGTGTCGCATCACATGGCCCGCATTGCTCATGCACATGTGATGCAGAACTAAGTAAGGATTGCAACCTCTCCAGCGTGCATCCAGCTCTGGCAGTTTGCATGTTGGCATGCCACCCACTACAGCAAAATGCTCTGCATTGGAATTAGCCTGGCACACGCGTGTGCATGAGCGGCGTTTCTGCCTGCGCATGCGCCCCTCCCAGGTCAAGCTTGGCGATGACGTCATGGTTACCCACGAGTATGGTGGGGCGCCCATGCGTGTGCTGGAGATGTTTGAAGACATTGCGGTGCGTGCATACCTCCTTGCTGGCGTGCACGCTCAGCGCAACCCACTGATGCGAGGGCACGATCACTGTTGTGTGAGCAGGCCATTCATTCCATGCAAATGCTAGGGCTGTCCTGGTGCGGGAAATAGGAGAGCTGCCTGGGGCCTACTGCTCTGCGAAGCAAGTCAGGCATCAGTCGCTTATGCCAAGCGCTTGTGCCTGGCAAGCACCTGGTGCCACTGTCATGGCTGGCGCACAAACGCACAAGTGGGAGGAACGCAGGAGCAAGTCCCGTGCGCCCGTGCTTGGGATGTGCACACACACATGAGCGAGCCCAGACTTTGGCAGTCCTGTCAGCCACGCAGCGCTGCCAGCAGGTGGCAGGCTTGCACGCCCCGCACACAAGCAGCACACAAGTTGCGCTGCTGAGGCCTTGCACGTAAGCAGGGGATCCGCACACAAGCAGCGCACATGTGGCGCTGCTGAGGCTCTGCATGTAAGCAGGGGATACGCGCGTAAGCAGCACTCAGCACTTTCCGTAGCTTGGTGGCCCTCGGAGCAGCACCCAGGTCTGCCTGTGAGGTGCACCTCAAAGAAGCCTAGGCCTGAAAGGCCTTTGATCAACCCAAGTGCAGCCATCAGAGCCAAGGGCCCAGCAGGCTTCACATGAGCCATACTGACACACATGGCCTGCAGCAGTGACACATCGCTTGGTCCACTCACTTACTATCCATCATGGAATATCGTTGGCTGTCTGCTCCTGTTGCTCACCTCCTGGTCCCACCCGCTGTGGCCCAAGCTGCTTTGCGTGCAAAGTAAGGTTGCAAGCAAGCTACAAGAGCTTGAACGCAGCAGAAGCTGCTGTCCCGCCGCGCGCGCTGGGGATGGTGACGCACAGCTGCATGACCGCGCTGCACAGGCTCCCTGTGTGCGTGAAATAAGAGTTGTGTGGCACAGCTGGGTTTCCCATTGCCCCCCCCACCCCACAGTTGCTGCCACTGCAACTGTGCTGCCTGCAGGAGGGCATCTACTTCAATGGCCACTACTTTTACTACTCAGAGGAGACGGTGATGGCCAACACGGTGGTGGACACCCGCAACAGGAAGGGTGAGGTTGTGGTCAAGTTCCTGAATGGAGACAAGGCTGAGGGCGCTTACAAGCTGATTGAGGTTGAGCAGGTGGGTGCGCGCATGCGCAGGTGTGCGGGCATGGACGTGTGGCGCAGGCGCCCGCGTGCGCACCTGCACGATATGTGAATGAGGCCAGGCAGGGCAGAGTGGGGTGGGCAGCCGGGCAGTCTTGTCTTGAGGAGAGGTTGAGAGGGAGGGGCGGGGTTGCAGGGCAAGCTGCACTGTTGAGGGAGGGCCTGTGGTTAGGAGGGGGGGACGTCGTCGCTGCCTTAGCCGCCGCTACTTCTGTCACTGCTGGAGCTGCTGCTGCTGGTGGTGGTGGTGGTGGTGGTGCTGCTGCTGCTGCTGCTGCTGCCGCCGCCAGACCAATCAGCTGTGATCACGCTGCGTGACCCACAATCCTGGCCTGTGCACATCCTTGCAGACACACTCATGCGTGTCACAGCCTGCGTGCTTGAGTGCGTCCATGCCATGCACTAGGTGCATGCCATGCATGCGCGCGTGCAGGATTCCCGCCGCCTGTACTGGGCCACGGACGAGGACAACGCCAAGTACCGCACGGTGCAGAGCATCACCGCCATTGAAAGGCAAGGGCACGCCTGCGCAGGCGCATTTTCTCGCTTGCACTGCCTCCTTGCTCTGGCCATGCACACACATGCATGCATGCGTGCACACATGTATACACATGTTCACACACATGTACATACACATGTCCACATGGATGCACTCGCGCACAGGCTGCTGTGCATCCTGCGCGTGAAGCCGACGGACCCCCCTCCCGCTGCGGGCACGTGCGAGTTTTGGTTTGACCAAACCCATGCCCGTGAGTTCTTTACCTTCAGGTGGGTGGGCGAAGCTGGGTGGGGGAAGGGTGTGGGGGTTCAGGAGTCCGAAGCCTGATGGTAGGGCAGGGGCAAGCCACGGTGGGCCACGTTGGGCTCGCAGCTTATCGATAGGAAATGCAGCCTCAGGGTGGGATGCGCAGTTTCATGGCAGGGCACGCAGCTCCACAGCAGGGCAAGCAACCTCACAGTAGAGCACACAGCTTGACATTGGGGCACACAGGGAGGTCTTGCAGAGCATGCAGCCTTGAGACCGAATTGTTTGTTAATTGGTGGAACTGTGCTCATGTGACTCATGCCCGTGCTCGTGCATGTCCATGTGTGTGAATGTGTGTGTAGTGTGTGCATGTGTGTGCATGCATGCCTGCCGCCCCCACTTGCAGCTGACTGCTCTTGCATGGCTGCGTGCCTCGCTCGCTTGCTTGCCCCCGTGTGCTGTGCAGGTCCCTGCCAGATGACGACACCGGCACCCACTTGGAGTGTTTGGGAGCTAGCCTGCATGGCGGTGCAGAGGGCGCCGGCGGCTGCAGCAGGAGCAATGACGCAAGTGGTAGCGGGGCACAGCCCCTGCAGCCGCAGCAGCAGCAGCAGCAGCAGGCGCCTGGCAATGCGCCCCATCAGGGCAGGGTGGGCGCAGTCCGGCCTGGGAGTAGAGCAGTGGCAGCTACGGCTGAGGCAGGCAGGGCAGGCGCACTCCAAAAAATCCGAGTGATGGAGATTTGCGCAGGTATGTTGGGGTTTTCTGTGTGGGTGAGTGATCTGCGCTGGTGGGGTACCAAGCAGGTGGCGAAGAAGTGAAGAGGGTTGAAGGGTGTGGGGAGTATGCATACAGGTGCAGGGTCTGTGTTCCCTTGTTCACATACCATGCACATTTATTAGAGCAAACATACGCCAAGGATGGTGCGGGGTCACGGGAGGCTGCCGCTGCAAAACATTTAGAGTTGGGTGGCACACGGAGATGCATGCTGCCTACGTCCCATTTCTGCGCCTGTTTGTGCCCAACCATACCTGCAAAGTGTGTCAGAGCAGCACATGGGTGTCAAAGCTCATATATCATGCACACCACGCGCTGGTTAGAGGAACTTTCTTCCACTCACGATGCCTGTTGTCCTGCTTCTGGTCTGTCATGGAGCTGACTGCTGCTCTGTGTGCGCACCGTGTGCACACCACGTGCAGCGTGTAAACAAGGGTGGCCCGCCTGTTGCAGTGCACCCCGCGCAGCTACCCCCTATATCTACCTCTTACTCCCTCTTTCTAGCTCTTTCATTCTCTCTGAGCCTTTTTTTACTGTGTCAAGCTTAAAAGTCAACAGCTGCACCAGTGTGTTGAATAGATAAAGGAGGATATGCAGTTCAACCTCTACCAGCATCTTGAGCACCACTTGTACCTTACCTTGTCCTCTCATCTGCCGGCAGCTTAGGCTTTTGGGTGCATGCTCGGCTTTTGCTCCCGCCCAGCATGCTCTGCTGTGCCTGTGTACACAGGTGTGGGCGGCTTATCGTTCCTGTGCCAGAAGGGGCTTGGCTTTGATGTGGAGGCCACATGGGCCATAGACATCGATGACGCGGCAGCAACAGCTTACCAAATCAATCATACCAAGACGCATGTGAGGCACGCAGGCGTGTATGCCAACATGCGCGCTTGTATGTGTGCATGTCCACGCAAGCGTGCACACACACACACACACTCACTCACTCACACACACATTCACACACACACACACATACACACACACACACACACAATGAGGGTTTGAGATGCATGCAGGTGCGTGCACGCGTGCACACATTCTTGGACCAAGCATCAGGCGTGATGTGCATGCGACGCACTAAACATGAGCGCAGACACTGTGATGTGCATGAATGGATTGGCATGCGCGTGACTGATGCCTGACGGTGGCCCTGACGGCGTGACCTGGCAGGTGCTGCGGTATGGCATCGATGAGGTGCTGATGATGAGCCGCATTTGGACCAATGCGGTGTTGCCAGCACTGAGCGAGTACCGGCAGCAGCAGCAGCAGCAGCAGCAGCAGCAGCCGCCGCCATTGCTGGGACAATGCAATCCGGTGGGTGAGGGTTCGCTTGTGGATAAAGTGGGCACAACAAGTTGCAAGCGGTTGGCAGCGCCAGGGTTGCAGAGCACACGAGATGCAGCGCTCTGGCGTGTTGCAGCACGACACCAACTAGCACAGGTGCCTGGGGCACAGCACCAACTAGCACAGGTGCCTGGGGCACAGCACCAACTAGCACAGGTGCCTGGGGCACGTGCAGCTATCCGCGCGTGCACGCTCATGCATGCATGTGTGTATGTATGTATGTATGTGTGTTTGTTTGTGCGTGTGCATGTGCATGTGTGCAAAGGCTTCAGAGGGAGCGGCAGATACCTAGCAAGCCAGTCCAAGCAGGGAGATGGACTGTTCTGCTGCCTGACTCATATGTGCAAATGCACTGCATGGCTGCCCCGCTGATAGCCCCAGCCATGTGCCTCCTTGTGGGCACATGAATGCGCAGTGGCCAGCTCCTTTTGTGCCAGCTTGCAAAAGCTTCACTAGTGTACGGGCTGCGCGCGCAGTACGTCGAGCGCGTGATGGAGGTGACGGTGCGTGACCGCGCGGAGAGGGGCCTGACCGGCCAGGCCAAGGGCCACCTGCTCAAGGGGCTGAGCAGGGAGGTGTGCTGGCTGGAGTACCACACGATACTGCGGTGCGTGGGGCCAAGGGGCCATGGGCAGGCAGGGAGGCGCTGTGATGGCGGGTGCGCCGCTCCATGCGCTTCGGTGTGTGGGGCCAAGGGGCCATGGGGCAGGCAGAGAGGTGTGCTGGCGGGAGCGCCGCTCCATGCTGCGGTGCGTGGGGCCAAGGGGCAGAGCTGGGTGGCTACAGTGCTGGAGGGGGCGCTTTGCCATCCAGCAGTGTGTGAGGTGCACCCTGTCCAAGACAGGCAGGAGACGCGGAGGGGCGGAGCGCCCGCTGCCGCTGTGGGCTGTCCAGCCTCGCCAGTGCCTGCGATCTGGCCTCTGTGCCGTGGAGGCACATCACATGCAACCTGGAACTCCTGCAGGAGTCTATGACCGTGAATGAGACGCATGTTAGCACATAGATGAGCCCTTGCGCCCTCTCCACTAATACATATTCACACATAAACACATGCAAGTGTGCACATACAGGTGGCATACACACGCTAACACACAAGCGCGCATTCACGCCACCCTCCCTTGCAGGCGCGGTAGTCCCGTGGTGGAAGCAGTGCTGCAGCGCGCAGCGTCACGCTACACGCAGCGGCGCAAGCGCAAGATTGCCGGCAATGCTGGTGCGACCACTCCCAGCAGCCAAGCTGGCGCGTTCACTTCTGCTGCAGATCCAGCCGCAGCTGGTGGCAGCTGCAGGGGCGGCAGCGGTGGCAGCGGGAAGGGCGTGGCGGGCAAGGGCGGGGGCGCTGGTGTGGCAAGCAAAGCCGCGGTCGCGACGGCTGTCGCAGCGGCGCGGAGGGATTGTGCGGCTGCGCGGGCGTGCCCATTGCTATGTGGGGGCGCAGTGGATGAGGAGCTGCTGCGGCTGGTGGAGCGCGACATGGTGGAGCGGCTGCTGCAGCAGCCACAGGTGCAGGGGCAGGGCCGGGGGCAGCAACCACACCAGCGGCAGCAGCATCAGAGGCCACACAAGCGCAAAAAGGAGCTGGAGGGGCAGCAAGGGGGGCAGCAGGGCGCCTCGGAAAGTGAGGAGGAGGCGGGGCTTGAAGAAGACAATGAGGGGCGGCCGGGGCACGCTGCGGCTGTGGGCCAGAAGAGGTGCGACAGTAGCGGCGGTTGCATTTACGGCAATGGCAACGCCTGGGTGGCGTGCGTGGCCATGTACGCACATAGTTGCATACTCATGGGTCGGGGATGGGACCTGACGGGGCGGTACGTGTGTGGGTGGGGTGGCCTACCTGCAATGTCACGCTGGCAGTGCACAGTGTCGAGTGGATCCACTGTTCATGCTTCAGCCATCATGGGGCGAGGCCTGAGAGGGAGAGCAAGACACAGACACAGTGCGTGCGTGGGTGGCGAGTGTGGCTGTGGGCAGTGCCCATCGTGTGCCCAGGGCGGGCACTGCGAGCCAGGGCAGCAGTGGGCCCTTGCCTGGGTGGTGCATTGTGCATGGCCTCCCATCGTGCGCGCCATTCCTGTGTGGGCACCGTGGCTGCCTGTGCGCGAGGCATGTGGCTGATGAGGTGGGCGGTCAAAGCAGGGCGGCATCGTTGCAAATGTTGCGCAGGCACCGCAGCGACAGTGCCACCGATGGCAGCGACTGTGTGTGCTGCTGGCTGACGGAGCCTGAGCTCGTGGCGCTGGGCGCGGCGCCGCAGCTGGCAGACTACATTGAGCGCGCACAGGCACAGAACTTTGTGCCCACGCGTGGCAGCGTGGATGTGCTGATTGGCGGGCCGCCCTGCCAAGGGGTGCGTGCGTGCATGTGTGTCTGCGTGCGTACGTGTATCTGTGTGTGCATGCATGAGTGCACCCAAAGCTCACACACAGAGCGTGCGTGCTTGCACACATGCATTCCGGTGCACGTTTCATCTCAATTTCGTAGTTATGCTTCTGAATGAGGTTGGATTCGTAGGTGGATGGGTGTACATGTCAGCCTCTGGTGTGCAGGGGATTGTGGCCTATCCAATTCCACCAACCTTTGTTCTTGCTCGCTCAAACCTGTGCTCTGATTACTCGATCATGAGTGCATCGCGTGTGCCTGCCATGCTGTTTGCTGGGGCTTGACTCTACCCGCCCCATCGACAAGTGCTGTTGGCATCCATGCTGCAT
>LFIK01002109.1_pt1 | contig 16000 bp, 15 predicted proteins | sample 643401 | NCBI WGS metagenome assembly LFIK01 (sample SAMN03777447, study PRJNA286221) | soda lake metagenome | biome: soda lake; feature: Kulunda steppe; material: water; isolation source: sample T5-Br brine of Lake Tanatar-5 | place: Russia: Kulunda steppe | collected 2010-07
CACAGGCGGTGCAGAAGTGGCCGCCGCTGACATGCGACACGCCCAGACGCTCGAGGCGCAGGCGAGCCAGGCGATAGAGATCCGCCATGTAGTGGCCGAGGCGATAGGGGCTGGGGTCGAAGGCTTCGATGGCCTCGGGATGCACGCCGACGAAGGCATGGTAGACCTCTGGTCCCACCTCGAACTGCGCGTTGGAGATCGCCGGCCCCAGCCAGGCAAGCTGCTCTTCCGGCGGCACACCCAGGGCGGCCACCGAAGCCTCCAGCACGCCGCCCGCAAGCCCTCGCCAGCCGGCATGGGCCACCGCCACCCGAGTGCCGCGATAGTCGCTGAAGAACACCGGCAGGCAGTCCGCAGTGAGCACCACGCAGGCGTAGTCGCGGTTGAAGGCCACCGCGGCATCAGCCTCGGGCGACGTCGGATCGAAACGCTGCTGAACCCGCGCGCCGTGCACCTGGTTGAGCCACAGCAGAGGCCGCTCGTCATCGACCTGCTTCTGCAGCAACCGACGGCAGAGCGCTACGTGGTCGGTATTGTCCCCCACGTGGCTGGCCGGATTGAAGCAGGCGTAGTCACCCTGGCTGGGGCCGGTCTCGCGGGTGGTGACGAAGGCGCCCACGGAGGTGGGAGCCGGCCAGTCGGGCAGAATCAGGGAAGGCCGCAGGTCTGGGGCATCGCTCATCGGCGGGTCCTCGGCGCAGACGTGTCAGCGCATCGTCTCATGGTCGTGGCGGAGGTAGTCCAGCAGCATCAGGATGTCATCCGGCAGCCGCGAGCGAAAGGTCACCTTCTCGCCACTCTCAGGGTGCACGAAGGCCAGCCGGCGAGCGTGCAGCGTCTGGCGGGGGAACTCGCGCAGGATTTCCTTGAGGGGCTCGGCGGCGCCGGGCGGCAGCTTCAGTCGGCCACCGTAGACCGGGTCACCCACCAGCGGATAGCGAAGGTGCGCCAGGTGCACGCGAATCTGGTGGGTGCGCCCGGTCTCCAGTCGGCAGCGCACATGCGTATGGGCGCGGAAGCGCTCCACCACACGGTAGTGGGTAACCGCCGGCTTGCCCGAGGCCGTCACCGCCTGGCGCTTGCGATCCTTGGGATGACGACCGATGGGCGCATCTACCTTGCCACCGGATGTCATCACCCCTACGCAGACCGCGTCGTACTCGCGGGAAACCGTGCGCGCCTGAAGCTGAGCCACCAGAGCGGCCTGGGCGGTCAGGGTCTTGGCCACCACCATCAGGCCGGTGGTGTCCTTGTCCAGGCGATGCACGATGCCGGCCCGCGGCACGCCCGCAAGCCGGGGAGAGTGGTGCAGCAGGGCATTGAGAAGAGTGCCGTCTGGATTGCCCGCCGCGGGATGGACCACCAGGCCGGCCGGCTTGTCGATCACCAGCACCTCGTCGTCTTCGAAGACCACCGCCAGGGGGATGTCCTCGGGTGCAAAACGGGTGTCCTCTTCGATCTCGGTGGCGAGGCGCAGCCATTCACCGCCGTAGACCTTGTCCCGAGGCCTGGCGGGACTTCCATCCAGGGTAAGATCGCCGGCCTTGATCCAGGCCTTGAGGCGCTCGCGGGAGTAGTCGGCAAACAGCTCTGTGGCGGCCTGGTCGAGGCGCAGGCCGGCCATGGCATCGGGAATGCGTTGCTGGGCTTCCAGAGTCTGGGGCATGGGCGGGTGGCTGCCAGTCAGCAAGGTAAAGAAAGGAGGTGCCGCACGGTGACTGCGTTTTGACGCACAGTGCTTTATAGTGAGCGCGTTTGGGTCGATTCTATCATGGCCCGTCCGAGTTGTTTGCCACGAGGATCACGATGCGCGTTTTTCGCCCTACCTTCCGTCTTGCGGCTCTGATGCTGGCCTCTGGCCTGCTGGTGGGCTGCGCCAGTAGCGGTTCCACTCAGGAAGAAGAGGATGAGTTCGCCGGCGTTACCGAACGCGAACTCTATGAAGAGGCGCGGGGCTCCCTGGAGCGGCGCAACTTCACTGCGGCCATCACCCGACTCGAGGCCCTGGATACCCGCTACCCGTTCGGCAACCACGCCGAGCAGGCTCAGCTGGAACTGATCTACGCCTACCATGAGAGCGGTGACTGGGAGGCCGCACGGGCCGCCGCCAGCCGCTTCATTCGCCTGCACCCGAGCCATCCCCAGGCCGACTACGCCCTCTACATGCGCGGCCTGGCCTCCTGGCAGGCGGGGCGTTTCAGCCTCGAGCGCCTGAAGCTGATCAATATCTCCAAGCGCGACCTGGGCGCCTCCCGCGACGCTTACACCGACTTCAGCGAACTGGTGAGGCTCTATCCCAACAGCCAGTACGCGCCGGACGCCCAGCAGCGCATCGTCTACCTGCGCAATCTGATGTCCCGCCACGAACTCCACGTGGCCGACTATTATCTGCGCCGGGGAGCCTATCTGGCCGCCGTAGAGCGTGGCCGCTGGGTGATCGAGAACTATCCCGAGAGCGAGGCTTCACGCGACGCCCTGGCGGTCATGGTCGAGGGCTACCTGGGCCTGGAGATGCGCGACCGGGCCCGCGAGGTCCTCGAGGTGCTGATCGAGAACGACCCGCGCCATAAGCGGCTGCGCGGTCGTACCTTCGAACCTCAGCACGTGCGCGCCCAGTCGCTGTCCGGCTGAGACAGGGCTAGCCAAACTTGGCCCAGCACATCAGAACGCCACCGTCTTTCCGGACGGTGGCGTTTGTGTTGGCTGGGCGCTTGCGGCAAGGAGCTTCCCTGAGAGCGATTACTCCCCCGGCTGCCAGCCGTTGACGATAGGGTAGCGGCGGTCGCGGCCGAAACCCCGAGCGGTGACCCGCACGCCCACCGGCGCCTGGCGTCGCTTGTACTCGCAACGATCCACCAGCCGGACCACCTTGTAGACGTCGTCGCGGTCGAAGCCCGCCTCGATGATCGTTTCGGCGCTCATGTCGCCTTCGATGTAGCACACCAGGATGGCATCGAGCACGTCATAGTCGGGCAGCGAGTCGCTGTCCTGCTGATCGGGCGCCAACTCCGCCGAGGGCGGCCGCTCGATGACCCGCTCGGGGATCGCCGGCGACTGGGTGTTGCGCCAGCGGGCCAGGCGGTAGACCCAGGTCTTGTAGACGTCCTTGATGGCGTTATAGCCTCCCACCATGTCGCCATAGAGGGTGGAGTAGCCTACCGCCATCTCGCTCTTGTTACCGGTGGTCAGCACCATCAGGCCCTTCTTGTTGGAGATGGCCATCAGCAGTACGCCGCGACAGCGCGACTGCAGGTTCTCCTCGGTGGTATCGCGCTCGGTGCCCTCGAAGGTCTTCGCCAGAGTGGTCATGAAGGCCTCGACCATGGGTTCGATGGGCATCACCTCGTAGGCCACCCCCAGCATCTCGGCCTGCTGCGCCGCGTCTTCTCGGGAGATATCGGCGGTGTAGTGGTAGGGCATCATCACCGCGTGAACGCGCTGGGGCCCCAGGGCATCCACCGCGATGGCCAGCGACAGCGCCGAGTCGATGCCGCCGGAGAGGCCCAGCACCACGCCCTCGAAGCCACTCTTGTTGACATAGTCGCGCAGGCCGGTGACCAGCGCGCAGTAGAGGTTATCCTCGGGCTCGACCTCGGGCTCGGTCTCGCCCGGCCGCGGCAGCCATCGGCCCTTCTCCTTGACCAGCTGCACCGGCATAAGCCCCACCTGCCAGTGGGGCGCCTGCACCAGCAACTCGCCGGTGGCGTCGACGCAGGCGGAACCGCCGTCGAACACCAACTCGTCCTGACCGCCGATCATGTTGACGTAGACGATCGGCAGGGCGACCTCGGCGGCGCGAGCCTCGAGCAGGCGGAGCCGCTCGGCGGGCTTGTCCTGGTGGAAGGGAGAGGCGTTGAGGCTGACCAGCAGCTGGGCGCCGGCGGCCTTGGCCTGGCGCGCAGGCGCCTCGTCCCAGAGGTCTTCGCAGATCAGCAGCCCCAACTTGAGACCCTTGTGATCAAGCACCAGCGGCTCACTGCCGGCGGCGAAGTAGCGCTGCTCATCGAACACCTGGTAGTTGGGCAGCGCCTGCTTGGCGTACTCGCCGAGCCACTCGCCGTTGCAGAGCACGCCGGCCAGATTCCAGGTCTGGCCCTCTCGGCGCCCCGGATAGCCAACGATCACCAGCACGTCGCGAACCACCTTCTCGGCCATCCGGGTCCGGGCCGCACGCAGGCGGGTCTCCATGGAGGGGCGCAGCAGCAGGTCTTCCGGCGGATAGCCGGTCAGGAAGAGTTCGGGGAGCACCACGATATCGGCACCATGCTCGATGCGCGCCTCGCGCACCGCCTCGATAGCGCGATCGGTGTTGCCGGGAATATCCCCGACCAGCGGGTCCAACTGAGCCATCACCAGCGTCAGGTCTTGCATGGGATCGGAAATCTCTCGAGAATCGTCAGGTAGGCCCATTGTCCCGCAAGGGCAGCCGACTGGCAAAGCCATCCCGTACCTAACTGGGAGTCCCCACTGGAATGAACCTCTTGATCATCCGCCTGATCATCTTCGCCGCGCTGTTCTTCGCCGGCCTCAAGCTCTATCGCATGTACCGGGAGTGGAAGCTCGACCGTGAAGAGTTGCTGGAGAGCGACAACACCCGCCAGGAAGGCGGCCAGATGGTGCGCTGCAGCTGGTGCAAGGTGCACGTCCCCGAAAGCGACGCCCTGCGCGAGAGGGGCGAGTGGTTCTGCTCCACCGCCCACCTCGACCGATATCTCCAGGAGCAGAAGCCGGAGGAGAAGGAGTAACGCCGCCTACATGGACGGCGACAGGCGCCCGTCCAGGGCGTAGGGCGCCGGGTCGAGAATTGGGTCGCGGCCCAGCACCTGATCCACCAGCAGCCGCGTCGAGGCCGGCGCCAACACCAGACCGTTGCGGTAGTGCCCGGCGTTGACGTGCAGGTTGTCGATCCCCGGCACCGCGCCGATGAAGGGAATTCCATCCGGTGAGCCCGGGCGTAGCCCCGCCCAATGGTGCTCCACCTCGCAGTCGGCCAGGGCCGGAATGATTGCCGTGGCGCTTGCCCACAGTGAATCCCGCGCCTGAGCATCGGTCGTCTTGTCGAAGCCGCACTCTTCCAGGGTGGAGCCGGCCAGCACCCGGCCGTCTGCGCGAGGAATCACGTAGCGGCCGTCCATCAGCACTACCCGCTGAACCAGCCCCGGGGGCGCCCGGAACAGGATCATCTGCCCTTTCACCGGGCGCACCGGCAAGGCAACGCCCACCTTCTCCAGCAGGCCCGCCGCCCAGGCGCCGCCGCAGACAATCACCTGATCGCCGGCAATCGGCCCGGTACTTGTCCGAACCGCCACCGCCCGAGCGCCGGCCATCTCGAACCCCGTCACATCGATCCCTTCGCACAGGGTCACCTCCGGCATCGCCTCCAGCCGCGTCCGAAGCGACCGCACCAGCCGCGGATTGCGAATGCTGCCTAGGGTTGGCATCCAGAGCGCCCCGCTGAAGCCCTGCGCCGCCCCGGGCTCCTGGGCATAGAGAAAGTCGGCATCGACGCGCTCGAGCCGCTTGCCCTGCTCCCGAGCCCAGACCAGGGCGCTCGACTCGTCATCCACCCTCAGGTAGATCAGGCCCCGCTGGCGGTACTCCGGATCGATACCTGCCTCCTCCTTCAGGCGCTGCGCCAGCTCGGGATAGAACCCTTCCGACCAGCTCGATAACCGCGAGACGGCCGGACCATAGCGCCAGGGATAGAGCGGTGACACGATGCCACCGCCCGCCCAGGAGGCCTCCTGACCGCAGCGACCACGCTCGATCAAGGTGACCGAGTGGCCCGCATCGGCCAGTTGCAGCGACGTCATCATGCCGATGACGCCCCCACCCACCACCACGAATTCGCTTGCTGCCATACGGTGAACTGTCTCCTCTCGTTTGCGTGCAGACAATCTCAGCTGACCCCCATGTAGCGCCCGGGCTTGTGGTTGAGGGCGATGATCAGGTTGAGCGCTACGGCGCCCAGCACCGACAGCCCGACTCGGTCCATCGGCAGCAGGGCCAGCGCCACGAACAGCGTACCGATCAGCATCGCCATCACGTCTTCGTAGTGGCGATGGGGGTCGGTGGGCAGCTCCTGGGGGTCCATGGTGGCGTCCTTATCGGGGATGAGCGTGCTCGACCATCAACTGCAGCGACTCCCGCCCTCTCCAGCGATTGCAGTTGAGCTTGAAGGCACAGCGCAGCTGATCGCCCACGTCGAAGGCGGGCACCTCACCGGGGGTCAAGGCCCGGAACCAGATGGCGCGATGGCTGGTCGCCCCCCGGGAGAGTTCCAGCATCAGGTGGGTGCCGTCGGCGCCCACAGGACGCAGCGCCTCCACCAAAAAGTCGCCCTGGAACAGCGGCGCCTCGAACTCACGGCCATAGGGGCCCAGCGTCTGAAGTTCAGCCAGGGTTTCCAGACTCAGCTGGTGCTCGGCCAGATCGCCGTCGGTCAGGATCTTCGGGTAGAGCTCGGCCCCGCCCAGCTGTTCGCCCACCGCCTGCAGGAAGGCCGCCTTGAAGGCCCCGAGTCGCTCGGCGGGCACGCCGACGCCTGCCGCGCCGCTATGGCCACCGAAGCGCGGCAGGCTCTCCGGCGCCAGCTCGAAGGTGCGCTGCAGGGCGTCGCGCAGGTGCAGTCCCTCGATGGAGCGCCCTGAACCGGTCAGCATGCCCGGCGCAGCGGCCGGAGTCAGCACCAGCGCCGGGCGCCCATAGGCCTGCACAAGCCGTGAGGCAACGATGCCCTGCACGCCGGGGTGACCGCTCTCGAGAAAGACCACCACGGCCGGCTCGTCCGCGGAGAGCGCCGGCAGCGCCAGGGCCCTAGCCTCCTGGGCCATGTCGGCCTCGATGGCCTTGCGGGACTGATTGTCCTGATCCAGCACATCCAGATAGCGCTGCGCCACATGATCCTGCTCAGCGAGCATAAAATGCAGGGCCGCATAGGGGTCGTCGAGGCGGGAGCGGGCGTTGATGCGTGGTCCCATCTGGAAGCCCAGGGTCTCGGCATCGAAGGGCACGCTGTCGGCGCCCAGGCGCTCGGCCATGGCCCGCCAGCAGGCGGCCTCCATGCGGTTGATCAGCGCCAGGCCGTGGGTCACCACCGCGCGGTTGGCGGGACTTCTCCCCAGCGAGACGCAGTCCGCCACCGTGCCCAGCGCCACATAGGAGAGCCAGGGCGAAAGCTTGGGGGTGGCCTGGGGCAACACGCCCCACTCGATCAGCACGCCACGCGCCAGCGACATGACCAGCCAGGCCACCATGCAGCCGGCGATGGTGGGATCGGGGTAGTCGCAGTCGTCTCGCGTGGGGTTGACCACGGCGTGGGCCGACGGAGGAGGCCCCTCCACCGGCAGGGCGTGGTGGTCGCTGACCACCACGTCGATGCCCTCCGCGACCAGGCGCGCGATGCGCGGCTCGTCGGAGCTGCCGCAGTCGGCGGTGATCACCAGACTGGGGCGCGGCGAGAGGGCCAGCGCGCGTTCCACCAGCGGCAAGCTGATGCCGTAGCCGTCATGGATACGGTGGCCGATCAGGCTGTGCAGCTTCGATTCCGGCACCCCGAACAGCTCATGCAGGGTCCGCCGAATCACCACGTGGGAGGTAATGCCGTCCACGTCGTAGTCGGTAAGGATGCCGATGTGTTCACCGTCGATCACGGCCTGGGCGATGCGCTCGGCCGCGCGACGGCCATCGGCCAGCCGCTCGGGGTGGGCCAGGTGACGCAGGCTGGGCGTCACCAGTGGCGCCAGCTCCCCCTTGTAACCGGCCAGGCGTCCGGCCATCACCCGGGCCTGGAGCTCGGAGAGCCCCTCGCGCTGGGCGCGGGCGTAGAGGGCGGCGTCCCGGGGCCGCGGAAGAATCCGCGGCTTCAAGCGCTCGTCCAGATCGATGGGATCGCTGACGGCGTTCAAACCGCCCTCCACTAGCGGCGGTTGTCGGCGACGAACTGCTGCACCGCGGAAAGCTCGGCGGGCAGCACCGTGTAGCGCTCCTCGCGTTCCAGCAGGTCGTCCATGTGCGGCGGCAGCGGCACGCCCGGGAAGCCCGCCTTGACCACCGCCTCGGCGAACTTGGCCGGGTGGGCGGTAGCCAGGGTGATCATCGGTACGCTCGCGTCGCCCCGCTCGCGCTCGGCGGCGCGATAGCCGGTGGCGGTGTGGGGGTCGAGAATCTCGTGGGTGCGCTGGTGCGCCTCGCGGATCACCTCGAGGAGAGTGGCGTCGTCCACGCGGTGGCTGGCGAAGAGCTCGCGCAGCTGAGCCAGGGGCGCATCGGCCAGAGCGGCCGGCTCATCCTGGAAGCGCTTGAGCAGCGCGGCCACGGCGGCACCATCGCGGCCGTAAGCCTCGAACAGCAGCCGCTCGAAGTTGGAAGACACCACAATATCCATGGAGGGGGCCAGGGTCGCCTTGAGCTCCTGCTTGGAGAAATCATTGGCGGTCAGCGTGCGGTGCAGGATGTCATTGGCGTTGGTGGCGATCACGAAGCGCTCCACCGGCAGGCCCATGCGGTAGGCCATGTAGCCGGCGAAGACGTTGCCGAAGTTGGCCGAGGGTACGCAGAAGCTCACCTTGCGGTGGGGCGCGCCCAGCGCCACGGCGGAGGCCACGTAGTAGACGATCTGGGCCATGATGCGCGCCCAGTTGATGGAGTTCACCGCCACCAGCTGGGTGCCGTTGAGGAACGACTGGTCGGCGAAACTCGCCTTGACCATGGCCTGGGCGTCATCGAAGTTGCCCTCGATGGCGACGTTGAAGACATTGTCGGCCAGCACCGAGGTCATCTGGCGACGCTGAACCTCGGAGACCCGCTGATAGGGGTGGAGAATGAAGATGTCGAGGTTGTCACAGTGACGGCAGCCCTCGATGGCCGCCGAACCGGTGTCGCCGGAGGTAGCCCCCATGATCACCGCGCGCTCGTCGCGCTTCTTCAGGAAGTGGTCGAGCAGCCGACCCAGCAGCTGCAGAGCGACATCCTTGAAGGCCAGGGTGGGGCCGTGAAAGAGCTCGAGCAGGAAGTGGTTGGCATCGAGCTGGTTGAGCGGCACCACCGCATCGTGGCTGAAGGAGGCATACGCCTCCGTCACCAGCCGACGGAAGGTGTCATCGTCGATCTCGCCGTTGACAAAGGGATGCATGACGCGAAAGGCGATCTCGGCATAGGAGAGGCCCGCCATGGCGGCCAGGTCCTCGGTGGACAGCTGAGGCACGGTTTCCGGGACATAGAGGCCGCCATCGCTGGCCAAGCCGGTGAGCACCACCTCCTCGAAGGAGAGCGCGGGCGCCTGGCCACGAGTGCTGATATAGCGCATAGTTTATTCCTGCTCATCCAGGGATTCGACGCGGATCCGCATCACCGTACCGGCGATATCGGCCATGGCCTCGATCTGACGGATCGCCTCGTTCATCTGCTTCTCGACCGTGCGGTGGGTCATCAGGATGATCGGCACCAGCTCGCCCTCGGTCGCCTCCTTCTGGATCAGCGCCTCGATGGAGATGCCCTGCTCGGCGAGGATGGTGGCGACCCGCGCCAGCACGCCGGGGCGGTCCACGGCCAGCAGCCGCAGGTAGTAGGCGGAGATGATCTCCTCCATGGGCATGATCGGCAGCTGGCTCACGTCCTCGCTGATGCCGCTGAAGGCCAGATAGGGCACCCGGTAGTGGTGGTCGGTGGAGATGTCCCGGGCCACATCGAGAATATCGGCCACCACCGACGACGCAGTGGGCTCGGCTCCGGCGCCGGCGCCGTAGTAGAGGGTCGGACCCACGGCGTCGCCCATGATGGCAATGGCGTTCTTGACGCCGTGCACATTGGCCAGCAGCCGCTCCTTGGGGATCAGCGTCGGGTGCACGCGAAGCTCCAGGCCCTGGTCGGTACGCTTGGAGATACCCAGGTGCTTGATCACGTACCCCAGATTGTCGGCCTGCTCCACGTCCTCGGCGGTCACCCGGGAGATCCCTTCGGTGAAGGCCTTGTCGAACTGCAGCGGCACGCCGTAGGCGATGGAGGCGAGAATGGTTAGCTTGTGGGCGGCGTCGATGCCCTCGACGTCGAAGGTGGGATCGGCTTCCGCATAGCCCAGCGCCTGGGCCTCGGCCAGCACGTCCTCGAAGGCGCGGCCCTCGTCACGCATGTGGGTGAGGATATAGTTGCCGGTACCGTTGATGATGCCGGCCACCCACTCGATGCGGTTGGCACCCAGGCCCTCGCGCAGCGACTTGATCACCGGAATACCCCCGGCCACCGCCGCCTCGAAGGCCACGATCACGCCCGCCTCGTGGGCCGCCGCGAAGATCTCGTTGCCATGCACGGCGATCATCGCCTTGTTGGCGGTCACCACGTGCTTGCCATTCTTGATGGCGGTGAGCACCAGCTCCCGTGCCACGTCATAGCCGCCGATCAGTTCCACCAGCACATCGATATCGGGGTTGGTGGCCACTTCGAAGACATCGGCGGTGGTCTGAATGCCGGTGAGGTCGCACTCGGGGTTGGGTGTGCGGTAGGCCACCTGCTCGATGACGATCGGGCGGCCCGCTCGCCGGGCAATGTCGTCGGCGTTGCGTGTCAGCACGTTGAAGGTACCGCCGCCGACGGTACCCAGCCCACAGATTCCTACTCTCACCGGTTTCAATGTCTCGCTCCTGCTCGTATGTTTCTTTGTGTTCGGGCGTGGTGTCTGTCGTGTGTGGCTCGCCGGGGCTCAGTCTTCGATGCCAAGCATGGCGGCCAGGCGCTCCGCCGGCACATAGCCGGGGACCAGGCGACCATCCGGCATCACGATGGCCGGGGTGCCCTGAACGCCGAGTTCCAGACCCAGATGATACTGTGCCTCGACCGGATTGTCGCAGTCGGCGGCCCCGGAAAGCGACTCCTGGCGCTTGGCGGCGCTCATCGCCTCACTGGGGTTGGCGTCGCACCAGATCTGCTGCATGGTGCGGGCGCCCTGGGCGTTCATCCCGGTGCGCGGAAAGGCAAGGTAGTGAACCTCGATGCCCAACTCGTTGAGCCGCGGCACCTCCTCATGGAGCTGGCGGCAATAGGGGCAGGTGGTGTCGGTGAAGACCACCACCGCGGCGCGACTCTCACCGGCGCTGCGGAAAATCACGCGCTCGGCCTCGGGCACCTCGGCCAGGCGCGCCGCGCGCTCGCCGTTGCGCGCCTGCTCGGTCAGGTTGACCAGCCCCTCCTCGCCGTTCTCGTAGAGATCGCCCACCAGGAAGTGGCGACCCTCTGCGTCACTGAAGAAACGCTCACCTGTCTCCAGCTGCACCGCGAACAAGCCCGTCAACGGCGTCTCGCTCACGCTCTGCACCGGCATTGGCTGACCGTTGACCGCCAGCCGTTCTGCCAGCCGTTCCGTTAAGTCGGCCTGGGCCAGCAGCGGCAAGGCAAGGGTGGTGGCCAGGAAGCCGCCGAGCAGGGTCCGTATAGAGATGGTCATTATTCAGCCTCTGGGATGATGGTCGGCGTGCAGGCGTTCCAGGCGCGCCTGCGCCACATGGGTATAGATCTGCGTCGTCGAGAGGTCGCTGTGACCCAGCAGCAGCTGTACGACACGCAGGTTGGCCCCATGATTCAACAGATGGGTGGCAAACGCATGGCGCAGGGTGTGCGGCGACAACGGTCGCTCGATCCCCGCGGTACCCGCGTGAGCCTTGATACGGTACCAGAAAGCCTGGCGGGTCATGGACCGATCGTGTCGCCCCGGAAAGAGCGCCGGCCGGGTGGCGTCGCGCATCAGGCCCCCACGCGCGCCACGAAGGTAGCGTGACAGCCACTCTATCGCCTCCTCGCCCAGGGGCACCAGGCGATCCTTGTCGCCCTTGCCGCGCACGCGCACCACACCCTGGCGAAGGTTGACGGCATCGGTGGTCAGGCCTACCAGCTCGGAGACACGCAGCCCCGCCCCATAGAGCACTTCGAGCATCGCCCGATCGCGCAGGCCCAGGGCGGTGGCGACATCGGGGGCGTCGATCAGCCGCTCCACCTCGGCCTCCTCCAGGGTATTCGGCAGCGCCGGCCGCACCCGCGGCAGGCGCACCTCGGCCAGCGGGTCGCCCTCGATGAGCCCGCACTCCAGAGCCCAGCGGTAAAAGCGGCGCAGGCTCGAGAGCAGCCGGGCGTTGCTGGTAAGCCGGTAGCCCGCCTCGCGGCGCTCATCGAGCCAGGCCGGCAGGACCGTCGGCGAGGACGCCAGCAGTGTCTCGCCGCACTCGGTCAGGCGCCTCACCCAGGCCGAGAGATCACGCCGGTAGGCCGACAGGGTGTGATCGCTGACGCCCTGCTCGAGCCACAGGGCGTCGAGGAAGGCATCGATGCGAGCGGTGTCGTCGAGAGTCTTCATGATAACTGACGTGGCCTGTCGGAATAGCCTGTCGGAGCGCCTGGCCCAGATGGCACAAGACCCCGCCCCGCGGTTGCGGTGACGGGGTCTCGAAGGGCCGGGCGATGCCCGGCCCGCCGGCGGAAGAGGCGAAGCCTCAGACCAGCTTTTCCTTGATGCGGGCAGAACGACCGCTGCGCTCGCGGAGGTAGTAGAGCTTGGCCTGGCGCACGTCGCCGCGGCGCTTGACGCTAATGGAATCGACCAGCGGACTGTAGGTCTGGAAGGTACGCTCGACGCCGACGCCGTGAGAGATCTTGCGCACAGTGAAGGCGGAGTTGAGACCGCGGTTACGCTTGCCGATCACCACGCCTTCGAAAGCCTGGAGACGCTCGCGAGTGCCTTCCTTGACCTTGACCTGAACGATGACGGTATCACCGGGGGCGAAAGGCGGAATCTCCTTGCTCATCTGCTCGGTTTCGAGCGCCTGGATCACCTTGCTCTTGCTGCTCATGACAACTGACTCCTTGATAACCTGATTCATCCGTCGGCTTGAATGGCCGATGAATCGTGATCCCGGCGCCCGAAAAACTCGAGAGCGCGGGAGATGATGGGTGACGCAGGTCCGCGACGCAGGATAGCCCGCAGGCTCAGCCCTCAACGTCTTGCGTCCTGCACCTCCGCCCTGACCCGCGGGTAGGCAGGGCGTGATCTTCGATGAACTCGTCCAACAGCTGACGCTGTTCCTTGTTCAGCACCCTGCCCTCGAGCAGGTCGGGGCGGCGCAACCAGGTGCGCCCCAGGGACTGCTTCAACCGCCAGCGGCGGATGGCACCGTGGTTGCCGCTGAGCAGGACTTCCGGCACACACCGTTCGCCGATCTGCTCCGGACGGGTGTAATGCGGACAGTCCAGCAGCCCGTCGTTGAACGAATCCTCGACCGCAGAATCCTGGTGGCCCAGCACCCCGGGCACCAGCCTTGCCGCGGCGTCGATAAGCACCATGGCCGGCAGCTCGCCGCCGCTCAGCACATAGTCACCGATCGACCACTCTTCATCGATGTCCGCTTCCACCACGCGCTCATCGATGCCTTCATAGCGTCCGGCGACCACCACCAGGGGCGGGCCCGACGCCAGCTCCTGAACGCCGGCCTGGTCGAGACGGCGCCCCTGGGGCGACAGGTAGATCACCCTGGGGCGCTGCCCGGTGGCCTGCTCGGCCCGCTCGCGGGCGGCATATATCGCCGCACGCAGAGTCTCGACCTTCATCAGCATCCCTGGGCCGCCGCCATAAGGGCGATCATCCACGGTACGATGGCGGTCGGCGGCGTAGTCGCGGGGGTTCCAGAACTCCAGCGCGATCCGTCCCTTTTCTACCGCTCGCCCGGTGACGCCATGGCGGGAAATCGCCTCGAACATCTCGGGGAACAGCGAAACGACTCCGATCCACATCGCCGCTTGCTCGTCGAAACCCTCGACCATCAGAATTCGGGATCCCACTCGACGGTCATGATGCCACCCTCGAGATCCACGTCGAGGATTACCTCCTCGGGCAGATAGGGCAGCAGACGCTCCGCGGCGTCGATGGCCTCGGCGTCTAGCGCACCCTTGACGACGATGACGTCGTTGGCGCCAGTTTCGAACAGATGGTCGACGCGCCCAAGCACGACCCCCGCAGGGGTAACGACCCGCAGACCTTCAAGCTGATGCCAATAGAGCTCACCGGCGTCGAGCTCGGGCAGCTCCGCCTTGGCCAGCAGGATGTCGATGCCGGCCAGTGCCTCGGCATCCTCGCGGGTATCACACCCATCGAGCTGAACCACAAGGCCCTTGCCGTGACGACGACCCTGCAGCAAACGACGACGCTCCAGGCTTTCGCCACACCTCAGCACCCACTCGGGGTAGTCGAGAATACCCTCCATGGGGCTGGTGTAGGAATACACCTTGAGCCAGCCCTTGACGCCGAAGGGGCTGGTCAGCTTGCCCAGCACCACGTGATCGTCAGCGGGCTGAACGGTAGCGTGTTCGCTCATCGACGACCTCGGTGTTCTTTCTCGAACGTCTTATCGAACGTCGGCGGAAGGCAGCAAATCAGGCTCAGGCCTGCTTGCGAGCTTCCTTTACCAGCTCAGCGACGCGATCGGAGAGCATGGCGCCCTGACCCTGCCAGTGAGCAATGCGCTCGAGATCGACGCGCAGGCGCTCTTCCTGACCGCGAGCGATCGGATTGAAGAAACCCAGGCGCTCGATGAAGCGGCCGTCGCGGGAATTGCGGGAATCGGTAACGGTCAAGTGGTAGAAGGGACGCTTCTTGGCGCCACCACGTGCCAGACGAATGGTAACCATGGCCTAGTCAGTCCTTCGGTTGTGTTGGATTCGGTCACGACAGGAACCGTGACAATCGCGGTCCTGCCAGTGAAGAGGCAGTATCCTACGGAATACCGCCACGATTTGAAACCTTTTTCGGGCTCAGCGCCTGGGCAAGCCGCCGGGGCCACCCATTCCCCCCATGCCGCCTGGACCGCCAGGGCCGCCAGGGCCGCCACCGCCCATCATGCCGGACATGCCGCGCATCATGTTCTGCATGCCACCCTTCTTGCCGGCCTTCTTCATCATCTTCTGCATCTGTTTGTGCTGCTTGAGCAGACGATTGAGGTCCGGCACCTGCAGGCCGGCGCCGGTGGCGATGCGCCGCTTGCGAGAGCCATTGATGATCTCAGGCCGACGGCGCTCCTGCGGGGTCATGGAATTGATCAGCGCCTCGAGCTTGCCCAGCTCCTTCTCGGGACCGGGACCCTGGGCCATCTCGGCCATCTGCCCCATGCCGGGCAGCTTGCCCAGCAGGCCGCCCATGCCGCCCATCTTCTTGAGCTGCTGGAGCTGTTCGCGGAAGTCCTCGAGGTCGAAGCCTTGACCCTTCTTGACCTTCCTGGCCAGCTGCTCCGCCTTGCTCTTGTCGACGGTGCGCTCGGCCTCCTCGATCAGCGACAGCATGTCGCCCATGCCGAGAATCCGCGAGGCGATGCGGTCCGGGTGAAAAGGCTCCAGGGCATCGACCTTCTCGCCCATGCCCATGAACTTGATCGGCTTGCCGGTCACATGGCGCACCGACAGTGCCGCACCGCCACGGGCGTCGCCGTCGGCCTTGGTGAGGATCACGCCTGTCAGCGGTAACGCCTCATGGAAGGCCTTGGCAGTATTCGCCGCGTCCTGGCCGGTCATGGCGTCGACCACGAACAGCGTCTCCTGAGGCGAGACGGCCCGATGAAGCGCCTTGATCTCGGCCATCATCGCCTCATCGATGGCCAGGCGACCGGCGGTATCCACGATCAGCACGTCGTGGAACTGGATCTTTGCATGCTTGATCGCCGCCTCGGCGATGTCGACAGGCTTCTGATCCGAGCGCGACGGGAAGAAGTCGACGCCCACCTCGGCGGCCAGGGTCTCGAGCTGGTCGATGGCCGCCGGACGATAGACGTCGGCGGAGACCACCAGCACCTTCTTCTTCTCGCGCTCCCTGAGGTAGCGCGCCAGCTTGGCCACCGAGGTGGTCTTGCCCGCCCCCTGCAGGCCGGCCATCAGCACCACCGCCGGGGAGCCCTTGAGGGTCAGCCCCTCGTTGGCCTCGCCCATGGTCGCCTCGAGCTCCTGCTGGACGATCTTGACGAACTGCTGGCCCGGC
>LFIK01002110.1_pt1 | contig 15999 bp, 2 predicted proteins | sample 643401 | NCBI WGS metagenome assembly LFIK01 (sample SAMN03777447, study PRJNA286221) | soda lake metagenome | biome: soda lake; feature: Kulunda steppe; material: water; isolation source: sample T5-Br brine of Lake Tanatar-5 | place: Russia: Kulunda steppe | collected 2010-07
CTCTTGGCTCAGACGCACATGGGGAGCGTTCAAACTCGTATTTGAAAGCGTCTCTGAGGTGGACCAGTGCGCCGGATTGTTGTGTGAGGTGGCTTGTGCCTGATTTATAGGCAAATAGGTTCCACGAATGTAGACGTGGGCTTCGTGACCTTCATCCAGGTCAAGTGCCATCTGCCAGTGAGGTGTATCCTCAGGAATATCGACGTAATAATGCGCGACTTCACGGGGTTCCAGTGTTCCACTCACAGAACCGCCCATGCTGAGCTCGGCAACTTCATGGGTCATGCCGGATCCTTCCATACCAATCGCAGTGCTTTGCCAGCTGAAGGTGACCGGATCAGAGCCCGCCTGAACAGTACGGAAGCCGATGTAATATTCACCCGGCTGCAATGGTTGGCCAAGCGGTAGAGAAATTGTTATCCGCTCGTATTCATCGCCATCTGCGGATTCATTCCGCCAGGTCCAGTCACGCCTATTGATACCTCTGACAACCATGCGCTCCCCTGAATCCCAATCAGTCACAAATCCGCCGCGGTTTTTCGTGCCACTTGTGGAAATTGAAGAAGGCAACTCGTCCTTGGAAATGACCATCACCGGAGGCTCAGGGCCTTCCCAGTCAGTGATGCTGAGTTCCCAGGCAAGCAAGTCCCAGCCATTTATCTGTTCAGGCACGGTGACTCGATAATAGGTCCACTCTCCGCCACCGATAGTGACATCAGTGTCAGCAAAGCCATCAATATCCTCAATAACAAAAGGTCCAGTGTCCTCGATGGTTATGTCAAATTCCGCGGCCTCGTAATCCGAATTCCCATTGTGGATGACCATCAAGGTGTATGTGTCGGAAAGCGGACTTCCGGACGAATCGGTCCGGGTAATCAGGCTGGTGCTGGAATTGGAAGCCGAAGAACCACTGTAATGCCCATAATGGTTGGTCGGAACTCCAGGAGGGAATGCCCCTCTTGCCAGTCGCATGATCGGATCACCGCTCTCCACGCTCATACGCAGCTCCATGGCCTCAACGGTTTCGGGAACTTCAAACTGATAATAGGTCACCCGACCTTTCTCATAGCCACCTGAAACACTTATTACCTCACCAGGGCTCAATTCTCCCAGCAGATTCGCCTCGGGTATTTCGTATTCGCCGTGGCTCACCAGCTCATATTCGACCTCGTCAGTGCCGATTATATTGGCACCGTGGTCCGGGTTCTGCCCCTCGGAAACAACCATCAGGTAATAGTTGCCTCCAGGAATGTAATCCTCCCCGTCATCCGGCCAGTAGACAAAAGATTCTTCACCGTCAAGGTCCAGACGGAGTTGCTGGTGATTTCCACTGGTGGGAGTCGCCAAATCGAAACTGGACGCGCTAAAGCTCGAGGTGTTGGGCAGATAATCCTTGCGCACAAGCAGTCGGGCCTCATCGCCGCGTTCCACATGCTCAGGCAAGAGCAGCTCAAAGTGCCAGCTCTGATAGGTTTCCTCTGGAATCTCCACCTGGTAATAAGCCAGCTCCCGCGGCTCCAAGGTTCCGCTGGAACTTCCTTCAAAGCCAAGGTCATGCACGGGATGGCTGAACCCCTCATCCGCCGGACCGATGGCCCGGGTCGTCCAGGTGATGTCGACTGGCTCATCCGAGTGCCCAGGATTGTGGAAACCGACGTAATGCACTCCGGGGCTCATGGGCTGCCCCATTGGAATCGAATACAAATAGGTCTGGAACTGCATTCCGCCTTCAGGACCGCGGTGCAAGCCAGTCCATTCTCCAGATCTCTTTGCCAGTGTTCGAGTGGAGTTCCAGATAGGTGCTGTTCGGTCACTGGGTCGGGCAAAACTGGACCAGCCGGTATTGGAGGTATCCCTCGGCAACAGCTCCGGACGCAAGGCAATGGTTGGCCTGTCGTTGGTATTGCTGCTTCCGACCCACTCCAGCAAATTCACTTCCCAACCCAGTATGTCCTCCGGCACATCGACCTCGTAATAAACCCATTCTCCGGGTTGTATACCCTCAATTGTGGTTGGAGTCGGGCTATCAATATCTATGGCTGGCGCCTCAATACCTTCAAATACAAGGTCGTATGTGGTCTCACTCATTTGATTCGAGGAACGGGCTCCGACAGTCAAGTGATAAGGCCCTCCTTCAGGATTGGTCAGGTAGAGGATATTTTCATTCCACCACCGGTAGGACACCGAATTGTAATGACCATAGAACAAATTCAATCCACCGGTCGAATCAGCATGATTGTACAGGTTGCCTGGCATTTCTCCTTCGCGCAAACGAAGCACGGGATTTCCCTCGTCTACATTTTCCAATGCAATACGGATTCCCAATTCACCTTCAGGCAACTCAAAGCGATAGTAATTGATTTCGCCAAATGCATAGCTTTCCTCGATGAGCTCCTCCAACTCACCCGAATCAATCATACCCAAATTATGCACAGGAACTTCTCCGTGCGAAATGACCGTATAATCGATGGGCTCCGCTCCGCTTTCATTGTTGCTGGACGGGTTCTGCCCTTCACTGGCAACCATTATGTAATAACGTCCAGGCTCGACATATTCCTCACCCGATGCCGGCCACAGATCAAAGGATTCACGGCCATCTGTATTCAGGCGGACCTGACGACCGTACTGATTGAAACTGGGATTCCCCAGCGGATCGTATATATTCTGGGTTGCGGTGGATGTAGTAGAGCTAAAAGCAATTGCTGAATTCGGCAGAAAATCCTTGCGCAGGAAAAGGTTTGCTTCGTGACCTTCCGGCAGTTCCAGAGAAACCCGCCAGCTGCGCTGATTCTCAGGAATATCGACGGCATAGTAAGACACGCCCAATGGATCAAGAGTCCCCTCTCCCTCCGAACTCTGCTCGCCGCTGTCATCAAATGCCAAGTCCTTGATTTCGTAGTCCAGACCTGAACCATCAGAGCCGATCAATCGGCTGTGCAAATTGAATTCGGTTGGGTCGGCAAAATTGCCGTTAGCTACAGCAAGGTAATAAGTGCCCGCTTGCAGCGGCTGCCCCATTCCAAACGACATCAGAGTCTCCCGACCACCGTCAGCTGTGTTGACCCGGCCTACCCAATTGCTGGAAGCCAAACTTCGCTGCGACGTCCCCCAACTTTCTTGCCGACCAATAGTGCCAAAATTGTCATTCAACAGATCCGGCATCTCACCTCGACGAAGGACCATACTCAAAATATCGCCTTCCGGCACATTCAGACGCAATTCCCAGCCTTGGATGGCTTCTCCTGAAAATTCGAGATCTTCCGGGATCACAAGCTCATAAAAGACCCATTCTCCCGTTTGAATTCCTTGATCAGAAACGGTTCCATCCAAAGAAAGCGGAATAGGAACGATGGGACCGGATTCCAGAGCAAACTCCCCCAATGCGCTGTCCGGATTGTACACACCAATATACCAAATATCCGGCGGGTGATCCGGGCGCTGCAGAAAACCAAGATCTGAGCTGCTATCGTTTTCCTCGTGACTTGACTCGTTGCCGTCGGAACGACTCTCCCGGTATCCGGGGATGTTGTTACGACGAATGGCAATTTCGCTGTCAGGCGCTTGATTGTCCAGTTCAAGCAACCAATTGAACGCCTGCGAATCGATATCACTGATCCGGTAATAACGCCAGCCAGTGCGATCGGGTTCGTCATTGGTAACCGTATCCTCAAAATCTATTTCAGTTATTACAGGCTCTCGGTTTTGCAGCCGAAAACTCACACTTTCCTGGTCCCCGTAAACGGTAATAAACGAGCTTCCTCCACTGAGGGAATCTGCAATGATGGTAAAGGAGTTGTCGGCGCCTTCCACTTCGGAAAACGCCTGATTATTATCCGCATTCGGCAACTGACTCTGACGTGCAGCCACAAAGGCGTTTCCCTGCTCGGCAAGAGCGGTTACTTCCCATCCGGTCAGTTCGGAGGGAATATGCAGGTTAAAACTATAGAACCAAGAGCCATCACCGCCAAGCTCCTCTGTGGTGTCGTCAAAAAGGACTGTTTCCACTGTTGGTTGACGTGAATCAAAATAAAAGCTGTCACCCGGTTCACCAATTACAGCCAAATAAAATGCACTGTCGCCTGGTTCAAAAAGTGGATCTCCAAAGGAAACCGCCTCGGGTACCAGTAGCGCCTGCCCTTCGAAAATATAGTCGAAATCAGCACCTGAAAGGGTAGTCCACTCATCGCTCCAGTTCGGAGTCGGAACCCCTCCATCACCGGCTTCTCTCAGACGAAACTCCGTCACCCAGGTATCTTCGCTCTCCGCTTCGGGCTTAAGCCAAATATGCCAGCCGAGCGCCTCCTGCGGAATCGACGTTCTGATAAAACGCACCCCCTCTCCGGGGATTATTGTATCCAGACTACTTGCATCAGAATCGCTGGCAGCCAGATCACCAAGATCGATCACCTCGACATCCCCTGCCACAAGGCTCCATTCAGCGCCAGGCTCGGCCATCACAGTCAATTGCCAAATATCACCCGAGCCGGAATCATTGAGCACCAGCCCGCCGCCATGGGCGGTCACTCCTGAGTCGTAATCATTGTTTGATGGAGTCGCCAGAGAACTCCCTTCGTTCAGGAGCAGACGCGCTTCACCGGCAGTCACATTCAGCGCCTGCCGCCAAGCCTCAAGGGCCGCAGATTCAGTTTCCAACTCAAACTGATACACTCCTCCTGCACTGCCCGAGCCAACTGCGAAAACATCCGCGTTGTCACCGGAATCCCATTCCAGAATCCTCACGGCGACGGTTTCCTCTCCTGTCAGATAGTATTCGACAGGATCCTCTCCTGCGTTGGCAACAGTGATTGTCCAGACCCCCTCATTCAGGTCATCCGAGTCCAGCAATATCGTCGATGTTCCAGCGAAATCCTGTCCAGAGAAATCAGCCGAGCCGGAGGTATCTTCGCCCTCCCACAGGCTCAAACTCAGACCATCCGCCTGGAGTACCAGACGCCAGCCGTCGGCATCCGCAGGTACATCGATGGAGTAGGTCTGTTCATCATCCGCAGCAACGGTATCCGTCGACGTGAAATTGAGATCCGCCCAGGCCAAGGGCGCAGTGAGGATCCAGTAGAGGGCAAAGCGAGCGATTGTTTTCATGAGAATATGCCTTTTAGTAATATTTGACAGCGACCCCGGTAGTTTCTCCGCCGACGAGTAAGCGGCGAAAACGTCCGAATGGCACGCTAGTTGGTCCTAGCCTAACATCACTCTACCACCCAAGTTCAAGGGAATTATACCCTTGCCTCCGACAAGCAACCGAGCTCCTCTTCATTAGGTATTCTTATACATGAGCCGAGGCCTCTAGTATGCATCCTGGAGCGTCATTAACTGTGCTAAAGCAGGTCAACGAGGTGGTGCTTATAAGTAACTCGCCTCCCAAATGTAGGTGCGATCCCCCCTATTGCATAGAGATACCAACCCGATCCGAATCAACGGCACCTCACTGCGCGCCGGGGGACCGTCGCGCCTACTATTCGCTGAAATTACAGCCCCGCACGTCGGGGACCGCCGCGCCTACGGTTACAAGTCCAGATCCAATACTTGCTGGCTGCTAAGAATTTGCAGGTAACGGCGTCCATCAGCGCTGCGGGCATACACGGCAAAGCCGTGATCGACGCTGTAGACGAAGGGATTCAGGTCTTCATCGGTGTAGAAAACCAGATCGGCGATCGGATCCCAGAACCACATGCGTCCCGTTGCTTGGCCGGGCCAGACAAAGAGCCAGCCGATGCGTTCGCTTTGCACCCAACCGTTCCAGCCGTCGATGACGTAGAACAACCCGAACCACTCAGAGCTGTAGAGTACGGCTCCCGTTTCGGGATCAATGACCTCGATCTCGGCGTCGCCAAAGCTATTTGGCAAGGCGGAGGGCAATTCCACGACCAATTCAACGACATCGCTCTCAGTTTCTCCGTAAGCATTGCGAACCGTGACAAGGTAACTGCCTTCCTTGCTCTTTGTAGCCTGCGCGATTGCAAAATCAGCATTCTCGGACCAGTCCGTAATCGCCGTTCCATCGCGGAACCACTGGTATTCCAACGTGCCAAAGCCGTCAGCCGCAACCGTGTAGCTGACCGACGTACCGTGCAAAACCGTTTGCGTTGCCGGACTGGGTTGAGCTGTGATTACAGGCAGGTCGCCTATCACCAGGGTATCTTCCGTGCTCGCGAGCACGACTTCATCACCTTCAACTTCGGCAATGAGTTCAAGGCTCACGCTGTATTCACCAGCTTCACTGAAAACGACGCTCCAGGCCAGCACTGCCTCGTAATCCACCGCCAGCTCATATCCCGAGGCCGGTCCAACCAATCCGTTGTCCACAATCACCATCGCTTCACTGCCAAAGGCATCGTCCGGCAAGCTGAAGGTCGCTGTGCCGGGACCATCGGTCTCGATGCGAATCCAGGTCGCTTCGTAGCCTACGTCCCCTTCCGTCTCCACCGATACCGTCAAGTCCATCTCCAGGTTCTCACCAGCAAGCAAGCCAAAGGGATAGACCGCTGCAAGGTTGTAGCTCGATGGAACCGGGTCGTCACCGGGGTCACCAGGATCACCGGGGTCACCGGGATCCTCGTCATCGCGCCAATCCACACTAAAAGTAAAGGACTCGGTGAATTCGCCGGTATTGACGACACTGAGGTAGTAGTTCTTTTCGAAACTGCGGATGCTGGACGGGATGTTGAAATCCACCGCCCAGTCAACGACGCCGTCGCTGCTGCGGTAGTTATTTCCGTCGTCCTGAAGGTAAGGCAGGCGGCGATGCTGGCCCAGGTAAAATTCAATATTGGAACTGTTGCTGGCAACACTTTCCCATCGCTCGGCTTCCATCGGAAAATCGATGCGCCAGGTCCTCACCTCACCGGGTTCCAGATCCATATCGATGCTGCCACCGGTCCCCGAGAGTAGCGCTATGATGCCATAAACACTTGCAACCGTCTCGGCCCCGATGTCCGACTCCAGCGAGAAACTTGCATCCGAATTTGCATAGAACCCGAGGTAGTAGGTAGCGCCGGGTATCAGGCCAGTTCCGTTCAATGTGTACGTTCCGGGATTATTAGCGGAACGGAACCCATGATAATTGAACGGACTCATACCGTCCGTCTGCCAATCACGCAGATTCTGACTCGAATCCGGATTGTCGTTACCGTAAACACCCGGAGGCGCACTGTCGCGCACAAACATGGTGACTGACCCGGAATGCTCGGTAAAGCTCACCTCCCATGCGAGTGGCAAATCTTCCAACACCTCAGGCATCTGCACTCGGTAGTAACGCCAATGACGTGCATCCAACTGTTGGTTGCCGAGGCTGCCACCAGCAAGATCCAAATCTTGCACCAACGGCTCTGCATGGTGGCCGAGCAACAGGCGGTAGCGGGCTGTGCTGGTGCCGGCAGCATGTACCTTCAGATACCAGGTTCCCGGCTCCAATGTCGCACTGTCCCTGACATCGAACGGGACCCAGGCGGCGCGCTCGGCAATAGCCTGACGGTCCTGAACATGATCCGCAAGCGGACCAAATCCGGGTCCGAAACTGGCTGGTGTTCCATGGGCGACTGTAGGCAAAGCTCCACTGCGAATGTACAGATTCGGATCTCCGCTGAGGCTGCGCAGGCTGGCCCGCAACAGGCCTCCGTTGCCCTCGGGGACTTCGATCGAATAAAGATGAAAGTTGCCGACTTGCAGATCACGGCCACCGTCACTGGCGCCACCTGAAAAAATTGCTGAATCGACAAAGATCCCATCGCCCAGTTGCGGATCTTCCGCCTGCTCACCCTTCGCTGGCATGGTCCAATGCATGTCCACGGATTCAGCAAAAACCGGCTCGCTTACGAGTTGATAATCGTTGGCGGAGTCCAGTCCACGAACCTCCACAAACCAGTCTCCACTTTCCAAATACGGTGGAACGACGAGCAAGGATCCCTGGCTCCAGCGGGTCTGCCCACCTTCAGTGTCGCTACCGTAAGGCAGTTCACCAAGGCGTACCCGCATCTCCACTCCACCATCACTCTCAAGGGCACGCAGGCGCCAGCCAATGACTTCGCGCATCTCCGTCTGTACATCCTCCACAATGACTTCCAGCTCATCCGTCAACTCCACCTGAAAGAAGTCACTCTGCCCTTGCACCAGCGATCCGATCCAGGAATCGCCACCTCCACCCCAGACCAGTGACTGCGCACTGTTACCACTGGCGCGAAAGGTAAATCCGCCATTTCCGTAATTTGGTGCAGATCCATGGCTTACTGCTACCGTATATTGACCGGGTTCAGGGTTGGCGATCGTTATCAACTCATCATCCCGCCAGATATTTTGAGTGATGCCGCTGTAATGGCCATCGATAATAATCGGATTGAATCCGGAAAGGTACAGCTGCCGTGGGCCAAGTGAGCCTCTGGTCACAGCCATTCGGGGGGAACCTACGCGGTCCAGCAGACGCAATTCGACAGAATCAGTCCCCTCTTCCACCTCAAAATGATAGTATGCAAACTCACCGGCAATATAGCTGCGAGAGTCTTCAGCCGTACTGCCGTTGTTAACCATTCCGAGGTCGAGTGGTTGCACTGAGCCACGGCTGTGCAAAGTATAGGAAATATCGCCTTCGCCGATTCGGTCGGTTTCGGAAGGCTCGATACCCTGCCCGACCACCATCAGGTAATAGGTTCCGGGCATCAGGTAATCCTCACCAAAGCGCGGCCACATGACAAAGCGGTGATTAACTCTCTCGTCGACGCGCACCTGAGGCGCCTGACTGATATTGCTCTGACCCTGCCAAAGCGAAGGATCTGCGGTCGTTGAACTGCTTGTCCGGGAATGGGGCAAATGCGTCCCACGGATGTACAGCAGTGCTTCGTGTCCAGCGGGCAGGTCGAGTTCCACTTCCCAGCTCGGGGTTTCTTCTGCAATTTCAACTTGGTAATAGGCAACCTCACGCGGGCCAAGGATTCCAGAATCCGACCCGTCAAAGGGCAGACCAACCACCTCAAGACTCATCCCTGATCCTTCCGGTCCTACTGCCCGACTGGCCCAACTGAAGGTCAGATCTGTGGTAGCACCACGCGGGCGAAAGCCGATGTAATACTCTCCGGGCTCCAAGGGTTGTCCCATGGGCAGTGAAAACAGAATCTGTTCATGCTCCTGGCTACCATCGGCACTGTATCGCCGTTGAGTCCAATCGCGCCAATTGGTCCCCAAACCGCCGGTATTCAACATGGCAATTTGGCGTCCCGAGGGCCACTGGGTTGTACTTCCGGAGGTATTCACCGAAACGCTGCCAGTTGTACTGGCGCTCTCCGGCAACTGGTCCCGGCGAACGACCACAACAGGCGGTTCCTGGCCACTCCATTCAGTCACACGTATTTCCCAGCCCAACAGGTTCTCTCCGTTGATCTGCTCTGGAACAGTAACCCGATAATACGCCCAGTCATTGCTGTCCTGGAGAAACACATCCTCGGCAATAAATCCGTCGATATCCAGAATAGCCTGCGGGCCATCATCGCGAATCGACAATGTATACGAATCATCACTGAAGCCGTCCCCATAACCACTGGAATGCGTGACCACCAAAGTGTAGACTCCGGCATCCGGTTCCTGAACATTGATTCGCTCGTTGTCCCCCCAACTGGGACTGCGTCCACTGTAAAGGCCATAGTTGGTATTTACCGAAGACGGCAGAGTGCCCTGCACGAGGTGCATGCGCGGGTTCCCAATGGTATCACTCAACTCGAGCTGAAGCAGTTCAATACCAGCATCCAGTTCAAATTGATAATAACTCTGCTGTCCCGATCCGTAGCTACCCGCCTGCGTCAGTTGACTGCCACTGACAATCAGACCGAGGTCTTCCATCGCGACTTCGCCGTGACTGATCAGCTCATAGTCTACCACACCCTCTCCAATACGAGTGCCATCGGGTCCTTGGCCTTCACCGGCAACCAGCAGGTAATAGGTGCCACCAGCAATGAATTCCTGTCCGGATTCCGGCCAGAGCACAAAATGTTCGTCGCCAGTTTTATTCAACTGCAACTGCGGAGGAACGGAAGCGGTCGAATTCAGATTTGCTTGAGCACTGCTGCCGGCCTGTGAATTCGGCAGTATTCCCCTTCTCGCATGCAGTCGCGCCTCCTGATCCGGATGGGCCATTCGAAGCTCGAATTGCCAACTGCGGTAGGTGTCCGCAGGGATATCGACTGCGTAATAGCGAATTTCACGGGGATTCAACTGTCCGCTAACGCTGTTGTTTTCATCAGCAAAATCAATTGCCTGAACCTCATGAGAGTAACCGGAACCGTCGGTCCCAATGGCAGCTGTGGACCAACTGAAGCTTGTTGCCTCCGAATTGCTCAAACTGGTGAAGCCGATGTAATAATTCCCAGGTTGCAGCGGCTGTCCAACGGGGAAGGACAGTAAATAGCTCTCATACGAGCTGCCGGCCGCAGAGGCGTGTCTGCCAGACCAATCCCGGGTATTGATCGAACCCGCGCCGGTCACAGCAAAGCCGCCGCTTGACCAGTTGGTGCCGCTAGTCATGTTAATGGAATTATTGATCCAGGTATCATCCGGTAAGGCATCCCTGCGAATAACCATGTATGGCCGCACGCCTGCCCAGCTTTCGACCCGAACTTCCCAGCCGAGAAGGTTGTCATCATCGGGAACTGTGACTTCGTAGTATGCCCACTCGTTTGCTGGTAATCCATCGACCGAATCACTGAAACCATCAAAACTGGCCACCGAAGGAATTACCGGCTCGACCAATAGATTGTATTCACCGGCACCACCATTGGCAGACTGTTCGGTCACCGCAATCGCGTAGCCAGCTGGATCGGGATCCGGCAGATAGAGGACTTCGGCGCTGCCATCTCGAAACGAACGGCCACTGTATTGTCCGTATGAATTCTGGGCACCACTTCCCCCTGGCATGCGGCGTAGGATCGAGGGTGCAGTTTGCCCTTCCCTAACACGCATGAAGGGATTCCCCTCCAAACCTTCCAACCTCAATGTCACCGCATCCAGGCTCGGATCTACATCAAAGGTGTAATAATTGATTCCACCCGCTGGGTAGGACTGAGCCAACGATTCAAGTGTTGCAGCAGTCACGGTTCCCAGGTGTGTCACCGGTATCTCACCAAGTGAGTGCAAGTTGTATTCAATAGCTCCGGTTCCAATGCGGTTGTTCGCAGAGGGATCTTGTCCAGAACTAACCACCATCACATAATAGCGTCCGGCATCAAGCACCCCACTGGTCTGCGAGACCCAGAAGTCAAACCACTGATTGCCACTGCGATCCAACTCGACCTGGTGACCATCGCTCTGGATAGGTGTTGTACTCGGTGGAATCGAGTAGCTGCTGGCCAACGGCCGGGCCGGATTGAAGAAGGGTTCACTTCGAGTGTAGATATTTGGTAAAAAGTCCTTGCGGATAAACAGGCTGCCAACGTCGTTCTCACCCAGCAGCTCCAAATGCAGCCGCCAGCTGGGAGTGCCTTCCGGTATATCGACATAGTAGTAATCCACGCCACGGGCGCTCAAGGTGGTCGCCCCTGAGCTACCATTCGCGAAATCCAGTTCGGCGAGTTCGTAACTGAGTCCTGAACCCGCGTGCCCAATCAGACGGCTGTTCCATAGGAAATCTGCCGGATCGCTTGAGTTGTTGTTATAGAAACCGACGTAATAAGTACCGGGCTCCAAGGGTTGCCCCATCGCTACTGAAATAATCTCGCGCTCAGTGAATCCAGTCTCGGGTGGATTAGACCGGCCTGTGAAGTCAACCCGTGCGGCCACGCGCGCTCCATCAGACCAGCTGGTCGAGCGGCCAAAGTTGGATATGCTGGCAAAAGTCTCTGATGGCAAACTTGCTTTCTGCAGCAGCATGCGCGGCATATTGTCGGCCTGGTTGTAAACGTCCAGCTCCCAGCCCAGGACCTCGTGGCCATTGACCATCTCCTCTATTTCAAAACGATAAAAGACCCATTCGCTTGAGCGCAAACCGGTGAATATTTGCCCAACAACATTATCTGCATCCAAAGTGGATACAGGAATTTCCCCCGAATTCAGTTCGAATTCACCCAAAGCCGCATCTGCAGTATAAATGCCAATATACCAGGTTTCGTTCTGGTGCCCTGGACGCTGCAGAAAGCCATTGCCGTTCTCTTCGGTTATACGCGCCTGCGTTTGCGTGTTGCCTCCATCACGGTAACTGCGTTCGCTGGGCAGATCGTTCTGGCGAATGGCAATGCGCGTGCCTGGCACCTGATCCGCCAATTCCAACATCCAGCCCAGCCCCGCAAGTTGGTCTTCGCTTTCGTTCATCTGGTAATAACGCCATCCAGCACGATCCGGATCGTCATTGATCACTGTGTCGTTGAATTCCAAATTGGATACAACCGGTGCTCGGTTCATCAGCTCGTAGCTGGCTTGACCGCCGCTGTAAACGGTTATGTAGTATGGCCCGTCACTCAAATCGGGCCGTACCAAGGTAATCGAGTTATTGACTCCTCCGACCTCACTGAAGGCTACATTGCGGCGGGCGTTGCCGACCTCGTTCTGGCGCACGGCCACGAAGGCATCACCGCTCTGAAGCAAAGTCGTGACCTCCCAGCCGAGGATATCACTCGGCTGGCTGTCGATCCGGTATACCTGAAAATGCGATCCCTGGTTGTCTATCAGGTTCGTGGTCGCTCCAAAGGCCAGTGTTTCTGCGGAGAGTTGACGCGAAGAAAGGTGCAGGTCTTCGCCCGGTTCACCCCTCACTGCCAGAAAATACGCATCGCCGCCACCGGGATTGATCTCACCCGGGACATAAAGATCCTGACCGGTTGCACGCTGTTCATATTGGGCGGAAAAAGTATCCCAATTGCCACTGTCGGTAGCTGGTGCAGGTGCGAGGTTGCTGCGCAGATGGATTTCCCGCTCAACGGTGTCGGAGCTGGCTACATCCGGCTTTAACCAAACCTGCCAGGCTCGCGCAACCTCCGGAACGGTCGCACGGAAATAGCGAACCCCTTCCGCAGGCATCACAAAGGATTCGCTGCTGGAATCGTCCGCGGCCACTTCACCAAGATCTGTTATTGGAATATCTCCAGCCGTCAGCGACCAACTCGCACCCGGATCCACATACACATGTAAGTGCCAAGTCTGGGAATTAACACCTGTGGTGTTCAATCCCATGACTATACCTGCCCCCCCCTCGACGATTCCACTTTCATAAGTGCTGAAGCTGTTTGTGGGTGCAGCGCCCCTGCGAGTCCGCAAAAGAGCCTTGCCTCCGTCGAAGGAAAGCGCATGCCGCCAGGCTCCATAGCTGCTGTTTTGTGAGGGTATGGTAAAATGGTAAAAGCCACCGATGGTTCCCTCGAAAGCATTTCCCCCATCGCCATTGTCCCAACTCAGTTCGCGGATCGGCGGCGCCTCTTCGCTGAAAAGGCTGAATGTGGCAGCAGCATCACCGATATTGCGGACGCCTACATGCCAGGTTCCAGCGGTCGTCTGGGCTGCAGTTCGGGTCAAGGTCCATGTGCGGGTATCACCAACAAACTCAGTGGTCGCTATCGTGCCCGTAGGGGCCTGGCCTTCGCGAAGCCCCAAAGCGAGGTCTTCCGAATCGCTCTGAAGCACAATGCGCCAGCCCTCGGCTCCAGCTGGCACTTCGACTTCGAAATAGGCCCATTCATCAGCATCCACCGACTCACCTGTGTAGGCGAAATTGAGGGCGGCCTCGAGAGAAAGCGACAAGCCCAATGACAGAAACAACATCAGAGACAAAGAGGATAATATTTTCATATTTTAACTTGCGTTAGGACAAGAGAGAAAACTACCGGAACAAAACTGCACAATGCAGGACTGGTAATACCAGATATTAGTTGCTCTCCACCAGGAATGGGCAAGTAAAAAACCCAAAGGGACTCTTGTAAGCCTCCAAAGATCAGGCATTACACTCCCTTATACCCGTAAGACATCAGTAACAATCAAGGCTTGCAGGCCATTAGCAAAATGTAGGTGCGAGTGGCTACAAACCCTAATGAAGAACTTTGAAGAGTTTTTAACAATTAAGGGGCAGGTTAAAAGGAACCTTCAAAGCGTTTTCAAACCTTCGCTACACCACAGGACAACAGACTTACAGCGTAACAGATTCACAGCCAACTGTCCCGGCGGCACCCTCGGTGAGGCTGCCCTACCCAATCATCCAACTGCCCGGCTGCCCGAGGCTAAAGCCACCGGGCTACGGTTGACTGAGCTGAGAACCGATTACTGACATCCATCCACAACTCCACCGATCCACAACTTTTACGATTGATTCACGCTGCGACACGGAGACACTCAGCGCAATGGGTTGGGAGAATGTGATCAGTTTTGTCGGGCTCTTCCTGATAGTGGGATTTGCCTGGGTGTTTTCAACTCAGCGGAGTGCAGTGCAGCTTCGTATCATTGCCTGGGGGCTTGGGTTTCAGTTTCTGTTTGGGGCGATTATATTCGGTCTGCCTTTTGGAGAACGGTTGTTCCTTTTCCTAAACCAGCTGGTGGCACATTTGCTGGGTTACGCGGAGGAAGGGGCTTCCTTTCTCTTCGGTCCGCTCGCAATTCCAGCGGGAGCGGAGGGTTCGCTGGGATACATGCTGGCGTTTCAGGCTTTGCCGGCGGTGATCTTTTTCTCGGCGATCATGGGTCTGCTTTATCACTGGAAAGTCATGCCATGGGTCATTGGACGTTTCGCCCGCGTGTTCACCCGCAGCATGCGAGTGAGTGGTGCCGAGGGGGTTTGCGCGACCAGCAACATATTTGTGGGCATTGAATCGGCCATCGCCATTCGGCCCTTTCTGCGCAACATGACCCGCTCCGAATTGTGCCTGCTGCTGACCGCTGGGATGGCAACGATCGCGTCGACGGTTTTGGGTCTGTATGTGCTGACCCTGCAATCGGTTTTCCCGGACATCGCCGGACACTTGGTCACCGCATCGCTTCTGAGCGCGCCGGCGGCGCTGGTCATGGCCAAGGTTCTGATGCCGGAAACCGGGCAACCGGAAACTCTGGGCGAGGAGATCCGTCCGCAGATCGAGCGCAAAGACAATTGGATGCAGGCGGTCACCGACAGCTCGATGGAAGGCTTTAAACTGGCGGTTGGCATCGGCGTGGCACTGATTGCCTTCATCAGCTTGTTGGCTCTGGTCAATGGCGCTACAGGCTGGGTCGGCAGTTGGTTTGGACTTGAGTCCCTGCGTCTCGAACAGATCGCCGGCTGGCTCTTTATTCCCTTCGCCTTCCTCATGGGGGTCCCGCCTGCGGATGTGCCAGCAGTCTCGGAACTGATGGGGCTGCGCTTGCTGATCACAGAGGTTCCGGCCTACCAACAACTGGCAGTCTGGATTCAAGAGGGCACTCTGCAATCGCCGCGTTCTGCCGTCATCGCCACCTACGCGCTGTGTGGTTTTGCCCACGTTGCCTCACTCGGAATTTTCATGGGCGGAATTGCGGCACTGGAGCCTTCCCGCACCAAAGACCTCGGTGCCGTGGGGCTGCGGGCCTTGGGCGCAGCTACCCTCGCCTGCCTGATGACGGGTTGCATTGCCGGAATCTTCACCTTCGGCGATGCGGTCAACCTGTTGCAAGTGGCAGAATAAAAGCGGTCCCCGGTTTATTGAAAAGCGCAGACAAGGTCGCCGGCCTTCAAATGCATCTCAAGAATGACAGGCACATGAAATTGATTCTCCGTCTCCTCGCTGGTATTGCTCTTGGAATTCTCATTGGTTCGTTTGCACCGGACAGCATCATCCGCTTCCTGATCACCTTAAAGGTCATCCTCGGCAGCCTGATCGGATTCCTCATCCCGTTCATCATTTTGTTCTTCATCGCCAGTGGAATTTCTGGCCTTGGCAAAGCTTCGGGTCGCCTCGCCGGAACGGCGGTTGGCCTCGCCTACGGCTCGACCATCCTGGCTGGCGTGCTCGCATTCTTGGTCGGCATCGTCGCCGTCCCCCTGCTGACCACAACAGCGGAACCGGTTGCAGACCA
>LFIK01002111.1_pt1 | contig 15999 bp, 11 predicted proteins | sample 643401 | NCBI WGS metagenome assembly LFIK01 (sample SAMN03777447, study PRJNA286221) | soda lake metagenome | biome: soda lake; feature: Kulunda steppe; material: water; isolation source: sample T5-Br brine of Lake Tanatar-5 | place: Russia: Kulunda steppe | collected 2010-07
CCAGGCTCTATCGGGCGACAGGCTTCGATATCGATGCCGATGGCGGGGCCGGGGCTGATGGCCAGCGCCGCCCAGCCCGCACTATGGCTGAGGTTGAAGGCAGGCCCGCCCGCCAGCATCGGCTTGCCGTGATCGCCAAGGGCGAATTCCAGCCGCGCGGGGGCTGTCCCGATCACCGCGCCCAGAATCTCGCGCAGCCGCCCGCGCGCGCAGACAAAGCGCCTGCGGTCACGTTCAAAGGCGAAGGCGGCGGCGCGCTGGTGCTCGGACCCTGACAGATGCGCTTCCAGCCGCGCGCGCGCCGCGCCAGGCAGATCGAGCGGCCAGAGCCAGAGGTCAAGCTCCAGCGGCTGACGGGCAAAGGCGTTCATGCAGGGCTGGGCAGCGGATAGAGGCCCGCAGGCGCAGGGTCGGGCGTCTGGTTCTGCGAGACCTGAGCGGACATTGCATCGCGGATCAGGCCCGCGAATTCCTGCTGAAAGCGCTGGCCGGAAAAGCGCAAGGCATGGCGCGCGATTGCCCCGGCGTCAAAACGGTCCTCCAGCCGTTCGAACCGGGAAACGGCGGCGCGCAGGCTGTCGGCGGTCTGCTGGTCAAAGAAAAGCCCGCATTTCCCCTCTTCCACACTGTCCAGCGCGCCGCCGCACCGATAGGCGATGACGGGCGTGCCGCAGGCCATCGCCTCGACCGGGACGATGCCGAAATCCTCCTCGGCGGGAAAGATCAGCGCGCGGGCCCCCTGATAAAGCCCCGGCAATGCCTCGGCCGCGACACGGCCCAGAATCTGCACATTCTCGGGCAGGTCGCGCGACAGGGCCGCGCGTTCCTCGCCATCGCCCACGACCAGCAGCGGCAGGCCAAGCTGGCGGAACGCGTCAACCACCAGATCGGCGCGCTTGTAGCGTACCAGTTCGGACACGAACAGAAAGTAGCGACGCGGCGCGGGCGGTTGTGCCAGGCGGTAGGCCTTAAGATCGACGGGCGGATGAATCACTTGCGCGTTGCGTCCGTAAAACCGCCGGATACGCGCGGCGACGAAGCTGGAATTGGCGATGAAATGATCCACCCGCGCGGCACTGGTGACATCCCATTGCCGCAGCCGATGCGCCAGCCGCGCGAAATAGAACCGCCCCGCTGGCCCCAGCCGCGCAGCGTAATCGGGGTAGTGGTCCCAGATATAGCGCATCGGGCTGTGCATGTAGCATACATGTAGGCTGCCCGGTGGCGCGATCACCCCTTTCGCAGGCCCGCTTTCGGAAGAGATGACCAGATCATAGCCGCGCAAGTCCAGCTCTTCCAGCGCGCGGGGCATGAAGCCCAGGTATTTCTGGTAATGCCGCCGCGCGCGGGGCAGCCGCCCGACAAAGGTCTGCGTGATGCGATGCGCGGCCAGATCGGGCGATATCCTGTCGGGGTCCAGCACATGGGTATAGATATCGGCCTGCGGGAACAGGCGCAGGATCTCTTCCAGCACCTTTTCTCCGCCGCGCATGCCGATCAGCCAGTAATGGATGACCGCCACACGCAGCCCGGCAAATTCGCCGTCAATATGAGGCATAACTGTAGATTTCACTCGCAACCGCGTCCTTCCGGCGCACCTGGCTCAGCACTGTTCCCACAACCACCGCGCCTGCTTCTTCCAGCCGTAGCAGCGCGGACCGGACCATGGCGCTGGCCGCGCGGTTGGTCTGCACCAGCATCAGCGTCGCGTCCGATTTGCTGGAAATCACCAGCGCATCGGACACGGCAAGCACAGGCGCGGTATCGACGATCACCACGTCATATTGCATCGACAGCCGCTGGATCAGGTCGCTGAAAGCTTTGGACGCGATCAGGTCGGATGCGTTCTCCGCAGGCTGAAGCGGCAGCACGATGTCAAAGCCCAGATCGGGCAGGGATTGCACGCTGTCGGCAATGGAGGTTTCGCCGCGTAGATAGCGCACCAGACAACCGCCTTTGGGGTCTGCGCCGATGTCCTGCACGGTCACCGACCGGCGCAGGTCCGCGTCGATCAACACCACGGATTTCGAGGCCCGTGCCAACGAATAGGCCAGCATGGCAGAGACCGTGGATTTTCCCTCGCCCGCGATGGCAGAGGTGACCATCAGAACCTTGGGCTGTCCCACCTTGCGCACATCGAACAGTTTGGCGCGGATGGTGCGGACACTTTCCATGAACACGGAATGATTGTCCTTGACCTCTTGCAGCAGCCAGCGCCGGTCGCGCCGTTTATGCGGCACATAAGGCAGGATCGAGACGACAGGCAGATTGACCAGCGCGCGCAGTGCGTCCGACGAATGGACGGATTTGTTCAGCGCCTCGCGCAGGAACGCAATGGCGATCCCGGCCATCAGCCCCAGAAACGCAGCCACGCCCAGCAACATGGCCTTGCGCGGTTCGGACGGGGCGCTGGGGGTGCGCGCAATGCTGATGATCTGCGCATCGGGGCGCTGAAAGCCTGTCTGCGCGGTGGTTTCCATGAACCGCGTGAGCGAGCTTTCGTGGATATCGCGGATCGCGGCGGCAGAGCGTTCAAGCTGATCGAGCGTGACTGTCGCCGCCGAGATGCGCGCCATGCGATCCTGAATCGCCTCCATCGCTTGCAGCAGCGCCTCCTGGCGGTGGGCCGCCATTTCCATGTCGCTGCGGATCGTCTCTATCTGGCGGTGCAGCTCGGCGTCTATGCTGCGGTTGATATCGTCGATCTGGGCGGTCATGCCGACCATCTGCGGATGCCGCGCGCCCAGGGTGCGGGCCATTTCGGCCTTGCGTCGTTCCAGTTCGGCGCGTTCGCGGTCCAGCGTGGCCAAAAGCGGTGAACTGACCACATCGGCTACGGCATCGACCCCGCCGCGTTCATACAGGCTGCGGACCATGGCGTGGCGGAATTCGGCATCCGACAGTTCGATCCGGGTGGCGATATAGCGGGTGTTCAGGTCGTTCAGCAATTGCTGCGTGGCGTCAGCATCGCCGCCAAGTTCCTCTGTCATTTCCGTGCGAAAGGCAACCACGGCGCTATCGGCCTCTTCCAGTTGCTGGCCGAGTTCGAGGACACGTTCGTTCAGAAACCCCGTGGCGCGCACGGTGGCGTCGCGCTTGGCCTCTAGCTGGTCATCGACATATTGCGCGGCAATCGTATTCGCGATCAGCGCGGCCATGGCGGCATCATGCGCGCGCGCATTGATGCGGATGGCATAGGAAATACCCACCTGTGACACGGTCACATCGCGCTGCAACCGGGTGATCAGACGTTCGCGGGCGGTGGTATCGCTCATCACCACGGTCGGTGGTTCTGCAATCCCCAGACGATCGCGGATCATGGCCACGGCCGCGCCCACAAAGCCGGCTTCGTGCGGCAGTCGGGGGTCATAATCCGGGTGGTCCAACAGCTCCAGCCGATCCACCACCTTGCCCAGCAACAGGTTAGAGCGGATCAGCTCAACCTCGCCCGCCACGACAGAACTGTTGGCCGTCAGGTTCGATACCACCTGTTCGTTATTCAGCACCCGTTCCTGCCGCGTGTCCAGCAGCACCTGCGCGGTGGACTGATAGACCGGCTCGACCCGCGTCAGATAGGCGACGGCCAACAGCACGGCGGCGACCAGAAACGCCCCGATCATCCATTTCTCGCGCCGCAGCACATCGACGATGAACCCCAGATCGACAAGATCGGCGGCTTTTTCGCTTGCGGTGCTGACAAAGGCCCTGACGGGACGGACCACATCTGCGGGCTTTTTCTGTGCGGCTCGGCTGGTATTTCGGCTCATTCTTCAGCCCTCGCAACGGTTTCAGAGGCCCGGACGGTCACGATCAGCAGATCACCGGGGAAAAGTTCTGTCAGGCTGTCAATCACGAATGTCTCGACCGCGTCGGGCCCACGGCGGCGCACGCGATAGTCGATGCGCCCGTCCAGATCAGCGTTGGCGCCGGTATCGATCCACTGGCGCAGCATGTCCTGCCGGTCGATGATCGACAGGCGCGCGGCTTCCAGTTTGGCGATCTCGCTCCGGCGGCTTTGGCCCTCTGCAAGCAGACGCTGGCTGCGGTCGCTTTCCAGCCGCGCATATTCACGCTGCAATTCGCCAAGCCGCCGTCGCGCGCCGGTCTGCTGGGTGCGGATCTGCAGCAGCAGATCTTCGGCTTCGGACACTAGCCGGTGCAACTGCGACAGGGGGCCGCTGGACTGCACGCCGCGTTCAGTCAGTTCCTGCCCGCGGGTCAGATCGGCCTCGGCGCGTTCCATCGCGGCGACCTGCGCCACCTCGCGTTCGCGCAGCAGTGAAAGTTCGCTGCCCGTTTCCTCGATCGCCTCGCGCAGCAGCCGGGTCTGGGTGTCATGGTTCAACTGTTCCAGACGCAGGATCTCATCCTCGGCGGGTTTCAGGATGGCAAAGGCTTCGCGATCAATCACCGGGCGGATATGGGCGGGGATGTCGTCCCACAGCACCTCAGAGCCGCCGCGCAACTGGGCCTGAACCCGCGCATATTCGGTGGCAAAGCGGGTCAGATCAGCCTCGGTCGCGACCTGTGACCCTTCCAGCGTGCGCCGCTCCAGCACGCGTGCCTCGGCATTGGATGTGGGCATCTGCGGCCCGCCCGCCAACCCCAGCGCCTGTTCGGCGCTGATGAAGGGGCGAAAATCGTAGAAGCCGGGGCTGCGGACATCGCCGGTCACGAATATCGGGCGATAGGCGGCAATTGACAGATCCACGGTCGGATTGACGAAGATCTCGCGGTCGATATAGGTCACGCGGATCAGTTCGCGCGCCTCTTCCAGCGTCAGGTTCACAACCTCCAGCCCGCCCAGCAGGGGCAACCGCACGGCACCATCGCTGCCGATGACAAAGCGCTGCGGGGGCTCGGCATCGTCCAGGATATCAAGCTCCAGCTCATCCCCGACCTTGAGCGTATACCCCTCTTGCGCGGAAAGCGGCGGCGCGCAGAACACGAACAACACAAGCAACAGGGCCAGCGCGGCCCGGCCAAGCACCATCCTGCCCCATAGCGGGCCGCCATCGCGTGACCCCATTCTCGTCCAAAGCGCCTCAGCCATAGCCACCGATCCTTGCCTGTTGCTGCGCGGCGCCCCCCCCTGCTGCGGTGCCGGACGCCGCGTGCTGGCGTGCGCGTATCAACACCCGGTCATAGAGTGTCAGGATGTCATCGCACCATTGCGAAGCCGATTTCCCGAATTGCGCCTGCGCGCCCCACGCCCGCGCCGACATCTGCGCGATCAGCGCATCATCGGTGTCCAGCCGCGCCAGCGCGCGCGCCAGATCGTCAGGATCACCCGCGCGTGCGGCCAGACCCGCGCCTGCGGCCACAACCTCGGCGGCCAGCAGCGCGCGGTCGGACACGATCACGGGCAGACCGCAGGCCAGCGCCTCGACCAGGGCAAGGCCAAAGGGTTCGGGGCCAAGGCTGGGCACGACAACCGCGCGGGCCAAGGCCGCAAGCTCTGCCAGCCCGGCCCGGTCCTGCCAGCCCGCAAAGGTGATCTCCGGGAACTCGCGCTGCAATGCGGCGCGGTCCTGCCCGTCGCCCGCCATGACAAGCGGCACCCCGGCCTGACGCGCAGCGCGCGCTAGCACGAACACCCCCTTGTAGGCGTGGATATCGCCGACGAACAGAAACCCCTTCTGCGTCGCCGGGCGTGCGGGCCCTTGCAGGAACGGCGTGGCGGGATTGGCAAGTCTCACGGCCCCCGCGATGCGCTGCCCCCCGCGTTCCAGATAGGCCCGCATCCCGCCATGCGGCAGGATCACGGTGGCATCGTTCAGGAAATCGCGCATCAGCCGGTTCAGCAGACGCTGCCGCCCCAGACGCCACAGCTTTTGCGGATAGCTGCGCTTGTCGCAATGGCGCAGGCAGCAGCCTGCCGAAAGCGGCACGCGCGCGCATTCCGCGCCATCCTGAAAATCGAAATAGGCGCCATTGGGACAGGCCAGAAAATAGTCATGCGCATGGATCACCACACGCGCGCGCACCGGATGCAGGGCCGCGAAAATCGCAGGCGACAGCGTCTGCATGAACCCGTGCACATGATAGACCGTGCGCGGGCTGTCTTGGTTGTGCAGATAGGCGCGCAGCTCCGCGACCGCCTGCCGGTTCCACAAGCCACTGACGATCGCGCGGGCCCTGCCACGTTCAAGCAGCGCCGCGCCCGCGACACCGGCCTGATCGGCCCCCGCGCCCGTGGCCGCAGCGCCATGATCGCCCGAGAATACAGTGACCGGCACGCCCCGGTCGCGCAGCCCCCCCGCCAGCACAAGCGCAAGGCGCGAGGCACCGCCGCGTTCCTGCCCGTAATCGCTGATCTGGACTGCACGGTCCGGCAGGGATGGCGCGCCGCTCATTCGATCAGCCCCGCGCGTTCGGGGCAAAGCTGCCCCCTGATCAGGTCGCGCATGGCCAGCAGATTGCCGCGCAGTCGCCCCCGGCGGTCGACCCAGGGTTCCGGCACCCAGAACCGCAGCAGGTTCATCACCAGATTGCGCGACATGATGGCAAACGCGCGGTGCCGTGCCATCGTGCCCTTGGACACCAGATACAACGGGTTTGCCACTTGCGAATAGCCCAGCCTGGCGCCGGGACTGCGTGCGGCCTTGGTACCCAGATGCACCCCGGTCATGCCCGGGCACTTCACGACCAGACCGTGCTGCGCGATCTGGCGCGAGAAATCCACATCCTCCAGCCAGCCATACATCGGCAGCCGCTCATCGAAGCGCAGATCATGGGCCAGCACAGGCCGGGCGCGGATCGCCATGTTGCAGCCATAGCCGTTATAGACAGAGTGCAAGGCGCCCTCTATTCGCCCCCGTCCCCGGCGAATGTAAGTTTCGGCCTGTTCGAACGTGATGCCGGGGCCAAGGATGCCATCGGCCAGCACCCGGCCTGTGGCCATGGCCACGACGGGATGGCGATCAAACAGATCGCAGACGGTGGCGATGTAGTCATCGGCGGGCAGGAAATCGTCATCGATGAAGACCACGATATCCTGTGGCGCGACAAGCGTGAGGACGGCATTGCGCTGCCGGGTCAGGCCGGCGGCGGAATAATGCACCTCGATCGGCAGGGGGACATGGGCGAGCGCGTCCGCATCAACATCCCGTTCGCAGGTGACAGACAGAATCACCCGGTCCGGGGCGCGGGACTGCGCGACCAGCCGCGCGACTGTGCTGGCCAGAACCTCTGCCCGCCCGGTAGAGGCTATGCCTATGACAAGATTGGCACTCATACGCTCCTCCGCTGCTGAATGCCGCTGCAGCACAGCCAAATTTCGCCACATTTTGGACAGATTTCGACCATAGCGTTGGCTAATAGGACGATTGTAGATAGATTGTTGTTGTATTGGGCAACAATCGCGTTCCAGAGGATCGCGGCTATGGGATATTTCGTGGACGCTGGCAAAGACAAGGCGCGTGCCCCTGTCGGGCAGGAGGAGCGGTGTCCGCACTGGACCAAACGCCTGTTGTCGGGTGATGCCGCGACGCTTCGCTTGGGTGTCATCATCGGTTGTGCCGCCTTTTGGGGAGTGGTCATCCTGTTGGTTCTGCGGTGAATTTTCCTAGCGCGCCCCCTTGCAGAACAGCACGACACGGAATGTCCGCAGAATGATCTTCAGGTCCATCCGCAGTGTCTGTGTTTCGGCATATTGGCAATCGAGCGCGACACGTTCCTCATAGGTCGTGTCACTGCGTCCGCTGACCTGCCACAGACCGGTGATTCCGGGACGCACGGCATAGTAATGGGTCAGCTTGTCGCCATAGCGCCACATCTCGGATGTCAGGATCGGACGCGGCCCCACGATGGACATGTCGCCGCGCAGCACGTTCCAGAGCTGCGGCAGCTCATCCAGGCTGGTCTTGCGCAGGAATGCCCCCAGACAACTGACACGCGGATCATTGGTCAGTTTCTGCGTGCATTGCCATTCCGTGCGCGCGGCAGAATCGGCCTGCAGATGCGCCTCGAGCACCTTGTCGGCATCCATGACCATGGTGCGGAACTTGTAGCAGCGAAACAGGCGCCCGCCCTGACCCAGCCGCAACTGGCAAAAGAAGATCGGGCCATTGTCGAACACGGCGATCAGCAGCAGCACGCAGATGAAGACCGGCGCAAAGAACACTAACCCGGCAACAGCCATCAGCCGGTCAAGGACAGGCTTCAAAATCCGGTTGGCAGGTGACGGAAGAAGACGTGGTGGTGTGGCGGCCGGATAAGGAACCACAGCCTTGGACTCGCGCCCAAGTTCTGAAAATGTACGCATGCAAGTAGCACAAAGTGCCCCCCGATATCATCGCATGCGAATCACACCCAAATCCGATTGTACACCGGAAAGGTGCCGCTAGGAACGGGAGTCGTATCGCTGTCGGGCCATTCCGTGAAAAATAGGGAAGAACACCCGACTGCATTTGCGGCTTTCCCCTTGTTTCGAACAGGATAACCGGCGCTGTCAGCGCGTTGCGGGCGTGGGGATACCGGGGCTGTCGGGGGCAGTGGCCCGGTCGGGGATGTCGGCCCGCGCACCCACCGTCATGGCGCAACAGACCAGCAGCAGAAGCGTTGGGTCCGGCACTGTCGAACTAAGCGTCAAGGCAAAAAGCTGACCGGCGGCGGCAATTTGCGCACTGGCGTAAACCCGGCGGGCAGTGGCGTCGCGGATGACGCGCGCCGACCGCCCGATACTCAGCCACAGGAACCCCAGAAAGAACAGTGTTCCCGGCGCGCCCACACTGCCCAGCAGGCTGGGGAACAGCCCGTTGGACCGAAGCGACCCCGCGCCCGCCCCCAGCCCCCAAGTGCTGTAGAACGCATTCATCCCCGATTGCGCCCAGGCAGAGCGCTCCTGCCCTGAAAGCGAGCTCAGCTTGGACAGGAACAGCCGGTTGAACAGATCATCGGCGAGATTCAGCAGCGGGGTCGCCACGACCACGGCGGCCAGCATCGCAAGCACGGCAAAGATGGTGGCCATGCTCAGGATCAGCCGCCGCCTGTCACGCGGCAGGCGGGGCTGCATCACGAAACGCAGGAGCAGCAACAGCAGCACCACCCCAAGCGCGGCCAGCCCGGTTGTGGAATAGGACAGGATCGCAAAAGCGCCGTTGCCAACCCCCAGGAACAGATCGCGCGGGCGGTAGGAATGGCCCCAAGCGCTTAGGAAATAGCCGCAGAACACCGCTGACATCGCCCCGAAGGGCGCAGGTTCGGGAAAGCCGCCGATGACGCGCCTCATACCGGCCATGGTCTGCTGGTCATGCAGAGTATAGGCGGCGGTCTGCACCCATGCCAGCAATGCATCCAGCCCCAGTGCGTTAATCAACGCCAGCGCGATATTCACCCCGGCGGCAATGGCCAGGAACTGTTCGGCGCGTGCGGGACCGGCGCGGCGGATCCAGCTGCTGAAGGCCACGAAGAACGCAAACCCGATCAGGATATGGAAGGTCTGCGACAGGTTCCCGTTTGACGGCCAGACCGGGGCCAGCACCGAGGGAAAGCTGGGATCGATGCGTTCGCCTGTCGCGCCGCGCACCACCGGAAAGACCAGAAAGCTGCCCTGAAAATAGCGCACCAGCACCAGCGATGAAAATGCGGCATAGATTGTGAACCCGGCCAGCGCCAGCGTTGCCGGGCTGACCGCGATCTCGCCCCGGCCTCCCCCACTCAGCAACAGCCGCGCTGCCGCCAAGCTCGCGGCCAGAGCCGCGAAGAACACCGCCGCGGTTATCGACAAGCCCCCCAGTGATGGCAGCAGAATGATCGCGAACATGCCAAAGGGCAGCATGATTATTGTCATGGCAATGCTGCTGCCCGGCACGCGCAGCGACACCAGCAGCCAGACCAGCAGAACAACCATGCTTGCGGGAAAAATCTCCATGACGCGCTGCCATAGCGGGAATCGCTGGTCGAGATTAGCGCAAGTGGTGCCGCAGACATAGCCTGTTGACGCACCAGCCCCATTTCCCTTGACGGGCAGGGCAAAGAAAATCGCGCGAGGGCGGTCCGGGCCTGCAATAAGGTTTGACCGCACCGCGGAATCCCGATCAGATATGTGAACAGGGTGCCCGACCCGCTTGCGGAATTTCCCGTGGCAATGGGGGCGCGTCCGGTGGCCCTGAGCCAGTCCCGGCATTACCAGTTTCGGGGGTTTTAAGTGTCTGGCAGAAACAGGAACGCACCTCCCGCGGGCGGGGGAAACGCAGGCGGTGGCCCCCCCACGCGTGCCGGGATGGCCGGCGGGGCTGCGCTGACCGCCGTGGCGCGGGCCTATGCGCAACTGACGCAGCTTGTGATCTTCGTGGTTGCTGCGCGCGTTCTGGGCCCCGAGGAATTCGGCTTCTTCGTTCTCGTATCAGCCTTTGCCTATATCGCCCTGAAAGTGTCGGAAGCAGGCTGGGCGGAATACATCATGGCCTGGAGCGGGGATGTCCACACGATCCGCTGCACCTTTGGCATTTCCTGGATCAGCGGCGCGGCGATGATGGGGCTGGGGCTGCTGGCCACGGCGGCCGTGCCACTGGTCACGCACCACCCCGAGACGCAATTGCTGGTTGCCGGCTTTGCAATCTGGATTCTGCTGGCCACCCCTTCGGCAGCCCTGAACGGCACGCTGATCTGGGAAGGGCGTATCATGAGCTTCGCGATATGCACCATCCTCGCCGAGAGCGTAGGGCTTTTGGTATCGCTTGCTCTGTTGCAGGCGGGGTACGGAGTGCTGGCGCTGGTCGGGGGGCGGCTGGCATTGCAGGTCGCGTTTCTGGCCGTGGCGCTGGCAGTCACCCGCCTGCGGCCCGCCTTTGACATGGCCCGACAGGATCTGCGACTGCTGGCAGAGTTCTCGTTAAATATCCTGGCCTCGCGACTTGTCATCACATTGCGTGGCTATTCGGGGGTGTTTGTGGTGGGCGCGTTTCTGGACCCGGTCTCGGTCGGGTTTTTCCGCGCCGGACAGCGCGTGGTGGGCGCCTTTTCCGAACTGGTGGGAGAGCCCACGCGGATACTGGCCTGGCGCAGCTTCCGGCTGGCGCGCGACACGGGACGCGATGACGCGTTGCAAGACTGTGCCAACCGTTTCTTTCCTGTGTTGGGCGTGATCGCGACGCCGGGCTACCTGTGGATCGCGCTGTTTTCCGAACAGATCATCATGGGTCTGCTGGGGCCGGAATGGCAGAGTGCGGCGCCCGTCATCTCTTTGCTGGCCGTGGCGGCGTTGCTGGGCACGCTTGGCCATGCAAGCGAACCGCTGATGTCGCTGACCGGGAATACACGACTGATGCGCCGGCTGTTCATCGCCTATGCGCTGATGGGTATCACGCTCACGGTTGCCAGCGGTCCGTTCGGGCTGATTGCACTAACTGTGGCACAGGTGGTGGCCATGGCGATCATCCTGGTCGTCAACCTGCATATCTACCGCACACGGCTGGATATTCTGTGGATGCCGGTTGTCCGCAATCTGTTGCCCGCAACCCTGCCGGTGGTGGTAAGCATGAGCGCCCTGATGCTGCTGGACGGGTTACAGGTCTTGACCGGGATGAACCCGCTGGCCCGCGTAGTGCTGCTGTCGTTGCCTGTGCTGGCGCTCTATCTGCTGCTGCTGGCGCTGGTCTATCGCCGCGCGCTGCGCGACTGGCGGGCGGGGTAATCGGCGCTACGGGGCTGGCGGGAACTGGATGTCGATGGCGCGGCGGATCACGTCCGCGCCGGGGGCCAGATGCGGGCCGACCGCGAAATCCAGCGTATCGCCTGCATTCAGCGCCACCTCTGCCGGGCCGAAATGGAACGCCTGCGCGTCGACAATGCCGCTGCCTAGCACCTGATCATGCGTTCGCACAGTGACATCCGCACCATCGCCGGACGGGGGTGTGTCATGATACCAGCGTCCCGTGACCAGATAGCTGCCGGTAACCGGTGCCGTGAACCGTTCGATGGCATGATACGCGCCTGTGTCGAACATCGCCCCGCCGATCCAGTCATGCGAGATCACGAGCGGCCGCAACCCCGGATCACCAAGCGAGGACGACCATTCCCAATCGATATAATCCAGCGCGACCTGCGTGCCATCCACGCGGTGTGCATGATAGCTCCACGGTGCGCGGCCAAAACTGTAATGCGTATCGACCAGATCGCGCGCGCGCTCGACCTGTACATACAGATCGCGGCCCAGAATGATGACCGGATCGTGGCCCAGTTCGGTCACCGGCGGCAGCGGGCGGCCACGGGCATCTAGGTAGCTTTGCGCACCCTCGACAATCAGGTTTGCGGGTGCGCCCCATGCGACGATGGCATCCCCCCCCGCGCCAAAGCTGTAGATATGGTCCAGCGGGCTGTCGCCTATCCGCTGCGGGCGGCCAAGCGGCAGAAGCTGGCGCTGCAGCAGACGAAAGGCATCGGCGGCGGGCATGTCGGTGCCGGTGTCGGGGTCATGCAGGCCCATATTCGGCCACCATGGCTGATCGAGCAGCGCATACCACCACGCCCCTGCGACCCCGGCCTCTGCCATCAGCGCCACCATTTTCAGCATGAACCCGGGGGCCTGATCCGGGTCATCGAACCACTTGCCGAACTCGGTGACATGAATGGGCAGCACCGTGCCGAGTTCCGCCATAAGCGCGGTCAGACGTCCCAGCTCAATCTCGAAGGATTCGGGGTGGTCGCGATACAGATGCACGGATAGCGCATCGCAATATTGCAGGATGCCCTGTTCGAACAGCGCCCGGAAAAACGCCAGCGCCACCGAATGCGTGCCGGTGCACAGAAACTCGACCTGCGGGTGCGTGTCGGCAATCTCTTCATGGACCGCGCGCAGCATGGCGGCCAGATAGCGGGTCCGGTCCTGCGCGAAGGGGCCGCTGACAAAATCATCCGAGTTGAATTCGTTGCCGACCTCTATCCGCGCGATGCCGGGCTGGTAATGGTCCAGAACAGCGCGGATATAGCGGGCCATGGCGCGCTGCGCGTCATCGGAAAACGGGGTCTGGCCGTCATCATAATCCGGGTGGGTATCGGTGAACAGGATCAGCGGCGCCATATCCCGCTCGATCGCCAGCGGCAGGAACGCTGCGCGGTCAGTGCTGAAATCGAACTCGCCGGGGCGGGGTTCAGTCGCGGGCCATGACAATTCATCGCGCAGGCTTTGCGCGCCCATATCCTCGACGAGATCCAGAAATTCCAGTCGCCAGCCCTGCACGAAATGGGTCTGCACCCCCAGATGAAAGCTGTCCGGCTCAGCCAGCGCTGCGCCCTGCGGCCCCAACCCAAGGGCCATCCCCAGAACAATCCCGCGTTGCCACGTCATCCGCCTGATCCTCTTGAACTGGTACGCTTTGCACCGGGCAGCGCGGATCACTGCTGGATCGCCGCAGCCCGGTTCAGATAGGCGTCGAGCACGAAATGGCCCTGCGCAAAACTCAGGTGATGAACGCCCTGCGCATCGCCCAGATCGCGCGGCGTGATCCGGCAGAGCAGGGTTTCGTGGTAATCCGTGTCATCCAGCCGTTCCACCCGCATCAGATTGACGCCGTAACCATACACCCCGTAGCTGTTATTCTGCGACGGGCGCAGGATCATGTCACCGGCGGCGAACACAGCGCCCGCATTGCGCGCCACATCACTACCGATCACGATCGGATTAAGCGGATGCGGGGTCAGCGATGTCAGCGAAGGGCCGTCCACGCGGAACAGATAGAGCGCGCTTGAATGTTCCTGAAAGCAGTAATGGTCTGACAGGTTGCTGAACAGCCACCATTCATTGCCACGGTTGAACAGGCAACTATCGGCGGGCAACTGCCCTTCCAGGGCGATGGCGTGGCGTTCCCATTCCAGCGGAAAGCGCGTGGCGCGCCAGATCTCCAGCCGGTTCATCTGCTGGGTTTCGGGCATCATGTAGATCTCGCCGTCATGGGCAAAGACCTGAGGAAAGGAGAGGTGATAGGGGCAGCGCAGGGCGGTGCCCAATGGCTCTGGCCTGCCATCGGTCAGGCGGCAGACGTCTATCCAGGCCTCGCTGTCGGGCGAGTCGAAAGCCTCGTAGAACAGATAAAGCGTACCGTCATGATTGAACAGGAACGGATCGGCCATGGCGCGGCTGAAGCGCGGCAGCGGGCGCAGGCTGGTCAGTTCCGGCTGGCCCAGCGCACCCTGTCCCATACGCAATTCCCAGTAATCCGACGGGCGGCCAAGCCGGTCGCGCAGGCGGCTGGTCGCGCGCTTGACCACTGCGCGGGCCAGGGCCGCGGGATAGGTGCGCCCCAGTGTTGCGGGCGGCGGGGCATCATCGGGGCCCATATCCACCCCGGCATCGACCGGGCGGTCACAGGCGCGGCAGCGCAGGGCGCGCTGGACAAGGATCATGGCCTTTTCACACAGAAAGACCTTGAGCGCGACGGCGCTCGGCTTGATGTTGTATTGCGCGGTGAACACCGGCTGTGCCTGTTCCGCGCCGGTGCGGCGGGTCATCAGCGTAATCGGCACCAGTGGCGCGCCTTCGGCCAGCGCGCGCATGCTGGCCGGACCGGCCTCTGCAAACGGTGCATCCCCGATCCGCAGCGACCATTCCTCGCAACCCAGCGCGGCAAGCTGCGCCGGATCAAGCGTGGTGCCGGTCAGGGCCAGCGCCAGATCGACCGGACCGGACTCAGGTCCATGCCGGGGCAGGCCCGCAAGGATCGCATCGGCCCGCGCGGTCGAGAGGCCACGGTAATGCGCGGGCTCGCTCAGCCCTTCCAGAAACAGCGTCAGCGAGAAGGCGGGGCGCGGGGTGCCCTCGGGCGGCGCGCCCGGGTGCATGGCCACAAGCTGCAGATCCGGGTCATCCGCGATGCGTTCGATCAGATGCGCCACCCAGATCGGCAGCGCCGCGCCGGGGGTGTGAACAAAGGCCAGGCGCAACGGGGAATGGCTGCGCGTGGGGGCCATCCTAGTGGGTCCGCGCAGTAGAGGGCTGGCCAGTCAGACCGCGCCGATGCACCCGGGTTTCAAGGATTGCCGACACGCGCTCGGCATCGGTCTTGATCAGCGCATCCTCATGCCAGCCCGAAAGCGGATAGACCGGCGTATCGGGGGCCAGATGGTGCGACCAGCCGAAAACGCGCGCTTGTTCAGATGCTTTATGGGCGCGCGTTCTGAACAGGATCACCTCGCCCCGGTAGGGCGCGAAGGCGCTTTTGCGGCTTTCGCGCACAAGCTGGTAGTTTACCTCGATGGCCAGACGCTCGGCCTCGGTTTTCGGCTCTGCCCGCCCCAGGCGCCGCAGCAGCCCGGTGCCAAGCTGGTTTTTCAGCAGAAAATCTGTCCAGCCGATCCGCCCGCGCAGCTTCTCGCCACAGTAATGGGTCCAGCGGCGGGTGCGGATGCTCCAGCGAAGTTGGAACTTTGCGCGCCGCGACATGCCGACAAAGCGGCTTGGTTCGGGTGCATCGATCATCACCACCAGGTGTGGGGCCCTGCCCGCCGCTTCCAGCTTCTGCGCGATCCGCAGCGCCATCAGCCCATCGACACAATGGCCGCACAGCAGCAGCGGGCGCGCGCCGAAACGGGCCTGCAACACCTGCGCTGCCGACGCCGCGATGGCATCGAAATCCTGCTGCAGCAAACGCTCGAACGCAGGCTGGTCGGGCACGAAGATATTCGCGACCTCCAGATCGTCGGACATGCTGCGGGCCAGCGCATGATAGAGGAAAGGCTGATTGATCGTGGCGATCACCGGGCTGCCCACGGGTCCGGGTTTGAGGGTCAGGATATCCCACAGTCGTTCTCTGTCATCCGCCTGCGGATCATCCCCGCGCACCAGCGCGTGATGCAGGGTGCCGACAAATCCATCCAGCGTGGAATCGGCCAGGAAATCTGCCAGCGGCATCCGGTATCCGCATTCCGCCTCGGTCCGCGCGATCATGCGCAGCGCTTTCAGCGAATAGCCTCCCAGCTCAAAGAAATCCCCCGCGCATTGGTCTGCGGGCAGGTTCAGCACATCGGCCCAGATCGCGCGGACCGTATCATGCAATGCGG